>TARA_R110000823_G_scaffold210224_3_pt1 | contig 46131 bp, 45 predicted proteins | sample TARA_R110000823 | Tara Oceans TARA_R110000823 (sample SAMEA4397722) | marine metagenome | biome: Polar Biome; feature: [DCM] deep chlorophyll maximum layer (ENVO:01000326); material: water (ENVO:00002006), including particulate matter (ENVO:01000060) such as... | depth 20 m | reverse complement strand
CGGGTGCAAACTGATCTGGAAGACCGCACCTCGCCACTGCAGGGCATCCCCGCCGCCTACAGCGAGTTACTGGCGACCCTGAGTGCAATCATCGCCGGGGAAATCCGCAGCGCAAGCGCGGCCGCCGGAGCCTCCCCCTAACTGATGGACGATGCCGAAGACTGCCGTGCCGCACCAGTGAAGTCAGGCGCCAAGCTCAACCGTTTCGCCCAACGGCGCCAGCAGCTCGGCATCCTTGTGGCGCGCGTTGCCTATAGAGCGTGACAGCGGCGAGAGCTGCAGCGGCATCTTCAGCTCACTGCGAAACATCCGGTGATCGCTGGCGAGTGTTCGGGTATTATCCAGCCACTGATCCCATTCGTCGGCCGCCAGCAGCACCGGCATACGCGAGTGCCAGGGTGCAAACTCGGGGGCCGCTGCCGTCGTCACGATGCACAGGGAGAGCAATGGTGCCTCTCCTTTTTTCTCCCAGACGTCCCACAGCGCTGCGGCAGCGAGTGCCGCATCCCCGCCCGCTGACACCAGCCACGGTTGTTTCACGCCTTCCTCGGCCCGCCACTCTATAAAGCTGCTCATCGGCACCAGACCGCGCTGGCACTTGAACGCGTGGCTGAATGCACGACTGCTGGCGAGCGTTTCCGCTCGCGCGTTGAACATCGAATACTTCTGGTCGACGGCGGGAGCCCAGCCCGGTGTGAACCACCAACGAGCCCACTCAAGGTTTCGCTCCGCCGGGTTCCCGGTCACCAGCGGCGCCTTTTCCGTGGGCGCCACGTTCACCCTCTGCGGCAGCGACAGGTCAATACCGAGATCCTGCAGCAACTGCCTCAGTCCCGGGTTGTCGATAACATTGAAGCGACCGCACATCGGCGGAACTGTGCACAATCCATCAGAGGCTTGCAAGCCGGAAACCGGCCTGCGCCACCCATGAAGCGGCGCGCATCGGCCTTGCCTGCGCTGTCGCCGGGGGGTACCCTGAGCCCCGATTTTTCCCCGGGAGCACAGCATGAGCGGAAAACCCCAAACGCCCGCCATTGAAGGCTGGTATACAATGACCTCCAGCCCCCACCTCATCGGTACACGCTGTCGGTCCTGTAGCACCTATTTTTTCCCCAAGCAGACGCACTACTGCCGCAATCCCGAGTGTGAGAGCACTGAGTTTGACGAAGTGGAGCTCAGCCGCAGGGGTCACATCTGGAGCTATACCAACGCCTGCTATAAACCGCCGGCGCCGTTTGTTGCCGCCGAGCCCTTTGTGCCCTACGCCATTGCCGCCGTGCAACTCGAACAGGAGCAAATGGTGATTCTCGGCCAGGTCGTGGAAGGGGTCAGCGTCGAGCAACTCAAAGTGGGTATGCCTGTCGAACTCGTCCTCGAGCCACTGCACGAAACGGACGACGACATCAAGGTCACCTGGAAATGGCAACCGGTGGCTCTCTAGCCACGCATTACTACTGGAGCGCAAAACATGTCCAATGAGATCGCCATTCTCGGCGCTGGTATGCACCCCTGGGGCAAATGGGGCCATAACTTTGTGGAGTATGGCGTTGCCGCCGCGCGCGAAGCGCTGGCAGACGCCGGCATTCCCTGGCGGGACATCCGCTTTGTCTCGGGCGGAGCCACCGTGCGTTGCGGCTATCCGGGCTACGTTGCCGGCGCCACGTTCGCCCAGGCGCTCGGCTGGCAGGGTGCCGAGGTAAACACCTCCTATGCGGCCTGCGCTTCCGGCTCCCAGGCCCTGGCGGCCGCGCGCAACAAGATTCTCGCGGGCGAGTGCGATGTGGCGCTGGTTGTGGGCGCAGACACCACGCCGAAGGGCTTCCTGGCGCCCGCCGGAGGCTACCGTCCGGAAGATCCAGACTGGGTGCGCTTTTATCTGGGCATTACCAACCCGACCTACTTTGCCCTGTACGCCAGGCGTCGCATGGATGTATACGGTGACACGCTGGAGGATTTCGCGGCCGTAAAAGTCAAAAATTCCCGTGTAGGCAGCAAGAATCCCAGGGCGCGCTATCGCAAATGTTTCACTGCCGAGGATGTTGCAGCGTCTGCGATGGTCGCGGACCCCCTGCGCCTGATGGATATTTGCGCCACTTCAGATGGCGGCGCGGCGCTGATTGTCTCGAGTCTCGACTACGCCAAACGCATCGGCAAAGGCAATGCGCCAAGAGTAGCGGCAATCTCCACTGTCACCCCCACATTTGCCAGCGGTGTCATTGAAATGCCTGACATTGCAACCGATTCGGCAGCGGCAGAGGGCGTAGAAGCCATCGCCTACCGCAGCAGGATTCCAGTAAAAGCCTACGAGGAAGCGGGCATTGGGCCCGAGGATATTGATCTCGCCGAGGTATACGACCTGTCCACCGCACTGGAACTCGACTGGATAGAAGATCTGCAACTGGCGCCGAGAGGCGAAGCGGCTGCGCTGTTGCGCGCCGGCGACACCGCCATAGGCGGCCGTATCCCGGTGAATGCCTCCGGCGGACTCGCCTGTTTCGGCGAAGCAGTGCCGGCTCAGGCGCTAGCGCAGATCTGCGAGCTGACCTGGCAACTGCGGGGTGAAGCCGGTGATCGTCAGGTTGCGGGCGCGAAGGTCGGTATCACGGCCAACCAGGGCCTGTTCGGCCACGGCAGTTCCGTCATCGTGAAAGCCTGAGGAGCGGGCCCACAGTACGTCCCGCCCGCCGCGGCTAGCGAACTACAGCTCCCGCAAGTAGCGTAACTGATCGTTCACCATGTAAAGGCGATGGCGCGGCCCGCTCGCGTCGAGCGCCTCAGAGTCATACCCGGCGTCGCCGGCGTACAGAAAACACACACCGTCCTCTACAAACACCATACGCGGCGCGTATATGAACGGCGCGCGCGTGTCGAGGCGCTGGCGCGCCTCGGCACAATCACTGCAATCGGCTATGTCATTCAGGCTCACGAAAGTGGGTGGCATCAAACGCAGCTCATGCGCCTCATCGGCAGACTCGGCAAGCGCATCACCGGGCCGCACCCAGCGATGATTGGCGATCTCGCCGCCATCGACCCGCACCTCCTGATCGTCTTCCAGGATTGTCAGGAAGAACCACGTGGCAAAACGGCGCTTCGCACCTTCGGGCGTCGTCCAGTGTGCCAGGTGCACCAGCTGATCCGGCGTGACCACTACACCCGCCTCCTCCTGTGTTTCCCGAATAGCGGCATTCACCGCCGCCTGATACACATCCCGATCGTGGGGGTAATCGGCCTCATCAACCTTGCCTCCCGGAAACACCCACATCCCGCCCATGTGCGACACCGCGGTGTTGCGCTGCACGAGCAGCACTTCGAGTCCTTCGCGTCCGTCGCGCACGAGTACTACCGTTGCCGAAGGATGTACAGGCTCTGCTGAGGCGCTGGTGTCAAACATGGCTCGCTCCTTGACGCATCGTTGGACCCGCTTCAGGGAAAGAAACGACTGATGGTATCGATCACGCAGGCGGGGCGATCGCTGCCCTCTATTTCTATTGTCATACGCACCACAATCTGCACGCCGCCTTTCACTTCTTCAGCGCTGATCAGTTCGCCGTGCCCGCGAATACGGCTGCCCACCGGAACAGCCGCGGGAAAGCGGACTTTCTCACAACCGTAGTTAACCCCCATGGAGGTATTGCGCACCTCAAGAATTTCGGGCAGAAACAGGTTGGCCAGCGAGAGAGTGAGATAGCCGTGTGCGATGGTGGCGCCGTAGGGCCCCTCTGCCGCCCGCTCCGGATCCACATGAATCCACTGGTGGTCGCCGGTGGCATCGGCAAACTGGTTGATGCGTTCCTGCTCTATCTGCAACCAGCTGCTGTGGCCGAGGTCTCGCCCAACGGCATCCATCAGGGCGGCGGGATTCTCAAACGTCGTCGTCATCATCTGCCTCGTTTCTTAAAAAATCTGCGGAACTATAGCATCCTGCGTCACGCAGCCGCAGGCTGAGCGGTTCAAAAATTTTGTAAACCGGCTGTTGTCGGCTATTGTTATGATTGAAAGATTACGGGCAGGGACCCCGATGGCGACTACTGCCCCCGTTCTACCGACACCCTGCGCCGGAGCGGCCAGATCTCTCCTTAATTATCATAGGACCCGTTAGATGAATGACCTGAATATGGAAATCCTGATCAACGACTACGTCATACCCTGGAGTATCAAGATCCTGCTGGCGCTGGTCATCTTTTATATCGGCCGCCTGGTGGTCGGCATCCTCGTCAACGCGGTGCGCAAGTTAATGCTTGGGCGCGGCATGGACGACATTCTCGTCAGCTTTCTGACCAGTATTATAAGCTGGGTGTTATTGCTATTCGTCGTCGTTGCGGCTCTCAGTCAGCTCGGCATAGACACAACCTCCCTGGTGGCATTGGTCGCCGCGGCGGGGCTTGCCATTGGCCTGTCATTGCAGAGCTCGCTGTCGAACTTCGCCTCCGGCGTAATGCTGATTACCTTTCGTCCGTTTACCAAGGGCAACTTCGTTGAGGCCGGCGGCACGGCGGGCGTAATCGAAACCATCGGTATTTTCACTACGACCATGACCACCCCCGACAACAAGGAGGTCATTGTTCCCAATGGCGCTATCATCAGCAATAACATCATCAACTATTCCGCGCGCGACACGCGGCGCGTGGACATGGTTTTTGGTATCTCCTACGACGATGACCTGCTCAAGGCCAAGCAGATACTTCAGGAAATCGTGGATGAGGACGAGCGCGTTCTGAAGGATCCCGCTCCGGTTATCGCACTGGGCGAACTGGCCGACTCCAGCGTCAACTTCCTGGTACGCCCCTGGGCCAAAACCGCTGATTTCTGGGGCGTTTACTGGGATACGCAGGAGAAGGTCAAGCTGCGCTTTGACGAAGAAGACATTACCATTCCCTACCCGCAAATGGATGTACACGGCATCAACAAGGATTAATGCCCAGGCGGCGCCAGTCACTGCCTGGAGTTCTGAATAGCCCACGTAGCCCGGGGCGCGTAGCCCGCGGCGCGCCTACAGCGCCCGCAGGGCTGCTCTCCTATATTACAAGTTTTTCACAGGATGCCGCTGGCCCATTGTGGTATAAAAGCTGTCCCTGTGCTGACCGCCGCTGCGCCATCGACGCGGAGGCATCATCGGTTCGCATTTCCCATCACAGCGCGGTTGATTACTACAGTGGCCTCCACGAAAAAGCAGATTTTACTGTCCATTGCAATGTTGGGCGCAGCGACAGCGGTTACCGTCGCCATGTACCTGAGCCGACCAACAGCCGAAACCGCTGACCCGGACATCAAACCCATCAGTGTGGATGTGGCGGAAGTGGTTCGCGAGAACCTGCGTATCGCCGTGCAGGCCCAGGGCACCGTCAGCCCATTGCAGCAGTCATCTCTGCTGTCAGAGGTACAGGGCCGGGTGGTGGAGGTTTCTCCTTTTTTCAATGTGGGGGGCTTTGTCGAGGCGCAGGACGTGCTGCTGCGGATAGACCCCCGAGACTACGAAACCAATCTGCTCCGGGCTCGGGCGGCGGTCGCTTCAGCCGAAAGCACGCTAGCCCAGGAAAAGGGCCGTGCAGATGTTGCGCAACGTGAATGGGAGAAGCTGCCCGCGGGCAGTCAGCGCAGTGAAGAGGCCCGACAGCTCTATTTGCGCAAGCCCCAACTGGAACAGGCCCAGGCTCAGTTGCAGGCCGCCCGGGCCGACCTCGATACGGCTGAGGACAATCTCGAACGCACGATAATCAGGGCGCCCTACGATGCCCTGATTCGCGCCAAGCACAGTGATCTGGGGCAGTTTGTATCACCCGGCACACCGCTGGCGGATATTATCTCCGTGGACTACGCCGAAGTGCGCCTGCCGATTCCACAAAACCGGCTTGAGTACCTGGAACTGCCGGGGCTCGGCCGTCTGGACGAAGGCGCTTCAATCGATCTCTATACCGACCTGGGCGGCGAGCTGAAACACTGGGAAGCAGAGCTGCATCGCACGGAAGGAGTGTTTGATGAACGCTCCCGCGTGCTGTATGCAGTGGCGCGCATTGAAGATCCCTATGCGCTTAAGCACTCCGGGCGCGAACCGCTGCGTATCGGCACTTTCGTCAATGCAAACATAATGGGGCGTGAACTTGAAAACATCGTACAGTTACCACGCTACGTTCTTCGTGCGGGCAATTACCTGTGGGTAGTGGACAAGAACATGCGCCTGACAAACCGCCGCGTGTCCCTGCTGAGCGCCGGCGGCGATACTGTTTACGTCAGCGATGGACTGCAGGATGGCGATTTGGTTTCACTGACCACGCTGGACGCCAGTTTTGATCGCTCGGAAGTGACTATCCAGTCGCGTACGCCTACCACCCAACTCGACACTCCGGGCAACCCCACGTCACCGGCCGACGAATCGCTCAGCGACGCCACTGCGATTGTCGGCGAGGATGCCGGGGGAGCCGGCGGCTGATGCCTGCACAACCCAAAGGCATAATCGCCTGGTTTGCCTACAACCCGGTAGCCGCAAACCTGCTGATGCTGATCATCATGACTGTAGGACTCGGCTCCGCTTTCAATATTCAGCGGGCGATGTTTCCCGCCTTCGACATCGAAGTCGTGTTCATCGATATCGCCTACCCGGGTGCCGCTCCGGAGGAAGTGGAACAGGGCGTGGTACTGCGCATCGAAGAAGCGATCAACGACCTGGAGGGCATCAAACGGGTGGAGTCTGATGCCTTCGAATCCGCCGGCATGATGATGATCGAACCGCTGGAGGGCACTGACCTTGCGAAACTGCTGGGCGACGTCCAGAACAGGGTTGATGCAATCCAGCAGTTTCCCGAAGGCGCGGAAAAGCCCATTATCAGCCAGCCCGAAGTGATGTTCCCCGCGCTTACCCTGCAGGTATCGGGCAACATCGATGAACGCAGCATGAAATCGCTGGCAGACAGCATACGCCGCGACCTGTTGACCTACCCGGCGATTTCATCGGCAACGGTGGTGGGTGCGCGCGAATACGAAATAGCGATCGAAATTTCCGAACAGCTACTGCGCGAATATCACCTGACCCTGGGCGACGTGGCAAATGTCATCGCCGCCTCTTCACTCGACCTCCCGGCGGGCTCGGTGCGCACGGAGAACGGCGAGATCATGCTGCGCACTATCGGTCAGGCTTATGTACAGCAGGATTTCGAGCGTCTCGTTCTGAAGACCTGGCCGGATGGCACACGGCTGCTGCTGGGCGACATCGCCACGATCAACGATGGCTTTGAAGACGGTGCCGGATTCGCGGTATTTGACGGCAAGTATTCCCTCGGCATCAACGTGTTTGCAACGGGCGAGCAGGACATCATCGAGACCGCCGACGCGGCCAAGGCCTATGTAGAAGAGCGTTCCGCCACACTGCCGGATGGTGTGACCCTGGATGTGTGGTACGACACCACATACTACCTCGAGGGCCGATTGAGCATGATGGTGCAGAACCTGGCCCTCGGCGCATTGCTCGTATTCGTCATCCTCGCGCTATTTCTGGAGATCAAACTCGCATTCTGGGTGATGCTGGGCATTCCGGTCTGCTTCCTCGGCGCAATGGCCATGATCAACACGCCCTACATCCACGCCAGCCTGAACATGATCAGTATCTTCGGATTCATTCTCGTACTGGGCATCGTGGTCGACGACGCCATTATCATGGGCGAGAGCGCCTACACTGAGCAGGAAGAACACGGCTACAATATCGAGAGTGTCGTGCAAGGTGTCTACAAAGTCGCCACGCCAGCGACCTTCGGGGTGTTGACCACCATAATGGCCTTTGCGCCATCCCTGTTTATCGACGGTGTATTCGGTGCTTTCCCGCGGGCCTGCGGCTGGGTGGTGATTCTCTGCCTGGTGTTCTCGCTGATCGAGTCCAAGTGGATTCTGCCCGCACACCTTGCACACAGCAGGCCGACCCGCAACCGTCTCCTGCTCAAGATCGACCAGCTGCAGGAAGCCGTGAATCGTACGCTGCGAAATTTCGTGGAAAGGCGCTACCAGCCGTTCATGTTGCGCTGTGTGGAGAATCGCTATACCACCCTCGCCTTCTTTCTTTCCCTGTTGGTGTTGTGCAGCGGCTTGCTGGCGGGCGGCGTGGTACGCACCGTACTCTCCCCCGAGACACCCGGCGAGTTTCTGCAGGTCGAGCTGCGCATGGCGCAGGGCATTCCCGAAGAACGCACCCTCGAGGCGATCAATCAGATCGCCGGTGCCTTCCACACCATGGAGGAAAACTATCGCCTGGAGTCCGGGAAAGACGAGAAGCTGCTGCAGCACATGGCTGTCTACGGCTTCAACCGCATCAATGGCCGCATCGACGTGGAGCTGACCAAGGAAGAAAAGCGCAGCATACGAACCCGCGAAATTGAAGATCGCTGGCGCGAAGCCGTCGGCCATATCCATGGCGCCGAGGTGTTTTCCATAACCAGCGCCGAGGGCCCCGAGTTCGATGCCGCTGTTGCGTTCGACCTGATGCACAACAACCCGGACACCCTGCGCGCCGCCGCTGGCGAACTCGAGGCAGCCCTGCGGCGCTACGACGGGCTCTACGATATCCGCAACGGCGCATCGGATTCCGCCGACGAATTTCATCTCGACATCCTCCCGGAAGCCGAAAGCCTGGGTTTAACGCGTCTGCAGCTCGCCACCCAGGTTCGCCACGCATTTTTCGGGGCGGAGGCGCAGCGCGTACAGCGCGGTATCGACGAGGTCAAGGTCATGGTGCGTTATCCACTGGCCGACAGGGAGAACGTCAGCAGCCTGAATAACATGTTCATACGCACCCCTGCTGGTGACGAAGTACCTTTTGAGAGCGTGGCCGATCTGGAAGTCAAACAGGGCCTTCTGAAAGCGACGCGGATCAATTATCAACGCGCTGCGGAGGTGACCGCGGAAGCCAACAAACAGATCGTGGAACCGGGCAAAGTCATCAGTGATATAGAACAGAATTTCTTACCGGGGCTGATGAAAAAGTATCCCGGACTCAGCTACGGTATTTCGGGCATGGCGGAAGAAGAGGCAAAAATGGCCTCGAGCATGCTTGTGGGCTTTGCACTGTCGCTGTTTGGCATCTATGCGCTGCTTGCCATTCCCACCAGAAGCTACCTGCAGCCGCTGATTATCATGGGCGTCATCCCTTTTGGCATGATCGGCGCGATATTCGGACACTGGGTTACCGGCTATCCGCTCAGCATGATGTCTCTCATGGGTGTGATCGCGCTGAGTGGGGTGGTGGTGAACGACAGTCTGATTCTCGTCGATTTCGTAAACAAATCCATCGCCGCAGGCACGGAGCGTTTTACTGCGGTTGTACAGGCAGGCATGCGACGTTTCCGCGCAATACTGCTGACTTCACTGACGACGTTCTTCGGTCTCGTACCGATGCTGCTGGAGGACTCCATTCAGGCAGAGCAGATGATCCCGATGGCGGTTTCGCTGGCCTACGGTATTGTATTTGCCACGGTGATCACACTGCTGCTCATCCCCAGCCTGTACATGATTCTCGATGACCTGGGTCAATGGTGGCAGAAGCGCCAGACCGAGAAGGGCGGTCTGCTCAGCAGCCAGCACTGAGCAAGCGGGCACTCGGCAAACGCTTTCGCCCTGCAGATGCCACCGATAGCCACCACCTCCAAAGCTGACCCTTAACGCGCCACCGCGCACGCGATGCAGCGCATATACAGGTTCCGCGGATCGGCCAGCGCATCCAGTTCGGCGGCCGCCTCGCGAACAGGTGCCAGCAGCGTCTCCAGGCTCAGATTCCCGGTTATCGCGCTGTGGCCCAGCCATCCACTCTGCGCTGACCGATTGGCCAGCTCCCTGAGCAGCATTTCCTGCGGGGACACTGGAATTTCCCTGTAATCGACCTCGTAATCCGTGAGGCCCGCGAGTTCGGCGGCCGATGCAATGGCGTCCTCGAGGCTGCCCAGGTTGTCAACCAGACCCGCGGCCAGCGCGTCGGGAGCACTCCAGACGCGTCCTGCCGCGAGCGGTTCTACCTCCTCTACCGTCATCTCGCGCCCCACCGCGACAATCTCCAGAAACGCGCGATAGGCAAAGTCCACGCCGCTGTCCAATGCCTCTACCAGTTTAGGGTTCAGTGCACGGTCGGGTCTCAATGCGCCGGCAAGCTCTGTAGTGCCCACGCCATCGGTGTTCACGCCCACCCGCTCAAGCAGCTCCTCAAAGGTCGGAAAGGCTGCAAAAACGCCGATACTGCCGGTAATAGTAGACGGGGTAGCCCATATTTCATCCGCCTCCGCCGCGATGTAATAACCACCGGATGCGGCGACAGACCCCATGGATACAACAATTGGCATACCACTGTCGCGCGCCTGCGCCAATTGTCTGCGAATCACCTCCGAGGCAAACAGGCTGCCGCCACCGCTGTCGATACGCAGTACAATCGCGCCGATACCGTCGTCTTCCACGGCGTTTCGAATCAGTCGGGCAAGTGATTCACCGCCAATAGTGCCCGGCGGCTGCTCGCCCGGCAGCATCGTGCCCTGTGCGGTTATAACCGCCACACGATCACCCCCAGGACCGGATATAGACAGCGGGCGTTTGCGTGCCACGTAGCGCTCGAACACCACTGCCTCGTAAAGCCCATCGTCATTCTGGGCGCCGACCACGCTGATCAGGTGCTCGTTGGCTTCGCTACGACCCATCAGCCTGTCCACCAGCCCTGCCTGCAGTGCTGCCTGGGCGGCGTCACCGCGTGTCTCGCGGAGCTTGTCGGCGAAATTGTTGATATACAGGTCAACACTGCCCGGAGCGAGTTCACGCTGTGTTTCCACGATTGAAGTGTACTGGCTCCAGAGATCGGACAGCCAGCGAATGGTCACTGCGCGCTCGCCCTCGGACATATCGTTGCGCTTGAAGGGCTCCACCGCCGACTTGAACTCCCCGGCCCGGAACACATGCACATTCACCGAGAGTTTCTCCAGCGCATCCTTGAAATAATTGCGGTAGCTACTGAACCCTTCCAGCGCGACTCCGCCCAATGGGTGCACAATGATCTCGTCGGCGTGGCTGGCCAGGAGATACTGATCCTGGGAATAATAGTCGCCAACTGCGACAATTGGCTTGCCGGTGGCCCGGAACACTTCCAACGCCTCGACAATTTCCTGGGTCTTGCTGATCCCCACGTACCTCAGGGCGTCGAGTTCCAGTACCAGGGTGCTGATTGCCGGATCTTCAGCCGCGAACTCTATGGCATCCAGTAGATCGCGCAACAGTACCTCGTGCATTGCAGGCGAGGGTTCCGTGACGAGCGCCTGCAATGGATCCACCGGCGAGCGCTGGTCTACGACAGTGCCACTCAGATTGACCAGCAGGGCGGCCCGCTCTGGCAAAGGCTCCGGCGCTCCACCCATGTAGACGAAATAGATCACTGCCAGCAACGCCAGAAACAGCAGGTTGGACAGCGCGAGCCGCACCCGCGTGATCCCGTTCCAGATTGCCGAAAGCACTCTCACTGGCAGCGACCTCTTTGTCATCGACTATTTCCCTGTGTTTCCGGCCTTGACGGGCTGCTGCGTTACCAGTCTTTTCTCGGGAGCGCGCCAGCGCACATACAGCATCGCCGCAACAAACAATAGCACCACAGCCAGCATGCCAATGAGCGACAGCGGGTTGAGCGGATCGGCGAACAGGCGCTGCACGAGCAGCATGAAATAGCCAAGGCAGACGAAACACACCCATATGAAGCTGCGCAGATTATCCTTCAACATCCCGCGCAGAAAAAGCAGTAGCGGCAAAATCTTCACCAGCCAGATAAACCACGGAGCGCCACTGGCGAAGGCGTCCGCCGCCTGTTGCAGCAGCAGGGTCCAATAGGCCAGCCAGGTTGTAACGCGCGCTCGCGTGCTCAGCGGATTCACGCTTTCCGACCCAGCGCCACGCGGGCCACCCGCGCGCCCAACGCCCGGCACAGGCTCGCCTCGGTGTCATCCAGCGCGCGGCTGTTGTCATCTCCCGCCCAGTGTGACGCGCCATAGGGTGTGCCGCCAGAGGTAGACGTCATCAGGCCGGGTTCACTGTAGGGGAGCCCCACAATCAGCATTCCGTGATGTAACAGCGGCAACATCATGCTGAGCAAGGTCGACTCCTGTCCGCCGTGCAGACTGACAGTAGAAGTAAAAGCCGCGGCGGGCTTGTCGATCAACGCGCCGCTCATCCACAGGGACGACGTCTGGTCGAGAAAATACTTGAGCGGCGCGGCCATATTGCCGAAGCGAGTCGGACTGCCGAGCACCAGCCCCGCGCAATCACGCAGCTGTTGGAGATCACAATACAGTGGCCCCGTTTCCGGAATCTCGTCGTCTACCTGTTCGCTGGTTGGAGATACCGGCGGCACGGTGCGCAGCAGCGCGCTTACCCCCTGCACACGCTCGACTCCCCGCGCTACCTGCTCCGCCATGGCCGCTGTGGCACCGCTGCGGGAATAATACAGTACAAGAATGTAGGGTTCGTCCATCAGTTCAACAGATCCAGGACGTTCTCCGGCGGACGACCGATAACCGCTCTGTCTCCGCGTACAACGATCGGGCGTTGCAACAATCGCGGATGCTTCACGATCGCCGCAATGATTTCGGCATCACTGGATTCGTCACCAAGCCCGGCAGACAGGTATTCTTGCTCATTGCGCCGCACCAGATCGGCCGCGGACCCACCGAGACGGGTGAGCAGCGAGCGCAACCGGGCGGCATCCGGCGGCGTCTCCAGATACAGCACTACTTCCGGCGATACGCCATTCTCCTCCAGCAGTGCCAGCGCGTCGCGCGATTTGGAGCAGCGGGGGTTGTGGTAGATGGTCAGTTCGGACATACAGCACTCCACGGGCTGTGCGAGTCGCCGCAGATTACAGTAATTCACGGCGGGCGAAAACCGGCGCTGCAGCGCGCTGTATGGCGCGTTTACAATCATGCGATAATCCCACTATGGATTTTCCCAGGCAGGCAATTCACGAACTGTTGTTGCGAGCGCGCTATGTACTGTGGCGTTACAGTGCTGACCGCTGCTCGGAAAACGCGGCGGCGCTTACCTACATGAGCCTGTTCGCTCTGGTGCCGCTGCTCACGGTGTTGTACACCATGGCGTCAGCAATACCGGCATTCAAGGGTGCCGAAAGCCAGATGCAGGCGTTCCTGTTCACGCACCTGGTACCCGAGGCCGGCTCGGAAATCCAGCAGTACCTGAACGAGTTTTCACAACAGGCGAAGAACCTGACCGGACCGGGAATCGCTTTTGTCCTGATTACCGCTGTGCTGATGCTGCGCAATATCGAAAAGGCCTTCAACCAGCTCTGGCGCGCGCGCGAAAACCGCAGCCCGGTGGCCAGTTTTTTGCTGTACTGGGCCGTACTCACGCTTGCGCCTATCACCATTGGCCTGGCACTCGGGCTCGGTACCTATGTCGAAATGGCCTCTGACGCACTCGGGCGTTTCGAGGCCGTGGGCGTGGGCGCGCGCGCATTGCTGCTGCAACTGGCGCCGCTGGCGCTATCAACCGCGGGCTTTTCACTCTTGTACGTTGCGGTTCCGAATTGTCAGGTCCCCTTCAAACATGCGCTGGTGGGCGGTCTGCTGGCGGCCCTGTTTTTTGAACTCGGGCGCGGCGTGTTCACCGCGTTGATGGTCCGCACAAGTATTTCCCTGATATACGGTGCATTTGCCGCGGTGCCGCTGTTCATGTTCTGGATTTACCTGTCGTGGAACATCGTGTTGCTGGGGGGCATTCTGGTGCACAGCCTCTCGGCCTACCAGACCAGCGACCAGGCAAGCCGACCCAATGTGTTGAAGGCGCTGGATGTACTGTATCTCTTCTGGCAAAAGCAGCGTCAGGGCTTGCCGATAAGCGAAAAGGAACTTCTGCGAGGCAAACACAAGGTGGTAAGCGGCCTGGACAGCGACACCTGGAGCGAACTGCGCGATGTGTTTATGGCCCACCGCCTGATCACCCAGAATGATCGGGGGCAGTTTCTGCTCTCGCGAGACCTGCACAGTGTCAAATTCTCGCAACTCAAAGCCTGGGTCAACGATGAGAAACCGCTCGATCGTACAGACCTTGCCGGCGATCTGGCCTGGCAGAGCCATGCGTATCAGCTCCTGCAGGCCGAGCGTGACGGCCAGCGCGACATACTCGGTATCAATCTGGTGGAGCTGTTCTCACAATGAAAGCATGGATTCTTCTGGTACTGGCAGTGGGCCTCACCGCGTGCTCTGGCGATACCGGGAAGCCCGGCGGTGGCGCGCTCAGCGAACTGCGCGGAAAATGGCTGGTCGTCAACTACTGGGCACAATGGTGCGCGCCCTGCATTGAGGAGATTCCAGAGCTCAATGCGCTGGCCGCTGGGCGGCCCGACATCCATGTACTGGGCGTTAATTACGATGGTGCCTCGGGTGAAGAACTCGCCCGACAGGAACGGGAGCTCGGCGTAAAATTCCGGACATTAACTACCGACCCCGCCGCTGAACTGGGCATTCAGCGTCCGAGCGTGCTTCCAACCACCCTGCTGATTGACCCCGACGGCAGTATTGCGGCGACCCTCGTGGGGCCACAAACGCTGGAGTCGCTGCAACACAGTATCGACCAGGCCGCCGATAGCGATGCCGGAGTCGCCGGAAACCGGCCAAAAAAAACCGGCCAGGAGGCCGGTTGAAGTGGGGTACTTCCCCAAGGAGCTATGAGACCCGGATGCTTCCGGATATCGCCAATGATGCTGCACCAGCAGGCTGGAAGCAGCGACATCACCATCGATGAAACTGGGACACGCAGCGCGGCCCGGGGTTCCCTATCGAATAAAAATATTTCTATCCTGCCTGAACTCAGCGCCCGGTTCCGGTTGGACACGGCGGACCACCGGTACTAATCTTGCACCTCTGCCCCTGCGAACGGCGCTGGGCACAAGTCATTGATCAGGAAGCAGTTATGAGTGGACTCTTCAACAACAATGCCGAAACCATTGGCGGCACGCCGCTGGTAAAGATCAACCACATCAGCGAGGGCAATATTTACGCCAAAATCGAAAGTCGCAATCCGGCCATGTCGGTCAAATGCCGCATAGGTACCAGCATGGTTGCCGCCGCTGAGGCCGATGGGCACCTGAAGCCGGGCATGACAATTGTCGAGCCGACCAGCGGAAATACCGGCATTGCACTGGCTTTTGTCGCAGCCGCAAAAGGCTACCGCTGCATTCTGACAATGCCGAATACAATGAGCCTTGAGCGGCGCATGCTGATGAAATCGCTGGGGGCTGACATCGTTCTCACCGACGGTACAAAAGGCATTCCCGCCGCGATCGAACGCGCCGAGAGTATCATTGCCTCTGATCCGGAGAAGTACTGGGGACCGCACCAGTTCGAAAACCCGGCCAATCCAGCTATCCACGAACAAACCACCGGCCCGGAGATCTGGGCAGACACCGATGGCGCGGTAGACATTGTCGTTTCGGGTGTTGGCACCGGTGGCACCATCACGGGCATAGGACGCTATTTCAAGCACACCCAGGGCAAAAACGTGCACTGCGTGGCGATAGAACCCGACAGCAGCAGCATGATAAGCGCGGCGCTGTCGGGCGAGGAGCCCACCCACGGGCCGCACAAGATACAGGGCATTGGCGCCGGCTTCGTACCGGACAATCTGGATCTGTCACTGGTTGATCAGGTCGAACGCGTGTCCAGCGAAGACGCCATGGCATGGGCGCACAAGCTGATGCAGCGCGAGGGCATTCTGGCTGGTATTTCCTCGGGAGCGGCCATGGCTGTCGCAGATCGCATCGCACAGCAGGACGCGCACCGCGGTAAAATGATTGTGGTCATTCTGCCGGACTCCGGCGAACGCTACCTCAGTTCGGCACTATTCGCCGATAGCTTCAGCGAAAACGAAACTCTCCAGGGAACCATCACAGCCTGAAACGGGGGACCCAGGCGCTGCAGTCGCTCGCTAGCGCGACAGCAGCCGCTGGAGTTTTTTCTTCACCGCAGGCCAGTCTTTGTCGATGATACTGAAGTAGACCGAATCGCGAACATAATTGCCCTGCACAATCATATGGTTGCGCAGTACACCCTCCCGCGTGGCGCCGATACGCTCCAGCGCTCGCTGCGAACGCAGATTGCGGGAATCGGCCTTGAACTCCACCCGTACGCAGCCCAGCCGCTCTATCGCGTGAGTCAGTAGCAGGAGCTTCGCTTCAGTGTTGACCCCCGTTCTCTGCCACTCCTGCCCCAGCCAGGTCCAGCCGATTTCCAGACTGCGGTGCTCCGCGCGGATATTCAGATAACGCGTGCTGCCTACAACCCGATCCTTGTGCATTTCCACGATGGCAAAAGGCTGCTGGTCGGGCGCATTGAGTGCCTCTGATATCCACTGGCGGGTATCCGCCAGATCCACGAAGCAGGCGCGCGGCATAAACGCCCAGTCTGGCGCCGAACGACCACGATTGTACAAACCCTGGGCATGTTCCTCGCCGAGCGGTTCGAGGCGGATACCCTTACCCTTCAACACAGCAAACGCGGGCTCACGGATCACTCTATTTCTCCCGGATAGCGGCTGCAATCAATGCGGCGCGGTAATGGCTCAGCCCGTATGCGAGTAGCAGAGCGGCCAGCGGACAAACCAGCAGGGGCAGTATCCCCAGCGACTTTGCGAGCGCCGCGTCATCACCGAAGCCGAAATCCGTGATGGCCGCCACCGCACTCGGTCCGATGGCAAGCCCGAAAAGGTTGGTCATAAACAGCATCAGCGCCGAGATTTGCGCCCGCATCCTGTTCGGCGTTATACCCTGCAGGGCCGCTATTGCCAGCGCGAAGTAACTGTTGAGAAAAAACACAATGGGTATGGCCAGCCAGAGGGCCCATTCGCTACTTGCGAACATCGGCCCGAGTGCCGCGGGTGGCAGCCAAAGCAGGGATATCCACAGTATCAGGCGCATATCCGCATCCGCGTAACCGCGCGCGAGCAACGGCTTCGCGCTGAATCCCGCCAGCAGCGTGCCAGCACTGCCGGCAATAATGAAAATCGCGCCGAACTGGGAACCGGCCTGCGATCGACTCAATCCATGATTGCGTACCAGAAATTCCGGGTACCATGCCATGGTCCCGTAACCGAGCACTGCCAGCAACGATACCGCAACTATGAGGCTGCCATAGGCCCGCCAGTGACCGCGCAGCTGCGCGCCAATCTCTGCCAGGCTGTACCCCGCAGCAGTGGCAGTCAGCACACCGCGGCGCTCAGGCTCCACCATCAGCGACAGTAATACGACCAGTAGAAACCCGGGCACGCCGACGATGACAAACGTCGTCTGCCACGGCCGCAACTCGCCAATCACCGGTACGATCAGCGCCCCGTGCACGCTAAAATAATCAAACACGGCGCCGCCGACCATATACGCGAGCCCGCCCCCCACCGTAATGCCCAGCGTGTAGATTGCCAGGGCTCGGGGCAGTTCGGCGCTGTCAAAAAAATCGCTGAGCAGGCTGTACGCGGGAGGAGACAGTGCGGCCTCTCCCACTCCAACGCCGACCCTTGCCAGAAACAACGCGCCAAAACTGCGTGCAACACCGCACAGACAGGTCATCAGGCTCCAGAAAAACACTCCCGCCGTTATCACCCATTTCCGGCTGCCCCGGTCGGCCAGCCGGGCAATCGGCAGGCCGAGCACTATATAAAACATGGAGAAAGCGAAACCGTGCAGCAGGCTGTACTGGAAATCACTGATCGCGAAGTCTTCGCGGATGGGCCCAATCAAAACCGCCATGACATTGCGATCGACAAAAGACAGTATGTAGGCAAGCAACAGCACGCACAGCGCATAGCCCGCGCCCCGCTGTCTTCCCGTAGCTGCCACCGTCACCGCTTAGGTCCGGCGCACGCCAGGACAGGATAGACCTTCAAGGCAGCAGCACGCTGGAACCGATGGTGCGCCTGCCCTGAAGGTCCCGGTGCGCCTGTTGCACCTCTTCCAGCGCATAGCGCTGATTGATTTCCACACGCAGCTCCCCGCTCAACACACGGGAGAAAACATCCCGGGACGAGCGCCTGAGCTCCTCGGCACTGGCCGTATAGGTGAGCAACGTGGGACGGGTGATGTACAGCGACCCCTTGGCTGAGAGGAGCTGCAGGTCGAGCGGCGCGGGCGCGCCGGATGCATTGCCGAAGCTCACCATGAGACCACGCGGGCGCAGACAATCGAGCGACATCGCAAACGTGTCGCTGCCCACGCCGTCGTAGACTACTGGCAGTTTTTCGCCGCCAGTGATCGACAACACACGTTCCAGCACATCTTCTTCCTTATAGTTGATCACATGCGCAAAGCCATGCGCCAGCGCCTGTTCGGCCTTTTCGGCGGAACCGACCGTACCGATAGCCAGCGCCCCGATGCCTGCGGCCCACTGTCCAAACAGCAGGCCCACGCCGCCTGCAGCCGCATGAAAAAGGCAGTGCTCCCCCGCCTTCAACGCATAGGTGCGCTGCAATAAATACTCCGCGGTCTGCCCCTTCAGCAGCACTGCGGCGGCCTGTTCGAAGCTGATTCCCTCCGGAATCCTGACCAGCCGCTCCGAGGGCAGGTTGATGGCGTCTGAATAGGCCCCGAAACCGGCGGAGCAGTAGGCGACCCTGTCGCCCACGGCAAACTCCGCGCCCTCGCCCACCGCTTCGACAACGCCGGCGGCTTCCATCCCGAGACCGATAGGCAGCGGCAGGGGGTAGAGACCGCTGCGGTGGTAGGTGTCGATATAGTTCAGGCCGATCGCCCGGTGGGCCACCTGAGCCATACCGGGCCCCGGCGCCTCGAGCTCGATGTCTTCGAGCGCAAGCACTTCCGGCCCGCCCGTTTCCCTGAGTATCACCGCCCGTACCATGTCGAATTCTCCCGCTGTCACCCAAGCTGCGCCGTGGCAGGCGACAGTGTGCATCAGCGGTGCGCGGATGCGCAATCGCAGACAGGTTCCGGCAACATTCCGCCGGCCTTTTGAGCTAGACTGTCGACCCACTTAATCGTCGATGACCGGAGACCCCCGTGTTCGAGGAACTTCCGCTGGAGCACAGCCTGCGACTGGCGCTCGCAGACATGGCGCTCGAGCAACCCACGGAGGTGCAGGCTGCCGTCGTCCCTGTGGCCATCTCCGGCCGTGACCTGACTGTCATGGCGCGCACGGGCAGCGGCAAAACACATGCCTACCTCATTCCCATCGTGCAGCGCATACTGAGCGGTGAATTCCGGGGGCGCAGCGGCTCACTCGCGCTGGTGCTCGTGCCCACGCGGGAGCTCGCCAGGCAGGTGCTGACCCAGTGTCGCAAGCTGATTGCCAAATCGCCGCTGTCTGCGCAGGCCATCACTGGCGGGGCGGACTACAAATACCAGCGCGCGCTGTTGCGCAAAGAGCCGGAAATACTGATCGCAACGCCAGGACGCCTTCTCGAGCATTGCGAGAAAGGTGGGGTCAATCTCAAAGAGCTGCTGATCCTGGTTCTCGATGAGGCAGATCGCATGCTGGACATGGGCTTCCGCGACGACGTGCTGGCCATCAGTGGCCGTTGCAATCCCGAACGCCAGGTGCTGATGCTCTCGGCCACGCTGCGGCATGCGGGCGTAGCGGCGATAAGCGATTCCCTGTTGCGTGACCCGCTGAAGATCGCGCTGGATGAGATTCGCGCCCCGCATGCCGACATTGAGCATCAGCTGGTGTTGGCAGACAGCGCGGAGCACAAGGATGCACTCCTGCAGGCACTGCTTGCCAACCCTGAATACGGCCGCGTGCTGGTGTTCGCCAACAAGCGTATTACCGCGGCGCGGCTGGCGGACATGCTGCGCCGGCATGGCCTGCGCTGCGGCAGCCTGCACGGCGAACTCAGTACTGAAGAGCGCAAACACGTTGTACAGCAATTTCACGACGACAAAATTCAGATCCTGTGCGCCAGCGATATCGCTGCGCGCGGGCTGGATGTGCAGGGCATCAAACTGGTGGTGAACTACGACATGCCGCGCAGCGGCGAAGACTATCTGCACCGCACCGGGCGCACCGGCCGTGCAGGCGTTTCGGGGCTCGCGCTATCTTTCGTGACCCAGCCTGAGTGGAACTTGATGATTGCGATACAACGCTATCTCAAGCTCGACTTCGAGCGTCGCTCGATAGAAGGGCTGAAAGCGCGATTTAGTGGGCCGAAGAAGCTAAAATCTTCCGGCAAGGCTGTGGGCAGCAAGAAAAAGGCCAAACGGCCTGCCGGCGAGAAAGCGCGCTCGCGTCAGCGCAACCAGAAAAATCTCGGCAAGCCGCGCCGCCCCCCCGCGGGCGATGGAGGCGGCAACGATGGTTTCGCGCCCCTGAAAAAGCGCGATACCGAACACTAGTACGCGCCCGGCGCCTTGGGAAGAGGCCCGAACACACACATACCCGAGGGTCCAGGTTACAACAGCTTTCGCGCGATCTTCACAGGAGTTTCCAGCATGGCCAATCCGCTGCTCGAAGAGCATACACTTCCGCCTTTTTCCCGCATCGAGCCACAGCATGTGGAGCCGGCGATTCGTGGGCTGATCGAAGCCAACAAGGCCAGAATCACGGATCTGCTCGCGGCAACCGACACCTATACCTGGGCCAATCTCCTCGCACCGCTGGAAGAACTGGAAGACCGGCTGGCGCAGGCCTGGTCCCCGGTCTCCCATTTGAATAGCGTGCGCAACAACGAAGCGCTGCGCGAAGCCTACAACGCCTGCCTGCCCCTGCTTTCGGAATACGGCACATGGACAGGCCAGCACGCAAAGCTATGTGGGGCCTACCGGCAGATAGCGGAGGGGCCGGAATGGCACACGCTCGACCGGGCCCAGCAAAAAACGATCGACAACGCGTTACGTGATTTCAGGCTCGCAGGAGTCTCGCTACCGGAAGCGGAAAAGGCCCGCTACGGCGAATTACAGAAGCGGCTCTCGGCATTGGCTAGCCGGTTCAGCGAAAACGTACTGGATGCCACCCGGGCCTGGTCCAAACGCGTAACCCGGGAGCAGCTGGAAGGACTTCCGGCCACGGCACTCGCCAACGCGCGCCAGGCCGCTGAACAGGCAGGCCAGGAGGGTTATCTGATCACTCTGGATTTCCCTTCCTACATGCCGGTACAGACCTACTGCCATGACCGGGCGCTGCGTGAAGAGGTCTACACTGCCTTCTGTACGCGCGCCTCGGATCAGGGGCCACAGGCCGGACAATGGGATAACGGGCCCCTGATTGAGGAAATCCTGGAGCTGCGCCAGAGACTGGCGGAATTGCTCGGCTACGACAACTACGCAGAGCTGTCGCTGGCGCGAAAAATGGCGCCCGATACGGGCCACGTAATGGATTTTCTTACGCAACTCGCGGATCAGTCGCGGGCACAGGGCATGCAGGAATGGGAATCGCTGCTGGCGTTCAGCCGCGAGCAGGATGGCCCCGATGAACTCGAGGCCTGGGACATCGCCTACTACAGCGAGCAGATGGGCCAGCACCGCTACAATATCTCACAGGAGGATGTCCGCCCCTACCTGCCAGTCAATCGGGTACTGGAAGGGCTGTTTGAAGTGGTCGAAAGGCTGTTCGCTGTCGGAGTTCGGGAATGTCAGGATTTCGACCGCTATCACGAGAGCGTCAGGTTGTTCGAGCTTGTGGAAGGGAACAACGTCATCGCCCGCTTCTACCTCGATCTGTACGCGCGCGCGGAGAAACGCGGCGGCGCATGGATGGACGACTGCCGTGTGCGCCGGTCGGCAAAGTCGGGCCTGCAGATTCCCGTGGCCTACCTGGTCTGTAACTTCACTCCTCCCGCGGGGGATACGCCCGCCCTGCTGACCCACAACGAGTTGACTACCCTGTTCCATGAGTTCGGGCACGGCCTGCATCACATGCTCACACAGCAAACGGTTGCGCCGGTTTCCGGTATTAACGGCGTTGCCTGGGACGCCGTTGAGCTACCCAGCCAGTTCATGGAAAACTGGTGCTGGGAACGCGAGGCGCTGGCATTTATCTCCGGTCACTTTGAAACCGGAGAACCACTGCCGGATGCCCTGCTCGACAAACTGCTGGCCGCACGCAATTTTCAGGCGGCGATGGCCCTGCTGCGGCAACTGGAGTTCTCGCTGTTTGATTTTCGCCTGCATCTCGAGTTCGATCGCGGCACATTCAGCTCAGCACAGGAACTTCTGGACGAAGTGCGAAGCGCGCTGGCGGTCACCCCAACGCCCGCTTTCAACCGTTTCCAGAACGGGTTCTCGCACATTTTCGCGGGTGGCTATGCCGCCGGGTATTACAGTTATAAATGGGCGGAAGTGCTTTCCGCAGACGCCTTCTCGCGCTTTGAAGAGGAGGGAATTTTCAATCGCCAGACGGGCGCTGATTTCCGCTCGGTGATTCTTGCCCAGGGCGGAGCAGAAGATCCGATGACGCTGTTCAGCAGATTTCGTGGTCGCGAGCCGGATATCGAGGCGCTGTTGCGACACAGCGGTATTCAGCGAGCGGCGTAAATCCCTGGGAGGCTACCGCGACCAGGGTTAGGCCTGCCGCCAGGTGGCGCAACCCTTCTGGCCCGGCCCCGAGGCCACGCAGAGTTCGATTTCGCGCAGGTCCTCTCCCGCGCTTTCTTCTACCAGACGTGCCAGAAGGTAGCTAGACAGTTCTTCGACAGTCACGTTGCGCAATGGCAGCACCAGCGTGTCGCTGCGCAGGAACAGCATGACTTCGTCAGCGAAGAATACCCGGTAATTGGCGCCCTCCTCCTCAATCCGCTGATAGGGTGACTGCGCGGCCAGAATCAAATACTCATCGAGCGAGTCGCACAGGCTCGCCAGGCGACTCTTGTAGACGTTGTAATCAGCGGAAAATCCATTCTCACCGAGGGGCGCGACGATACGCGCCGACACCGAATAATTGTGGCCGTGCAGACGTTCCCGCTCCGTGGCGGAAAATATCGTGAAATGCGCCACAGAGAACTTGTGGCTCTCCTTGTCGATGTACAGCGTGGTTAATTCATCCATGCAACACAGTGTAGCGGAGCATGCTCGACGCGTCACCGCAGAAACGGCTGAGACCTCCGCAGTTGCCGGGTATACTGTGTGCTGAGAGAAATTCCAAGCAGACGGAAAGGCCCAATGAAAATTGCGATCATCACCGGAGCAAGTGTAGGCATCGGCAGCGCGAGCGCGCAGCTTTTCCTGGAAGAGGGTTTCCAGGTTTTCAACCTGTCGCGCCGCAAGTCCCTAATTGCCGGTGTCGAGAACCTGCAGTGCGATCTTGCCAGTTCCGCATCCATCCAGTCTGTGTGTGAGGTGCTGGCGCCTCAGTTGGCGCAAGTAGATAGCGCGGCGCTGGTACACAACGCCAGTCAGATGCGCAAGGACAGCGTCACGGCTTGCGACAGCCAGAGTTTGCGAGAAGTCATTGAAACCAACGTCATCGGAATCAACAGCCTTAACCAGCTTCTGCTGCCAGCCCTGCCAGCAAGCTCCAGCGTGTTGTATATAGGCTCCACGCTGTCAGAAAAGGCCGTTGCGGGCTCTTTCAGCTATGTGGTGAGCAAACACGCCCAGCTGGGCATGATGCGCGCCACCTGTCAGGACCTCATGGGGAAATCCATACACACCGCACTCATCTGCCCGGGCTTTACCGACACCGAGATGCTGCGCACGCACATCGGCCTGGATCCCGAAGTGGAAGCCGCAATTGCCGGCATGAACAGCTTCGGACGCCTGATCGACCCGGCAGAGATCGCCGAGCTCATTCGCTGGGCCCACCACAACCCGGTTATCAACGGCGCTGTCCTGCACGCGAATCTCGGGCAGAAGGAAAACTAGCCGCATGCTCACAGAGTCGGGACTGAGGGAACGGCGCGAGCGCACTTTTCTGGTACTGGCGGGTATATTCCTGTGCGCCATGACGCTGCTGAACGTTATCGGCATCACGCGTTTTGTGCAATTGGGGCCGATGGCGCTCGCTGTTGGGGTACTGCCCTACCCGCTCACATTCCTGTGCACCGACCTCATCTGCGAACTGTACGGTAAATCGCGCGCCAATTTCCTGGTCACCGTTGGCCTGGGGCTGAATTTTTTCATTCTGCTGGTACTGATGCTGGGCAACGCCATGCCATCGGTGCCCGCGGAGAACATGCCGCCCTGGCAGATACTGCAACTCGCCGCGCCCGTCGCGCTGCCCAATGGGGAGATGATCGAACAGAGCGTCGGACTCTACCAACTCATTTACGCGACTACGACCGGCGCCGTGTTCGCCTCCATGCTGGCCTATATTACCGCCCAGTACTGCGATGTGCAGCTGTTCCACTTCTGGAAACGCGTCACACGCGGCAAACACCTGTGGATTCGCAACAATTTCAGTACGCTGATGAGCCAGATGGTAGATTCCGTCATGGTTATTTCAGTCACTTTCGGCGCAGCTTTCCTGCGCGGGGAAATGGCCTTCAATACACTGCTGGTGCTTGTTGGCAGCAATTATCTGTTCAAGGCCACTGTTGCCCTGCTGGACACCGGCCCGCTGTATCTGGCGGTTCACTATCTGCGACCGTTCCTGAAACTGGCGCACGGTGAGACAGTGGGTCCGGGCAGTGGGACTCATGCTGAACAGTAAACTACCCGCTGTGGGCACGACCATCTTCAGCCGCATGTCGCAGCTGGCAGCGGAAGTGCAGGCGCTCAATCTATCGCAGGGCTTCCCGGATTTTGCACCGCCGGCGGCTTTGCTGGAGGCCATGACGCGAGCGGTGCACAAGGGCAACAACCAGTATGCGCCCATGCCCGGGGTAATGCGCCTGCGGGAGCAGATCGCTGCGCAGCTGCTATTGCACCGCAATGTCAGCGCAAACCCGGATACCGAGATCACCGTGGTTCCGGGCGCCACCGAGGGTATTTTCTGCGCAATCATGGCCGCTGCAGGCAAGGGTGACGAGGTTATCGTACTGGATCCCTGCTACGACAGCTATGAGCCCGCCATTACCCTCGCCGGCGCCTGTGCGGTGCACGTTCCGTTGATCGCCGAGAGCTTCGCTGTCGACTGGGAACGTGTGGAGGCCGCGATCACAGCACGTACGCGCATGCTCATTATCAATTCGCCCCACAACCCTACCGGCAGCGTGCTGGCGGCTTCCGACATGGCTCGCCTGGAAGCGCTGGTCGAGCGCCACGAACTACTGGTTGTCAGTGACGAAGTTTACGAGCACCTGGTATTTGACGCGCGCCAGCACCATAGCGTTTTGCAGTACCCCGGGTTGCGCGCGCGCAGCGTGGCGGTGTTTTCCTTCGGCAAAACCTACGCTGTGACCGGCTGGAAGACGGGCTACTGCGTGGCCCCTCCGGCGCTCACCGCCGAGCTGCGCAAGATTCATCAGTTTGTTTGTTTTGTTGCGGTAACGCCTGTGCAGGAGGCGCTGGCGGATTTCATGGCCGCAGAGCCCGACTATCCGGCAACGCTGGCAGATTTTTATCAGGCAAAGCGCGATCTTTTCTGCAGGGCGCTGGCGCCCTCGATGTTTCGCATAAAGCCGAGCGCTGGGACCTATTTCCAGCTTCTGGACTACAGTGCTATTAGCCGCAGGGAAGATGTCGAGGTAGCGGAAAACTGGACGCAGAAACGGAAGATCGCGTCGATACCGGTTTCTGTGTTCTACCAGCAACCGCCAGACGCATATTTGCTGCGTCTGTGCTTCGCCAAACGTGACGAGCTATTACTGGAGGCCGCAGAGCGACTATGCAGGATTTCATCGTAGTACCCGTTCAATGTGAACTGGCCTGGGAGCGTCCCGAGGATAATCGCGCCGGGTTCAGCGCCATTATTGACCGGCTGGAAGGCGCAGCAGATCTTATCGTATTGCCTGAAATGTTCACCACCGGTTTCACCATGAACGCGCTTGCCAACGCAGAGGAACCCGGCGGTGCAACCGAGCAATGGCTCAGCGACATGGCCCGCAAGCTAGACTGCGCAGTAACTGGCAGTATCGCCGTGCGTGTCGGCAATCGTGTATTCAATCGCATGCTGTTCGCCACGCCTGACACGCTGACTCACTATGACAAACGTCACCTGTTTCGCATGGGCGGCGAGCACAAACGCTATGCCGCGGGCGAACAGCGCAAGATCGTTGCGTGGCGCGGATGGCGCATCAATCTTCAGGTGTGTTACGACCTGCGTTTCCCGGTATTCAGCCGCAACCGGGACGACTACGATCTGCTCCTTTATGTAGCCAACTGGCCAGCCGCAAGACGCGCACACTGGCGCTCGCTACTGATCGCTCGCGCGATCGAAAACCAGGCTTATGTGGTGGGGGTCAATCGGATTGGCAGTGACGCCAACGGGCTGGATTACAGCGGCGACAGCCTGGTGATCGCGGCTGACGGCAAACTTTTATGGGACGCCCAGAACGCAGAAAGCGCCGCCAGGGTGACCCTGGACGGCGCGTTGCTGGAAGCGTATCGAGCGGACTTTCCCTGCCAACTGGATGCCGATGGCTTCCAGTTGGACCTGGGGTAGACCCGCCTTCAGTCTTCGTATTCGACTTCCAGAGTAGCCATGACGCGACGATTCTCCGCGCGGCCGTCTTTGGTGTCATTGCTGGCCACTGGCTGCGTTTCTCCGTAGCCCTTGGGCTCCAGACGGCTGCGTGCAATGCCGTACTGGTTAACCAGAACATCGACCACCGCGTTTGCGCGACGCTGCGAGAGGCTCATGTTGTAGTCATCCGGGCCGATGCTGTCAGTATGCCCTTCCACGTCAACCTGGAGATCAGAGAAGCGCTTGAGGAAATCAGCCAGTTCGCTCAAATCGTCAAAGTACTCCTCCTGAACCCTGGATGAATCAAATGCAAACAGCACTTTTAGCTTCACGGAAGCCACTTTCGCTACCGGCAGCGGACAGCCATCCGCATCGACACGCGTGCCGGGTGCGGTACCGGGGCAGCGGTCGCGATCATCCGGCACGCCGTCGCCGTCGGAATCAACCACTTCCGCGACAACAGGGTCGGCGTCAACTTTGCCGAGGTAGATATTCAGGCCGGCCGTGGTGAGAATATCTGTCTCACTTTCGTCGAGGCTGTAAAGGGCGCGCGCCTCAAGGCGCATGCCTACCCGCTTGCCCAGCATCCAGCGTACACCCAGACCGCCATTTACCGTGGTTTCCACTGTATCGAAATTATCCGCGTCGAGGTCGATTTCACCCGCGCCGAAGGCCGCGTAGGGACGCAGCCGCATGCCTTCACCGATATAGCTGCCTGCGTAGTAGAGCATGCCGATCTGCCAGGTCGTCACGTCAGCGTCACCGCCACCGTCGAGATCGGTCTCGTCGTCGGCAAACAGTATCTCTGCCGCCCAGTTGTCGTTGAAAGCCCACTCGAGGCCAACGACAGGCGTACCGGTATCGTCGACATCGAAACCTTGCAGGTCACGGTCAAAAAACCAGTAACCGTAGCCGGCGTTAATTGTAACGGGTATCTCTGCGGACGCCGTTTGCGTCACACCTGCCAGGGCAAGACAGGCTGCAGCGGTTGCTGTCATGAGTTTTTTGTTCATTCTTAAGGATCTCCACTCCGGGGTTTGCGGGATTCAACAAGGATAGCATTCATTTGCGGGCCACCAACACCGAATAGTGTGAAATTTCCCATTCCGGGGAACTCACCGGTACTACCAACCCAGCGCCTGCTTTACAAACGGTATCGACAGCGGACGCTGCTCTGCCAGCGAGGCATGATCCAGAATGTCCAGCAGTGCCAGCAACTGCTCGAGCTCACGCGAAGCCCGCGCAACAATAAAGCCGGCTGTTATCGGCGAGAGCGTCAATCCGCGCCGGTGTGCCCTGAAACGGAGAATATCCGCTTTCTCGCGATCGTCCAGTTTCTCCAGCCGGAACACCACGCCCCCGCTCAACCTGGACTGTAGGTCAGCGAGCCTGAGGCCGATCGCGCGGGGCGCGGCGTTGGCTGCCACCACGACACGGCAATGCTGCTCACGCGCACGGTTGCACAGATGAAACAGCGCTTCCTCCCACACAGGATCAGCGACAACCGCCTCCAGGTCATCCAGGCAGACGCGGCGCACCTCCGCAACCCCCTGCAATACTTCAGCCGGCGGGTAATCGCGCAACTGGGCGAGCGGCAAATACAGTTCATTGTGCCCCGCGGACTGGCAACAGGCCTGCAACAGATGCGATTTACCCACTCCGGCAGGCCCGCAGAGGTACACCAGGTGCTCGCCACCCGGCGACAACTGGTGTTCGAGCGCTTCCAGTGGTGCCCGGTGCGCGTCGAGCGCGAGAAAGTTACTGAAGGTGGCTTCGTCGCGCGGCCGTATTTCCAGCGGGAGCTGCTGGCGCGGCCCCCCGGATTCTAGGGTTCCCATCGATAACTCAGCGTCTGACCCATCTGTGTCGCGTCTACCGGCTGCAGGCTCTGGTTGAGTTCAAACAGCGTGGCCAGCTGGGCGGTACTTACGCGGGTCTGCAGGCGCAACTCGAGACGATCACCGACGATGCGCTCCGGCATGGCAATATCGACCAGCTCCAGGCGTTGCAGCCAGCCCACAAGCGCCGCGTAATCCGCGTAGGCATGCACCCCGGTGATCCAGACCACAACGCCCCTGTCGGACGGCGCAGAGGCCGCGACAGCGTAACGTGCGGCCATATCGTCGGCGATCAGAGCCACTCCCGCGCCCACGAAGTCATCAAATGCAGGTACCGTAAGCGCCCTATCCATGCGCTCATCGAGCGCCAGATAACTCCAGTCGCCGGCGAAGTTACCCGACTCCAGACTGACGACCCGCCCGCTCATGATGTGCTGGACACCGTATCGCGAAGAAGCCGCGCGCAGGGCTGTCTCATCCAGCCGCCAGACATCATCGGGGCTGATGGCGGCAGAATCGCTGAGATCGAACAGCGGAAGCTGGACCGGCACACCGCGCCGCTTAAACGCCTCCCGCACCTGTGCGACTTTCTCGGGCGAAGTTTCGCTATTCACAAAATGCCGCCCCTGGCCGTCTTCCAACACCAGCCACAGCAGAACGCCTGGGCGATTCGCGGTCCACAGGGGAATCCCCGCCTCAATCACCTGGGAGTTAACCCAGGCCGGATCGAATTCAAAGCGCACCTGCAACTCCTCTCCCGACGGCCCGCGGCGAGCATAGGCGTACTGCTGCACATGGGCGCGCGCTTCTTTCACTACAGGAGCAATGGCCGCAGAATTCAATACATCAGAGGTACCCGTGACCTTTATCAGTACCTCCTCGAGTGCCTGGCGAGCCGCGCCCGTGAGGGAAGCATCGCTCTGGTCGGCGACCGGCACACTGGCTGAATAGAGATCACGCGCAACGTCTGCACTGGCGGGAAACGTCAACGCCAGGAACAGGCTACACAGCCAGATCGGGAAAATTCTTGCCACTGCAGTCTCCACGCGTTGACAGGCACAAAGCTGCATTGTAGCAGCACCCAAGGGCCGCCAATAAGTCATTGGCGCGCAGCGCCTGTATACATTCGCTGACGAGTGCGCGGCGGTCGCCGGCGCGCTAGAATAGTCGCCCTGTACATCAGCCAACTGACAACCGGACCACACTCCATGAGCGACCAAAGCGGCAAACCCAGCCTCACCTACCGGGATGCGGGCGTGAATATCGACGCCGGCAATGCCCTGGTTGAACGCATCAAGGCGGTTTCCCGGCGTACCGCGCGCCCGGAAGTACTCGGAGGGCTTGGCGGCTTTGGCGCATTGTGTGAAATTCCGGCAGGCTACCGCGAGCCGGTGCTGGTTTCGGGCACGGATGGTGTGGGCACAAAACTACGCCTGGCGATGGACATGGGGATTCACGACACGATTGGTATCGACCTGGTCGCCATGTGCGCCAACGATCTGGTCGTTGCGGGCGCCGAGCCACTGTTTTTCCTGGACTATTACGCAACAGGCGCGCTCAACGTGGAGACCGCGGCGGCGGTGGTGACCGGCATCGGCCGCGGCTGCGAGCTGGCCGGCTGTGCGCTGGTGGGTGGCGAGACAGCCGAGATGCCGGGAATGTATGCAGGTGAGGACTACGATCTTGCGGGCTTCTGCGTGGGCGTTGTGGAAAAATCCTCCATCATCGACGGCAGCACCGTGCAGGCTGGCGATATCCTGCTGGGCCTTGCAAGCAGCGGCCCGCACTCCAACGGCTTCTCGCTGGTGCGCAGAATTCTCGCACTGAGCGGCGCATCCCTGGACCAGGCCTGCGGCGATACCACACTGGGCGCGGCACTCCTGGAACCGACAACGCTGTATGTCAAGGCGGTACTGCAGTTGATTCGCGATACCCATGTGAAGGCGCTGTCTCACATTACCGGCGGCGGCTTGCTGGAAAACCTCCCGCGCGTGCTGCCCGTAGAGTGCCGTGCCCACATAGATACGCGCAGCTGGGAGTGGCCCGCGGTGTTTCAATGGCTACAGGCACAGGGCAATGTGGAGCGGCATGAAATGTACCGCACGTTTAACTGTGGCGTAGGTATGGTCGTGTGCGTGGCGGCCGGTGACGAGCGGGCCGCCCTGGACAGCCTGGCTGGCAGCGGCATTCACGCCTGGACAATAGGGCGCGTAGACGCTGGAGAGCATGGCGTTGAGTTTGAGGCATGAAGACGCCTCGCCCGGCCAGCCGCGCCTGGCGATACTTATTTCCGGCCAGGGCTCCAATATGCGGGCTTTTATCGATGCCTGCGCCACGGGTAAGCTGGAAGCGCGCATCGGCGTGGTTATCAGTAATAACCCGCAGGCGGCAGGTTTGGACGTGGCTGCCTCTGCGGGCATTCCCACACGGGTGATCGACCACCGCAGTTACACGAATCGCGAGTCCTTCGATGCCGCCCTGGTTGCCGAACTCTCAGAGCATGCGCCACAGCTTGTGGTGCTCGCCGGCTTCATGCGTATATTGACCCCCGTCTTCATCCAGGCCCATGCGGGGCGCCTGCTGAACATCCATCCCTCCCTGTTGCCGTTGTATCCCGGCCTGAACACCCATCAAAGGGCACTGGATGCAGGCGATGCTTTCGCCGGCTGCACGGTACACTTCGTTACCCAGGAGCTGGATGGCGGGCCTCCGGTACTGCAGGCTCGGGTTCCCGTGATTCACGGGGACAGCGCCGTGACCCTTGCCGCGCGGGTGCAGGAAATGGAACACGTGATCTATCCGCTGGCCGCGCGCTGGTTTCTGGAAAACCGGTTGACGCTGCGCTCCGATGGCGCCTACCTGGATGACTCAAGGCTCCCCCCATCCGGCGTTGCTTACCACCCGGAGATGCGCTGACACCGCAGCGCGCCGGCAGGCATCAGGCACGCGGCAGCGTCACCCCGATCTGGCCCTGGTATTTGCCGCCACGGTCCTTGTAGCTCACTTCACAAACTTCGTCCGACTCGAAAAACAGCATCTGCGCCACGCCTTCGTTGGCGTAGATTTTCGCGGGCAGCGTAGTTGTGTTGGAAAATTCCAGCGTCACATGTCCTTCCCACTCGGGCTCGAGCGGTGTGACATTTACGATAATGCCGCAGCGCGCGTAGGTCGACTTGCCGAGGCAAATGGTAAGCACGTTACGCGGAATGCGGAAGTATTCCACGGTGCTTGCCAGCGCGAAGGAATTCGGCGGTATGACACAGACGTCTCCAGCGACGTCGACGAAGCTGTCCTCATCGAAGTGCTTGGGGTCAACGGTGGCCGAGTTGATATTGGTAAACACCTTGAACTGACTGGAACAACGCACATCGTAGCCATAGCTGGATGTGCCGTAGGAAATGAGACGCTCACCGCCGCTGGTGCGCACCTGGCCAGGCTCAAAGGGTTCTATCATGCCGTGGTCTGCCGCCATACGGCGGATCCACTTGTCGGATTTAATACTCAATTGCGAGGCTTCCTGGTTCTGATTGGCTAGTCGTCGGTGATGGAAATTTCCGGGAAATGCTGCACTGCGCCGTCCCCCAGTGCCAGGAGGGCCTCTTCCACTGCCGCGGCGGCATCGAGATACAGCGCGGTCTCCGCTGAATCCGGCGCCGAGACGACGGTAGGTACACCGCCATCGGTCTGCTCACGTATCGAAAGTGACAGCGGCAGGCTGGCCAGCAATGGCACAGCATACTCGCGCGCGATGCGCGCACCACCCTCGGCACCAAAAATATGCTCCCGATGGCCACAGGCACTGCACACATGCACCGCCATGTTCTCGACGATGCCCAGCACAGGCACATCTACCTTGCGGAACATCTCGATACCCTTCTGCGCGTCCAGCAAGGCGATATCCTGCGGTGTGGTAACAATCACCGCGCCGGATACCCTGGCTTTCTGAGACAGGGTCAGCTGAATATCGCCCGTGCCGGGGGGCATGTCGATAATCAGATAGTCGAGCTCGCCCCATAGCGTTTGCAGCAACAACTGCGTCAGCGCGCCGCCGGCCATCGGCCCGCGCCAGACCATGGGCGTGCGCTCGTCGGCCAGGTAGCCCATCGACATGGTCTTCAATCCGTGAGCTTCTACCGGCAGCAGCCATTTGCCATCCTTCTGTTGCGGCCGCACGTCCGCGCCAATACCCAGCATCAACTGCTGGCTGGGGCCGTAGATATCGGCATCCAGCAGACCCACCGCCGCGCCGCGTGCCTTGAGAGCCAGAGCGAGATTCACCGAGGTTGTGGATTTACCGACACCGCCCTTGCCGGAGGCGACGGCAACGATATATTTAATCTTGTCCATGACATTCCCGATTGATGGCACAGGGGTCTGGCGCCGGAAGATTGGCCCTCTGCGTAGCCGCCCAGTATAGGCACATGCCCTGCGATCAACAACGCCGGCGGGACGCACGCCAGATGAAACCACGCCACAAAACAGCTATAGTAGCGCCCCTTTTTTGCCGAAGCCACAGACCTCATGGCCAGAGAGATTCCCCGCAGAATACTGGTAACCAGCGCGCTGCCCTACGCCAACGGCTCGCTGCATCTCGGCCATCTGCTGGAGCAGGTGCAGACGGATATCTGGGTGCGTTTCCAGAAGTCGCGAGGGCACGACTGCGTATATGTCTGCGCTGACGATGCCCACGGCACCGCGATCATGTTGACTGCGGAAAAACTCGGGATCAGCCCGCAACAGCAGATCGACACGATACGCGAGGAACACGAGCGGGACAGCGCGGGATTCCTGATCGGGTTCGATAATTTCCATACCACCCACTCCCCCGAAAACAGGCACTGGTGTGAAACGATCTACCAGAGACTCCGGGATAACGGCCATATAGCCACGCGCAATATCACCCAGGCATACGATCCCGAGAAAGGCCTGTTCCTTGCGGACCGTTTCATCAGGGGAACCTGCCCAAGCTGCGGCACGGCAGATCAGTATGGCGATAACTGCGAGGCCTGCGGCGCAACCTACAGCCCCCTTGAGCTGATTTCGCCAGTCTCGGCACTGTCCGGGTCGGCACCGGTAGAAAAGGATTCCACGCATTTCTTTTTCAAACTCCCGGAGTTTGAGGCCATGCTGCGCGAGTGGCTGGCGTCTGAAACCCTGCAGAGCCAGGTCGCCAATAAACTGCGCGAGTGGGTGGATGGAGGTTTGCAGGAGTGGGACATCAGCCGCGACGCACCCTACTTCGGCTTCGAGATCCCGGGCGAGCCGGGCAAGTACTTCTACGTTTGGCTGGATGCACCCATCGGCTACATTGCGAGCTTCCAGAACTACTGCGACCGGACGGGACACCCGTTCGATGACTACTGGCAGCGCGGCAACGACACGGAGCTCTATCACTTCATCGGCAAGGACATCATCAATTTTCACGGCCTGTTCTGGCCCGCGATGCTGGACTCGGCAAATTTGCGCGCGCCCACCGCCATCTACGCGCACGGCTTCCTCACGGTCAATGGCACCAAAATGTCAAAAAGCCGTGGCACATTCATCAAGGCCGGCACATACCTCGAGCACCTGGACGCCCAGTACCTGCGCTACTATTTTGCGGCGAAGCTCAGCGCATCGGTGGACGATATCGACCTCAATCTCGACGACTTCATCCAGCGCGTGAACGCGGACATCGTGGGCAAGGTGGTGAACATTGCCAGCCGCTGCGCGGGTTTTTTGCACAAGGGGCACGCCAACACCCTGTCCGCGACTTGCGCCGAACCGGAATTGCTGCAGTCCTTCATCGATCGCGGCGAGGGTATTGCCGCACTGTTCGAGGGCCGCGAGTTCAACAAGGCAATGCGCGAAATCATCGCCCTGGCAGACCGCGCGAACCAGTACATTGACGAGAAAAAGCCCTGGTTGCTCGCGAAAGAGGAAGGCCGGCAGCAGACGGTGCACGATGTCTGTAGCGTGGGCATCAACCTGTTCCGCGTGCTGATGATATACCTCAAGCCCGTGCTCCCGGGCATGGCGGAGAAAAGCGAGCACTTTCTCAATTGTGCGTTGAACTGGACCGACCTCGAGGAGGTATTGCTGGGCCATCGTCTCAACGAGTTCACACCTCTGCTGACGCGGATTGATCCTGCGCGGGTAGAGGCGATGATTGCGGCGAGCCGTGAAGCGCCGGAGGGCGATGCCCCGGCGGCACAGAATGCAGCCACACCCGAAGGCAGGAAAGAGCCTGCAGGCTCGGATAGCAACACAGGCACTCCCACCATTGCCTATGAGGATTTCGCCAGAATCGACCTGCGAGTGGCTGAAATCACGGCCGCCGAGCACGTGGATGGCGCCGACAAACTGCTACGTTTGACACTTCACCTCGGTGAGCATGAGCCCGGGCGCCAGGTGCTCGCGGGAATCCGGGGAGCCTATCAGCCCGAAGAACTGGTTGGACGCCTGACTGTGGTCGTGGCCAACCTGGCGCCGCGTAAAATGCGCTTCGGCGTGTCGGAGGGCATGGTGCTGGCCGCCGGTCCGGGTGGCGACGAGATTTTTCTGCTGTCGCCCGACCAGGGGGCGCGGCCCGGGATGGTGGTCAAGTGATGCGCCAACGCGATCTTCGCGGACGGCCGGAATATGCAAAACTCCCGCTGCAGCGCGCTCCGGCAGGCTTTGGGAGTTTTAAGTTAAGCTGTTAGACTACTGGGCATTAGTTTGCCAAATCAAACTGCGATGGGCGACAGCGGGCGCTAGAATAGCACCCGGCTGCCGCAGAGGGTCCGATACGTCCTCCTGGAATGGCGCGACGAGAACACGAGCATGCTTGCAGATTATTCCGTACTGTTGATCGGCGCGATTCTGGTCAACAACTTTGTGCTGGTACAGTTCCTGGGGCTGTGCCCGTTCATGGGCGTTTCCAACAAACTGGAAACCGCCATGGGAATGTCCATGGCCACCACCTTCGTGCTCACTCTCGCATCCGCGTGCAGCAACCTCACCTACCATTTTCTGCTCGCTCCGCTCGGGCTTGAATACCTGAAAACCATTGCCTTCATCCTGGTCATCGCCGTGGTCGTGCAGTTCACGGAGATGGTGGTGCGCAAAACCAGCCCCCTGCTCTACCGGGTATTGGGCGTATACCTGCCGCTGATTACAACCAACTGTGCCGTGCTCGGTGTAGCCCTGCTCAACCTGAACAAAGAACACGATTTCATGCAGGCGCTGTTCTACGGCTTTGGTGCAGCGGTAGGCTTTTCGCTGGTACTGGTGTTGTTCGCAGCCATGCGCGAGCGGCTTGCGGTAGCAGACATACCCACCCCCTTTCGCGGCGCGGCCATCGGCATGATCACAGCGGGCCTGATGTCGCTGGGCTTCATGGGTTTTGCAGGGCTGGTGTAGAGGCGTGATCGAGCTACTCTTACAGCACCCGCTGCTGGCCGCCCTGGTTGCTCTCGTGGGGCTGGCTGCGGTATTTGGCGCGCTACTCGGCTTTGCCGCGGTCCGCTTCAGGGCCGAGGGCAATCCGATCGTCGACCAGATCAACAACATTCTGCCACAAACCCAATGCGGTCAATGTGGCTTCCCAGGCTGCAAACCCTACGCCGAAGCGATCGCCGCGGGGGAAGCGATCAACAAATGTCCGCCCGGTGGCGAAGCGGGAATACAGGCGCTGGCCGACCTGCTGGATCTCGAGGTTATTCCTCTGGACGCGGAGCACGGTGAGGAAAGCCCGAGACCTGCAGTGGCCTTCATCCGTGAGGACGAGTGTATCGGTTGCACCAAGTGCATCCAGGCGTGTCCCGTAGACGCCATACTCGGTGCCGCCAAACAGATGCATACCGTCATCGCCAGCGAATGTACCGGCTGCGACCTGTGCGTGGAGCCCTGTCCCGTCGACTGTATCGACATGATTCGGGAGAAGGAATCCCTGCAATCCTGGCACTGGCAACTGCCGGACCCGGTGAGTCGGCGTGTCGAAATCATCGCCACCGACGCGCAAGACGATCTATCCGGGGAGCGGGCCGCGTGAGCCGTATCCACCGATTCCACGGGGGCGTGCACCCGCCGGAAAACAAGCATCAGTCTGTGCGCACCCCGATTGCCGACGCAGGTATTCCACCACAGCTTGTCGTACCCCTTTCGCAGCACATCGGTGCGCCCGCGGTAGCCGTGGTCTCCGTGGGCGAACAGGTTCTCAAGGGGCAGGTCATCGCCGAACCGCAGGGTTTCGTCAGTGTACCCGTTCACGCACCCAGTTCCGGTACGGTGGCTGCCATCGAGAAGCGGCTGGTGCCGCATATTTCCGGGCATTCAGCGCCATGTATCGTTATCGATACAGACGGCCTCGACCAATGGGTAGAACACCACGGCACGCCGGACTACCAGGCACTCGAGACCACCGAGTTGCTGCAACGCATCAGCAATGCCGGTATCGCCGGTATGGGCGGCGCCGGCTTTCCCAGCGCGGTGAAGCTCGCGGTGCGCGAAGGCGTGACCATAAATACCTTGATCATCAACGGCACGGAGTGTGAACCGTACATTACCGCAGACGACATACTCATGCGCGAACGCGCGACGGAGATCGTTGAGGGGGCCAGGATTCTCGCGCACCTGGTTCAGCCCGGTGAAACGCTTATAGGCATTGAAGACAACAAGCCCGAGAGCATTCAGGCCATCCGCGCGGCAATTGCTGGCGACGATATCCGGGTTGTGGTGTTCCCGACCAAGTACCCCTCCGGCGGTGAAAAGCAGCTAATCGAAATTCTCACCGGCAAGCAGGTGCCCAGCGGGGGGCTGCCCGCGGATATCGGGGTGGTTTGCCAGAACGTCGGCACCGCCGCAGCCGTGTACGATGCCGTTGTGCGCGGCAGGCCGCTGATCTCGCGCATCACTACGGTGACCGGCGACAGTGTGCGGGAGCCCCAGAACTTCCAGGTACTCATCGGCACGCCCATGTCTTACCTGCTGGCAAAGGCGGGCTATCGGCAGGCAGATAACAATCGCCTCATCATGGGGGGGCCGATGATGGGCTTCACCGTGCCGGATCCCGCGGTACCGATTGTGAAAACCACCAACTGCCTGCTGGCGCCCACGGAAGCGGAATTGCCGACACCGCCACCCGCACAGGCCTGTATCCGCTGTGGCATGTGCGCCGCAGCCTGCCCGGCGAGCCTGCTCCCGCAGCAGCTCTTCTGGTTCGCCCAGGGCAAAGAGCACGAAAAGCTCGAGGAACACAACCTGTTCGACTGCATTGAATGCGGCGCCTGCTCCTACGTCTGCCCAAGCCATATTCCACTGGTGCAGTACTACCGTGCCTCCAAGGCGGAAATCCTCCAGCAGCGGCGCGATCACGCGAAGGCCGAACACTCCCGGTTACGCTTCGAAGCTCGCCAGGCAAGGCTCGAGCGCGAGGAACAGGAAAAAGAAGCCAAGCGCGCCGCGCGCAAACTGGCTGCTGAAACCAAGGCCAGAGAGGATGCCGGCGGCAGCGGGGAAGACCCGATACAGGCGGCGATCGAGCGTGCGAGAGCGAAGAAAGCGGCGCAGCAATCCTCCGGCGCAGAGGCGCAAGACACGCTGGCAGGCCTGGAGAAAGCCGTGGTTTCAGCGCGCAAGCGTCTGGACACAGCGAACGAGAAGCTCGCCCAGGCGCAGGCGGAAGGCTCAGACCTGGTGCAGGCTCTGGCGACCGGCGTTGAGAAGACGCAAGCCAGACTGCGCGACGCTGAAGCCGCCCTGCAAGCCCACGCACAGCAATCCAGCGGGACAACTGATCAGGCACCGGAAGGCGGCGACGCCGCGCAGCTCGCCATCGAAAAGGCCCGTGCGGCTCGCGCGGCTGATGCGCAACTGAGCCCCGACGAGAAAGCCCGGGCCACGCTGGCAAACCTGGAGCAGCGACTGGAGAAGTCGCGCGACAAACTCGAGCAGCGGCGTGCGGCCGGCGACGAGGCAAAAATAATCGAGGCGCTGGAGTCCACCGTGGAGCGCCTTGGCGAGAAAGTCGAGCAGGCGCGAAATCAACTGCAAGCTGCGGAAAAGGCCTGACATGTCGATGCTTCGCCTCACTTCACCGCATGCGCATGGGCCGCAAAGTACGCCCAGGGTGATGCAAACCGTGTTGCTGGCAACAGTGCCGGGAATCCTTGTACTTACGCATTTTTTCGGTTTTGGCACGCTGGTGAATATCCTCTGGGGGTCAATCGTCGCGCTGGCGCTGGAATCGGCCGCACTGAAGTTGCGCGGCCGGCCGGTAGGTTTTTACCTCAAAGACTGCAGTGCCCTGGTCACCGCCTTCCTGCTGTGTATCGCACTGCCACCCTACTCCCCCTGGTGGCTCATCGCGGTCGGCATCGCCAGCGCGATCCTGCTGGGTAAGCACTTTTACGGCGGCCTTGGCTACAACCCGTTCAACCCGGCGATGGTCGGCTACGTCGTTCTACTCATTTCTTTTCCCCTGCAAATGACATCCTGGGCACCGCCGCGCGGGGTGGGCGAAGTGCCCGGCTTCCTCGAGGCACTGCAGGCCTGCTTTCTGCCCGCCACCTACGATGGCGTGACAATGGCCACGCCACTGGACGTGCTGCGCCAGAACGAAAGCCTGCTCATGGAGGATCTCTGGGCACAGAGCCCGGTGTTTGGGCGCTGGGCGGGAATTGGCTGGGAATGGGTGAATATCGCCTTTCTGGCTGGCGGCCTGTGGCTGTTGCAACGACGGATATTCAGCTGGCATGCGCCGCTGGCCATGCTCGCAAGCCTGGCACTACTGGCGGCAATTTTCTACGATGGTGGCAGCTCTGCAAGTGGGGGCTCACCCCTGTTCCATCTGCTCAGCGGGGCGACCATGTTCGGCGCCTTCTTTATTATCACCGACCCGGTGAGTTCCGCCGTTTCCGTGCGCGGCCGCCTGATCTACGGCGCCCTGATCGGCGTCCTGGTGTATGTTATCCGCGTGCGCGGCAACTACCCGGATGCGGTGGCCTTTGCCGTGCTGATCATGAATTTTGCCGCACCCTTTATCGACTACTACACACAGCCGCGCACCTATGGGCACAAGCGCGCCGGAGGGGGTGACTGATATGCTCGGCAAGTCGATAACCCGCAACAGTGTACTGCTGGCGCTCTTCGCGGTGGTAACTACCCTGCTCATCGTCGGTACACAATTGAGCACGCAAGACGACATCCGCAGGCAGATTCGTCTGGCGGAGGAAAAGGCACTACTGCAGATCATACCGCGCGAGGCGCATGACAATTCCATGCTCGACGATACGCTCAGCGTCGGCCCCGCCGAGGTCGAGCTCGGCTTGCGGGAACCGAAGTCCGTCTACCTGGCGCGCCGCGACGGCAAGGTAGTCGCCGCGATCATCCCGGCTACCGCCCGCGACGGCTACACCGACGATATTCATCTCATTGTAGGCGTCAACCGCGACGGCAGTGTGGCGGGTGTGCGTGTGCTGGGACACAAGGAGACGCCCGGACTGGGCGACAAGGTCGACTTGCGCAAATCTGACTGGATTCTGGGTTTCGCGGGCCGCTCGCTGGGCAATCCAGCCACCCCCGGCTGGGCCGTCAAAAAAGACGGCGGTGTCTTCGACCATTTCACCGGAGCCACTATTACGCCGCGCGCAATTGTCGCAGCGGTGTTGCGGGTTTTACAATTCGCTGAAAGCAATCGTACGATGCTGTTCGGCACCCCTGCAGGCGCCCCTGCAGGCGCCCCTGCAGACGCATCTGCAACCAGCACAACAACAGGTAACACCTAATGGCAGCGACCGGCTACGGCGAACTGACCCTCAACGGCTTGTGGAAAAACAATCCCGCTATCGTGCAGTTGCTTGGCCTGTGCCCGCTGCTGGCCGTCACCGGTTCGGTGGTAAATGCCATCGGCCTGGGCCTCGCCACCATTCTCGTGCTGATGTGTTCCAATACCGCGGTATCCATCATCCGCAATATCGTATCGGACGCGGTGCGGCTGCCCGCATTTGTCATGATCATCGCCGCCGCGGTAACCTGCATCGAACTGCTGATGCAGGCATACACCTACGAGTTATACCAGATTCTCGGCATATTCCTGCCACTGATCACCACCAACTGCGTGATTCTCGGCCGGGCCGATGGCTTCGCAGCCAGAAACCGTGTGGGCCCCGCGCTGTATGACGGTTTTATCATGGGCATGGGCTTTGCTGCCGTGCTGGTGCTGCTCGGCGCGGTGCGCGAGCTGTTTGGCACGGGCGCGGTGTTCGCCAACATGGATTTATTATTCGGATCGGGAGCCGCAAACTGGAAGCTCACGGTTTTTGCCAGCTACCAGCCCTTCCTGCTTGCCATCCTGCCACCAGGCGCCTTTATCTTCACTGGCCTGATCATTGTGCTCAAGAATATTATCGACACGCGCATCAAACGCTACCAGGACGCATTGAAGGAAAAACCTGTAAAAGGCTCGCGGCGTGTGCGGGTCACCGGCAACGTTTCGTGACGCCCGCCAGCCCTGTCTGATCAGACATCCTGCTGAGCGGGCTCAGCATCCAGCACGCTCAGTGTATCGAGTAGTTCATCCACCGCCGAATCATCCATGCCGCGATTCTCCAGCTCGCAGCTATAGGTGACGTAGAGTAACAAGCCGCCACAGGCAACGAACCATTCTCGCAGCGCAGTATCCTCTTCCTCACTGGTAGCGCTCACGCCGGAAAAATCGCCAAGTCGCACCGCCTCCCAGCCGTCGCTTTCAGATTCCATCCGGGCGATCTGCGCCACGCCTGCACTGTCGAATTCTCCAGTTTCCTTGTGCAGGGTACTGATCTCGATGGTTCCCACCCCGTCCCGGTCGCCAATGAGGATGCTTTCTTCTTCCGTATCCGCCCACCACTCGGGCGGCAACGCGAGTGACCACCATTCTGTTTCCAGTACGTTCATAGCAACCTCGACATTAATAGCGCATCTTCGTGGCCCTGTTCGCCCCGATAGTAAGCCTTGCGCACGCCATCGGGCTGGAACGCACGCGATTCGTACATGCGGATAGCCGCCCGATTGGATACACGCACCTCGAGCAGGCAGCGCTGCGCGCCCTCACTGCACATGCGGAGACAGGCAGTATCGAGCAGACGTCCACCCAGACCCTGCCGCTGCACTTCGCGCCGCACGCCGATACTCAGCAGTGTGGCTTCATCCAGTACGCGCGAATACACGAGAAAACCCTGAATACCGTCTGCGCCCCGTGCTATCAGCGTCGTGCTGGCAGCTCCGGCGGCACACACCGCGCGAAAGCGTTCCGCAGACCAGGGACTGGGATTGATCTGGCTGTCGAGGGCCGCCAGTGCCACGGAATCTTCCGGCTGCGCAATAGCCACAGCAAGCTGCAACGCTCAGGCTCGCTCGCGGCCAGCCGCCGCACCCATTGCCAGTGGCTGCAGTGCTCGCCAGGCCTGACGTTTCAACTCCGGGTCTTGCAGCATCTGTGCCGTGCTCGCTATTGTCACCGCTGGAACCTCCAGGCGGGTTGTCTCTACCCAGCGCGCGCATTCGTCACCCAGAAGCACAATGCCCACACATCCCTGTTGTTCTATACGGCGCTCCAGGAACGCCGCCAGGCTCGCTTTTGCAGCGTCAATGCCGCTGTCCAGCTGTCGGTTACTGTGCATCGGCCAGTTGAAGGTCGACACGTGTGGCGAAGCGGCATCCCTGACCACTCGAGCCTCGACAGAGCTGCGGAAGCCGAGCGCGTGCGCCATGGCCTGCACCAGATTCACCTGATCCGAGGCGAGCGGCATATCCCCCAGGCCCTCCAGCCACAGCCAACGCCCCGCCAGCATCGCAACCAGGCTGAAACTGCAGGAATCCGCCTGCGCGCCTGATTGCGCAGTTGCGCTCGCCGGGGAAACAGCTCCCCCGGTCCGGGCAGGCGGCTCGGCCGGGGAGGTCCCGCGAAGACTCACCGCTGATGCATCCCGCGGGAGCGGACGGGCGACAGCCGTGTCTTTCGGCATCGCTGGCGCGACCTGCTCTTTGCGCACCACAACCAGCCGCCGGCTGGGCGCGGCGCCTGGTGCCTGGCGACGCGACACATAGCTCGGCACACCGAGGGCCTGAAGGTAGGCCAGTTTGTGCAGCGTACTTTTGTGTATCTCTTCCATTTTCACCAAATCACCTGCGACAGCAGCCGCAGTCTAGTGTTTGGCGTGACCGCGACGCAATACTTGCAACGCTGCGTCCGCGCCCTGACCCATGATCCTGATGCCATCAGACCGGCGACATCGTCTGTTGCGCTCACTCAAAACACACCTTGCGGCGCCCATTTGTCAGAATTACAGCCATCGCCAACCGTAGCGGCTGAAGAAGGTTGAGGCAGAGCGCAGAAAATAGCTGATATGCCGTCTGCCCTTGCGCGATGCGTAGCCGCCGTGGTGCACAATTCTCATCGCCGGATGGAACACCAACCGGCCCATGCGAGCCAGCCGCAAGGACAGGTCGAAGTCTTCGAAATAGAGAAAAAAGCTCTCGTCAAACCCGCCAACCGCGCGCAGCTGCGAGGTGCGCACCAGCATGCAGCAGCCGCTTGCGATATCGACATCGCAGGGCACCCCCGCGCTCAGCTCCTGACGCATTTCATAACGTGCCAGCCGCGAGTCGAAGGCACGCCTGAGCAACACTGGTGCGAAACCACGCAGCGAAAGCACGAGCACGGAAGGATAACGCTTGCACAGGAACTCCGGTTGTCCGTCCGGGCCACTGACTGCGGGGCTCAGCAGGGCGATATCGAGGTTGTCTGCCATTGCCGCGATACCTTTGGCGAGCGCGTAGGCATCAAGTTCCGCATCGGGGTTCAATATCAGGTGGTAATCACTGCGCGCCGCAGCAAGCGCCGCGTTATGGCCCGCCCCAAAACCGCGGTTCTGTTCCAGCAGCAAGTACTCCAGGCGATAACGCTCATTCCGGGTATGCGCGTTGAGCAACTTCACCAGCGAGCCGCGATAAGCCGGTTCAGACGCGTTATCCACACAATACACGACCAGCCCCTCCAGCCCGCCCTGCCCCACCGCCAGCTCTGTGGCGCGCTGCAGGCTTTCGAGCACGCGCTGCAGCATAAACAGTGGGCTGTTGTGCACGACAATCGACACGGACATGTGTGCCGTGGAAGCTGGGTTGGCTGGCATGCCGGGGATGGTAGCAGTTCACGGGAATCCGGCATACGACGCGTTCGCTACAGCCGGAACCCGAGGCCGCTGCGTGCCGCGCCGCACAACGCCCGAAGCGCACTCCAGACCTTGAAAATGACCGGCTGAAACCAGCTTTAACAGACCTCTCAGAGCTGCCCCGAAGCCAGTGTGAAAAATCACAAAAACCCCCTATCATCATGTAATTCATCGTGTTTTCTGATCGCACCATGCTAAGCTGTTAAGAAGTACATAATTCAAAGGTTGACTCTGTTAGCAAAGATCGCAGAATCACCATGGGGCTAGTGAATAAAACCAAGACCTGCCAACGTGCGGGCAACAGGGGACAACAATGATGATCAGGGGCTTCTCTCTCTACAGCCGTTTGGCTGCCGTTATCGCCATGCTATTTGCACTCACCGCCTGCGGCGGTGGAGGCGGCGGCGAGGGCGGTTTCATTCCTGAAACCAACGAGCTGCAGCTCACTCTGTTCGGGCCCGATGGCGAGCGGACCAACATTGTTTCCGTTACCAAGCCAGGCACGCTTGAAGTGCGTGTAAAGGGTGATAACAAACGCGGCGTGGTCGTGTCGGTCAACTCAACGCTGGGCACCCTGACACCGGCAACGGGCACGGCCCTGACCGATGATCGCGGCATCGCGACGTTTCTGATCGAGGCCGGTGCGGAGCGTGGTGCTGGCACAATCAACGCCACCGCGGAAGTGAACGGTGACAATATCACGGGCAGTCTCGGCTTTCAGGTGGGCGAAACCGGCTTCCGTATCGGATTCTTCGATGATGACGGCATGTTTGTGGAAGGCGCGGTAAAGATCGAGCCGGAGTCGACACTCGCCGCCGGCGGTAGTGCGCAGTTATCCGTGGTGGTGCTCGACCCGGATGGCAACCTTGTTACGAGTGTGGAAGAAGTGATTTTCAGCAGCGGCTGCATTGCGGCCGGCCAGTCCGCCATCAACCCGGAGAGCCCCGTTTCAACCCTGAACTCCCGGGCGTCAACGCTCTACTCGGCAGGCAACTGTTCTGGCCAGGATGACATCACAGCGAGTCTCGTGGGCACCAATGCGCAGGCCTTCGGCAATCTCACAGTCGCGCCCGCCTCCGCCAACGCAGTATTGTTCGTGAGCGCCGAGCCGGAATTGATCGTACTGCGCGGCACAGGCGGCCAGAATCGCGATGAAACCTCCGAGGTCATATTCCAGGTAAACGATGGTATCGGCCAGCCGCTACCGGGCGTGACGGTAAATTTTGCATTAAACACCGAGGTCGGCGGTATTTCGCTCAACACGACGTCCGGCCTGACCAATGGCGAAGGGCAGGTGACGGTTATTGTCTCCTCCGGTGACGTTGCCACCACTGTCCGCGTGATTGCGACTATCGACGACGGCAGTGGCAACCCGCTGGGTACCGTATCTGACCTGTTGACCGTAACCACCGGCCTGCCGGACCAGAACTCCATCAGCCTCGCAGTGTCTGACACGTTCGTGGTTGAAAATGGCATGCGTACAGACGGTGTAACCCGCGCATTCACCGTGTCGATGGCCGACAAGTTCAATAACCCTGTGGTGGACGGCACGGCCGCTGTATTTACCACCGAGTATGGCGCCATCGTCGGTTCATGCACCACCACCGAAGGTACCTGCTCGGTGCAGTGGCGCTCACAGGAACCCCGTTTCCCTACACTGACCGACAATATCTTTGTCAAGACGATCTTCGATGACGACTACGATTGCCCCACCCACAACGGTAATTCCGGGCCCTGTGAGGCGGATCTCGGGCAGATTCGCGGCGGTCGCTCTGCGGTTCTGGTGCACGCTCTGGGGGAGGAATCTTTTATCGATCGCAACGGCAACGGCATCATGGACCAGGATGAGGCCGCTCTGTTCGATAATCTGCCCGAGGCATTTATCGATTACAATGACGACGGCGTGTATACGCCAGTCCTACCAGAGTGCATTGCCAACCCGCAGGGTTCGCTGCAGTGCATCTCCGGTCAGGAAGAGATATTTGTCGACATCAACTCCAATAATGAATACGACACCAATGACGACCCCGCCGTATACAACGGCCTGCTCTGCCCGCCCGAGGGCGATGGTGTCTGGTGTAGCCGCAACCTGGTGCACGTATTCGCCAGCAGTATCGTAATGCTCTCCGATGCGCCCTCCTGGGACATCATCCTGCTGGATGGCAATCGCGTGGTGAATACCACTGAGCATGGCGTGCTGCACAGGGCCCTGATAGCGGATACCTACAACACGCCTCCGCCAGGCGGCTCCACCGTGGCAGTCAGCGTTACCGGCGACTGCAAGCTATTATCTGAATCATCCTTCACGGTGCCGAACTTCTCGTCAACGCGCGCGTACTCGATACCGGTGCGAACGGATTTCCCGGATGAATTCAACGATGAACCCGGCATTCTGCGTATCAGGCTTGACGCGGTGGGCGGCACCAGTTTCACCCGGGACTTTGACTGCGATGGAAGCCGGCCAGACCCTATAGACGAGTGCGCTATCAGCCCGCAGCCACCCGAATGCATCGATCCCAACTCACCCTAGTGGGGCTACTATATTCTTCAGAAGCCGCGTTTACCGCGGCTTTTTTTTCGTCCGCTTTGTGCTCCACAAAAACGGTTCGCCTC
>TARA_R110000823_G_scaffold119998_8_pt1 | contig 46892 bp, 41 predicted proteins | sample TARA_R110000823 | Tara Oceans TARA_R110000823 (sample SAMEA4397722) | marine metagenome | biome: Polar Biome; feature: [DCM] deep chlorophyll maximum layer (ENVO:01000326); material: water (ENVO:00002006), including particulate matter (ENVO:01000060) such as... | depth 20 m | reverse complement strand
GCGCCGCCGAATACCTGCACGGCCTCGGTGGTCACTTCCATGGCTGTTTGCGCCGCATACAACTTCATGGCTGAAGCCTCGGCCAGGGTGAGGTCCCTGCCTGCCGCGCGGGTTTCAATGTAACGGAACACCAGGTTCTCCAGGTTCAGGCGCGCCACCTCCATCTTCGCGAGCTTCAACTGTATCAGCTGGTAGTTGCCGATAGGCTCGCCAAACTGCACACGGGTTTTCGCGTAACCTAAGGACAGTTCAAGGGCGCGCTCAACCAGGCCGAGCGCCATGGCGGCAACGCCGGAGCGCTCCGCGCTGAAAGTGGTTTTGGCGCCGGAACGGCCATAGCCGTCTTCCGATTCACCCATCAGTCGTTCTGGCCCCGCCGCAACATCCTGCAGGAAGAGCTCGCCTGTGGGCGACGAACCGATTCCCATTTTCTTGAACGGCGCGCTCTGTTCGAGTCCGGGCATGCCCGTATCCAGGATGAAGGAGACGATCTTGCGATCCTGCGCGGCGACGCCGTCCTCTTCCAGGCGACAGATGAAGACAATGGTGTCTGCGTAGGGGCCGTTGGTAATGTAGGTTTTGTTGCCGTTGAGTATGTATCCGCCTTTGCCGTCACGCCGGGCGGTAGACTTCATGCCGCCAAAGGCATCCGAACCGGAGTTGGGTTCGGTGATGGCCCAGGCGCCCACTTTTTTCAGTGTCAGCAGATCGCAGGCATAACGCTTTTTCTGTGCGAGGCTTCCCTTGGACATGATGGCGCCGCCGGTGAGGCCCACCGACACCCCCATGGCGGTGATCAGTCCCTGGCAGTGACGGCTGATTTCGATAATGGGCAGGATACCCATGGCCACGGCGTCCAGCGCTTCCTCGGTGACCGGGCCCTGTTGCTCCTGCTCCTTCGGTTTCTCTTGTGCAGCTTCGCCCCGGCCGAGGGCCTCCTCGCGTGCAATCTGTTTGTCGAAGTTGGCACGCGCCAGCTCGTCCATGCCGAAGCTTGCGAACAGTTTGCGCAGAATGTCGTAGGGGGGCATGCCGTTGTACTCGAGATCGTCCAGGTGCGGGACAATTTCCTTCTCGACGAAATCCCGCACCATGCCCCGGATCATCTGCTGCTGTTCTGTCCAACCGATCATGCGCGCTCCTGCTTCTGACTGGTGTTGCCCGTGTAATGTGAGACGCAGCATAGAGCAAAGGCGGCGCGCGATAAACCGTGCTGTTGCACGCATCCGGGGACGCCTATACGCTCCCGCGGGTGCTAGTGTGAATTAATTTCGCCCGGGTAGAGGCGAAGAGGAGAATCGGCATGTTGGAAATACGGCCTTCCGGCCAGGCCTGCGGCGCCGCAGTGCACGGCGTCGACCTCTCGCGAGCGCTCGATGCGCAAACCATCACTGCGATCCGCCGCGCCTGGATGGAACATCATGTGCTGGCCTTTCCCGGGCAGCAGCTTGCGGATGCGGATCTCGAACGCATCGCGCTGGCTTTTGGCACCTTTGGTGACGAGCCATACTTCGTGCCCATCGATGGCAGCGAGCATGTGGTGGCACTGACGCGCCGTGCGGATGAGAAGGCACCGGTGTTCGCGGAAGTCTGGCACTCAGACTGGAGCTTCATGCCCGAGCCGCCGATCGGCACCTGCCTGTACAGCCTGGTGATTCCGCCTGTGGGCGGCAATACCGGGTTCGTCAACCAGCAGAAGGCGCTGGCGGCCATGCCCGCAACGCTGCGCGAAAAGCTGGAAGGCCGGCTCGCGCTACATTCCGCCGCCGCGGGATACGCGCCGGATGGCATGTATGGCGAGGCGGACAGCGCGTCTGACCGCAGCATGAAAATTCTCAGTTCCGAATCGGCGCGCGATATTCACCCGCACCCGTTTATCCTGCGTCATCCGGAAAGTGGCCACGAGACCCTGCTCGGCTGCCTGGGCTACATCGTGGGCATACAGGATATGGCCGACGATGCAGCCCTGGAGTTGCTGCTTGAGCTGTATGCCTGGCAAACGCGCCCGGAGTTCCAGTACAGCCACGAGTGGGAGGAGGGCATGCTGGTGATGTGGGACAACCGCAGCGTGTTGCACAAAGCCAACGGCGGCTACGACGGCTTCGACCGTGAATTGCACCGCATCACCATCGCCGCGGATAGCGGCAAGTTTCTCTCACCAGGGTGACTGCCAGCGCCCGGCCGCTCGACTCAATGCCCCTGGCGGGTGCGCAAACTGCCTGCAGCTTGGTGCTAGACTTGCCCGATGGATGCCGATGAAATTCACGACAAGCACTACATTGCGCACAGCGAGCTGCGCCAGGCGGGACCGGCGGTGCGCCCGCGCGACGCCGGCACGCTGATAATACTGCGCAGTGATCGCCGGCAGCCCGAGGTACTCATGGGAAAACGCGCGGCGAGCCACCGCTTCATGCCCAACATGTTTGTCTTTCCCGGTGGGCGAGTCGATCCTGGAGACAGCCGCATTCGGCCGCCGCACGATCTGCATCCCGCGGTGCTGACCAGGCTCTGTGCGGGCTGCTCGGAAAGCAAGGCGCGGGCACTGGCGCTGGCCGCGATACGCGAGACCTATGAGGAAACCGGCCTGCTTGTGGGTGAGCCGGAAACGCCCACGCTGCGTTCACGTTCCCCGCAGTGGGCCGATTTCCTGCGGCACGACATCAACCCGCGTCTCGACGTGCTGCACTATATCGCCCGGGCTATTACGCCGCCGCATCGCAACCGGCGCTTCGATGCGCGATTCTTCATGGTGGATGCGCAGCATATTCAGGGAGAGGTGCACGAGCGCCCGCAGGGCTCGGGAGAATTGCTGGATTTGCATTGGGTAAGCCTGTCCCGCGCGCAGGAGTTGACGCAACTGCCGATCATTACTCGCACCGTGCTGCACGAACTCGAGCGGCGTTTGCGTGAGGGGCACGATCAGGCGATGCAGGGGCCTTTTGTTTATACCCGCAGGGGGCGGCCGATTGTTGATGCACAGTAGGAAACACTTTCGCGGCTTGTTTTTAGCGCTGCATCGCAGCGGCACAGCCGCGCCAGGCTGAAACCTGCGTTCAGTCTGTACCCCACACGGCCTCGAGGCGCTGGTCGCGGCCGCAACTCCAGCGGTAGTATTTGTAGCGCACCGGATTCTTCTCGGCGTAGTTCTGATGATATTCCTCCACCGGCCAGAACTTTGCGGCGAGAAGTATCTGCGTAACCACCTTGTCTTTGCCGAAGCGTTTCTCCACGGATTGCAGTGATTCCCGGGCAAGACTTCGTTGATCTTCGGTTGCGAAGATGGCGGCGCGGTAACTGTGGCCGCGATCGCAGAACTGGCCACCGTCATCGAAGGGATCGATGTTGCGCCAGAAGTGTTCAACTAAAGTTTGATAGTCGATCACAGCCGGATCGTAGGTCACTTCGATTGCCTCATAGTGACCGGCGTGGTTGCCGCTGTAGGTGGGATTTTTCAGTGTGCCGCCGGTAAAGCCGGAAACAACATTGTGAACCCCGTCGAGGTGTTCGAAGTCCGATTCCATGCACCAGAAACAGCCGCCGGCAAAAACCGCGGTCTCGGGCTCTGCCGCGTGCACGGTAGCGGTTGACAGCAAAGCGAGAAAGAAAAGGGTGATGACGGCGCGCATGTGGGGGCCCGGTTGTGTTGGCGGTAGCGGGTAGACCGCGAAATGGCTGGCGAGTTCAATCGAGCCTGAAACCCTCGCCGAACCCGGGCGCCAGCATGGCGTCACCGCCCCAGGCCCTCTATGCTGGAGTTCGGAATTTTAGCTTGAGACAGCCGATGGAGCGTCTGACACTCGAACGCCGCCAGGTGTGGATCTACCTGGTCGCGGTGCTTGCCGGCCTGTGCGTGGGCACTCTTGCACCCGGCGTCGGGCCACTCTTCGAGGTCCTGTTGTGGCCCGTGCTGGCAACACTGTTGTATGCCACGTTCGTACAGGTGCCATTGCTGCATGTACGCGAGGCCTTCCGCGACGGGCGCTTCGGGCTCGCGAGCCTGCTTGGCAATTTCGTTGTCATCCCGCTGCTCGTGTGGCTGGCGCTGCAGGCTTTGCCCGACGATCCGGCGCTACGCCTGGGTGTATTGCTGGTGTTGCTGATGCCCTGCACAGACTGGTTCATCGCTTTCACCCGGCTTGGCGGGGGTGATACTGCCCGGGCGATAGCGGTGACGCCGCTCAACCTGCTGCTGCAATTGCTGCTCTTGCCGGCCTACCTGTGGCTGATGTTGCCGGCGGCGGATTTCAGCGCAGCCATCAGAGCCGCAGACATGTTGCCCGCGGCGCTGGCGTTGATCGGATTGCCCCTGGTGGCAGCCGTGTTGACCGAGCGCTGGGTTGAGACCCGAAAGCCACGCACTGCCTGGCGCGACCGCCTCGGCTGGTGGCCCGTGCCCTTGCTGGCGCTGGTCGTGTTCCTGATTGCAGGCGCGCAGGTTGGCTCTGTGCTGGATGCCGGGCCGGTGCTGTTGACGGTACTGCCGGTGTTCGCGGGCTTTCTCGTGGTGGCCGTGTTGCTGGCGTTGGGCATGACCCGCTGGCTGCGGCTGGCGAATGGTGCCGGGCGTACGCTGGCCTTTAGTTTCGGCACCCGCAATTCGTTTATTGTTTTACCCTTCGCGCTGGCTTTGCCTGCAGGCTGGGAGACTACCGTGGTGGTGATCGTTTTCCAGTCGCTGGTGGAACTGTTCGGGATGCTGTTCTACCTTCGGTGGCTACCGAACTGCCTGTTCAGGTCGCACGTTCCCTCAGCGCATTAGACAGAAGCGAAAGGCTACAGAGTCTGGGCGGAGTGGCCCATCGCCTCTCTGGCGAGCGTCTTTTCCTGGTTGTTCGCGCAGTGAACGACCACAGTCCACCGTCTGGCATCCGCCGCGGCGCGGGCCTTGTACAACACGCGATCATGATCGGGGCGCATGGAGATCACACTGCCCGCGAAGAAGCCTAGCATCGGAGAAATCACCGCCAGCGCCATGTACGTCATCAGGGGGTTGGCGCGGGCGAGCGCCGGGCCCATGTTGACCAGCGTCCACGCCACGGCCAGACCAAGCAAAAGCCCCCCCAGCACACAGACCACATGTGTGATGCCGGTCGTAGCCCCGATAGCGCGGGTTTCCGGCTCGACTTTGTGTCCCACGTTTTCGTCGCCGGGTTTAATCACGGAAATCTGCTGCTGCTTGAAACCCTGCTCACGGGTAAGTGATTCCACAGCACGGTTGGCGAGCGGCTCACTGACAAACTCCGCACTGACTTTGCTCGGGTACTGCTCTTCCGGCACAACGGGTTGCGGCATCGTTCACCTCCGCGGACTTCTCCACTGCTTACGTTTGCTTTGTCGGAAGTCATGCAAGGCAGATGCCATCGGCCTGGTGCAATGTCGCTCAATCGCTGTTACGCGGCCATGCGCTGCAGAATAAGCTGCCGCAATGGACGCGCAGGATCGCGCGATTTTGCAGCGCCGGCTTGTAATCCTTACAAGCGGCGCCGCAAAATTTACGCATAATCGCGAGCCAGGCGCTGTCGCGCAGCCAGTTGATCAGTCCACCGGCCAGCAGCACATCGCGCTGTCGCCTCGAGAGGTCCGGGCTCAGGCTCAGCGACGTGTCATCGATCTGCATGTCGATGTTCCCGCCCTCTTGCAGCGCGACGTGTTCGCGGCTCGGAGGCTGCGAGAGGATCACCTGCTGAATTGCTTGCCAATTGCCGCTCTATGGTGCTTATATTCTGCCCGGAATATCTGCATCAACAACGACTGCTACTACAAGGATAACAGCTTATGAATATTCGCAATCTCCTCTCAAGCCTGGGGCTACTGTCCGGCCTGGTGCTGGGCGCACTGCCTGCCGTGGCCATCGCCGAAATCGAAGTTGCCGTGCAAGGCGACGGTGCGCGCGCGATCACCAGGCAGGTTACAGCCGAGATCGTTGCCATTGACCCCAAGACCCGCGGAATCACCCTGCAGGGACCGCTGGGCAACACCATCACCCTTAAGGCCGGCCCCGAGATCGAGCGCTTCGACGAGTTCGCCAAGGGCGACATGATCCGGGCCACCTATTCCGAGTCCATCAGTGGTGAATTGCGCTCCCCTACCGAGGCGGAACTGGCTGAGCCCTGGGTTGAACTGGACGCGGCCGGCATTGCCGCCGAGAACATGCCGCCCGCCGCTGGCGTGGGTGTGATCGTGCGCGCGGTGTGCACCATAGAGGGCATGAATCGCGTAAGCGGGACTGTAACGGTACAAGACCCGCGTGGTCAGTTTCACGTTATCTCAAACGTGCCCGCCGCCAAAATGGAAGGCGTTAGACTCGGCGACACTGTCGTGATCACCTACAGCCAGGCCGTTGCCCTGTCGCTGGAAAAACACGACCCAAAGTAAGCCCGCAAGTTCGCTAAACCGCCGTGCGCCGCTGGCGCCGCGGCGGCTCAAACCGGCACCAACGCCCGGTGGGCCGCGACGTGAATGGCGGGGTTCAATGACATGGGAGGTTGCAGCTCTGGCAGTGACTGCGAGGTATTCGAGGGTGGCCCGCCCGGCAGAATTCGAATCTGCGACCTCTGCCTCCGGAGGGCAGCGCTCTATCCAGCTGAGCTACGGGCGGAGGCAGCAAATGATACCTTGGCCGCCGGCAAGCGTCTACGATGCGGCGCTTGCGGCGACGGTTGAGCAGCTTCAGTCGGGGCTGTTCTGGCCTGTACCCGGCGGGAAGGATGCGAAAATCACGGTCGCCGCCTCGTTGTAGTCAGCCTGGTCGGTGCTCGGCTCCTTTTTCAGGCGTGAATGGGTGGTGCCCCGCCAGACTGATTTACCCATTTCGGGATCGATCAGATCGACGATAAAAGTACCGTCTGTGTAGTTGCGCACTGTCACGTCGGTCTGCATCTGCACGCAGCTCCAGCAATTGTAGCGGCTGTAGCGGTTGTACGGGCCGTAGAAACCGTAGTACCCGGCTGTGGGTGTGTTCCAGGTTTGCACATCGGTCTTGTGCTGCGTAACCAGGTGCCAGCTTATGAGCAGATCGGCGTCTTCCGGTTCCTTGACCATCTCAAAGCCCTTGTTCTTCAGCGCAAATACGAGTGCTTCGTCAATGCGCCCGCGTTGTATATCGCTGAGCTGCAGGGGGTTGTCGCCCACCACATCGCCCGAGTCGCGGTAGAAAGCGACTTTTTCCACGCTGGAAAAATCGTAGCCCGGCTTGAAATCCACGATCGGCTTGGGCGGGCCGCTGGCGCAGGCGCCCAGGATCAGCGTGGCCGTGAGCAAAAGCGCGGTTTGCAGAAACCTGCGGGTTGTTGGGATCATCGCGGACTCCTCGGAGTATTGTTGTCGTCTGGTATCGGATTGGACAGCAGTGTAACCAATTTCTATGCCTCCCGCGGTGCAATTCTTTCGAGCCCGGTGCAGGGCGCCTCGATAGCCTGGAGTGCTGCGACGTGGCGCTGTGGGGCGGCGATGGCCTCTGCCAGCAGCGTGTTTCTGTGCGTCATCCACTGCCGGTAAACTGCCGGCAGCGTGTCCGCCAGCCGGGATTCCAGCGCGGTGACCGGGGGCAGCAGCCGGTACTGGCTGCGACCCAGCGCTGCCGCGTGGGGCTGGATTTCGCCGATAAAATACTTGCGCACGACATTGGGCAGTATCTGGGCGGCCTCGTGGCGTATGCCGGGTGCGCAGAGTGGCCCGCGTGCCTGGCGCCTTGCGAGCAGTTCGCTGGCGGCGTCCAGCCAGGCCTGCTGGCGCAGCAGTTGTGCAAGCAGCGCGCCGCCTCCGCCCCCGGCCACCTCGCTGAGCAGCAACTCGAATTCGCCGCCGTCGGCCCGGTAGTCGCCGTTCAGCCAGCGCACGGTGTAGGCATTGATCGCAGTGAGCGCCGCCGCGGCGGCGCTGCCGCTGGCAGGGTAGGTGCCCGCCGGCCTTGCCCGTTGCCAGAAGGCGCGATACTCCTCGCTGCCCAGGGTGGCATTGAATATCCGGGCGGGTAACTGGGCGCGCTTGACTTCCCGGGCCCGGGCGAGCGTAGCCGCCAGTTCGTCGCGGTTCTCCGCCTCCAGATAGGCAATGCAGGCCGGCGCCAGGCGCAGGAACTCCAGTTCCAGCAACAGCGTCTGCGAAGCGCGCGCCATGCGGCCCAGGCTGCTGTTGCGCTTGCCAACCGTCAGCTGCAGTTCGCAGCCTCGCAAGCTGAGAAAATCCAGCGCGTTGAGGCTGCCGGGGGGAACATCCAGGCGTACATTGCCGCTGCGGGGAGGGCGGGGAAAGTGAGCAGGTGTGGGCGTTTGCGCCTCTACCCCGAGGGTTCTGGCGAGGCGGCTCAGGTAGTTGTCAAAGCGCGCGTCCGGGTCATGGCCCGTGCAGGCGCCGGACAACAGCATTGCCGCCAGCAACAGCGCGAGTGCTGCCAGTTTGCGTGTAGAACACTTGCCAAAAGCCGGCGGCATGCTGCAACCTCCTCCCGGCCCCAGTTATAGCGCAGGGGCGCGGTCTTTTGGCGATCAAATGCTGTCTCAGGTGGGCATTGCCCGGTCAGGGATTCTGCAGCGCCTGGGTCGCGCGTTGCTGCCAGGCGAGCAGATTGGTACAGGTCTCGGGGATGCTTTCCTTCACCCAGCCCATGAACTCGGTGGCTACCAGTAAGTCGATATCAGCGAAGCTGAAGTTGTCCCCAGCCACGAAGCTGTGGTTGGCAAGGTGCGCGTCCAGTTGCGGCAGAATCGCGCTGATCTGCAGCCTGCCCCGGTCCACCAGTTCAGGAATCTGCGGCGTATCCAGTGGCCCGGGCAGGGCACGATTGGCAAAACTTTTGCCGCCGTTGCGCAACACGTTGGCGATGGCCATGAACAGCCCGGTAAACAGGTGGTGGTTCCAGCTGATCACCAGCGCCTTCTCCAGCGCGGAATCGCCCAGCAACGGTTTTTCCGGGTGTAATGCTTCCAGGTAAGTGCAGATGCCGATCACGGCATGCAGCACGCTGCCGTCGTCCAGCACCAGGGCCGGCACCGTACACGCGGGGTTGATGGCGCGGTACTCGTCGGAGAGCTGCTCGCCCTTGAGCATGTCGATCTGCTGCGTGTCGATTTCAATGCCCTTGTACTGCATGAACAGGGCGAGCCGCTTGGGGTTGGGGGCCGGATCGTAAGTGTAGAGTTTCATGTCTGCTTCCCACGCTGCGTGTCCAGAAAAAGCCATATTAGGCACTCGGTTGCCCGTACGCCAGCTCGTGGCTCAAACCGGTTATGTTGAATGCCCGCGCCAGTCTGCGAGGTTCACAGTACAGATCAAGTTTTATGCGCGGGCGGAAGTGGCTATAATGGCCGGCTTACCAGATGGAGGAAAACCCCCGATGATTCGCACAATCCTGTTCACACTGGCGGCCACCGTGGCCCTTGGCGCTTCGGCGGTGGAGCTGACAGACGCACAGCGAGCGGCCATTGAAGACCGCATCGCGCCGGTTGGCGAATCCTGCCTGCAGGGAGACACGGGCTGCGGTGCCGCCGTAGCGGCCGCCACGGGCGGCGGCGAGCCGCGTTCGGGCGAGGAGGTATACAACGCGGCGTGCCTGGCCTGTCACACTACCGGCGCTGCCGGTGCCCCCAAGCTGGGTGATGCCGCCGCCTGGTCTGAGCGTATTGCCAAGGGCATGGACGTTCTGTATGACCATGGCGTGAACGGCATTCCCGGCACCGGCATGATCGCCAAGGGCGGCTGTATGAACTGCTCCGACGAAGAAGTGATCGCCGCCGTTGACTACATGGTGGAAGCCAGCCAGTAAGCCTTTACTGTCTGGCACAATGAAAACCGCAGTGTTGCCGCAGCACTGCGGTTTTTTTGTTGCCGTACTTTGCTTCGCCATCCCGCGGATGTGAATCTGACGGCGCGCTGTGGCTCCCCCCTGGGGGCGACCGCTTGTACGGTGTAGGTTATGCTTTGCGAGTTCCTTGATCCGGGAGTACCGAGGGTGAATACACGGAGTCTGGCTTTGGCCCTGGCTTTTTCGCTGCTGAGCGGCTGTGCCCAGGAGGCGCCTCCTGAACGGCCCGTTGAGGTTGTTGTCGATGAGGTTGTGCTGGAGAGTTATCAGCCCCGGGCGCGCTATGTGGGGCGTCTGCAGGCCCAGGACGATGTCGACATTCAGGCCAAGGTTGCCGGCTACCTGCAAAGCAGGGAATTCCGCGAAGGTGATCTCGTGCAGGCGGGCTCGGTGTTGTACACACTCGATAGCTCTGAGTACGAGGCGGCGCTGGCGCGGGCCCGCGCAAACCTGTCCGCCGCACAGGCCAATCTGGCGAATGCCGCGCGAAATTTCAGGCGCGGCAAGGAGCTACTGCCCAAAGGCGCGATTTCCCAGGCCGAGATGGACAACCTCACCGCCATCAAGCTGGATGCGGAAGCGCGTATCGAAGGTGCGCGTGCGGAGGTGACCAGTGCCGAGGTCAACCTGGGCTTTACCGTTATCAGAGCACCGATTACCGGTCGTATTGGTCGCAGTTCGGTGACGGTGGGCGATCTCATCGGTCCCAATACCGGGAGTCTCACCACGCTGGTCAGCATCGACCCGATAGAGGCGCTGTTCCAGGTCAGTGAAGCGACCTACATATCTGCCATCAGCGGCAATATGGAAGCCGGCCTGGATGCAGAGGAACTCAAGCGCATAGAGGTCACTGTTGAACTCGCCAATGGCGAGGTGTACCCGGAAGTGGGCCGGCTGGACTATTTTGCCAACCGCATCGACCAGAGCACCGGCACCCTGGAAGCGCGCGCCCTGATTCCCAACCCCCACTCTGTGCTCGTGCCGGGACAGTACGTACGCGTGATTCTGCAGGACACGCGCCTGCAGGAAGATCTGTTCCTGCCCCAGGCTTCAGTGCAGGCCGATCAACAGGGCAGCTTCGTGCTCATAGTGGATGAGAACAATGTTGTTCAGCGTCGCAATGTGGAATTGGGCGAGCGCATGGATGATCTCGCCCTGGTGCGCGACGGTGTACGCGAAGGTGAGCGGGTGATCGTGCGCGGCCTGCAGGCGGTGCGCCCTGGCATGACGGTGCAAACGCAATCGCTGTCCGCGGCTGAGAGCGCGTAGAACATGTTCAGCGCCTTTTTTATCGGGAGGCCAAAGTTCGCACTGGTTATCTCGATCGTAATGACGCTTGCGGGCGCGCTGTCGATCTATATGTTGCCCGTCACGGAATACCCGGCCATCTCGCCGCCCAACATCCAGGTCAGCGGCGTCTATCCCGGCGCGTCGGCAGAGGTAGTCGAAACCACTGTAGGCACGCCGATCGAGGACGCTGTCAACGGCGTGGAAAACATGATTTACATGTCTTCCAAGAGCGCCAACGACGGCAGCTACAGTCTCACGGTCACCTTCGAGGTGGGTTCGAACCCGGATATGGCGCTGGTGCGCGTGCAGAACCGCGTAAAACTGGCCGAGCCCTCGCTGCCGGCGGAAGTGACAGCGATGGGCCTGAAGATCGAAGAGCGCTCACCCGATATTTTGAAGATCGTGAGCTTCACCTCTCCCGACGATTCACTGGATTATAAATTCATCTCCAACTACGTGAAGATCAACGTGCAGAGTGCGCTCGCGCGGCTCGAAGGCATCTCCTCGGCGACTATTCTCGGCGAGGCAGACTATTCCATGCGCCTGTGGTTGAACCCGGACAAGATGACCAATCTCGGCCTCTCTGTCATGGACGTGCGCAGCGCCCTGCAGGAGCAGAATGTACAGGTGGCGGCGGGGAAAATCGGCGCGCCACCCTTTGAAGGCGAGTTGGAGACCGAGTACACCTTGCGCACCAAGGGCCGCCTGCAGGAGGTGGAGGAGTTCGAGAATGTGGTGCTGCGTGCGCGTCCAGACGGGTCGACGATCTATCTCAGGGATATCGCCCGGGTGGAACTGGGGCAGTCCGATTACAGCTTTCTGGGTGAGATCGATGGCAAACCGGCGGTCAATGTCGCCCTGTATCTGCTGGCAGACGCCAATGCGCTGGAAGCAGGCGCCGCGGTCGACGCCCTGGTAGAGGATCTTTCCGGCCAGTTCCCCCAGGGTCTCGACTATGTGATCAGTTACGACACCACGCGCTATGTCGCCACAGCGGTGAATGATGTGGTGGTATCCCTGTTTCAGGCCGTCGTGCTGGTCATTGCCGTGACCTTCATCTTCCTCGGCAACTGGCGCGCTACGCTGGTGCCGACCGTGGCGATTCCGGTATCGCTGGTGGCGACCTTCGCGGTGCTGTTGCTGGCGGGTATGTCGATCAACACCGTCACGCTGTTTGGCCTGATTCTGGCCATCGGTATCGTGGTAGACGACGCAATTCTGGTAATCGAAAATTGCGATCGTCACATGCGTGACGACCCGACGATGTCTTCCGCCGAGGCAGCGCTGATTACCATGCGCGAGGTAGGAGGCGCTATTGTCGCCACCAGTCTCGTGCTGCTGGCGGTATTTCTGCCAGTGGCGATGCTCCCTGGCATCACCGGGGAAATGTACCGCCAGTTCGCCGTGACCATTTGCGTGGCCGTGGTGTTTTCCTCCATAAACGCCCTGACACTCAGCCCTGCCCTTTGTGGTCTGCTATTGCAGCCCGGTGAAAAGAAAGAGGCGCGCTGGTACCGCGGTTTCCTCGCGGGTTTTGGCTGGCTCACCACGCGTTACGATAACGGTGTGCAGTGGGTATTGCGCCGGCTTGCAATTGTTGGCCTGATATTTGTGGTGTGGATTGCCGCGCTAGGCGTGGGTTTTTTGAAAACACCTACTGCTTTTGTGCCCGATGAAGACAAGGGCCTGCTGCTGGTGAATGTGCAACTGCCCGATGCGTCATCGCTGTCGCGCACCAAGGAAGCGATGGACAAGGTGGTGGCATTGCTGGAAGCCGACCCCGCGGTGGAACTGATCACGTCGATCACCGGGTTTTCAGTGTTGACCGGGGCCATGGCGAGCAACGGCGGCACGCTGTTTGTGGTGCTCAAGCACTGGGACCAGCGCACGGAATCCGCAAATCTCGTGTTCAATGTCAGCTCGCGCATCAATGCACAAGCGTTTGCAAAGGTTCCGGAAGCGCAGGTTATCGCGATTTCTCCTCCTGCTGTACCCGGCATGGGCGCGGTCGGCGGGCTTGAACTCCTGCTGCAGGATACGCTGTCGCGGCCGTCCTCGGAGCTCTCGCGGGTGTTGAACAACTTTATTGTCGAGGCCAACCGCACGCCCGGCCTCGAGAATGCATTCAGCACCTATCGCGCCAATGTGCCGCAGTACTTTATCGACGTGGACAGGCAGAAGGCGAAGAATCTCGGCGTCTCACTGAACGAAATTTTCCTTACTCTGCAGGCGCAAATGGGCTCTCTGTATGTCAACGACTTCAACAAGTTTGGCCAGACCTACAAGGTCATCATGCAGGCGGAATCCTCCTACCGAAGCGACCTCTCCGATCTCGGCCATTTCTATGTGAAGTCGGCACAGGGCGAGATGGTGCCCTTGAGTACACTGGTGAGAACCCGTCCGGTGCTGGGGCCGGATGTCGCGCAGCGTTACAACCTGTACCGTGCAGCGTCCGTGAGGGTGAATGTAGCTCCAGGCTACAGCTCGGGGGAGGCCATGCAGGCACTCGAAAAACTGGCGGCAGACGTGCTGCCGGCAGGCTATCGCATCGAATGGACGGGCATGGCCTACCAGCAACGTGAGGCAGGTTCTACAGCCATTTTTGCTTACACGCTGGCCCTGATCTTCGTATATCTGTTTCTCGTCGCCCAGTACGAGAGCTGGTCCATACCCATCGCAATCATACTGGTGGTACCGATGGCCATAGGCGGTGCAATCGCGGCACTTTTCCTCACCGGTTTTGCGCTCAACCTCTATGCCCAGATCGGTATTGTGCTGTTGATTGGCATGGCGGCAAAAAACGCGATTCTGATCGTGGAGTTTGCGCGTCACAAGCGCGAGCAGGAGGGCGAAGCTATTGCGGTGGCTGCCCGCGAGGCCGGACGCTTGCGGTTTCGCGCCGTGTGCATGACGGCAGTGTCGTTTATCCTGGGTATTATTCCGCTGGTGATCGCATCGGGGGCAGGTGCGTTTGGCCAGCGCGCGCTGGGCATAACGGTGTTTGGCGGTATGCTGGCGGCCCTGCTGGTGGGCACCTTTTTTATCCCCGGCTTTTACGCCATCGTACAGGGTGCGCGCGAACGCATTAAGGGAGCCCTGGGCATGGCGACTCCGGGGCCCGGAGGCGGTGACGCCCACTGAGAGGGTGTCCGGTACTCAGGCAAACAGGTTTTTCAGGCCGCTGAGGGTTTCCCTGGCGCGCTCGGTGTTGGCTTGCGTATCCTCGCCCTTGCCATCACCCATTTGTTGCAGATCATCCGCCGGTAGCTCGTCGATAAAGCGGCTGACTTCGCAGCGGATGGTTTCACCGTACTGGCTGCGCTTTTTCACACGTGTCATGGTGAGAGTTTCGCGTGCACGAGTGATACCCACATAGGCCAGTCGCCGCTCTTCGGCGATATTGTCTTCTTCCACACTCATGCGGTGTGGCAGCAGGTTTTCCTCCATGCCAATAATGTACACATGGGGAAATTCCAGCCCTTTCGATGCATGCAGGGTCATGAGTTGCACACTGTCCGGCCCTTTTTCCTCTTCATCCTGTTGTTCCAGTAAATCCCGCAGTACCAGGCGGGCGATGGCGTCGTCGAGCGCGACAGTGTCCTCCGACATAACGCGCTGCAGGCCATCAACCAGGAAGTTCACATTGCCCATGCGCCGTTCCGCGACATCCTCGCTGGAACTGATCTGGTTGAGCCAGCCCTCGTAGTCCATGTCGCGCAGCATCTGGCGGATACCGGCGACGCCTCGCTCCGCTGCGCAGCGCTCCCGCGTGGCGCTCAGCCAACTGCCGAATTCGCGCAGCCGCTTGAGCCCGCCCGCGGACACGGCCGGCTGAGCGATGTGTTGGCAGGCCCGGGCAAGACTGAGCCCTTCACCGCGGGCAAACAGCCCCAGCGCCTCCAGTGTGGAGGTACCGAGCTGGCGTCGTGGCACATTGGCCACGCGCAGGAAGGCGTTGTCATCTCTCTCATTGAGCAGAAGGCGCAGGTAAGACATGATGTCTTTTACCTCATTGCGCGCGAAGAAGGAGGTGCCACCGCTCAGATGATACGGTACCTGTTGTGCCTGCAAGGCAAGTTCCAGCAAACGTGCCTGATGGTTGCCGCGATAGAGAACGGCGTAGTCCCCGAGGCGGGTACGCTTGCGCAATTGATGGTCGAGAATCTCCGCCACCACCTGTCCGGCTTCCGCGTGTTCATCGGCACAGTGGATGAGCCGCAGTGGGTCGCCGTATCCCAGTTCACTCCAGAGCTGTTTGTCGAACACGTGCGCGTTGTTGGCAATGAGTGTATTCGCAGCACGCAAAATGCGCGCGGTAGAGCGGTAGTTCTGTTCCAGCTTGACGATCTTGAGCCCGGGAAAGTCCTGCTGCAACAGTGCGAGATTCTCCGGGCGCGCGCCGCGCCAGGCGTAAATCGACTGATCGTCATCACCCACTACGGTGAAACGCCCGCCCAGGCCTACCAGCTGTTTCACCAGTAGATACTGGCTGGTGTTGGTGTCCTGGTACTCGTCTACCAGCAGGTGGTGCAGACGTTGTTGCCACTTTTCCAGAATCTCGGGTGAGTTTTCAAACAATAGCGTTGGCAGCAATATGAGATCGTCGAAGTCGAGCGCGTTGTACGCTTTTAGCGCCCGCTGGTAGCGTGCATAGGCCTTTGCGCAGAGCATGTCGGCGGGGCTCGCTGCCTGCGCCTGGGCTTGCGGTGGTAGCAGCCGATCGTTCTTCCAGGCCGAAATGCGCTGCTGTATTAGCTGGGCTTTGTCGCCCTCGGCGCCGTGTTCCTGAATCAGCAGGTCGCGCAGCAGGGTTCGTGTATCTTCATTGTCGAAAATCGAGAAGCCGGGCATCAGGCCCAGCGCCTTGCTCTCGCTGCGAATGATCTTCAGCCCCAGCTGATGAAAGGTGCTGATGGTGAGCTGCTCGGCGGAATCGGCGCCCACCAGGCGGCGCACGCGTTCCTTCATCTCGCGCGCGGCCTTGTTGGTAAAGGTCACGGCGGCTACGCGCGATGCGTCTACACGGCACTGGCGTATAAGGTAGGCGATTTTTTCCGTAATGACGCTGGTTTTGCCGCTGCCGGCCCCGGCGAGCACCAACAGGGGGCCATCGATATACCGCACCGCCTCGCGTTGTCTGGGGTTGAGTTCGGGCACTAGCGCGTGCGCGCCAGTTTGGCGACCGAACTGGTGGTGGCGGTGAGCAGGCCCGCATCGTTGTAGAGCCGGCCTTCGAGGAAAGCAGTCTTGTAGCTGCGCTTGAGCACCTGTCCTACAGCGTGGAGCCTGCCTGCGCGGGTAGGCTCAAGATAACTGGTTTTGATCTCCAGCGACGAAACACCGGCGAGGGTGCCATCGGCTTCCACCACGAACACCGCGTGGCTCATTGCCGCGTCCAGCATTGTGGTAACGAAGCCACCCTGCACCACATCGATGGAATGACAGAAATCTGTACTGACATTGAATTCGAAACTGCAACTTTGCTGCTCTCGATCAATGGCGACAACCCGTCCGCCAAGCATGCCAATGAAACCGGGAGCGCGAGCGTTGAGCCTGTCGATGATGTCGTTGTCTGTCATGCTGAGAGTCTTCCGCGGGCGTTAACGCAATTCCAGGCCCAGGCCGGCATACTGCGTGCGTAGATGGTAGGTGGAAAGGTCACGCCCGTAACCGTCGAAATAAAACAGCACAAAACGCAGGTTGTCCCATTCCGCTCCAAGCGTGAGGCGGGCGCTCCAGTATTGTGCAAAACTGCTTTCCAGCCCGGTTTGCAGGTCGAGCCTGGCGTCTACCTGTGTTCTGCCGTCGGCGCTGCGCCAGAGTGGCCTTTCGAGCATGCCCCGGAGGCCGTCAAAATCGGCAATTTCAAGGTCGTTGCCAGTTTCCCACCAGATCCTGTCTTCGCGGTCACCGATGTAGCCAAAACCCTGGCAGTTGCAATACAGGCGCGCTTCAATCTGGTAGTTGAACCAGTTTTCCCTGCGTGGATCTTCATACAACAGCGTATTGCTGGCCCAGCGCAGCAGGGCGTAGTCCCAGCCGCGGCTCACCTCGGCGAGTGCAAAGTCGTCGCCGTAGCGCGCGCGCCGCGCTTCAAAACGGCCGAGCTCATTTTCTTCCAGTGTCTGGCCGTTGGATTCGTGAAACCAGCCCACGCGCAATGTATTGCGGCCGCGCGAAAAGTCGTACTCCAGGGAAACTCCCGGGTTCTGCCGGCGTGACACTATGGGAGCAGAATCGTAGCGCTCACTGTCTGTAATATAGAAGTCATACAGTCCGCTGTAGTGAAACAACATGCGGTCGGGGACGACACTGTTAAAAAAGTTCCCGTAAACATTCCCCCATTCGCTAAAGCTGTTCTGGCTCTTTTCGAACCAGTCGTCAATGATCGGGTATTTGAGAGAGACATAGAACTCGACGTGGTTCTCGTCGCCGATTTCATCCTTGATTGGCTGGGCATAGACGACGTAGTTCGGGTCGTCGGCGGATAGCATGCCGCGTTCCTGTTTGCGCGAGAGAGACTCCAGCCGGGCGATACGCGTCTCTCGCTGTTCCGACTGCTCCTGCTGTTCCTTGTTGGAGCGCTGGGCGTCTTCGCCCGGCTCGTGCGCTGTCAGTGCTTCCTCCTCAAGTTGCAGGTCTTCCGGCGTGGAGGGCGCATCGGCGGGCGCAGCCAGCGCATCGAAGCAACGCAGCCGGCTGATCTCGCTTTCCGTCTGCTGACAGGCCATGAACTCACGGTAGAAGGCAGCCTGGTCGCTGTCAGTGTCCTCCTGTGCCAGGCTGGTGCCAGACAGCAGCATTGCAGCGGCCATGCAAACCGGGGCCCCGCCGCGTAGCGCATTCACCGGCTCAGGCCGCGGTTGCGCTGGGCTGCGGGTCGAATGTGATCGGCAGGGCTTTCATGGCATTTACGAAAAACGAACGCACGAACTGTGGTTCGCCTGCAAACTGCGGATTGCGCAGCCGCGGAATGATCTCTTCCATCATTATGTTGAGTTCCAGTCTCGCCAGGTGGGTGCCGATACAGAAGTGCTGACCAATACCGAAGGAGCGCAACTGGTTGTAAAGATCTGGCATACGCTCGGCGCGTGTCACGTCGAAGGTCATGGCGTCCTCGCCAAACACTTGCTCATCGTGATTCGCGGCATGGTAGTGCAGGATGATCTTGTCGCCCTTGCCGATCTGTTGGCCACCCAGCTCGCAGTCCTGCATGGCGGTGCGGCGCATCGAGATGAACGCAGTGTTGTAGCGCAGCATCTCCTCGCAGGCCCCGGCGATTTTATCGGGGTTGTCCACCAGATACTGCAGCTGATCGGGGTTTTCCATCAGCAGGCGCATACCCTGGGCGATCACTGTCCGCGTGGATTCGTTACCACCCACCAGAATCAGAATGAACATCCAGCCGAACATGTCCTCGGAAATGGGCTGTCCTTCAAGTTCTGCATCGAGTAGCGCGCCGGTGATGTTGTCCATCGGCTCCCGGCGATGTTTCGCGGCCAGCGCCGCGGCGTACTGAATTACCTCAAGTGACGCGAGCTGCCCCTCCTCCATGGACGTTGCCATGTCCGGGTCGTCGGCGAAAATCATGGTGTTGGTCCAGTCGAAGAACTGCTTGCGATCCTCCAGTGGCACGCCCAACAGCTCAAGAATGCCGATCAGTGGCAGCTCCGCCGCGACTTCTTCCACAAACTCACATTCCCCGCGGCTGGCAACAGCGTCTACGATGCGCCTGGCATGCTCGCGGAAGTTCGGCGCATAGGATTCCACTCGCTTCGGCGTGAAGGCATTGCGCACAATCCGGCGCACTTTCTGGTGCAGCGGCGGATCCATGTTGATGATGGTCTGTCGGTGGATGCCTTCCACCATCTCCTGATCGTATTCCATGGGAAACGCGGAACGCTCGGCGGACGAGAATAGCTGCGGGTTTTTAGAGATGTAGTCCATTTCCGCAATGCGGGTGACGGCCCAGTAGGGTACGCCGGTGAGCGGATCTTCGATGCGCACAACCGGCCCGGCGTCACGGATTTCCTTCAACTTCGCATAGGGCATGCCTTGCGCATAGGTATCCGGGTCCACCAGGTTGGCGAAGGGACATTGGCTCATGTGTTTTATTCCTTTACAACTAGCGGCTGGACAGTGATCTGCCGGACGAGATCAATCACTGACAGTGATTGGCAAACTCTGTCATATGCGCCGGGTGCAGTAAAGGCTTGCGCGCCGCGCGCGGTGACAACCCGGCATACCCGCAACGAAAAAACCCGCCGGATGGCGGGTTCGGGAGCAGCGTGCGCTGGGGGTCAGGCGCGACGCTTGCGAGAGAAGAGGCCAAGGCCGGACATGGCGATGCCGAAGAGCGCCAGCGTAGCCGGAACCGGTACATCAATGACCACACGCTCAGTAGTGATCACCGCGGCGAACTGGAACGGCGTGTCCTGGCCTTCCGGGGTGAGGAAGCCGAGACAGGGATTCGCGGCACCAGCGGCATTACAGGCAGCTTCCGCCAGCGGGTTGAGGCCGTTGGTCAGCTCAAAGAAGCTGATGAAGTATTCCTGATTCTGCAACGGGCCACCGGCGCCATCGATATCGAAGAAGAAGGGGAAGTTCAGCGAATCTTTGTCGATGACGAAGATATCCGCACAGCCATCATCGTTGACGCCCTGGTTGTTCGCCTGGCCATTGGCACAGGGGTTGGCATTGTTGTCGGTTTCCAGGAAGTCGATCAGGAAGTCCAGGCTGTTCGGGCCAACAGAGGGCTCCGCGCTGGCGGGCAGGAACGGCGTCAGCGTAAGGGTGGAGCGCAGGGTGACGTTGTCCAGAGAGCTACCGTTGATGGGGCGGTTGAGGTGAGTCACGCCCACGTTGCCAACGGCCGGGCCGTTCGTGGTTACTTGCGATGCCGGCTGGTTGGTGATGTCCAGGCCGCTCTGGCCGGAGTTGCCCGAACCCCAGCGCATGGACTGGGCGTTGCAGGAAGTGCCGCTGGTGCCGGACGTCCACTGTGCTGTAGCGCACAGGAATTCGGCGCTCACATCTACCGTCCAGACATCCACGATGCCATCAATGAGGTCTGCCTGGGCGCTTGCGGCACCCAGCAGGCTGAGGCCTGCGGCGAATCCGGCGGCGCGGGCTTTGAAGCTTGCGTGGCGTGTTTTCATGATTTTCGTCCTTATTACTGCCAGTGTGTACGTTCGTGGTTTTGCCACTATGGTTGCAGCTTCCATGCCCGAGAACTAATAGTCTAATAAAAACAGTATGTTATTACGTTATGCGTTAAATGAGGCTGTGAGGGTGTTCACAGTTTGGTCAGCAGGGAAGATCTGGTTGTAAAATTTTTCGACAGGGTGGTGTGATGCGCGGCCAGCCACGGGCAATGCGCTATAGTGCTAGATGAGGCTTTCAGCTCGCACAACGGTAGCCCAGTGCCTCCCGTATCTGGTCTACCTGGATTCCCTCGGAACTTGCCAAATCACTGATAGTAAGTGCTACCCGCAGTAGCCTGTGTACGCTTCTTGCGGACAGGTGCAGGCGGTTAGCGGCGTTCTCAATCGCTTTTATTGGAGCGCTTCCAGGTAAGCAAGTGCTTGCTAGCTTGTCTGGCGGCAGCTGCGAGTTAGGGCAGCCCTGGCGTGCGAGCTGGCGCTCCCGGGCGCGGCAGACGCGGGAGCGGATGAGGTCAGAACGCTCGCCCGCCGGAGCGTGCCCCAGCAGGCTCGCCGGGGCTACGCGGCTCACCTGGGCATGCAGATCAATGCGGTCCAGCAGCGGCCCGGAAATTCGCGCGCGGTAGCGCTGAATCTGGTCTGGCGTACAGCGGCAGCCCCGTTCGGCATCACCGAGATAGCCGCAGGGACAGGGATTCATCGCCGCCACCAGTTGAAAGCGCGCCGGGTAAGTGACCTTGTGCCGCGCCCTGGACAGTGTGATCTCTCCGGATTCCAGCGGTTCGCGCAGCATCTCCAGGCAGTGGCGGCTGAACTCGGGGAGTTCATCCAGGAACAGCACGCCTCCGTGGGCGAGCGAGATCTCTCCGGGACGCGGCTTGCTGCCACCACCGGCCAGCGCTGCTGCACTGGCGCTGTGATGCGGCGCGCGGAACGGCCGCTGGAACAGCGCCTGCGTCGGCATCCAGCCATCGTGTATATCGCGCAGCGCCAGCCCGGTGAGAGCTTCTGCCGGCTCAGGCGGCGGCAGAATACCGGGCAGGCGGCTCGCCATGAGCGTCTTGCCCGCCCCGGGCGGCCCCTCAAACAGTAAATGATGGCCGCCGGCAGCGGCGATTTCGAGCACCCTGCGCGCGCTGTGCTGGTCTACCACATCGCACATATCCGGATAGCCCGGCGCTTCGTCTGTTGGCAGCGAGACGCTGGGCGCAATGGGTCCGGCCCCGTTGAGATGGGCGCAAAGAGTGAGGAGATCGTTGGCTGCGATGATGCAACTGGCGGGAACCCGTGCCGCCAGTGGCGCACACTGCGGTGCAACCACCAGGCTGCGTCCGGCACGCTCGGCGGCGCCTGCCGCGGCCACCACCCCGGGTACGCTGCGCAGCGTGCCATCCAGTGCGAGTTCGCCAAGGAACTCGTGGCGCGCCAGGCGCTGCGCTGGAACCTGTCCGGATGCACTGAGAATTCCGAGTGCAATCGGCAGATCGAAACGGCCGCCCTCCTTGGGCAGGTCGGCCGGTGCGAGATTGACTGTGATGCGCCGATCGGGAAATTCAAAATGGGAATTCAGCAGCGCGCAACGCACCCGGTCCCGACTTTCGCGCACAGCGGTTTCCGGCAAACCGACAATGTGGAATGCGGGCAGCCCGTTCGACAAATGAGTTTCAACCTGCACCAGCGGTGCGTCGATGCCCGCGAGCGCGCGACTGTAAATGACTGAGAGATCCATGCCTCATCCTTGAGGTTGCAGCGCCGGGTCGATCCTTCAGCGGCAGTGGGTATAGGGGCAAATAAGCGTGTAAGCGCTTACTCCTTGCCGGCGTTCCGAGTCAGCGCCTCCACCTCCTGTGTGAGTGCCGCGAGCTCCGCTTCCAGCGCTACAACGCGGGCGCGCGTGCGTTTCAGTACGTCTGCCTGAATGTCAAACTCCTCCCGGCTCACCACTTCCAGCCTGGAAAGTGCGGATTGCGTCAGCGCGCGCAGGCCTTTATCCACTTCCTGGCGCATGCCCTGGCCGCCAACCATTTCGCCGACCTGTTGCAGAACTTCCCAGGGAGGGGGAGGGGGTTTCATAGCCATTGGAACACCGCTGGATAGTGAGTGGATGACGCACCAAGCGTAGCGTATTTGGAATGGCGGTCACAGCGCATTTCAGTGCGCATAATTGGTGCGCCGCACCTAAAAAGTGCGCCGCTCCTGTGCATTGTGGCGCGGCGCGAAGCGGCAAAAATGGCGCAAGTATCTAATAGCAAAGAAAAATAAGAACTCTGGCACAGACCCTGCTCTTACCGGGTTACAGAGCTGTTAAAGCGTATGCAAAACGCCCGTTACGCAGGTTCACGCTTCCACGCAGTCTGTTTCTGACAAACAACAGGAGTATAGAGACATGTTAAACAAGAAAGTGCTTTCCGTTGCAATCGCGGCAGCCCTCGCTGGCGGCCTGAGTGCTACCCAGGCCCAGGCTGCCCCTGAAGTAAGTGGCAATGTTGCGTTGACGACTGACTACCGCTTCCGCGGGATCTCACAGTCCGACGAATCGGTTGCTGTGCAGGGTGGCTTTGATCTGGGTTTCGAAAACGGCATCTATATCGGCACCTGGGGCTCCTCGGTGGATTTCGATACCAATGGCGACGGCTTCGACGGTAGCCTCGAGCTGGATTACTACGCAGGCTGGGCCGGCGATATCGGCGACAGCGGCTTTGGCATCGATGTCGGCTACTATTATTACGACTACCCGGGGGATGACGACGCAGAAGGCGACTACCAGGAGTTCGCGGTAGGCCTGTCTTTCGCCGACCTCGGCGTGACAGTGGTCTACTCGGATGACTACTACGGTGAGACGGACGAGTACTGGTATGTCGCCGGCGACTACAGCATAAGCCTGTCGGACAGCTTCTCGATCGGCCTGCACGTTGGCTACAACATGCTGGAAGAAGACGGCGGGTTCCTGTCGTCCGATGAAGATGCCTACACCGACTACTCTGTGACCGGAACCTATAGCGTCGCCGGCGTGGACCTGTCTCTGGCGTATGTCGGCACCGACCTGGATGACGACGATGTTTTCGGCACCGACTGGGCTGATGACACGGTCGTATTCACGATCGCCAAAAGCCTGTAGTCCAATCGCGTAGTACTAAACGCGTAGTACTGAACGGTAGTACAAGACGCAGTCAGAGTCGGCCGGGACTCCCGGCCGACTCCCAATCAGGAGAACAGCAATGAAACTCATCACGGCCATTGTTAAGCCATTCAAGTTAGATGACGTGCGCGAGGCACTGTCTGAAATCGGTGTGCAGGGCATTACCGTGACCGAAGTAAAAGGCTTTGGTCGTCAGAAAGGACACACTGAGCTGTATCGTGGAGCCGAATACGTCGTCGATTTCCTGCCCAAGGTAAAGATAGAAATCGCCGTTGCCGAAGGCGTGGTCGAACAGACCATCGAGGCCATTACCAAGGCGGCGAATACTGGCAAGATCGGTGACGGCAAAGTGTTCGTCTCCCCCATGGAACAGGTGATCCGCATTCGTACCGGAGAAACCGGCGAAGACGCGATCTAGGCCGAAACTTAGTCAGAGAGAGAAATTCCAATGGAAGACAATATTTTTCAATTACAGTATGCACTCGACACCTTTTACTTTCTGGTGTGCGGTGCTCTCGTTATGTGGATGGCCGCTGGCTTCGCAATGCTCGAGTCGGGTCTTGTGCGGGCGAAGAACACCACGGAAATTCTGCTCAAGAACGTATCCCTCTACGCGGTTGCCTGCACCATGTACATGATCTGCGGTTACTCGATAATGTACGGTGGCGGGGAATTCACAGCATTTTTAAGTGGTATCGTCGGTGATGGCGTGGCCGGCGCGGAGGAGCCCGCAACCTACGCACCCTCGGCGGATTTCTTCTTCCAGGTGGTGTTCGTTGCAACCGCGATGTCCATCGTCTCCGGTGCCGTTGCCGAGCGCATGAAGCTGTGGGCGTTTCTGGCCTTCGCAGTGGTCATGACGGGCGTTATCTATCCGCTGCAAGGGTCCTGGACGTGGGGCGGTATGCCGGTATTCGGTATGTACACGCTGGGCGACCTCGGCTTCTCCGACTTTGCCGGCTCAGGCATCGTGCACATGGCCGGCGCTTCCGCCGCTCTGGCTGGGGTACTCCTGCTCGGCGCGCGTAAAGGCAAGTACGGAGCAGATGGCTCGGTCAAGGCGATCCCCGGGGCGAATCTGCCGCTGGCAACGCTGGGCACATTCATTCTGTGGATGGGCTGGTTCGGCTTCAACGGCGGCTCGGTGCTGGCAACCGCCAGTGTCGAAAGCGCCAACGCGGTGGCGATCGTCTTCATGAACACCAACGCGGCTGCCGCCGGCGGCCTGATCACCGCACTCATCGTGGCGCGCATTCTCTTCGGCAAAGCCGATCTGACCATGGCGCTTAACGGTGCACTGGCCGGCCTGGTGGCGATCACTGCTGAGCCCTCTACTCCCACGGCGTTGCAGGCAACGCTGTTCGGTGGCATGGGTGGTCTGCTAGTGGTATTCGCCATCATCACGCTGGACAAACTGAAGATCGATGACCCGGTGGGCGCGATCTCCGTGCACGGTGTGGTAGGTCTGCTGGGTTTGCTGCTGGTACCGGTTACCAACGGCGAGAACGCCTCCTTCAGCGGCCAGCTTATCGGTGCGCTCACGATCTTCCTCTGGACCTTCGTCGCCAGCCTGGTTGTCTGGGGCATCCTCAAAGCCGTGATGGGAATCCGGGTCAGCGAAGAAGAAGAGTACGAAGGTGTCGATCAATCCGAGTGTGGCATGGAAGCCTATCCGGAGTTTGTCGGCACGGGCGGCAGCGGCCGTTAGTAACAAAACTTGCGGGCGCATTTTGCGATGCGTGCTTTGGGGGCCTTTCGGCCCCCTTTTTTTTAGTTCATACTTTTGGCCGGTGCGTTACCTGCGGTCGGGGCCGACGCATCCCTACCTCACAAAAAGGACGCTCATAATGTTCAAGCAAATGTTTCCTGGCGCCATTCTGTTGGCGCTTGTGCTGGGTCTCTCCGCCTGTGGCAGCAGTACCGAAACCACGGTGCAGAATACGGAGACCCAGGGCCAGCAGTTGATGGATCTGAAAGAAGCCTACGACAAGGGCGTGATTTCGGAAAAAGAATACAACAGGGCAAAATCCAGAATTCTCAAGCAGTAAGTCGTTAACCGGTGCCGTCCGCATTGCGCGCGGTTAGTGCGCTGATGTGCTGGATGGCATCGGGTAACTCCTTCAGGTTGGCTATTTCACGGTCCGCCTGTTCCCCGCCGGGCCAGGTCTTTCGCCGGATATTGATCCACACTGTATGCATCCCTACCTCCCGCGCACCGCGAATATCGTGCTCGGGATCATCCCCCACATGCACAATGCTGGCGGCGGCAACACCGGCGCGCTTGAGGGCGGCGTGGAACATGTCTGGATGCGGCTTGCTGGCGCCGATTTCTTCCGCGAGAAAGGCGAAATCGAAATATTCCGCAGCGTCGGTCTTGTAGATGTCGGCGTTGCCGTTGGTGAGTGCTCCCAGTGTGTAGTCCCGGGCCAGAACCTGGAGAATCTCGAGCGCCTCTTCATACAGCTCGACTTTGTGTCTTTCATGCAGGAACACCGCGAATGCTTCGCGCGCGCCGCTCTCGGCCTCGCGCTCGCTGTACCCGGCGTTCAGTTGCAATTCGAACAGGGTCTGGATACGCATCTGCGTGACGTTGTGCGCAAGCTGCGGATGACGACGCCATACCGATTTTTTAAACTCAAACAGCGCATCGTGGTCCAGCAATTCAACTGCGGCCGGGCGATGTTGCAGCAGCCAGTCCTGCTGCGCTTCTTCCGCTCGCAGCAGTGCCGGCTCCACGTCCCACAACGTATTGTCCAGATCAAAGGTGACGACCTCGATCACGCCGCTAATCTCCCTTGCGACGTTTCGCCCTGGGGTGGGCGTTGTCATACACCTTTGCGAGGTGCTGGAAATCGAGGTGCGTATAGATCTGCGTGGTACCGAGGTTGGCGTGGCCGAGCATTTCCTGCACGGCGCGCAGGTCGCCGCTCGACTCCAGTAAATGGCTGGCAAAGGAGTGCCGGAGCATATGCGGATGCACATCCTGGTGCATACCTGCCCGGCGCCCCTGCAGCCGCAACCGGGCTTGAATGTTACGGGCGCTTATACGCTTGCAGCGGTTGCTGGTGAACAGTGGCTGTGCGCCATTTCCAGACCATTGGGGGCGAACCTTCAGCCATTGTGCCACCGCCGCAAGCGCTACACTGCCCACCGGCACCGTGCGCGTTTTATTGCCTTTGCCGGTGGCTGTGAGCAGCTTTGCGTGAGGATCTATATCGCCGATATTCAGCGATGCGAGTTCCGCAAGGCGCAACCCGGACGAGTAGAACAGTTCGGCCATGGCGCGATCTCGCACGGCCACAGAAGATTGGCCGTCGAAGTTCAGATAGCGGCCCATCTGGTCGGCATCCAGCGTTTTCGGCAGACGCCGGGGTTTGCGGGGCGCCTGTACACCTGCCGCCGGATTGCGCAGTTGTCCAGTCTCCCGGCCAATGAACTGATAGAACGAACGAACCGCCGACAGCCGGCGTTGAATACTGCTGCCAGCCAGCCCGCCGCGATGCATAGCGCCGACCCAGCCGCGAATGTGTGCTTCACAGATGTCTGCAGCGCTGTGACAGCGCTGCGTGGCGCAGTAGCGTTCGAGCGCGATGAGATCGCGGCGATAGTTACTCAGCGTGTGTGTCGATAACCTGCGCACATCGCGCAGGTAGCTTAGAAAGCTCTCCGCTGATTGCGCTAGCGGGGCGGTTGCGGCATCGGCCAACTACAGTCACTCCCCCGTTGGCTCAAGGCGCGGCAGCAACCTCACGATGACATCCGCGATATGCGAGAGAAATAGTGTTCCCATGCCGCTGTTGTAGCGATTGGCATCCGAACTGCCTACGGCGATCAGGCCGACCGGCTGCTCTTCGCGGCACAGTGGCATGAGGGCTGCAGAGCCTACTTCACTGCCGCCCGGAAACAGAAAAGCGAGTTCCTCCCTGCGCAGCGTGCCGCTGACACCCTTCTGGCTGCGGATGAGCGGACCGATATCGCCCTGCGCTTCCTCGAGGCTTGTCACCCGGTAATTGCCCGGGGCGTCGCTATCGCTGTAGAGGATCATGCAGGCGTGATCCACGTTGAAGCCTTCCCGCATCCCGTGCATGTACGCGCTGTACAGGGCGTCTATTGAATCGGCTTCCAGCAGTTGCAGAATGAGGGTTCGGGTTTGCTCATAGAGCCTGTCGTTCTCCCGGGCATTGCCGGTGAGCGTGCTCAGGCGATGACGCATGTCCATGTTGCGTTCACGCAGCACGCTAACCTGCTTCTCAACCAGCGACACCGCGCTGCCGGACTGGTGTTCCACGTGCAGGTAGTCGAGTAGATCCGGGTTGCGCTGCAGGAAATCGTCATGCGCCTTCAGGTAATCGCGCACCAGATCATCGTTGAGTTCAAATGGCGCGAGCGCCGCGGCCTGCTCCTTACTGGCTGACATGGTTAGTATCTCCCCTCTTGTCTGAGCCCTGCCCTGCGGTAGGTTGCCAGGCCCGGTGTGGCCGCCTCTGCGAGCCCTGTATGACAGCTAGATTTTTATACTACCTTCGAACACTACTTCAGTCGGCCCGGTCAGGCGCACCGGCTCTCCCTCACCGGCCCAGGACACCGACAGCTTACCCCCAGGCAGCTCCACTGTCACGGTATCGCGCAGCCATCCCCGGAGGTTGCCGTACACCACCGCCGCGCATGCGCCTGAGCCGCAGGCCAGGGTTTCGCCCACGCCGCGTTCGTACACGCGCAGCCGGATCTGCCTGTCTGACAGCACCTGCATGAAACCGGCGTTCACGCGCCGTGGAAACGCCTTGTGACCCTCGATCTGCGGCCCCAGCGTGGCTACCGGGGCGCTTTCCAGTTTCTTTACCCGTAGTACGGCATGCGGGTTGCCCATGGAAACCGCGCCGATTTCGTATTCCCGGCCATCTACCTGCAGCGGGTAGCAACGCTGTCTGGAGCTGGCGCTGAATGGGATGTCGGAAGGCTCCAGCTCGGGCACCCCCATATTCACCTCCACCTCGCTGCGGTTGCGCATACGCAAAGTCAGTACGCCGGTGTTGGTCTGCACGCTTATCACCCGCTTGCTGGTGAGTTGCTTTTCGCGCACGAAGCGTGCGAAACAGCGCGCGCCATTGCCGCACTGTTCCACCTCCTCGCCGTTGGCATTGAAGATGCGATAGCGAAAATCGACGTCGGGGTTGCGCGGCGCCTCTACCAGGAGCACCTGATCGCAGCCGATGCCGAAATGGCGATCTGCCAGCCGGCGGATGTCGTCGGGCCGGGGCCTGTAGTTCTGGCTGATAAGGTCGAGCACGACAAAATCATTGCCAGCGCCGTGCATTTTGGTGAACTGCAGCTGCATATCAGCCGCTACCGGTGCCGGTAAGGGTCGCGCTGTCCGGCAGGCGGTGTTCGCCCCGCAGAAGATCGGCGATAGATTCGCGTTCTCGCACCAGATAGGCGTTCGCTCCGTCCACCATGATCTCGGCGGCACGCCCGCGACTGTTGTAATTTGAACTCATGGCGAAACCGTAGGCCCCGGCGCCGAATACGGCGAGCAGGTCGTCCTGCCTGAGATTCAGCGTGCGATCCTTGCCGAGAAAGTCAGCCGTTTCGCACACCGGCCCCACCACGTCCCAGCGCGCGAGTTGCCCGTTGTCGCGGCGCGCAACCGGTTGTATGTCGAGCCAGGCCTGGTACAGCGCCGGGCGGAGCATGTCGTTCATGGCGGCGTCCACCAGCGCGAAGTTGTGCTCCTCGGTGGTCTTCAGATAGGCAACCCGCGTTAGCAGCAGGCCGGCATTGGCGGTGATGGAACGGCCCGGCTCAAACAGCAGTCGTAGCTCGCGTCCGGCCAGCTCCTCGCGAACGGCGTGAATGTAGTCTGCGATCGACGGCGGGGTTTCGTCGCGGTAACGCACGCCGAGGCCGCCACCCAGGTCGAGGTGATGAATGTGAATGCCTTTCTCTGCCAGTGCGTCGAGCATCTCCAGCATGCGCCGCAGCGCATCGATAAACGGTGCCAGGGAGGTGAGTTGCGAGCCGATATGACAGTCGAGGCCCACGATCTCAATATGCTCCATCAGCGCCGCGCGCGCATAGATCTCCAGTGCATCGTGCATGCTCACGCCGAACTTGTTTTCGCGCAGACCGGTAGAAATATAGGGATGGGTCTGCGCGTCCACATCAGGGTTGACGCGCACGGAGATGGGCGCCCGCTTGCCGAGTCGCGCTGCGACTCCGTTGAGCACGTCGAGCTCCGCCGCCGATTCGAGATTGAAGCAATGAATGCCCAACTCGAGCGCGCGGGCCATTTCTGCGGCGGTTTTGCCAACCCCCGAGAAAACGATGCGCGCGGGATCGCCGCCCGCCGCAAGCACCCGTTCCAGTTCGCCACCGGAGACGATATCGAAGCCTGCACCCAGACGCGCGAGTACGTCGAGAACGGCAATATTGGAGTTGGCCTTGACCGCGTAGCAGACCAGGTGATCACATCCCGCCAGCGCTTCCTCGTATTGCAAAAAGGCGCTGGTCAGCGCCGCGCGCGAATAGATATAGCAGGGTGTGCCGTAGAGTTGTGCAATCTCTGCAACCGCAACCTTTTCGGCAAACAGTTGTTCGTCACGGTAGGTGAAAGCGCTCATGCCTGCGTTCCTGTTAGCGGGCGTCGCGGGTGGATTCGGCGTCCGCTGGCGGATCTGCCGAATCTTCCTCGAGCGGCTGCTCCTCGGGCATGTACAGTGGCCCCATCTGGCCGCAGGCGCCGGCGGCGGCGAGTAAAATAGTTGTCAGCACTGTGGCAATGAGGTGTCGCATGGCTGCTGTTCCGGCTGCGTTGGCGCGCATTATAGCGTTCGCTGGTATACGGCGCGAACTGCGCTTACCATTGAAAAGTCACACTTTGTCGCTACGCTGCTCTCGGTAGCCTGAACACCAGTCTTTGCCTGATGGGGAAACGTCTCTTGAATGTCATGTCGATCCGAATTCTGGTTGCGGGCCTGCTGTGCCTGTGCCCCGCGCTTGGGGCCCTGGCTGACGCGTTATCGGAGGTCAGTGAGCCGCTGTATGTGAAGAACCTGAGTCCGGTCGCTGCACTGTTCGGGCTGCCCTCCCAGCGTTCCGCAAGCACTGCGGAACCCGGTGAATTAGGCGTCAGCCTGCATGCCAGCGTTGCCAGTCATTTCGTGAGCGATAGTAATCGCCGGGAGTTGATCAATCTCGATGGTGAAACGCGCAGGCTGGCGCTCGAGTTGCGCTACGGCATCAGCGAAAACTGGGATATACAACTGGAGCTGCCGTGGCTGGATCACTCCGGCGGCGATCTCGACAAGCTTATAGACGACTGGCACGACCTCTGGGGCATGGCAGACGGTGGCCGTTCCGATGCGCCCCGCGATGTGCTGGCTTATCGCTACGCCAGGGCCGAAGGCGACCTGGCTCTGGCTGAGGACTCCTCGGGTACTGGCGATGTGAGTATCAGCGTGAGCCATGCTTTTTACCGCACCGAAAGCGCGGCTGCCAGCGCCGTACTGGGCTACAAGTTCGGTACTGGCGAGATCGATGATTTCACTGGCAGCGGTGCCGATGATATGTATCTGGCGCTGCGTATGTCAGGTGACCACCTGTCGGGCCTGCCGCTCACCTGGCACGGGCAGGCGGGTTATCTGCGTGCTGGCAAGGCCGACGTGATCGGGCGATTCCAGCAGCGTGATATGTGGTTCGCGGGTATCAGCATGGACTGGCGTTTTGCCGAGCGTTGGTCTGCGATCGTGCAGCTCGATAGTCACGCTGCACCGCTTTCCAGCGAGCTCACCGCAGTGGGTGATGAAGCCTTTCTTCTTTCCGTCGGCGCACGCTGGCGTTTCGCCAGGCGCTGGCTGGTCGATCTCAGTGTGGTGGAGGATATCGGCGTGGAGACCGCGCCCGACGTCGCGTTTCAGGCGAGTATTCGCTGGCTTTGATGCGCTCCCATTGAGAGGGTCACGGCGCTGCGCGCGCCAACACCCGCTCCAGGGCGCGTTGCGCCGCCGCCGTCACCTGGGCCGGTGCTGTCCCGCCGATGTGATCGCGCGCGGCGACGGAACCTTCCAGTGTCAATACGTCGAACACATCTTCGCCGATATCTGCGCAGAACTCCTGCAGCGTGGCGAGGTCCATCTCGGCGAGATCCATCCCGGTTGCCACGCCGTGAGCCACTGCGCGGCCAACTACATCATGCGCGTCGCGAAAGGGCAGGCCCAGGCGCACCAGGTAATCGGCCAGATCAGTTGCAGTGGAAAAGCCGCGCCGCGCCGCCGCTCGCATCGCCTCGATATTGGGCCGCACAGCCGGCACCATATCGGCGAAAGCGCGCAGGCAGTCAAACACCGTGTCCACGGTGTCGAATAACGGCTCCTTGTCTTCCTGGTTGTCCTTGTTGTAGGCCAGCGGCTGGCTTTTCATCAGCGTCAGCAGAGCGATAAGGTGACCATTCACGCGGCCCACCTTGCCGCGTACCAGTTCCGGTACGTCGGGGTTTTTCTTCTGCGGCATAATGGAAGAGCCGGTACAGAATCGATCCGGCAACTCCACGAAATTGAATTGCGCCGAAGTCCACAGCACCAGCTCTTCGGACATGCGCGACAGGTGTGTCATCAGCAGTGCCGCGAAGGCGCAGAACTCGATGGCGAAATCCCGGTCAGATACCGAATCCAGAGAGTTCTCGGTGGGCTTGTCGAAGCCCAGCGCGTTCGCCGTAAAAACTCGATCAATTGCATAGGTGGTACCCGCCAGCGCCGCAGCGCCCAGCGGCGACTGGTTGAGCCGCGCGCGGCAGTCCATCAGGCGGCCGTAATCCCGTTCGAGCATTTCATTCCAGGCCAGCAGGTGGTGGCCAAAAACCACGGGCTGTGCAGTTTGCAGGTGCGTGAAACCGGGCATGATGGTGTTGGTATTGTCGGCCGCCAGACCGATGATCGCCGTCTGCAGGCGCGCAAGTTCAGTGCCGATATCATCCATGGCTGAGCGCAGAAACAGGCGGATGTCGGTCGCTACCTGGTCGTTGCGGGAGCGACCGGTGTGCAATTTCTTTCCCGTGACGCCGATCAACCCGGTCAGGCGCGCTTCGATATTCATATGCACGTCTTCGAGCTCTATTGACCACGGGAACTGACCGTTGGCGATTTCCTCGGCAATCCGGGCAAGACCCCGTTCAATGTCGGCAACTTCTGCCTCGCTGAGAATACCCGCAGCCAACAGCATGCGTGCGTGGGCCAGCGAACCCTGCATGTCGTAGGTCGCCAGGCGTTGGTCGAAGTTAACCGAAGCGGTGAAGCGCTGCACAAAGGCATCGGTGGGTTCGCTGAAACGTCCGCCCCAGAGTTTGCTGGTGTCGCTCGGGTTGTTGCTGTGGTCATCGCTCATGCCGGGAGATTTTCCGCCGTGTTTTTGTGTCGGTACCCGGGCCGCTGCTGGCACGCCGGGGTACTGTGATTGTTTGGTATTGTTCAGTCTGGATAAGGGTGCAAGTATAACAGCAACAGGCATGGGGGACGCAGGTATGGAGCCTGTCGTGGAGCAGGGGAGTCGGCGCACGCGCACGCGGGAATTTTTTATTCCCGATCTGTGTGCTCCGGGCCCGGTGTTCGTCGCCGTTGTGTTGTCAGAACTGCTGTTGTTTGTGCACGTGCTGGCCTCGGGTCCGTTTGTCGAGTTCGACTGGAATCAGCTCGCCGCCTCATCGCTATTCGTGCAGTGGGTGGTGCTGTTGAGCGTGGCGTTGCTGTGTTATCTGCGCGCGCCGCTCAGCCGCCTGAGTATGCCGCTGGCGTCGCTGGGAAGTCTGCTGGTCGTGGCGCTGGTCGCCATGCTGTCCACTGTTTTCATGTACCTGTTGTTTCCTCTGGTGGTTGCTCCCCCCGACTACTGGGCGTTGCTGCGCAATGCACTGGTGGCCACGACTCTGGCCGGCATCGTGCTGCGTTACTTCCAATTGCAACAGCAGTTGCGGCGCCAGGAACAGCTCGAGCTGCAGGCGCGCCTGGATTCCCTGCGCGACCGCATGCGGCCGCATTTTCTGTTCAACACACTGAACGGCATCGCCAGTCTTATCATGTCGCAACCGGAGACAGCGGAACGCGCCGTGGAGGATCTCTCGGAGCTCCTGCGGGTGAGCCTGCAGGAGCGTTCCGAAAATACCACCGTGGCCAACGAGCTGCGTTTGTGCGAGCTGTATCTCGGTATCGAGAAGCTGCGCCTTGGAGAACGCCTCGATACGGAGTTCGATGTCCAGCCCGACTGTCTGGATCAGCCCATGCCCTCGCTGGTGCTGCAACCGCTGGTGGAGAATGCGATCTACCATGGGGTCTCGCGCCTGCCCCAGGGCGGCCTGGTGCGCATTGCGGTGAGTTGCCAGCAGGGCGTGATCACCGCCAGTGTGGTCAATCCGCTTCCGGATGAGGCGTTTGAGTCGCGGGGACACCAGTTGGCAATGGACAACATTCGCCAGCGACTCGATGCCCTGTACGGCGCCAGCGGCAGGCTGGAGGTTTTTCCGCAGGCGCAACAGTTCGAGGTGCGCCTGAGTTACCCGCTGGAGCGACCCAATTGAAAGTGCTGGTGGTGGATGATGAAGCGCTGGCCCGCCAGCGATTGCGGCGCCTGCTCGAGCGTGTGCGTCCCGGGGCGCAGTATCTGGAGGCAGACGGTGGGCAGGCGGCGCTCACGCAGGTGCAACGGCATGAACCCGACTTCGTGCTGCTGGATATCCGCATGCCGGGCCTGGATGGGATCGAAGTGGCCGAGCGCCTGGATGCGCTGCCCAACCCCCCGGCAGTGGTATTTTGCTCGGCCTATGACGAGTATGCGCTGGAGGCGCTGCGGCATCAGGCGGTTGCCTACCTGCTGAAGCCCGTGCGTGAAACAGAACTGGCGCGGGCGCTCGACAACGCGGCACGGGTCAACCGCGTGCAGCTTGCGAGCCTGCGCGGGCTGGAAGCGCAAGACGAAAAGCCACTTCGTTCCCGGGTGAGCAGCCAGACCCACCGCGGCCTGGAAACGCTCGCTGTGTCGGAGATACGCTGTTTTATCGCCGGTGATAAATATGTCACCGCCCACGCGGCCGAAGCGGAGCTGGTGATTCCCGATACGCTGAAGGAGCTTGAGGCGGAGTTCAGCGGCCAGTTTATGCGGGTGCATCGCAATGCCCTGGTGGCGCTTGCATACGTCGAGGCATTGAACCACCAGCGCGACGGTGGCTGGTATGTGGCGCTCGATGGCCTCGCACTGCGGCCCCAGGTGAGTCGCAGACACCTCAAATCGGTCAAGGCACGGCTGCGCACACGCTGAACGGCGGTCGATGTGTTTGCCCCGCGCTGCTATCATTGCGGGTTTTCCCGCTATCGGAATCGCTGTATGTCCCGCACCTTGACCATAGCTACGCGTGAAAGTCCGCTGGCACTCTGGCAGGCGCATTTTGTGCGTGATGCGTTGCTGCGCGCAAATGCGGGGCTGGATGTCCGGCTGCTCGGTATGACCTCCCGCGGCGACCAGCTGCTCGATGTGCCGTTGTCCAAGGTCGGCGGCAAGGCCCTTTTTGTCAAAGAGCTCGAAACCGCGCTGCTGGACAAACGAGCGGATATTGCGGTGCATTCGATGAAAGACGTACCCATGGAGTTCCCGCCGGGTTTGGGTCTCGCGGTGATCTGCGAGCGTGGAGACCCCACAGATGCGTTTGTCAGCAATCGTTTCGCCTCACTGGATGCACTGCCGGCCGGCAGCGTGGTGGGCACATCCAGCCTTAGGCGGGAGTGCCAGTTGCGTGCGCGAAGACCGGACCTCGAGGTGAAGTTTCTGCGTGGCAATGTGAATTCGCGCCTGCGCAAGCTGGATGCCGGTGATTACGACGCAATAATCCTCGCCAGCGCAGGCCTGCTGCGGCTTGAGCTGGCCGCGCGAATCGCCCAGCACCTCCCCGTTGAACTGTCGCTGCCGTCGGGAGGACAGGGCGCCGTGGGCATTGAGCTGCGCGAGGAAGACTCTGCCACCCGCGAGCTGCTGCAGGTATTGCACCACACGCCAACCGCGCTGCGGGTAACCGCCGAGCGCGCCATGAACCGCCGGCTGGAAGGTGGCTGCCAGGTGCCCATTGCCTGTTACGCGGAATTGCAGGAGGCAGGCAGTGTGCTCTGGTTGCGTGGGCTGGTGGGGCGACCGGATGGCAGCCTGCTGCTGCGGGCCGAGGGTCATGCCCCCGCCAGCGAGGCCGCCGCGCTGGGTGAGCGGGTTGCGGACGACCTGCTGGCCCAGGGGGCTGGCGAAATACTGGCCGAGGTGTATGACCGCTGAGCCCGCCGCCGTCGAATTGCCTGTGGTGCTGGTGACGCGCCCCGAGGGCGCGGCCGCGGATGCCCTGTGCCGGTCCGTGGTGGCCGCTGGATTCCCGGTAATTGCACAACCCCTGATGGAAATCGAACCGGTCGTGCCGCTGGAGCCGGCGCAGCGGCAGCGCGTGCTCGATCTGGACCTGTATCAGCATGTAATTTTCGTGAGCGCGAACGCAGTGCGTGCCGGAATGGATTTGGTGGAAACTTACTGGCCGCAACTACCCGATGGCATCCAGTGGTATGCAGTGGGGGGTGCCACCGCCGCTGCGCTGGCAGATCACGGCGTGAGCGCGCTGACTCCCGGCGAGCAAATGCACAGCGAAGGTCTGCTCGCACTGCCCGCGCTCGCCGCCGTGAATGCCCAGCGCGTACTCATCATCAAGGGGGAGGGTGGCCGCGACACCATTCGCCGCACCCTTGAGGGGCGTGGCGCGCGTGTGGACGAGCTGGCCTGCTACCATCGGCGCTGTCCGACGTTTGCGCCCGGTGTACTGGCGGGGATACTTGCGCAGTCGGCGGTCGGCGTCGTGTTGATCAGTAGTGGCGAGGGTCTGTGTAACTTTGTCGAGTTGCTTAGGCCAGCGGAACCTACTAACTTTAGTGCCTTGCGCCTGATCGTGCCGTCGGAGCGAGTGGCGGCGCTGGCCCGGGCAGCGGGCTTTGAGCGGATCCTTACCGCTGGGAATGCGTCGGATGCTGCCATGCTCCGCGCACTCGAGAATTGCAAGACCTGCCATGGAGGTTGATGAGTGAGCGACCAGGAACAGAAAGCGGCCGATGACTCCGCGGACGAGGCAACCTCTTCGCCCCCTGCCGCTCCGGCGCGCCCGGGCTCCGGAGCTGCTCCCGCCGAGTCGCGCAAAGCGTCCTCATTCATTGCCTGGCTGGCTCTTCTGCTGGTGCTGGGTCTCGCTGGCGCAGCGGCCTGGTATCTGCTCCAGCTACAGACCACCGAGGAGAACCTGAGTAGCCGCATCGCGGAACTCGAATCCAGTGTTGGCGGTGAACGCGCCAGCATGAATGCGATCTCCGACAAACTTGAAAACAAGCTGCAGGCCGGACTGGGCGAACTCCGGGAAGACATCAGCCAGGCAGAATCTGCCGCGCAGGAAAGTGATCAGCGTCTCTCCCAGGCGTTGCTTGAAATGGAGTCGCAACTCGCAGAGCAGCGCGCGGAGCTGGCGCGCTTCGGCGCCAATGACCGCACCAGCTGGTTGCTGGCCGAGTCGGAGTACCTGTTGCGTCTTGCCAACCAACGGCTGGTAATGGCGGGAGATACCGCCGCGGCCAGGGCGCTGATGACCAGCGCCGACAGCGTATTGCGTGAGATAGACGATGCCGGATTGCACGATGCGCGCGCCGCGCTGGCGGCAGACCTGGCCGCTGTGCGCGCGGTACCGACTATCGACGTGGAAGGAATCTACCTGCGCCTGGCGGCGTTGATTGAACAGGCCGACGAGCTGGTCATTTTCAGTCTTCGCGATCGCGAACCGGCAGCCGAGCCCGAGGCGGCGCCCGACTGGCAGGAGCGGTTGCGCCAGGGCTATGACGCAGCGCTGCAGAAGCTCTCCGAATACATCATCATCCGGCGTCGCGATGTGCCCATGGAGGCCCTGATGGACCCCCAGTGGGAGGGCCTGGTGAGGCAGAATCTGCGCATGCTGCTGGAACAGGCCCAGGTTGCCGTGCTTTCCGGAAATGCGGTGTTATACCGGGAGAGCCTGGAGCGGGCGCGCCACTGGGTTAGCCAGTTCGATGAATCCGATCCTTCCCGCGCGAGTGCCATGATCCGCGAAATTAATCAGCTCGCCAGTGCGCGGGTCACAGTCGACATGCCCGACCTGAGCCGATCCCTGCGCGCTCTGGATGAGGCGGTCGAGCAGCATCTCGATCGCCAGCAGCGCGGAGGCAACGAGTAACCCCATGCGCAGACTTTTTGCCATATCACTGATCGCGCTGCTGCTCGGCGTGGGCGTTGTCGCCCTGATCGAAACTGACCCCGGCTATGTGTTGTTGGCCTACGACAAATACACGCTGGAGAGCAGCCTGTGGGTTGGCTTGTTGCTGTTGTTCTTCGGCATGCTCCTGTTCTACTGGCTTTTGCGCATCATATACAGGGTGCTGGGCGGGCAGCAGGCGTTCACCAGCTGGTGGGGCCGCCGGCGCAGCGATCAGGCGCAGCGCAACACGGCGCGTGGCCTGGTCAGCTATCTGGAAGGTAACTGGCGTCGCGCCCGTCGTCTGCTGTTGCGTGGTGCCCGGGGTAACGACAGCCCCTTGATCAATTACCTGATGGCCGCCCGTGCGAGCGATCTCCTCGAAGAGCCCGGGCGGGTCGGGGAGTATCTGGATGCCGCCGAGGAGGCGGATAGCAGTGGCGCTGCAGCCGTTGCCATCAGCCGTGCGGAAATACACATCAGAGCCGGCGAATACAGCGCAGCGCTGACCGCGCTGGAACCCGTGCGGTCTGAGGTGGGGCGGTATCCGCAGGTGTTGTGTCTGCTGCAGCAGGCTTATGAAGGACAGCAAGACTGGGACAAACTGGTGGATTTGCTGCCGCAATTGCGCAAGCACAATCTTCTTGGCGAGAGTGAACTCGCACAGATCGAGCGCGAAACCCACGTTCGCAGGCTGCGTGCCGCCACCTCGGCGCATCAGTTGACGGTAGCCTGGCAGGCTCTGCCCGTGCCGCTCAGGGACAACCGTGAATTGCTCTGGCTGTACGTGGCCCGGCAGGTGGAGCTGGACGACCACCCTGGCGCGGAGAAATCGGCGTTGCGTGGCCTGAAGCAGGGTTGGGACGCGCAGCTCGTGCGTCAGTACGGACTGATCGCGGGCGAGAACCCCTCGCGACAGCTCACCCAGGCGGAACGCTGGCTCGCCGACCATCCCGATGATGCCCAGCTCCTGCTGAGTCTGGGGCGACTGTGTCTGCGCGACAGGCTGTGGGGTAAGGCTCGGGACTACTTTGAGCGCAGCTACAAGCTCGATCCAGGCGCGGAAGTGTGCGCCGAACTCGGCAGATTGCTACTGGCACTGGGAGAACCGAAGGTCGCTGCGGCCTACTATCGTGAGGGTCTTTCCCTGCTGGAACCGGGATTGCCCGACCTGCCGCAACCTGAGCCTGCGGAAGTCGCCGCTCAGCAAAGTGCCTGAGCGGCAATGGTGAAGACGAGCTAGCGGCCGGCGTCCGCCGGCCGCCCAGACTCAGTACTGGTAGGTCAGGGTCACACCCCAGGTTCGCGGATCGCCGAAGGTTTGCACATCGGTGGCACCGAAGGTAGACCAGGCAGCGGTATTCACCAGGCCATACTCCTCATCGGTCAGGTTGCGGCCCCAGAGCATGACCTGGAGCGAGCCCGGCAGATGTTCCACCTGGATATCCGTCCAGCCCAGCGCCGCGCCCAGCAGGCCGTAGTCGTCGATGATGGTATTGTCAGCAGCATTCACCGAGGTAGATACCTCGTCCTGCCAGCCGTAGTCCGCATTGAACGTCAGATCGCCATTGGCGAGCGGCTTGAAGTAGTTCAGCGAGAGGCTGTAGCTGTTCTCCGGCGACGGGGCGAACACGTCGATCAGCTCGAACACGCCCGCGGGACTATCCAGCGTATCTTCGCCGAGTTCGCTGTCGGTGTAGCCGTAACTGGCGGTGAGTGTCAGCCCTTCGGTGAGCAACAGGGTGAGATCAAACTCCGCACCGGCAATGGTGTTGCCATCAATGGGCAGGAAGTCACGGCCACCGGGGTTCACCGGGTCGGTCTGCACGCTGGTCTGCAGGCCGTCGAGCTCCATGTAGAAGACTGCGGCATTCAGGCGTGCGCGCCGATCCCAGAGATCGCCCTTGAAGCCCAGCTCGTAGCTGAGAATGTCTTCCTCCTCGAAACCAATGCCAAAGAGCTCGGCATTCGCGGAACGGGTTGAGGTGCCGCCGGATTTGTAGCCACTGACAACCTTGCCGTAGACGTTGATGTTGTCGTTGACATCGAAGGCAACGGTCAACGAGGGATTGAAGTTGTCGAAGTCCTCATCGTAGGAGCCGGTAAACGGCACCGTGGCGCGGTTGTTCTCGCGATCCGCCTTGCGGTCATCCACGGAGTAGCGGGCGCCCAGCGTAATCTGCCAGCGTTGCGCCATAAAATCCGGGTTCCAGGTGGTCTGGGCGAACGCCGCCATGGATTCGTTCTTGGTTTTGGTTAAATCGGTGAAGCCCTCCAGGCCTACCGATACACCCTGCGATGCGTCCTGGGTGGATTTATCCTCGTAGTAGTAGAGGCCCGTCACATACTCCCAGTTGCCGGTGCTTCCGAGCAGCTGGATTTCCTGTGAGAACTGTTCGAATTCAGTATCGAACACGCCCACGTTCGGTGCGCCAACCCCGCGACCGATAAATGTGTAATCGCCGGTTGCAGTAGCCAGCGCATCGCCTGAAGTCAGGCTGTCCAGATCGCGGTAGCCGGTGATGGATTTCAGGCTAAGGCTGTCGCTGAGCGCCCATTCCGCCCACAGCGTGTGTGCCTCGATCTCCTGATCGTTGGCGACGATTCTGCGAAACGGTGTCACTTCATCGAGAAAGCCCATGCTTACGTCATCGGTGAACGTGGTCGCGTCCGCCAGGAAGCCCGCATCGCTCAGAGTGCGTACCTGTTCCAGGCGTTGGCTATCCTTGAGTTTGGCGTCTTCGTAGCGGTAGTCGAAAGTGAGCATCTCGCTGGCTTCCCAGCGCAGGTCCGCCACCAGGCTGCGGCGATCTTCCTCGCCGAAATCCTTGCCCTCGCCCTCGTTCTTCACATAGCCGCCGCGTTCGGAATCCACATAGATGAGTTTGGCCGCGAGGCTGTCGCCGACTGGCACATTCAACAGTGTTTTGCTTTGCGACTTGGCGAGATTGCCGAAGGTCAGGTCCTGGCGAAACTCCACTGCCTCGGTGCTGGCTCGCCGGGTGATGATATTGACTGCGCCGCCGGTGGCATTGCGCCCGTACAGTGTGCCCTGTGGACCGCGCAGCACTTCGATGCGCTCGAGATCCACGCCTTCAAAGCCGGCGCCGAAGGAGGTGCCCACGTACACGCCATCTGTATACAGGGCCACGGATGGATCCTGGGTGATCTGGATATCATTCTGCCCAATGCCACGAATGAACAGGCGAATGGCGGTAGGATCATTGTTGAACGGATTGATGTAGAGGTTGGGAATACTCGCGCCTATGTCTTTCAGGTCGTCGATGACACGCATTTGCAGTGCGCCCTGGTCGATGGTGGCGACCGAAATGGGCACGTCCTGGAGCGACTCCGTGCGCTTCTGTGCCGTCACCATAACCTCTTCCAGCATGAGGTTGTTCTGGGCCTGTGCCGGCACGCTGCCGAGCACCACCGCGACCTGTACAGCAAGGACAACGGGCATAAAGGATTGTCTGGGTGTCATGGTAGTGTCTCCGGTCTAGTTATCAGTGTTTCGTTGCGTGCGTGCAGCATGCCGGGCGTCGGGGCCATGAACAGGCGCATCAGGCGCGACTGCCATGCTTGACCAACGGCGTTGCCAGCATTGTATCTTAGGGCCAAGCGCCATCAGTTTCGAGCCCTGAATATCAGTTTCTCTGGATTGGTATGACCTTCTCTCCCGCTGACAGGCCCGACAATACCTCTACCAGGCCCGGGGCGTGGCGTTTGCCGATACGGACATAGCGCCGCTGGATACCCTGTTCGCCGGCAACCCATACCAGATCCAGCTGCCCGACGTGAGCCACCCGGTCCGCGGGTATCAGCAGTGCGGATGCCTCGCCGGCCGGCACCTGCAAACGCGCGTACATGCCGGGCAACAGGCTGCTGCCATGTTCCAGGCGGCTTTTGACCAGCAGACTGCGTGAGCCGGGATTACCCGCCGGCACCAGCTCTTCTATAACTGCCACCCGTTCGCTGTCGAGCGAGGGGATGCTCACGGTAAGTATTTGTCCAGGTGCCAGTGCGAGCGCCAGCGCCTCGCGCACATGCGCCTCCACCCGGAGTGAGAGCGGGTTATACAGGGCCAGGAGTGGCGTGCCCGCCTGTACCGTATCACCGGGCTCGACGAGGCGATCCACGATGCGCCCCGCGATGGGCGCCCTGAGGCTGGCATAACCCAGCGCCGTCCTGGCTTCCAGCAGGGATTGTCTGGCGCTTGACAGGCTGGCCAGCAGTGCGTCGTGATTGGCACGTGCGCGATCTAGATCCGCGCGAGCCAGCAGTCCGCGACGGTTCAGGTCATCCGCCCGCTTCAGTGACTGCCGCGCTTCCGTGAGTCGGGCGCTTACCGATTCGACATTCGCCTCTGCCTGTGAGACCCGCGTTTCGAGATCGGCGCTCTCCAGCTGTATCAGCAATTGCCCCTCTTCCACAGAATCTCCGGCGCGCACGCGTACCTCCTCGACACGAGCCAGCAGGCGCGAAGAAATCATGGTCGCCTCCTTGGCCTCAACCGTGGCGGGTACCTTTTCATACACCGGTATGGAGCGTTCCTGGACGGCGATGGCGTCGATGGCTGCGGCGGAATCGGTGCTGCTGCGTCCTGGAGAGATGCGCTGGTCAAAACTGCCCGCCATCCACGCAACCATCAGCAACAGGGCGGCGATCGCAACGACAGGCAGTAACCATCGAATGGTTCTAGACGTCATGTGTGGCTTCCTCCGGGATTTGTGCAGGCTCGAATACCATCTGGTATACGACCGGTACTACCAGCAGGGTAAAAAGAGTGGAAGCGACAATGCCGAACATGATCGCCAGCGCGAGGCCGCTGAACACCGGATCCAGAACAATCACGAGGTTACCCAGCAAGGTGGTACCCGCAGTGAGCAGGATAGGGCGCATGCGGATGGCGCCAGCATTCAGAAGGGCCGCGCGAATGGATTCGCCGCGCGCGCGTTCCTGCGTGATGAATTCGACCAGAATGAGCGAATTTCGCACTACGATACCCGCCAGGGCGATCATGCCGATCATCGCAGTCGCGGTGAACAACACCGGCTCCGGCGCGCCCGCGACCATCCGTTCACCGAACTGATTCATCAGCCAGAAACCGGGCATGATACCGATAATCGTGAGCGGGATAGCCGACATGATAATCAGCGACAGGCTGATGGAACCCGTTTGCACTTTCAGCACGAAGAATATACCGGTCAGCGCGAATATGAAGGCCAGGCCCATGTCCCGAAACACGTCTACAGTGATCTTCCATTCGCCTTCTCCGGTAAATCGCAGCGCCACTCCCTCGGGTAGCTGCCAGCCATCGCCGCCGCCACTGGCGAAAAAGCTGCGTCCCTGCCAGTCGCTGGCGGGGCCCTCCGCAGCGCCGAGATCTGCATTTACATCGGCGATGACCTCGGCGGGCGTGCGGCCGGAAATCTCCGCCGTTACATAGACGATGCGCTGGAGATCCTTGCGATGAATCGTTTTGTCGGCAGGCAGCACCTGGAACTCGCCCAGCTCGCCCAGCGCCACCAGCGGTTGCGGTGCGATTTCCAGGCCGCTGGGGCTGCCCTGTTTGGTGATGCCGGCGCGCCCGCGAACCTGCAGGCGCTGCAGGTCATGCAGCGAGGAGCGCTCCGCGAGTGGCAGGCGCAGTTCCATCGGGAGAGGCTTCGCCTCGCGCGGCTGGTGCATAAAGCCGCCCACTGAACCATTGTTCGCCACACTGAGCGCCTGATTGATATCGGCCGTGGAGATGCCCGACAGCGCCGCTTTCTGCTTGTCTGTTACAAAGCGCATGCGTTGAATGTCGGCTTCGACTGTGCTGTCCACTTCGGTCACAAACGGCTCGCGCCGCAGACGGGCCATAACGCTTTGCGCAGCATCCTGCAATTCCGGGTAGGACACCAGCGGGTCGCCGGTGAGCTCCACCACCAGCGTGCTGAGCACGGGCGGGCCAGGTGGCACCTCGACAACCCGCACGACCGCGCCATCACTGGAAAACGCTGCCAACAGTTCGCGCAGCCGCAGTACCACAGCGTGGGACTGATGCTCGCGCTGGCTCTTGTCCACGAGGGTCACACGCAGATCGGCAAACTGCGGTCCATGCCGCTGGTAGTAGCGCCTGACCATGCCGTTGAAATCCATGGGCGAGGGCTCGCCCACGTAGGCTGCCACGGCCTGCACTTCGTGTAGTTCCCGAATGCGTGCGGACAGGCTGGAGGCGAGCGCGGCGGTCCGCTCAAGGGTTGTATTCTCCGGCATGTCGATGACGATCTGCACTTCATTCTTGTTGTCGTAAGGTAATAGCTTCAGCGGGACCAGTCTGAACAGGGGAAGCATTGCGGCAGCGATAAACAGGGCGAGTACAATTAGCAGCAGCCCCCGCGCCCTGCTGCGACTCGACAGTATCGGCAGCATGATCCGGTGATACACGGATGCGAGCGCGGGTTGCTCACTGGTGACCGGATCTCTGGGCGCCTTCGCCAGAAACTTCATTGCCAGCCATGGCGTCACAATGAACGCGACCAGCGTACTGGTGATCACGCTGACCGGCACGTTGAACGCCATCGGCGCCATGTACGGCCCCATCATGCCGGTGATGAATGCCAGCGGTACGAAGGCCAGAATGATCGTAATAGTGGACATCACCAGCGGCAGCCGGATCTCGCTGATCGCATCGACAATCGCATCCTTGACACTATCTGTGCGTCGGCGCAGGTAGCGCTCGATGTTGTCCACACCCGTGATCGGATCGTCCACCAGCAGCCCGAGTGAAAGAATCAGTGCAAACAGCGTCACGCGATTAATGCTGTAACCGAATGCCATATCCAGCGCCAGCGTAATCCCGTAGCTGATTGGCACCGCGATACCGACCACGAGCGCGGGCCGCCAACCGAGAAATACCGCAATGAATATCACCACGGTGAACACCGCAAACGCGAGGCTCGATGTGAGATCGCGGACTTTCTCGTCCGCCGTCTGACCGTAGTCGCGCAATACTTCAAGCGCCACTTCGGCTGGCAGAATATCCTGCAAACTGGCCAGCATGGCGTGCACATCCCTGGCCACTGTCACCGCGTTGCTACCGCGCTGCTTGGCAACACTGAGCGTTACCATGGGCTGCCCTTCACGGCCGGCGTGATAGTCGCCGGCGAAATCGATCCACGTGTAGCTCTGCGGTTCTGCGGGGCCATCAACCACGCTGGCGACCTCGTTGAGGAATACCGGCTGACCGTTGACTACGTTGATTACCGCGTGACGCAGTTCTTCAGGTGTGCGGATAACGTCGCCACTCTCGAGCAGCATGCCCTCATTGCCCAGAATCCAGCGGCCGCTTTCGGCAAGCAGATTCGACAGCTCCAACGCCTGCAGGATATCTCCCACGGTGCTGTTGCGTGCCGCCAGGCTCTCGGTGTCGGGAAGTATGCGAATGGTACGCGGGCGCCCGCCTGTGACCTTTACGACTCCGGCATCGTCTACAGATTGGATGAACGTGGCGAGTTCGTCCGCGATGCGGCGCAATTCATAGTCGCCAATCCTGCCGGCATCGCTGCTCCACAGCGCCAGCATCAATATGGGGACGTCATCCACCTCAACCGGGTTCACCTGCCAGCGGTTCACGACCTCCGGCACCTGATCCTGGCTCGAATACAGCTTGTTGTATGTGTTCAGAATGGACCGCTCGCGATCCTCGCCTACGTGGAACCGTAACGTCGCGCTGCTGCGTCCCTGCGCACTGGCTGAGTAGATGTTCTCCACACCCGGAATCTGCTTGAGCAGTTTTTCCAGCGGGATGGTGACCTGTCGCTCCACCTGCTCCGCCGATAGCCCCGGCGCCTCAACCAGAACGTCCACCATCGGTACCACGATCTGCGGCTCTTCCTCGCGGGGCGTCAATGCCAGGGCGATAGCGCCCAGCACCAACGATGCGGCGAGCAGCAGCAAAGGCAGGCCTCCGCCGAGGCTATAGCGGATCAGGGATGGCAGTGGCGCTTTGGATTGCATGCGCTTTTCTGGCTATTCCTTGCGGTATCGGCTGGAGCCCGTTTCAGCCTGGGCCCTCCCTTTGCGTCCAGCCACAAGCCTTGAGGGTGTGCTGTTCCCGCTATCTGGCTGAAGTATCGGAAGTGCTGACAGGGCGAGTTTACGCCGATGTGCTTCAGCTGACACCCAGGTCGTCCCAGATATCGTCGATACGCTGCTTCACTGCCGCGTCCATGACGATGGGTCGGCCCCACTCCCGGTCAGTTTCGCCGGGCCATTTGCTGGTGGCGTCGAAACCAATCTTGGAGCCCAGCCCCGATACCGGCGAGGCAAAATCCAGATAGTCTATCGGCGTGTTGTCGATGATCACGCAGTCGCGGCGTGGGTCCATGCGTGTAGTCATCGCCCAGATAACATCTTTCCAGTCCCGGGCGTTGATATCGTCGTCCGTGACCACCACAAACTTGGTGTACATGAACTGCCGCAGGAACGACCACACGCCGAGCATGACCCGTTTCGCGTGGCCAGGGTACTCCTTGCGCAATGTAACCACCGCAAGACGATAAGAGCAGCCTTCGGGCGGCAGGTAAAAGTCTGCGATTTCCGGAAACTGCTTTTGTAATATGGGCACGAACACTTCGTTCAGCGCCGCGCCTAGCACTGCAGGCTCATCCGGGGGGCGCCCCGTGTAGGTGCTGTGATAAATGGGTGATTCGCGGTGCGTGATGGCCTCCACGGTAAATACGGGGAAGCGGTCCACTTCATTATAGTAGCCGGTGTGATCCCCGAATGGCCCCTCTTCCGCCAACTCTCCCGGTTCCAGGTAGCCTTCGAGGATGTACTCCGCGCGCGCAGGTACTTTCAGGCCGTGCTCGCGGGCGCCCGCGGTGAAGCACTCGCTCAGTTCTGTTTTGCTGCCTCGCAGCAGACCCGCAAAGGCATACTCGGACAACGCGTCGGGAACGGGTGTTACTGCCGCGAGCGTGGTGGCCGGGTCAGCGCCGAGCGCAACAGCTACGGGGTAGCGTTTGCCCGGGTTCTGCAACTGCCAGTCGCGGTAGTCCAGGGCGCCGCCGCGATGCGAGAGCCAGCGCATGATGAGTTTGTTGCGCCCGATTAATTGCATGCGGTAGATGCCGAGATTCTGCCGCTCTTTGTTTGGCCCGCGTGTGATCACCAGTGGCCAAGTGACTAGCGGCCCCGCGTCACCCGGCCAGCAGGTCTGTATGGGCAACTCTTCCA
>TARA_R110000823_G_C15952948_1_pt1 | contig 47006 bp, 54 predicted proteins | sample TARA_R110000823 | Tara Oceans TARA_R110000823 (sample SAMEA4397722) | marine metagenome | biome: Polar Biome; feature: [DCM] deep chlorophyll maximum layer (ENVO:01000326); material: water (ENVO:00002006), including particulate matter (ENVO:01000060) such as... | depth 20 m | reverse complement strand
TTAGCTCAGTTTTATAAAAATCATGGGGTTGTGCAACGGTTACCGTTGTTGCCAGTAGTACTTTTTATTACAGTTTTTCAATCGATTAGTTGTTAAATTCTATTTTCCATCCTTTTAATAGGTTTTTTAATTCCGTTGTTCTTTTATTATTTAATTCAGTCATACAAATTTTATAAAAAGCAAAACCTCCTTGAGCCGCATCTCTACTTTGATATTCTGCTATTTTACATTTTCCCTCGCAATATTTTTTCCATCCGCTCTGACTTTTAAACAGAAACAATTTGTAATTTTCAGTGTCAGAAGTTCCAACGCTATCGAGAAATTCAACACTTTCATTATAAACTTCTTCAAGGTTTGTTTTGGATTCAGTTAATTTTTGAGCAATATCAGCTCGAACTTCTATTGTGCTTTTTGTTTGGTCATCCACTTTATCGGATTGAGCCTTACATTGATAAAAAGTAATTATCAGTGGAAATATTAAGATCAGTTTTAAATATTTAATCATTCGAGTGATTTTTTGTATTACTGGCAACGTAGGTATAAACGCATTGCGTTTATATCAATTATAGCTATACTATTAAAAGGGGAGTTGTTTGTAAAAGTAAGAAAAAAGTTGAGAAACCCTGCTCAATAGAATATCCAAGCGGTTGTCTATGTAGTAAACGCAGAAAATATAAACGAACTGAATTACTTTTTATCCACTAGCCTTTCTAAGTAAGCCGTCTTCTCTTGCTCTACTTTTATAAGGCGTTCATAGAGTTTTTTGTTTTCTTCGTAGGCTTCGACCAGTCTGTCTATTGGGTTAAATGTGGGATACATCCCCTGATTAAAACTATTTCCCTGTGGTGAACTATTATCATAAAAGTTATTGAAGTAATTAATAGCTCTCTCTTCAGAAAAATTCTTAATAGTCATTGAACTAACCCCTAACGCCTTAGCTACTTTTTCCAGCTTTTCCTCTTCCAAGGTCTCACTTTGTTCAATAGTGGAAACACTCTGCTGGCTGATGCCCAGTTCTTCGGCCAAGGTTTCTTGTTTCATCCCGCGTAGTTCTCGAATGCGGCTAATCTTTCTCCCGATGTGGTTGGTCTTTGCTGTTGTATTCATCCTATAAAAATAGCTATTATTTTTAAAAGTGACACACCCTACCACTTTTTAGTACCATACAAGTGGGTTTTGGTATTTAACAATCCCGGTTGGTTGGGTACGGTCGTTTTTTATGGTTCCTTTCACTGGAATTATAAAAACAATCTATTATGAACACGTCTATCAAAACGCCTACGGATTTTTCTTATCACAACGAACTCACAGGATTTATCGAACAACTAGAGACCTTTCTACCGATAGAAGCGGTGTATCTCTCCCACAAGCCTCCTTATGACTGGGTGGTGGTGCTTACCTCTCAAAATATCCAGCATATTCCACCGCAACTCTTTTCCTACACCCATACGTTTTCAAGCATGCATACCCATTTAAAGATTCGGGTGTATGGGGTCTCCTATGCTGCTATTTCCTTTGAAAAAGGATGTTCCTTTTTTGTACAACATTTGTTTTTTGGACACTGTATCTATGGGGATCCGCCGCAGTTGCTAGCTGATTGTAAGTTGAATATGCTACCAACAACTTTACAGAAGTCTAAAGACCATATTGATTATGAGCTCAACAAGGTTCGCGCTTTTCTTTCGGCAGCCCTTATGCATCAAGCGCAGGACTCTTTTGCGGTTGCGGCCTTTAATTACCATCAATCCATTGAGTTATTATTTCGAGTGGCTGAGTGGTTATTGATAGGAAAGTCTAAAATCACCCACCGTATTTTATCACACATTACCTACTTGGAAGCGTTTGACGATTGTTTTACCGACCTCCTTACGCTAGAAAACCCGGAAACTAAGCAGCTCTTTGAAATACTGGATAGTGCCTATTCAAATGCGCGGTATAATGATGATTTTACAATAAGTAAAGATGAATTAGAGGCATTTCAAGTAATGACCACCCAATTAATCTCGCTTGCCCAACAGCGATTTAACCGACAATTAGTACAACTACAAAAGTTATTCGACCAACGGAACTTATATATTAAAAAAAAGAAAGAGAAATTTATACCAGGAACATTATGTATTGACGAACCTTCGTTTGTAAAAGCCCTGGGATTTTTAAAGAAACAGTATGACTTACAGCAAGCCTATCTTCTACATCAACACTATACCTCTGTTTTGCAGACGCGCTATTTAGCTTCCTTGAGCGATACTTCTCGTGTTTTTAATAGCTACACGGTAGTACTGTTTACCCCTACCGCCATACCGCTCTCTCCCGAACAACTTACCGAGACTTTATACGAACAATGTCATCGAGGTTGTAAGCTCTACTGTATTTGTTATACCATACAAGAAGCTAAAGAAAGTATGCAGGAAGGTGACAATTTTCTGTGCCACATACGTGACCGGGCCAAGGAGGTGTATTGTCATACATTTTCGCTTGCTACTTTACAGCATAAAGCCGTTTATTACAAACCCCTTTGGCAAACGATGCTTGCAATTTGGGAGATTCGTTATCGGAGGGCGAAGCACCTTTGTTCTATCTTTGATTACGAACAATATTTGGCCGATCCTTCCGCTCAGTTATCCATTTTGCACACGGCTTTTTGTCAAATTTATTTAGGAGTATTATATGTATTTTGGGCGTTTGCTCCCAAGCGTTATTCCCTTGCTTACCTTATAGCGCTCTGTAATAGCACCACGTCCCTGCCCTACCAAGGATTTGACTTTTCGGTGACCCTACCGCCTCATTGGTATGCCTATTTACTTAACACGCCCGAATACTTAGAAAAAGGCGAGCCCGCCCCAATACACAAAGAAGATATTGATCAAATGGCACAGCACTGTGCGCAATGTATTGACCACTGTCAGAAGCTTGCCGAAGCAGAACTGGAACGGGTGAAACCCCTCTATTTTGGAATATCTAATTAACAGTATTTATACAAACGCACCCCCACCTAAAACACTAGATGATGAAAACAAAAAAGTTGCATAAGAAACTCCAGAAGCTGCGAAACGCTCATTTGTATCGACTTAAACCCAAAAATAACCATAGAAGAGGAGCCCATTATGAGGTATCTATTCCTATAGCCAATCATGTAGAATTAATGTTCTTGATAGGCAACTTACTTAAGGTAAGTATTCTTGCGTTGGAAGAGCCGAAGTATGTAACGGATCCTGATATTCCCCAGCATTATCACAATGTGCAAGAAGTATTACGCCATGCCTTACACCTCATTCCCTTTGAAGAGCAAGAGTTTATTGACGCTGTTACCGATTTATTAGATCGTTTACCGGAACAATAGGAGCTTTTATAGATTGCGAGTAAAACGCTATTGTTTTATTTTTCTGTATGGTGTTTTATTTCCATTTTTTGGGCAGATATATTTGTTGATCATATATGGGGTGATGGGTTTTAAGGATTTTCCTGTTTCGGGGTGTTTTGCCAAGTCTGTAAACCATTGATAGTTCCCTCTTTTATTTTTACCATAGAAAATTTTTGGGGTGCCATCGGGATTAAAAAAGGTCGTATTGCAATCTGCTTCTATCCTTTTAAAATTATCGATCCGCTCCTGTTTGTATATTTTTAATATTCCATTACTCAATTTTTCGGCATCGAAGTCGGCTTCCACATACACTGGATCTTTCCATTCCATCCATCGCTCTCTTGTGAGGTATTGCCACGCCAGGATTCCTAGCAAACCTACAATCAAGACTATTGAAACGGTCACTTTCCAAGCTCTTTTTTTTGTGTCCATAGGTTCTGCCCTTTCTTTAGTTAATGTGCTTGCTTTCCAAGATTTCATATCATCATACCCTAGGTATTTACATAATCCTTCTATTACGAAATCCGGCATTTCAACGGGTTCCCCTTTTTTTGCTGTTTGATACTTTGTTACGAGGCTTCTATCTCCATAGGGCTCTTTTGTTTCCTCTTGAATATAGTCTGATAATACCCTAGCCCTGGGATAGTCACGCCGTTTACCGGTCTTATTTCTCACCTCCTCAAACGCGCTGATAATCAAATTTTTATACATAACACCGTTGTTTTATTTCTATACAAATTTTATCGAATTGGTATCGAAATTTTGTTTCGAAATCCTTTCGATGTCTTTTCCATCGCATTTCGATTGTTTCGAAACCTTCCTCCACATATTTGTCCTGTTCTATTCTACTGCCTGTATCAGACAGGTTTCTGATGAACGGATAGGACCCCTTTGCACAGCACATTCGTCAGGTGCTTTTGAGAAGTAATCATTTCTCGATTGTGTTGTGCACGACTTCTCAACTCGAGGAGGGACGCCTCTTCATTTTACTGCGGATTAACCGCACCCTTCTTGGGAACATCCCGAGCAGGTATTTATTATCAATTTTAAAAATACTTTAAAATGAAGAAAATTTTTATAGTTATGTTTACGGTTTCCCTTATTTTGGGGGCAACTTCTTGTACGCCTGAGCAATTACATACTCAGGGCGTTCAAAAACAAGCCTGTTGTGGGGAGGACGATCCCATTATACCACCCCCTCCACCACCGCCACCACCTGGAGGATAATAAAACTGAATTTTAAATTTTTAATCCTATTTTAGAGGAATGAATACACCTTTACATTCATTCCTCTATTTTATTTTCTTAGGAACGCTCTTCGCGTTAGTAAGTTCTTCTCATCTGTATGCACAAACCAAAAGGGATTCGCTAAACCAAGTCCTAAATACCATCCGCACGTCTCAAGAGAAGCTAGAATTAGTAGAAGGCATCCGTTATTTAGAGCAGAAAGAAGATTTTATAGAGAAAGAATATCCCAGTAGCTATAAAGTGTATGTCTATGAAGCCATGGCCAATACGTATTATAAGTTGGGAGATTTGGATAGCAGTGAAGAATATACTATTAAAGGTCTTTCCTTGATTAAATCGGATACCGAAAGCGACCATACCAGTATTAGGATACGATTACTATGTTTGTTGGGGATTTTACAAAAAGAACGACAGTTTTATGATTTGGCATCGCAATACTATCAACAAGCGTTACAGCTATCCAACACTGCCAGTGACAGTCTTTCCATCTTAAATAATCAAGCTACATTATTTAAAGAACAAGATCGTTATAACAAGGCGATTGCCACCTATACATTAGGACTTACCCTCGTCCCTAGGTTACAAAAAAATAGTCTGTATCAAAAAACGAAGCTATTAGACAATCTTGGGAACACCCGCTCGTTGGCTGCGGGAGAAGGACTTTCTGAACTGACACAAGCCTTACAACTTAGCAGCCAGCTTTCAAACCACATACGCTCTTACTCTATTCACCGTCATTTAACACAGTATTATTTAAGGAAAAGAGACACCGCATCTGCGCTCCCATATGCTACTACTATGTATGAACTTTCCAATATGATTAGTGATAAGGATTATGAAAAGGAGGCTTTATCCCTCCTGTTAAAACTCAATCAACCACAGTATGGATTACGCTATGTTCATCTATCAGATAGTTTAAACACTGCCCAGCAAGCCGCTGAGAACGCTTACGCCTTGCTAAAGTATGATAAATCGGAAGCTGAAAAAGAAGCTTTGGCAGCGAAAGTGGGTAAACAGCGCATACTCCTCTTTGGAGTCCTTATTCTATTTGTGGTTCTATCCGTTTCTTTATTTCTAATCACCAAAATACGACGCAAAAGAAAACGCGCCATACAAGAAACCGAACAGCGCATCGCGAAGCATATTCACGATGATATTGCCAATAATATATTTTTGGTGATGAACAAGATTCAAAATACAGAAAATAATAGTGTTTTGGATGATCTTTCGGCTATTTATGAGCAAGCGCGACGCATCTCACGAACCCATAACCCAATAGATACCCAACAGCCTTTTCAACAGGTTTTGTTAGATTTATTGCAACAGTACACTACCCCACAGCTAAAAATAACGCCTCAAAATATCAGTACCGTGTCGTGGAATAAGGTCTCTGCCAAAAAGAAAGCGGCGGTGTATAAAGTGTTACAAGAATTATTAACCAATACCCTCAAGCATAGCCAAGCCAGCTTTGTGATCGTGAAGTTTCAACATCAAAAAGCAACTTTATTGATAGACTATAGCGATAACGGAAAGGGAACAGACCGCAAGCCAAGCGGGGGACTGCTGCATGCGGAAAACCGTATTCGTACCATTTCTGGAACTATTACCTTTACCTCTCAACCCAATCATGGATTTAAGGCCAAAATAAAAGTATAAATGTTTAAAAAAGTATTAGTAGCAGAGGACTTTGGGAGCGTAAATAAAGGTATTGTGACTACTCTAGCCCCTTTAGGAATATCTACAATTGAATATGTAAGCTATTGTGATGACGCCTATTTGAAAGTAAAAAAGGCAGAACAGGATGGGGAACCGTTTGATCTCTTAATAACCGATTTGTCATTTAAACCTGACCATAGGAAACAAAAGTTGCACTCTGGAAGCGAGTTAGCTACCGTTTTAAGTAAAGAACACCCTACTTTACAAATTATTGTTTTTACTCATGAAGATCGTTTGGAAAAAGTACGGATGCTTTCTAACCTTACCACAGTACAGGCGTATGTTTGCAAAGGGCGTCATGGCAACACAGACCTATACACCGCGGTACAAGAAGTAGCTAAAGGCAAATCCTTTTATTCTGAAGCAGTAGCCCCGGGGCTTCTAAAAGAACCCATGCTAGAGCTTACTGATTTTGATATCACGCTTTTAAAACAGCTCTCCCATGGCTTGTTACAGGATGAGATTAGTGCGTATCTCAAGCAACAGAATATGAGGCCGAGTAGTCTCAGTTCCGTTGAAAAACGTCTGAGTAAATTAAAGGATCATTTTAATGCAAAAAACAGCACCCAATTGGTGGCCATTGTGAAGGATTTGGGGATTATTTAAAGTTGTACTGCCTACGGTTTCCCGTAAGACATAACCAATTGTAGTCTGTAGCTTTGATTATCTAATCTTAATATATAGAAATCATGGCAAGAAAACCACTTGGAACTACAGGAAAAACTGGAGAAACGTGTCCAGAATCAGGAGTATGGGAATCGCAGAGCTCTCCATCTACTACTATCCCACTAAGTAAAAAGTGAGAAATTCCCACCTTATAACAATAAAGCTGTTACTTGGAAATTAATACGTTACGCGTAATTTCAATCATTTTAAATCCCTTACGGAACCCCGTAAGGGATTTAAATTTCAAGAATATAATTTTGATTAAAATAAAAAAAATCATGGCAAGGTATTATGTAAACAAAAAAGCTCAAGCAAATGGAGATCACGAAGTTCATACCTCCACTTGTTCCTTTCTTCCCAAAGTTGACAATAGAATATATTTAGGAGACTTTTCTAGCTGTAAAAGTGCCGTGAGGGAAGCTAAAAAACATTATTCAACAGCAAATGGATGTTATTATTGTTCAAATGAATGTCACACCTCTTAAGTTATAATTAAAATGGGGTTTAAAAAACTAACGCTATTATTATTTGTATGTTTTGCAAGCTTAATATCTTGTGAATCAGAGGACGACAATATTCACTCCAATTCTTCATGTGGTACTCATAATGGGAATCAACTACACAAAGGACCTGAAGGAGGTTGTTATTACTACAATAGTAATGGCAATAAAACATATGTTGATCGATCAGAATGTAACTGTTAACACCTAAGAGATGAGTTTCAGATTTCAAAAAAGGATTAAACTAGGAAAACATTTTGGAATTAATGTCAGTAAATCTGGCATATCACCCAGTTACCGGAACAAGCGGGGCAGTATTAGTTCTAAAGGATATTCGGTTCGAACCGGTATTAAGGGCGTGACCTACCGAAAGAGTTTTAGCAAAGCAAAAAATAGTGGTTGCTTGGTAATATTGATTGTCATATTTGTGGCTTCTATTTCTGTTATTTCCATTATCACTTAAATAAAAACATAGTCTACATTAATTTAACCCATAACTACCATGATCACAACCGAACTAAAAAGTCATTTTTTAAGACTGTATCAAATGGCATTTTCAGATGATAATTTCGATAGACTGGAAATGCAGATGCTCTATAATTTTGCCGAGCAACGGGGTTTGACCAAAGAACAACTAAATGAAATTTTATTAAACCCTTCTCATGATACCGCTATTCCTGAAAGTGTTGAAGCACGAGTGGAGTACCTCTATGATTTAGCTGTCATGATATGGGCGGACGAGGTAGTCACCGAGGATGAATATGTCACTTTAAAAAAATATTGCCAAAAATTTGAATTTTTGGAGGAAAACATCACTGAATTGACAGACTATCTACTGGAAGCAGCTAAGAAGAAATTACCAAAAGAAAAAATTATTCAAGCTATTAATTCATAAGCATTATGGGAGCAATCAACAATTTATTCAAATTAAAAAAGAACCCTGAACCCACAACAAATGGCTGGGATGATACTACCGAAGATGCACGCGAGCAATTACGGGTTACCTATTATCAAAGTGGGTATGGTGCTTCAAAAAAAGCAAGCGGAAATTCTACGACATTTGGTGCCGGTTTGCGTGAACTCTACAATAGTTTTGAGAACTTATGTAGAAAACAACTAAATGAACAAAAGCGCCTTAAACAGCCTTACATTGAGGAACAAGAAAAGCAGCGCACCGAGCTCAAAAAAAGAGAAACCGTCTTTCATATTTATGAAGATCAAGTGGAAGCATTGGATAAAAAAATAGAATCACTAAAATTTGAAATATCAGACGTTAAACTAAACCCTGATAACTATGGCGTAGATGCTGACAAACGCCCCAAAGCTCAATTTTACATTGGCTTGTGTTTATTATTACCCATTACAATCTATCTTTTTGTTTTTTATATTTCAGCCTCCTACTCTGCCTTTTTTAAAGATTTTGAGACCGATAGTTTGACTGCAGCTATTTTTGATGCGAATGCCTTGAGCAAGTCTATTTCAGATGGCTGGTTAGAAGCTGTTTTTGTAGGCACTATACCATTTGTCTTTATGGGATTGGGTTATTTAGTTCATATGTTTCAGAAAAATAAAGGGTGGCATTCCTATTTAAAACTTGCTTCTTTGTTTCTTTTGACCTTTGCTTTTGATGTTATTCTGGCGTATTTGATTGAGAAAAAAATATTCTTATTTAATGCCTTGCTTGGACAGGAATTTACAGCAACAGATGCTATTCAAAGTGTAAACTTCTGGGGAATTATTTTTGCCGGTTTTGTAGTTTATATCATTTGGGGGCTTGTATTTGATTTTGTAATGAAGGAACATGAAAATGTGGATAAGATTAAAGCCTTTATCCGAAACAGAAAAGAGGACATCAAGAATGCTATTGCCAAAAAAGCAGATTTGACTTCGCAAAAAGAGAAGGTGAAACATGATATAACCTCTATTAAGGGTGTTATTTCAGAACTCCAATCCAAAATTGATGGCTTTGTGTTTCCGGTAAAAGAATATCTGAACTATCACTACCAATATAAAATGGGTTGGTATCAAGCTATCAATTCGGAACTTAAATTCCCAATGAATCAATTAGATGACATTCGAAATCAATGTGAAGAAGTAGAACAAAAACATTTGGAAAATCTCAATCTCGTGGATATGGACTTCCAACAATTGGTATTCGCTAAAAACTAAATTTTATGAAAAGTATACACTATATAATTTTCGGTATAGTCCTATTTTTTTGCTTGGGATGCGTAGAAGATAATTCAAGAGATGCCGCAGTAAAACAACAGGCTATTGATGTAACGTCCAAAAACAACTCTAATGAAAATTTAAATATCAGCTTTCTTTTAGACCTATCTGATCGGATTAATCCCGAAAAATATCCGAACGAGACTATGGAATATTACGAAAGGGATGCAGCCTATATTACCTCTGTCTCAGAAGCCTTCGATACACACCTTCGTTCTAAAAGAGTCCGAGCGATGGATGAAAAAATTCAGGTATTTTTCGACCCTGAGCCTAAAAATTCAACTATCAATTCAATCTCAAATCAACTGAAGTTTCATATTACAAGAGAAAATGCTTCCTTAGAATTATTGGATAAAGTGAAGAGTATCTACGCAACAAAACCGAAAGAAATATATGAATTGGCTATTGCTGATAATAAATATGTGGGATCGGATACTTGGCGTTTTTTTAAAACAAAAGTGGAGGATTTTTGTATTGAAGAAAACCACCGAAATATTTTAGTGATTCTAACCGATGGCTATATTTACCATAAGGATACTCAAATTAAGGAAGAAAACAGGACTACTTACTTAACCCCACAAACGATTAGAGGCTTTACCTTGAATACCGCTGATTGGAAAAACAAATTGGATGAAAAGGGATACGGATTTGTTACTGCCAATTCAGATTTAAGTAACTTGGAAATCCTTGTTCTTGGTATCAACCCAGATAAGAAAAACCCGTATGAGGAAGATGTTATCATGCGGTATTGGAAGGAATGGTTTGAGGCGATGGATGTAAAACGCTTTGAGCTTAAGACTGCTGGTTTGCCTTCAAATATGGATAAAATTATCAAAGATTTTATCCTACACTAATTTTACAAAGATGTAATTTGATACAAAGGGATTTGATCCTGTTATCAATTTATGTGAAATCTATAATTTGGATAAAAATAGTATCTTGTCCATTAATCAACTGATCATGAAGCATCTCAAGCTTGTTTTTTTACTTCTTTTCCTGCTTTCCATCAGTTGTTATGGACAAGATTCAGTATATGTGACGAAAACGGGGGAAAAGTATCATGTTGAAACTTGTACGCACTTACGATACTCCAGTATCAAAAAAACACTTGAAGAAGCCATTGGTTTAGGCTATTCGGCCTGCAGCGTATGTAAACCATCCCCTCGCACCAACACTACAAACACAAGTGCGCTTACACCGACAAAAGAAAAGAAAGTCACCACTCCTACCACAAATTCCCGTAGCACCTACGCCGTGCAATGTTCCGGAAGGACTCAATCCGGACGACGCTGTAAGCGAAAAACCAAAAATGCTTCAGGAAGGTGTTACCAGCATTAATATCGAAATAATTTTCAGAAAGTTTTGTACTAAACGGGTCGAAGTATTGAAAAAACAAGGCTTATACTATGAATACGCTACACTTTGTTTGATACGATTCCGAAACGAGTTCGGTATGACAGTTTGCGGGTTCTATCATTGATATAAAGGAGAAATACCTACTGGATCTCAGCACTCAATCCGGCTTCCAATAGCTTGGTACAACGAGGTTCTAAATCTGGGTAGGCTCCAGATTTTACAGTACATTTTCCTTTATAATGTACAATAATAGCACATTGCTCCGCCTGTTCTGGAGTGTGGTCACACGCGTAAATAAGCATATTGATAACGTGATCGAAGGTGTTCACCTCATCATTGAACAAAACAATCTGGTTTTCTTTGTCTTCTTGTTCGGCAACTAACAGGTCTTCCTGTAATTTCTCTTTGGTACTCATAGCAACTACTAATTTACAAATTTTGCGGCAATCCAGTTAGTCCGTTCCTTATTTTCAACGAAAGTGAGTCCTAACTTATTGCAACATTCCTGTATAAGTGGTAGGTCTTCTTTATAAAATCCGCTTAGGTAGAGTTCCCCATTTGGTTTTAGACAACGGTGGTAAACATCCATATCAGCCAGTAGAATATTTCTATTAATATTAGCGATAATGGTATCGTACGTAGGTTCAGTACGTAGCACAGTGGCATCACCCAAAGCAACTGAAATATGTGAACAGTCATTTCGTTCTACATTCTCTTGGGAGTTTTCTACACACCACGTATCAATATCAATAGCATCCAATTGGGTAGCACCTCGCTTTTCAGCTAAAATGGCCAGTACGGCTGTACCACAACCCATATCAAGTACGGTTTTATTTTTCCAATCATTTTCTAAAATGTGCTGTAGCATCATAAAGGTGGTTTCATGGTGTCCAGTACCAAAGGACATTTTTGGCTCTATAATAATCTCATATGGTAGGCCACGTTTCTCATGAAAAGGTGCTCGTACCACACAAGTATCATTTACTTCGATGGGTTTAAAATTTTGTTCCCACTCTGCATTCCAGTTGGTTTGCGCTATATCTTTTTTATTATATTCAATCGTGAACGCTTCCGATGAAAGAATTTGCACCTCATCTAATATGTTCTCGTGCCACTCCTCTTTTTGTATATAAGCAAGTACTCCGGTTTCAGTTTCCACAAAACTCTCAAATCCGGTATATCCAAGTTCAGCAATTAAAATATCTGTCCCCGGTTGTACTGGTGTAACAGTAAAGGTGTATTCTATATATATTTCTGACATAGTTTCGATTCAAATTTTAGGTTTTATAGCTTACCGGTGGCTTCGATACATTCCGCTTTCAGCGAAACACTCAGCCACCTTCTCTATCTTCTATATGATTTGCAATTTTATAAGTTTACCTAGCGTGTACTATCCTCTAACAACTACCCACGATCCCTAGGCGGCATCGAAGGGCTAAAAGGAGTTTGCAATCTTCATAAAGCTTTCCACATTCAACGAAGCGCCACCTATCAATCCACCATCCACATCATTTTGACTGAATATTTCCGAAGCATTGTTAGGTTTTACACTTCCGCCATATAAAATAGAAACGTTCTTAGCGATTGTATTAGAATAAGCATCAGCAATCGTCTTTCTTATGAAAGCATGCATTTCTTGAGCTTGTTCTGGGCTTGCGGTTTCTCCTGTTCCAATAGCCCAAACTGGTTCGTAAGCAATAATTATATTCTTCCAATTTGCTTCGGAAAGGTGAAACAGTCCTTCTTCCAATTGTTCGTTAATAACTTTAAAGTGATCGTCTGTTTCTCGGTGGCTCAATTCTTCTCCTACACAGAAAATCACGGTCATGTCGTTTTCCAAAGCTGTATTCACTTTTTCGGCTAACAGGTCATTATCTTCATTAAAAATAGAACGGCGTTCGCTATGCCCCAAAATAACAGTTTTCACACCTACACTCTTAAGCATACCTGCGGAAACCTCGCCAGTAAAAGCACCTTTTTCACTCTGATGTAAATTTTGAGCAACCACCGTCACCGGATGGTCTTTTACAGATTGGTAGGTATGATTTAAGTTGGTAAATGCAGGCGCAATCATTAGTGAAACTCCTTCGGGAATTACCTGTTTTTTTAATTGAACCAAAAACATTTCAGTTTCGGCCATATCGTTATTCATCTTCCAGTTTCCTGCTACTATTTTTTGTCTCATGAGGTTGATTTTTTTCGTTTTTTGTTAGTTGTTCCCTTCGACTTCACTTAGGAACCTTTGTTAGTTAGTTATTTTTTTTTTGCTCAGGAATCGAGGCGTTAGTTTTAAAAATACTATTCCTTTTTAGACTCCCAAACACCATCTGCCCACTACTTATATCTTACTTTCTACTGTAACATATCACTGCTCACTACGTACTTATTTTCGGGTCTAACCAGCCATAAATAATATCTACTAAAATATTGATTACAATAAATACAATTGCAATGATTAATACAGCTCCCATAATTATAGGAAGGTCTAAGGTGTTTAAAGCATCTACAATTTCTTTTCCTAAACCATTCCAGCCAAAAATATATTCTACAAACACCGCTCCAGCTAACATAGATGCAAACCATCCAGAGATAGCAGTAACCACTGGGTTTAAAGAATTTTTTAAGGCGTGTTTTCTAATAATCGTTGCAAAGGATAATCCTTTTGCCTTAGCAGTGCGAATGTAATCTTGGTTGAGCACCTCTAGTAGTGAATTTCGCATTAGTTGCGACACCACAGCCAATGGCCGAATGCCCAAAACTAAAGCAGGTAAAATCAGGTTTTTCCATTGTATGTGTGTTCCTTCACCAAAGTCGTCAACATAATAAAGACTCCCAGTCATATTTAAATTGGTATATTCATGCAATACAAACCCAAACAACCAAGCAAACAAAATAGCACTAAAAAACGACGGCACGCTCATACCTAACGTACTTACTAATTGGATTAACTTATCAACCCATCGATCTTTAAATAGTACTGACACAATGCCCAACAACACCCCCAAAACCATAGCAATAATAATGGCTGAAACGGCTAGCACCACAGTATTAGGTAAGGTTTCTGCTATTACTTTGCTTACTTTTTTACCATTCTTCTGAAACGACTCTCGAAGATAGGGAGTTTTTAACACGACAGTTGTGTTTCCTATTGTAAATAAAGAAGCTGCATTATACTTTCCTTCTGAAAGAAATGTATAGTCATCATCCTTTGTACTATGGAAGGAGACTGGAGATAAATCGTTTAAATAATACACGTACTGAAGCCCCACCGGTTTATCGAATCCGTACTTTTTTTTCACTACGGCAATTTGCTCGGCGCTTTCGTTTTGGCCTAACATCATACGTGCGGGATCGCCGGGTAAAATAGTAAACAAAAAAAAGATAACCGTTACCACGCCAAAGAGCGTTAATAAAGCATATCCTAATTTTTGTAGTATGTACCCTGCCACCAGCTTATTGATTTATAGTTTCCATTGTTACTACTTTGTACTCAAAATCGTCACCAAACAATAGCTTTGCATATTCTTCGATGGTTTGATCAAAACCCGCTTCTGCACGACGTTGGTTTACAGTTTCTGGATTTTCAATAGGCCAGATAAAGCTGCCGCGTTCATCATCATAGTTTCTTCCTTGTGTACCGTACACCTGTGGTTTCTCTTGGTTCATTAAATAACGATCTTCCATCATCGCCACCAAACGGAAAGGTATTTCCCCCTTTTTCCCTGCTTCTTTTATTAGCGGTAAATATTCGGGTATTTTATCAGGGTTATGTTGCAACACATACCAGGCGGCTGTATTGGTAGGTTCGCCTACGTGTGTTTTACCTGGGTAACCCATACTTTTGAAAACTTTTTCAACAAAAAGCATATTGCTACTGTCAATAACAGTTTGCATAGACCAAAGATCGCCGTTATATTCTTCAGGAGTTAAGCCCATTTCTTCGCCCATTGCTGCTCGTTCTTCGGGGGTTTTGGCTTGCATTAGTTTCCGGTAGCGTTGGTCTAATACAGCAATACTATCTAAACGATGTTTTAGGTTGAAGTCTAAGTCCGGTTTTGCCGTTTCCAATTTTTGTAGCTGTAATTGATCCAAATCGTTCCAATGTACCTTTTGTTTAATAGTCCCTTTTTGAAGGTGTAACACTCCTGGATTGCTTCGGACAATCGTTTTTAACGTAGTCTCATCACAAAAGTAAAAGTCGAAGTTCAATTTATAGCGCTCTGCCAATGTATTTGTACGCTCAGTAGAAGATGCCGACATACCAATTACTTTATACCCTTTTTTTAGTGCTTCGTTAGTTATATCACGAACTGGGAAGAATCCATCTTTTTCAGATTTATTTAAGTTATAAGCTACTACAATTATCAGGTTTTCTTCTTGTAAAAATTCATCTAAATAATTTTTGCCATCCCGTTCAATAGTGAAATCGTGAATAGGCGCCTCATAACCTGCTTGAATCTCTGTTGTCTCTACTCCTAAAAACTCTCCTTCTTGTTCTGGATAGTCGCCTTTTGTGGTTACTATTTTTTCTTCTCCATCCACATTAAACTTCCAATCATAATCGTAAATAGGCTTCGGCGCTCCTTCTGGAATAGTCATCCCCTCTTCTAGGTTAGCCCCTATTTTATAAGGACGGAAATCTATTACAGGCAAATGCATTAATACGTGATACGTAACGCCTAAACAACCAATAAAGCACACAAATATCACCAGGCTACGAATGTTTCGGGTAAAAAGAGGTTTAATATATTTACTTCCGAAGAATAAAATTAAAATAAGAACCAATAAGATAATATCTTTGATAAAGGATTGCCAAGGGGTCAATGGAATGGCATCCCCAAAGCAACCGCAGTCGGTTACTTTATTGAAGTATGCCGAGTAAAATGTTAAGAAAGTAAAGAAAATAATCATTAACAAGAGGCTCCATACTGTGAACTTTCGCAAGTAGCCTATAAGCAGCGTCACTCCTAACAATACTTCAAAAATAACTACAAAAATTGCGATGAGTAAGGCATATGGGACAAGAAACTCCAAGTTTAATACACCCGGAGCGAAATAATCTTGTAGTTTAAATGAAAAACCTATGGGATCATTTAATTTAATAAGGCCGCTGAAAATAAAAAGGAGTCCTACCAATACCCTTGAAATGCCTACTAGTACTTTCATAATGTTTTTTTCTTTTAGTTTTTATTGTATTCTTCCAAATGAATCATGGCAAAGATTGAATAGTTAATCATATCCTGATAGTTGGCGTCGATCCCCTCGGAAACCAATGTTTTCCCTTTATTATTTTCAATCTGTTTTACCCGTAACAACTTCTGAAGTATTAAATCTGTCAATGATGAAACTCTCATATCGCGCCACGCTTCACCGTAATCGTGGTTTTTGTTAATCATTAGTTGTCGCGTGATAGCCACTTGCTCATCATAAAGCTGTATGGCTTCTTCCAAGGAAAGATCTGGCTGTTCTACAATCCCTTTTTGTAATTGTATTAATGCCATAATGGAATAATTGATGATTCCGATAAACTCACTAACCTCATCTTCATCAACTTTTTGTTCGGTGTTTTGCTGTAAGCCTCTAATGCGCTGTGCTTTTATAAATATCTGGTCGGTTAAGGATGGTAACCGTAAAATACGCCAAGCACTACCATAATCTTTCATTTTGTTGGTAAACAACTCTTTACAAGTAGTAATTACCGCATCGTATTGTTTTAGGGTTTCAGCCATTGGGTTTTTAAGATTTTCCGTAAATTTCGCTTAAATAATTCAAAATAGAAAATTGAACACAATCAATTGTAACGGCACCCTTATAGACTTGTCCAAACCAAAGGTAATGGGCATTATAAACGTAACGCCAGACTCGTTTTACGACGGAGGAGAAACAACACATAAAGATTCCATTTTACAGCAAGCAGAAAAAATGCTTAGCGAAGGTGCTACCTTTTTAGATGTGGGCGGATATAGTTCTAGACCGAATGCCATAGCTATTCCAGAAGAAGAAGAAATAAGCCGTGTTGTACCTGCCATTAAAAGCATTTTAGATGAATTTCCTGAGACGCTAATTTCAATCGACACCTTTAGAAGCCAAGTTGCCAAAAAAGCAGTAGAGGCTGGTGCTTGTCTAGTAAATGACATTAGCGGAGGGAGTTTAGATGAAGCCATGTTTACCACCGTTGCGAAAATGCAAGTACCCTATGTATTAATGCATATGCGCGGTACTCCACAAACTATGACACAGCAAACGGATTATAATGATATTACCATTGAAGTTATCCGTTTTTTTTCTGGACAAATAGCTAAAGCGAGGCTAGCAGGCATTAACGACATTATAATCGATCCGGGGTTCGGATTTGCAAAAACAAAAGAACAAAGCTTTGAATTATTACAAAAAGTGGAGTTGCTGAAACAATTGGACGCTCCTATTCTAGCCGGAATATCTAGAAAGTCAATGATTTATAAAACCTTAAACATTTCCGCAAAAGAAGCGCTAAACGGAACTACGGTTTTAAATACGCTTGCTTTACAAAAAGGAACATCAATTTTGCGCGTACACGACGTAAAAGAAGCTGTAGAATGTATTAAGTTAACCGAAATGCTTACTCCCTACTTATAAATTTTATATTTTTAACCAATAGACATAAAAAGCACACCCTTTGGAATTTTTAGACCTGCGCATTATAGACATTATTGATATTTTACTGGTAGCATTTTTGCTGTACTACCTGTATAGGCTAATAAAAGGGACGGTTGCTATCAATATTTTTATAGGAATTGTAATTATTATCGCCATTTCTGAAATCACCAAACTCCTTCAAATGGAGCTTTTAAGTAAAATATTAGGTGGTTTTTTAGGAGTAGGAATGTTTGCACTTATAGTTGTTTTTCAGCAGGAAATCAGAAAGTTCCTATTAATGCTGGGTTCCACCAATCTCAATGCTCGTAAACGATTTTTTAGACAATTTCGGCTACTTTCTAAAGAAGCTGGAATTACTACCGATATTCCAGCCATCATGAATGCTTGCCAATCGATGAGTCGTAAAAATATGGGAGCACTAATTGTAATACAACGAAACAACAGTCTTGATTTTGTGAAAAACACTGGTGATCAAATGAATATTGAAATAAACAAACCCATTATAGAAAGCATCTTTTTTAAAAATAGTCCGCTTCACGATGGAGCTATGATTATTGAAAATAACACAATTACTGCCACCAGGGTTATTTTACCGGTATCGAATGACCGAAGTATCCCGCTACGTTTTGGATTACGACATCGTGCCGCAGTAGGAGTTTCTGAAAAAACAGATGCCGTTTGTATTGTTGTTTCAGAAGAAAACGGGCAGATTTCCTATTTAAAAGACGGCGAGTTTGTACTGTTCAACGAAATAGATGATCTTGCCAAACAATTGGAAAACGACTTAACATAATACGGTATGAAGTGTAAAAATTGCAGCGAATTACTGACCTCAAAAACTAACTATTGTCCTGAATGTGGCGCTAAAGCAATCACGCACCGATTGACCCTTCGTTATCTTTTATCTGAAATTTACCACGCTTTTTTTAGTATTGACAGCAACAAACCTGTACGGACTTTTATTGATCTCTTTAAAAAACCAGAAGAAGTAATTGGTGGTTATATTGATGGTGTTCGTAAAAAATATATTCACGCCTTCGGGTATTTTACGATTGCGGTGACTTTTTCGAGTATATTTTATTTCATTTTCCTTAAATTTTTCCCTGAAACATTAGATGGAATGCTAATGTTTCAAAACAACGATGCGGCCCAAATGGAACTGGGACGCACTATGTACCGTAGTGTTTTTGAATATCAGACTTTAATGTTTTTTGCATTTGTTCCACTATTAGCCTTGCTATCTTGGATCGTGTTTTTGAATAAAAAGAAATACAATTACGCGGAACACTTAATAATAAACCTCTACTGCTATTCGCAAGCTTCGATTATAAGCATAAGTCTGTTTTTTCTGACGTTCTGGAGCCAGACTCTCTTCGGAATTATCTCTATGGCATCCTTTATAATTCAGATTGTCTATTTTGCCTATGTTTTGAAGCGACTTTTCAAGCTTTCAGGTTTGCAGCTTTTAATAAAGTTCATCTATTTCTTTGCACTTTTAATTCCTCTTTATATCATCTTTACAATAATTATAATGGGTATTATGCTAGCTAATGGTAGTTTAGATGAATTGATAGAAGCTGAAAGGGCAAAGAAAGAAATAAGCTATACTGCTTCTTCTGCCATAAATTGGACTTCGTATAAGTTACGATAGTACCCATCCTCTTTTTTGAGCAATTCCTTGTGGGTTCCGGTCTCAACAATTTTACCCGCGTCCATTACCAGAATTTTATCGGCTTTTTTAATGGTTGCCAAACGATGAGCAATTACTATAGAAGTACGTCCTTTTGTAATTTTTTCAGTGGCATTTTGTATTAATTCTTCAGAATACGTATCTACCGAAGAAGTTGCTTCATCTAGAATTAAAACCCCTGGTTTACTAACATACGCACGTAGAAAAGCAATTAATTGCCGTTGCCCAGATGAAAGCATCGAACCACGTTCTTTTACATTGTAATGATAGTCATTAGGTAGCGTTTTTATGAATTTATCTACCCCAATCTCTTTGGCAGCAGCAACCACCTCTTCTTCAGTAATAGAAGGGTCGTTTAAAGTAATGTTGTTCAATATCGTGTCGGCGAACAAAAATACGTCTTGCAGTACTACGGCTATTTGTTTCCGAAGCGATTCTAATGTATATTCTTTGGTGTTTACGCCATCGATTATTATTTCGCCTTTCTGAATTTCATAAAACCGATTCAATAAATTAATAATTGTCGATTTTCCAGCGCCCGTAGCCCCAACAATTGCAACCGTTTCACCAGAATTCACTTTAAAAGAAATATCTTTAATTACCTCTTCCTCTTCCGTATAACCAAAATGAACGTTTTTAAATTCTATCTGGCCTTTACTTTGAGGCATTGTTATGGTTCCAGAATCGTCTATATGCGATTTGGTATCTAAAATAGCAAAAACACGGTTGGCCGCAACCATTCCCATTTGCAAGGTGTTAAACTTATCTGCAATCTGCCGAAGTGGACGAAATAACATTTGCGCCAATTGAATGAATGCCGTTATAATACCTAATGTAATTATGCCACCTCCAGCTGCGTTTAATCCACCATACCAAACTATCAAACCAATAGCAATGGAAGAAGCCATTTCGGCAATTGGGAAAAAGATAGAGTTATACCAAACGGTTTTTATCCACGCTTTTTTATGCTTTTCATTTATTTGTTTAAAGCGTCTGTACTCAGTATCCTCACGGGTGAAAATTTGGACTATTTTCATTCCCGTGATGCGTTCCTGCACAAAGGAGTTTAAATCGGCTACTTGATTTCTTACCTCTTCAAAAGCGACTTTCATCGCCCGCTGAAATACCCGTGTGGCATATAAAATTAACGGTAAAATAGCAAAGACAATCAAAGCAAGTTGCCAGCTTTTATAGAGCATAAACCCTGCTATAACAATCATTTTAAGCAAATCGCTTAAAATCATAAACAATCCTTGACTGAAAATACTCGAAATGGTTTCAATATCATTTACAGCTCGTGTAGTTAATCGTCCTACGGCACTTTTGTCAAAATACTTCATACGGAAGCTCATCATCAAGTTGAATAACTTAACCCGCATATCGCGCACCACACTTTGCCCCAGCCAATTGGCATAAAATATAAAAGCGAATTGAAACAGCACCTCTAACACCAAGGCAGCTAGCATCAATAAGATATAAAACTGCAAACCACTGCCATCTTTAGGTACAATGGAGTTATCGATCGCCTGTTGTATCAATTCTGGCCGCACAATTGCCAATACTGACATTATTACTGCTGTTAAGGCAACAGAATAAAATATTAAACGGTAGGCATTGGTAAATTTCAATAACCGTTTAAAGAGTTTAAAGTCAAATGCTTTTCCTGAGTTTGCCATACTATTCCCTGCGTTTCGACTCGACTTCGCCGACACTTCGGTTTAATTTTTATTTTATTATTGTTTCAGGGTAGATCACTTTTGTTAAATACAGTCCGTGTGCTGGAGCTGAAGCACCAGCTTTCCCCCTGTCCTTATCTTCTACTATTTTCTGAAATGACTCTAAAGACGTTTTATGATACCCAACATCTAAAAGTGTGCCCACTATTGCACGAACCATATTTCGTAAAAAACGATCTGCCGAAATAGTGAAGATCAAATGTTCATTTTCTTCTTCCCAACATGCTTTTTTAATGCTACAATGATACGTTTTTACATCGGTTTTACTTCGCGAAAAGCATTGAAAATCGTTATGGTTCAATAGTGTTTGCGCAGCTCTATTCATCAACTCTACATCTGGTTTATTATGTATTTGATACGCAAAACCATTCATAAAAGGATTTTTTTTCAAGCAAACCATATATTCATATTCCCGTTCTACGGCATCAAAACGTGCGTGAGCATCTTTCTTAACTTCAAAAATTTCTGAAATTGCTATATCCTTCGGAAGAAAAGAATTCAGTCTAAATAATAATTCTGAAACATTTTCAATTTTACCACAATCAAAATGTGCGAACAACTGTTTTGCATGTACCCCTGCATCGGTACGCCCAGCGCCAGTGATTTTTATTTCGGTCTTCAACAAGATAGAAAGTTTATTTTCCAACACTTCTTGAACCGTAATGGCATTAGGCTGTATTTGCCATCCAAAATAGTTAGCACCGTTATAGGCTATTTCGATAAAATATCGCAAAGAATCATTTATTTTTGAAAAACACAAAAATACGAAAACCAAGTTCGAAATACGAGGTACGATTGACGAAAATAAAAAGTACTAGTTACGAAATATAATTTTCGAAGTACGAACTGAATAACACCATACAGATTGAAAAAAATACTGCTTCTTAGCGATACGCACAGCCATATTGACAACGACATATTAAAATACGCAAAGCAAGCTGACGAAGTTTGGCATGCAGGAGATATAGGCAACTTGACAGTTACTGATACGTTAAAGCAACTAAAGCCATTACGAGCCGTTTTCGGAAACATTGACGATGACAAAGCTAGAAAAGAATTTCCGCTAAACAACCGGTTTACCTGTGAGGGTGTCGATGTTTGGATTACACACATTGGCGGCTATCCTGGCCGTTACGACAAACGTATTAGGGAGGCACTATACCGAAATCCACCAAAATTATTTATTTGCGGGCATTCGCATATACTAAAAGTGATGCCTGATAAAAAAAACGGATTGTTGCACATGAATCCTGGTGCAATTGGCAAGCATGGGTTTCACACTGTCCGCACAATGCTTCGGTTTGAAGTTGACAAAGGAACTATACATAATTTGGAAGTGATTGAGTTTAAAAGGTGATTTTAGAACTTCTAATTACTTTGGGCTCACTTCGGCTCCGCTCAGTGACCGTTGTGATGTCATTTAAAAGTCGGTGGTTTCGATACGATTTTGAAAACAACTGTGTTGTTTCAAAATCACTCAACCGCCTTCATTGTTTCTGAAAAATAAATTATTACAAATCAAGGTGGTCAAGTGATTTTACTGAAACCCCAGTTTCAATAAAGTTTTATTGAAGCCACCAATTCATAAAAAAACCCCCAAAGGTGGCATCCTATGGGGGTTCGCACTAAAATATACTAAGATGTAACGGTTTACCGTAAACGATCCACTGATTTTACAAGGTCTTCATCCCTTTTAATGGCCTTATTGGCCAACACTAAAAAAACGATAGAAATGATGGGAAGTAAGACCCCAATACCCTTCTCTGAAACTAATGTTTCTCCGGATATGGTTAGCGACCTGTAAACGAAAACTCCCAGTAATACAAAGGTTACTATTATATTTAAACGGTTAAGAACAAACTGTCGTTGCCGTTTTTTAAAACTCAAAATTGAAATAATAGTTAAAGCGATAGAACCGAAAATTAAACCAAAAACTAAAGGTTCGCTTTGCTCAATCACTATAACACCAGCTTCATCCTGTACCACAGGAAACCACATATACAAAGCTCCCATTATAAGGGCCGAAATAATCAAATATACGGTCTGTATGCGTTGTAACATATAATTAATTTGCTGTTATTGGCAAAAATAGGGTTTCTTTTTAAAAAAATTACAAGCAAAATTTAAAATATTGTTGTATCATTGCAGTATCTATTCGTAACCACCTCAATAACGGTTACTTAATCTTCAAAAAAAATATTCAATAATAGTACCTTCTCAAAGGACTCAATTATTATAATTAAACACACACAATTTTTAAATGTTTGAAATTTCAGAATTAAAAGCAAAAAAGCTACCTGAGCTTCAGGAATTAGCAAAAAAACTGAACGTCCCAAAATACCGTAGCTTCAAAAAGCTTGACTTGGTATACCAAATACTTGATTACCAAGCTGCGAATCCTAGTGCGGTTAAGGAAATTGCAAAAAGCGATACGACGAATACAACTTCTAAAAAAGAAGAACCTAAAGACAAAAGTCGATCTTCATCGCAAAACAAACCGCAACAGCAGCGAAGCAAAAGCAATGACAACCGCAACGCTAAAAAAAGTCAGGAGACAAAAAATGATCCTAAAAAATCGAACGATACTGATAAACGCAGTAAAAGCTCGAATGACACTGATAAGCGGAATAAGAGTTCTAACGACAATGAAAAACGGAACAAGAACTCAAATGACAACGAGAACAAGAAGAGCAGTAACAACTCTTCAGACAATAAGAAAAAGCATCCAAAGGCTAAAAGAGACAATACCAACAATAAAAGTCACCAAAAAGACAACCGTAATAACGGTAATAAAGACAGCCGAAATCGCTATAAAGAACCAGATTATGAGTTTGACGGTATTATAGAGAGCGAAGGTGTTCTTGATATTATGCAGGATGGCTATGGCTTTTTACGCTCCAGTGATTACAACTACCTATCATCTCCAGATGATATTTATGTATCGCAATCGCAAATTCGTTTGTTTGGGTTAAAAACAGGAGATACTGTTTTTGGTGAAGTACGCCCTCCAAAAGAAGGTGAAAAATATTTCCCATTGATTAAAATTTCAAAAATTAACGGCTTGAACCCTCATGTAGTAAGAGACCGTGTAGCTTTTGAACATCTAACACCCTTATTTCCGCAGGAAAAATTTAATATTGCCGATAGACAAAGCACTATTTCAACAAGAATAATAGATATGTTTTCTCCTATTGGTAAAGGCCAACGTGGAATGATTGTATCGCAGCCTAAAACCGGTAAAACAATGTTACTAAAAGACATTGCGAACGGTATTGCGGCAAATCACCCAGAAGTATATCAAATTATCTTGCTAATTGACGAACGTCCCGAGGAGGTTACCGATATGCAGCGTAACGTACAGGGAGAAGTTGTTGCATCTACCTTTGATAAAGAAGCTACCGAACACGTTCGGGTTGCTAATATTGTTATTGATAAAGCCAAGCGATTGGTAGAATGTGGTCATGATGTAGTTATCCTACTTGATTCTATTACACGTTTAGCTCGTGCTTATAACACCGTACAACCTGCAAGTGGTAAAATATTAAGTGGTGGTGTAGATGCCAATGCGCTTCACAAACCAAAACGTTTCTTTGGTGCTGCCCGTAATATTGAAAATGGCGGTTCGTTGAGTATTATTGCTACAGCGCTTACCGAAACTGGATCTAAAATGGACGAGGTTATTTTTGAAGAATTTAAAGGAACTGGTAATATGGAACTTCAATTGGATAGAAAGATATCTAACCGAAGAATCTTCCCTGCTATCGACCTTACATCGTCAAGTACTCGTAGAGATGATTTATTGCTTGATGAGAACGTAATACAACGTATGTGGGTATTGCGTAAATACCTAGCAGATATGAACCCAGTTGAAGCTATGGAATTTATTAATGATAAAGTAAAACACACTAAAAACAATGAAGAGTTTTTGGTCTCTATGAATGGCTAAACATTAGTCAATATAGATTTAAATAAGAAACCGGATATACAAATAACTGTATATCCGGTTTTTTTATTGATCACTCTAACTAAGTAGTTATTAGAACTATCTTATAAAAGTTTTAAAAGACAACAGTATTGGTTTAAACAGATATTTAAAGACTTATCCACCTCATTCAATTCAGATACTTTAGTGATAAGGTAAGCTTCGTGATTCCGTTGTTATATAAAGTTTTATCTGACTTAACACCTAAAAACACGATAAGACCTTGCGTCACTTATAATGGTAGCATTAAACGCTTCGTACATATTGCTTTGCTATAGCTGATTTTTATAACAAGAAAAAAACGTGTGGGAATTTAAATAACTACATATATTTAAAACAAAAAAAGCCTCGCTTTCGCGAGGCTCTATAATAATATAGTAAAGAACGTTTACTTAGTTCTTAACGATTTTTTGAGTCAATGTACCTACATTAGTTTCTAAAGAAAGGATGTAAACACCATTTGCAAGATCAGAAACTCTCACTTGACCATTTACCAAAGATACGTTAGATCTTTTTCCTAATACATCGTAGATTGCTACACTGTTAACTTCAACTGTCGCTGGAGTTTCAATGTTTAAAACATCAGATGCAGGGTTAGGGTAAACAGATACTTGAGAAAGTGCACTATCATTTACTGATAAAGTAGGACTACAGTCTCCGTTAAGCTCATATACATAATCAGTAGTACCAACAGTCCACTCAAAACCTGAAGCCTCATTATTAAATGCACCCAGTAAACCTGTACTACTTACAGATGAAGACTCCCAACCATCAGCATCGGTTACAATCTCCATCCAATATTTTCTTCCTGTTTCTCCACCTTCTAATTCAAAAGCTTCATCCAAGGTATACGTAATTTGATGAAAGTCAAATCCAAAGTTACTTCCAGTAATTACATCATCAGTAATTGTATACGCATCTACAGTAAATATTTCGATTCCAGGTAAACCTCCTTCATCTAATCTAAATACAAACTCAGCATTCGTTGGTAATCCAACAAAAGTAGGAATAATTTCTTCAATTGAAAATGTAAAATCAGCTTCCACATCAATGTCAATAGCTAAACGTTGATCACCAAACAATCCTCCATTTTCCAAACCGTTTGTAGCCACATTTTGATTACAAGGATCCATTTGCGGACTTGATTGAATGATGTTTTGCGGATTTGAATCTGCTTCATTTCCAATCATGTTTTGTGAAAAACCACTAAAACTAACTAGTAAAGCTCCTAAAGCTAATGTAATTTTTTTCATAATAAAAAGTTTAAAGTTTAATATTCTGGTAACAAATATAGCAAAGTGAGCTAGTATAAAAAGCTTTTATTCAGAAATAATTTGTTAAAAAACAAAAATAAAAAACGCTGTGATGTACTATATTTGCTAAAACGAAGATTTATAATGAAAAAAATAATATCAATTTCTATTATCCTTATCACCTTATCTTCCTGTGCCTCAAAGGACTATAAAAAAGACACATTAAAACCCACCGTGTTTGAAACATCAAAAGGGACAGAAACAGGAACGTATTACCAAGTAATGGATTTTTATGAAAATCTGGCAGAAAATTATACATCGATCGCCTTATATACCATGGAAAAAACTGATATTGGCGAACCGTTATCGTTAGTGACCTTTAATCCTAATCGCAGCTTTGAGTCTGAATTTAATAACCGAGAAGATAAAATCGTACTCCTTATTAATAATGGCATTCACCCAGGGGAACCCGATGGTATAGATGCCTCTATGTTGATGTTCCGTGATTTGGCTGAAGGAAAAATAGAGGCGCCAAAAAATGTAATTATTGCCGCCATACCTGTATATAATATAGGAGGCGCTTTAAACCGAAACAGCCACAGCCGTACTAATCAAAATGGCCCTAAGGAATATGGTTTTCGTGGAAATGCCCGTAATTACGACCTGAATCGGGATTTTATAAAGGCGGACACCAAAAACGCAAGCGCTTTTGCCAATCTATTTCGAACTGTAAAACCAGATGTCTTTATAGACAATCACGTTAGTAATGGCGCAGACTACCAATATACACTTACTCATTTATTCACTCAACACAATAAATTAGGCGGTGAACTAGGCGCCTATACCCAAAATGCTTTAATGCCTCAACTAGAGGATTCTCTTCAACAGAAAAAATGGGATATCACACCTTATGTGAATGTTTTCAATCGTAAACCAGAAGGTGGCTTTTCTCAGTTTAAAGACTCGCCTCGTTATTCAACTGGGTACACAACTCTTTTTAATACAATAGGTATGATGGTAGAAACCCATATGTTGAAACCTTATAAAGATCGGGTTGAAGGAACTTATGAGCTTATGAAAAGCATGATTAACATCGTAGACAAAGATGCCGAATTAATACACCAACTCCGTAACTCTAACCAATTGACCTATAAAGCTGGAGTTAGTTACCCAGTGCAATGGCAAATTGACAGCAGCAAAACCTCAACACGAGATTTTAAAGGGTATGAAGGCGAAATGATTGATAGCAAAATTACAAGTTCTAAACGGTTGAAATATGACCGAAACAAACCCTATACCAAGAAAATAACTTATTATGATTATTTTAAACCAAAAAAATCGGTTACTATCCCTGAATCCTATATTATCCCAAAAGGATATTGGAATGTTATTGACTTATTGAAACAAAACAAAATTAAACTTGAAAAAGTAAAGAAAGACACTGTTATTACTGCGGAAGTATATAAAATTGAAACATATGAAACTGTGAAAACCCCATACGAAGGTCATTATTTACATTATAACACTGAAGTAAGTAGTAAAACTGAAGATATTAAGGTTAAGAAAGGTGATTACATTGCTAAAACTGACCAAGAAGGCGTGCGTTACTTAGTTGAAACCTTAGAACCTACCGCAACTGATTCGTTTTTTAATTGGAACTTTTTCGATGCCATTCTACAACAAAAAGAAGGTTTTTCACCGTATGTATGGGAAGATAAAGCCGAATTATTTTTAAACGAGAACCCATCTCTTAAAAAAGAGTTTGAAACTAAAAAAGAGAACGATTCTAATTTTGCGAATAACTGGTATGCTCAATTAGATTGGATTCATAAACAATCCCCTAATTATGAAACATCACACCTTCGTTACCCGATCGTTCGGGTGGGTGGTTAAATATTCTTTCGGAAACAAAAGTTTAATATTTTCATAACTTTTAGTGAGTGCTTTTTGGGACTTTTCGAAGTTTTTCCACTTTACTTTTTTAATCCCTTCTTTCTCTTCTGGATGCAACTCGCCCTCGTAATTGCTGTGCATTTTATACCAATAGGTCACTTTTAACTTAAACTTCCCATTGCGTTTAAAAACGTGGTAGGTTTTCATTAAAAATTCACGAATTTCAAGGTCCTGCACCCCTGTTTCTTCCATCACTTCGCGTATGGCAGCTTCTTCATGGCTTTCTTTTTTTTCAATTTTACCTTTTGGCAGGTCCCATTTTTTATTTCGGTAAATAAAAAGAATTTCTTTTTTATCATTGAAGACCATTCCGCCAGCCGCTTCAACCACCGGTAATTTTTTCCGAAGAAATTTTTCTAGTTTCTCTTCATTTTTATGATAAAGGTTTACGTACAATAGCTCGCCTTTGGTTATTTTTTTTATCAGTTTTTTAAACTTGGCTAGCTTTAAGGGGATGGAGGTATATTGTTTGCCTATTTTTTCTTCAGTAGAAAGAATTATAGGAATATCTTTAACAAAAACTTTATACATTTGCAGTATGATTTTAAACAAAGAAACGGCGCAAAAAACAGCCGAGTTGCTATTGCAAATTAATGCAATAAAATTACAACCACAAAACCCTTTTACATGGGCATCAGGATGGAAATCCCCAATCTATTGTGATAATCGTATTACGTTATCCTACCCTGTTATAAGAAACTACCTTAAAGAAAACCTAGCTAAACAAGTAGAAATACTCTACGGAAAACCTGATGTAATTGCTGGAGTAGCAACAGGAGCCATAGGTATAGGAGCTTTGGTGGCCGATGTATTGGGACTTCCTTTTTGTTACGTTAGGCCCGAAGCAAAAAAGCACGGTAGACAAAATAAAATTGAAGGTTTTATTCAGCCAAATCAAAATGTGGTAATCATTGAAGACCTCATCAGTACTGGAAATAGCAGTTTATTGGCCGCAAAAGCTTTAGAAGAAGCTAACTTAAACGTTAAGGGAATGTTAGCCATTTTTACTTACGGATTTGATGTTTCAGAAGAAAATTTCAAAAAAAACAATGTGGAATTGCATACGCTGAGTGATTATGACCACTTATTGCAACAGGCTGAAAAGTCTAATTATATATCTTCAAAAGAAAAAACATTACTTTCTACTTGGAGAATGGATCCTGCCAACTGGACACCACAATTAAAATAAATCAAGTATACACTACCAAATGAACTTAACTAGTAAAAAAGTAACCGTAAATAAATCAGGCGAAGAACTTTGTCTTTTTTTAAGTGATGTTAAAAACTTTGAGCAATTAATGCCAGAAAACATCAGTAAATTTGAAGTGATTAGGGAAAATGCTTTTGTTTTTGCACTTAAAGGAATGCCCGAAATTGCTTTAGAGGTAAAAGAAACCAATCCACCAAACGAAGTGATATTAGGTGCCATTAGCGATAAACTTCCATTTACACTAACTGCCAATGTTGAACCCATTGACGAGAACACCTCAAAAGTAGAGCTTCTATTTGAAGGCGACTTTAACAGTATGATGGCGATGATGATAAAAAGTCCTATTTCTAAATTTTTGGAAACGCTTGCCACAAATATGGAGAAGCTTTAATATAGCAATTTTATTTCTTTCATTTGAAATTGTTCCGTCGTTCCATTTTCATGCTCTATTAATAAAGCTCCAGTGTCCATAATACCAGTTATAACACCATTAAAGCGTAAACCTGAAGGACGTTCAAAAGTTGAGACTTTATTTTTTCTGAAAAGGGAGGCTTCGTATTCTTGTTTTATTTTTTGAAAATCAAACACTGAAATGCCTCTTAACCTTTTGAGGACACTTTCAACAACTGCAAGAAACACCTCCTCCATATCAACCTTTTTTTCAATCGCCAACCTTATAGATGTGGCTGCTGGCAGGTTTTCGAAAGTTGTTTCATTTACATTTAAACCAATTCCTGAAATACAGGAAGTTATAACTGTCTTTTGCAGTGTGTTTTCAGTTAAAACACCACAAAGCTTTTTAGAACGTGACAAGATGTCGTTTGGCCATTTTATAGTAACATTTGGAACTTTAATGTCATTTAAAACATCTTTTACCGCCAAAGCTGTTAGCATAACCAATAAAAATTGATTTTCAGCAGGCAGTTTATCAACACGCTTAAACACACTAAACGTAAGACTTTCACCGGGATTAGATCGCCAAGTAGATGCCCGTTGTCCCCTCCCAGCAAGCTGATTTTTTGCGTGTACTACTACTTCATCTTCTAGTGTAACTTCCTTGCTTAATTTTTTAAGGTAGGTATTAGTTGAGTCAATGGCATTAAGTTTGATTATCTTCACTTGTAATAAATTATTGCTATATCCTTTTTTTTAGGGTATCAAGAAACAAAAAAGTAATAACTTTGCGAAAATTAAATTAGGTTAATGTCGAAGAAAGAACAAGAAACAGATCAACTTATTACTCAGATATTAAAAGGAATTGAAGATGTAAAAGGGAAAGATATTGAAATTCTGGACCTTAGGGATTTAGAAAACACTGTTTGCGATTATTTTATTATCTGCAATGGTGCCTCAAATACACAAGTTAACGCCATTGTTAACTCCATTCAAAAAACTGTTAGTAAAGCATTAAAGGAAAAACCTTGGCATGTTGAAGGAAGCAACAATGCTGAATGGATACTCATGGATTTTGTGCACGTTGTCGTGCATGTATTTCAGAAACATATTCGGGAATTCTATGATATAGAGGGATTATGGGGAGACGCCAAATCTGTTAAAATTGAATCAACTTACTAAAGAAACAAAGCCTTATGGCATTAGAAAATAAAAATAAGGGCGATAAGTCCCAAGGTAATAAGCCTGAAAAGAAAAAGCCTAAGTTCAGTAATTATTGGATTTATGGAGCCATTTTCCTATTGTTTATGGGAATTCAATTTTTTGGCGGTGGTAGCTGGGCACAACCAGAACAAACCACCAAGTCACAATTTGAACAGTTTTTAAGAGATGGTGATGTTGCTAAGGTTAAAATAGTAAACCACAAAGTTGCTAAGGTTTTTTTAACACAAGAAGCTAAGAGCAAAGATGTACATACAAAATCTACCGGTTCAGGAATGTTAGATCCCGGGCCGAATGAACCAAATTATCAATTTGAATTTGGTGATGAGCAAAATTTTGAAAACGACATCAACGAAATAAAAAAAGAAAACAATCTTGAGACTCAATTGGTTTGGGACACTGAAGAAAATATGTGGGGTGATCTTTTAATTACCTTACTGCCATTTGTTGTAATCATAGCAATTTGGATTTTTATCATGAGAAGAATGTCTTCTGGTGCTGGCGGCGGTGCTGGTGGGCAAATTTTTAATATTGGTAAATCAAAAGCAAAACTTTTTGATGAAAAAACCGACGTTAAAACTAGTTTTAAAGATGTTGCAGGACTTGAAGGTGCTAAAGAAGAAGTACAAGAAGTTGTAGATTTTTTAAGAAACCCTGAAAAATACACCGCTTTAGGAGGTAAAATACCAAAAGGAGCCCTATTAGTAGGGCCTCCAGGTACGGGTAAAACATTATTAGCAAAAGCTGTAGCTGGTGAAGCTAAAGTTCCTTTTTTCTCTCTTTCTGGTTCAGATTTTGTTGAAATGTTTGTAGGAGTTGGTGCATCGAGAGTTCGTGACCTTTTTAAACAAGCTAAAGAAAAATCTCCTTCTATCATATTTATTGATGAAATTGATGCAATAGGTCGTGCCCGAGGGAAAAGTAATTTTGGAGGATCGAACGACGAACGTGAAAACACTTTAAACCAACTACTGACCGAAATGGATGGTTTTGGAACTAATACAAACGTGATTGTTGTTGCGGCGACAAACCGTGCAGATGTGTTAGATAAGGCATTAATGCGTGCTGGACGTTTTGATAGACAAATTTATGTAGACCTACCTGATGTTCGCGAACGTAAAGAGATATTTGAAGTACATCTGCGTCCTTTAAAAATTGACGATACACTAAATACAGACTTTTTAGCTAAACAGACACCTGGATTTTCTGGAGCTGATATTGCTAACGTTTGTAATGAAGCAGCTTTAATTGCTGCTCGTAAAGAAAGTAAGGCAGTGGGTAAACAGGATTTCTTAGATGCAGTAGATCGTATTGTAGGTGGTTTAGAAAAGAAAAATAAAATTATTACTCCAGATGAGAAAAAAGCAATCGCTTTTCACGAAGCTGGTCACGCAACAATAAGTTGGATGCTAGAACACGCTGCACCGCTTGTTAAAGTTACCATCGTTCCTCGTGGACAATCGTTAGGAGCAGCCTGGTATTTACCCGAAGAACGACTAATAGTTCGACCTGAACAAATGCTAGACGAAATGTGTGCTGCCCTAGGAGGTAGAGCCGCAGAAAAAGTTATTTTCGATAAAATTAGTACTGGTGCACTGAGTGATTTGGAAAAAATCACAAAACAAGCGCGAGCTATGGTTACTATTTATGGTCTTAATGAGAAGGTAGGAAACCTCACTTATTATGATTCTAGTGGACAAAATGAATATAACTTTAGTAAGCCATATAGTGAGAAAACGGCTGAATTGATAGATAAAGAAATTTCTAATCTTATTGAAGTCCAATATCAAAGAGCATTAGATTTATTGGAAGAAAATAAAGATAAATTAACTGAACTTGCTGAAGAGTTACTTGAAAAAGAAGTAATCTTTAAAGAAAGTTTAGAGCGTATTTTCGGTGAACGCCCTTTTAAAAAGGACATAGAAAACAAAAGAATCGAAAATCAAGAAAACAAGAACGATAATGATAAAGGAAATCAAGAAAGTGAAGAAGAAAAGGTGGCTAGCAATTAAGTCACCTAACTTTTTTTATCACAAACTTTGGTTTTAAGTATCTATTCTTCCCGTTAGATTTTATATATTTGAAGTTAAACGTATTACGAACTCCTCAACAAACAATGAATGGGTCTGTTTAAAAGACTTTTAAATCCTAATAAAAACAAGTCAGATGAGAAAGCTAAAAAATCTGATACAAGCAAATATTACCCAGAAGAAACGCTTCCTATAGATGAAAAATTTACCTACAATTTCAACAAAAATGGAGGTAAGTTTTTATACTGCGAATCTATAAATGAAGTTCTAGAAGCTTTTGACAATATTTTAATTGAAAATGACTGGTATGAGCGCGATGTTTTTTGCGTCGATAGAAACCTATCATCACGTTTTGATGGATTTAATTTAAATTTTACTACAAAAGGAAACACCACTTTCTTTTTAACCACTTGCGAATCTTTGGTAGGTAAAAACGGATCTATATTACTGTCTTCTAATCAAATTAAAGAAAAAAAATTAAACGAACTACCGTTTAATTTTATTGTTTTTGCCACTACTAGTCAATTGGTTGACACCATTAGTGAAGGGTTACGCATTATCAAAAACAGAAACACCAAACAAATTCCTACCAATATCACTACTATTCAGGACTTTGAAACTGACAAAGAAAAGGACTTTATGAGTTACGGAAGTAGCACAAAAAACCTATATTTGCTGCTATTGGAAGACCTATAATATGAAGGAACTCATTGTGCGAACCCTATCGGGTGTGCTATACATTGCGATAGTTATTATTTCTATGTTTACCTCGCACGAATGGTTTATGGGCCTGTTTTTCATTCTTTCCGTAATTACCCTAAGCGAATTTTTAAAACTAGTACATCTTAAAAGTTACCTCTCCTATGCTTTACTGGCAGGACTTTTATACTTTTTTAGTTATTCAATTTTTGATATAAATGCAGTTAATTTATTACTTATACTTTGCTGCTTTGTAAATCTTTTTCTCTTAAAGGATGTCCTTTGGGTAAGTAAAATACCTATGTTTGAAAAGAAAAAATACGTTGCCATTATATTATATTTAATAAGCGGATTTGTTTTTTTGACCCTTATCCCTGTGTATGAGGAAAATTTTATTCCCGAAATAATAGGAGGCGTATTTATTTTGATTTGGTTTAATGACTCATTTGCTTATATAGTTGGTAAAAACTTCGGAAAAAGAAAACTTTTAGAACGAATTTCACCAAATAAAACTGTTGAAGGTTTTATTGGTGGTTTAGCTGGGGCTATCTTAGCAAGTTTTCTTATATTTAAGTGTTTAGAGGCATACAAGCCAGAACTAACTCTTGAATTTACATTACTAGTTTGGGTAATTATGGCAATAATAGCATCCGTTTTTGGTACTATTGGTGATTTAATACAATCTAAATTTAAAAGACAGGCAGGTGTAAAAGATAGTGGTATTTTAATGCCTGGTCATGGAGGTTTGTATGACAGGCTCGATAGTATCATCTTTGCCAGTCCATTTATTTACGCTTTTTTACAAATAGCTTATTATGTTTCATAAAGAAGGCCATAAAATTATTTTAATAGCTCTTACAATCTGTATTGGGCTAAGTCTAATAGCCGACTATTTTGTCGAAAACTCCTTTATAAAAGGAGGAATTGTAATTTCATTAATCGTACTATTGGTTTTGATTCTTCAGTTTTTCAGGAATCCAAAACGTAGTTTCACTACAAATGACAGCCACGTGCTATCCCCTGTTGACGGGAAAGTAGTTGTTATAGAAGAAGTTTTTGAAAAAGAATATTATAAGGAAAAACGAATACAAGTTTCGGTATTTATGTCGCCTGTAAACGTGCATGTCACCCGTTACCCAGTTGGTGGTAAAGTGGTTTACAGTAAATATCATCCTGGCAAATTTTTAGTAGCTTGGCACCCAAAATCTTCAGAAGAAAATGAACGCACCACCGTTGTGGTGAAGTCTAACGAATTTGGAGACGTATTACACCGCCAAATAGCTGGAGCGATGGCAAAGCGTATTGTAAATTATGCCGAAGAAGGACAAACAGTAAATCAAGCAGACGACAGTGGGTTTATAAAATTTGGTTCTAGAGTAGATGTCTTTTTACCTTTAAATGCAAAAATTGACGTCTCTTTAAATCAAAAAGTAAAAGGAGGAATTACACTATTGGCATCAAAATGAACGACAAAGAATTAGATATTGCCTTTCAAAAAGCTGTTGATAGCATAAACGAACACACCGAGTCGTTTCCTGCAGATGTACTATTACGCCTTTATGCCTATTACAAAAGAGCTACTAGCGATGCAGATTCTGCACGAAGCAGTAAACCACTTATTTCAGCTTTTAAAACTAATGCGCTTTTCCAAACTAAGGGAATGACAACTCGAGAGGCTAAATTAAAATATATAGAAGCGGTTAACACTTACTTTCTTTACAGAAAATAAAAAAACTCCAATTATTTAAAATTGAAGCTTTTAAACTATAGTTCTATCTTTAATTTATTGTTGCTGTGCTTTGTTGAATTTTATTTCATATTCATCAATAGCTTCTGTAATCTTATCGACATTCGCTGATGCCTTCTCGTGCGCAGCTTCCATCGCTTTTTCTAAATCTTTGTCAGGATTCTGAAAAAGATCAGTTATTACGTGGTTAATTTTATCAATTATGCTTTCTTGGCTGTTTTTAATGTCTTCCAACTTATTCAACATCCCTTGCATTTGATCGTACTTAGCTTGATCCATAATTTTTATTTTTACTCAAATTACAGCCAAACAATTGGTTTTAAAAGGAAATTAACGCCTTATTTAAAGGAAATTAAGAAAGTTTAACGCCTTTCAACTATTTTAAAGAAGCTAAACTAGCTTTTAAAGTTTCTATTTTAGCCAAGGCATCTGCCTCTTTATTTTTTTCCATAGCGACTACTTTTTCAGGAGCATTGTTTACAAAACGCTCATTTTTAAGTTTACCTTGAACACTTTTCAAAAAGCCTTCTGTATATTTAAGTTCTTCACTCAACTTGGCTATTTCTCCTTCTACATCAATCGCTCCCTCAATAGGCACAAAGTATTCGTTACTTTTTACCCTAAAAGTTAAGGCTCCTTCTATTTTTTCGGAAACGTAATTCAACTCAGAAAGGTTCCCAAGTTTAATAATTACGGAATCAAATGTCGTCTCTACTTTTTCATTATTAATAACAGAAACCGAAATGGTATCTTTAAATGAAATGTTCTTTTGTTTTCTAATGGTACGAATTCCTGAAATTACTTCCGAAGCAAATTCGAAATCTTTTATCAGTTTTTCATCGAAATCCATATTGCTTGGCCATTCAGCAACAATCAATGCTTCATCTTTAGATCGTTTTGTAATATTCTGCCAGATTTCTTCAGAAATAAAAGGAACAAACGGATGCAATATTTTAAGGTTATCTTCTAAAACAGCAATCACCTTTTTATATGTTGTAGCCGAAATAGGCTCTCCAAATCCAGGTTTTACTATCTCTAAGAACCACGAACAGAAATCATCCCAAACTAGCTTATAAGTAGCCATTAACGCATCGCTAATTCGGTATTTGCTGTAATGATCTTCAATTTCAGCGATGGTTTTTGCAAACTTGTTTTTATACCAATTAATGGCAATAGCATCGGTTTCGGTTTCTGCTTTTTCTTCGGAAATTTCCCAACCATCAATTAATCGATAGGCGTTCCATATTTTATTTACAAACCCACTTCCTTGCTTACACAGATCTTCTTCGAACATTAAATCATTCCCAGCAGGCGAACTTAACAACATCCCAACACGTACGCCATCGGCTCCGTATTTATTCATTAATTCGATAGGGTCTGGTGAGTTACCTAACGATTTACTCATCTTGCGACGTTGTTTGTCACGTACAATTCCTGTTAAATAAACACTGCTAAAAGGTTTTTCATCGCGGTATTCGTACCCAGCAATAATCATACGTGCCACCCAGAAGAATAAAATTTCGGGAGCGGTTACTAAATCTTTTGTAGGGTAATAATAGTTTATCTCATCATTATCCGGCTCTAGAATTCCGTTGAAAACGCTAATTGGCCATAACCAAGAAGAGAACCAAGTATCTAACGCATCGGCATCTTGAATTAAATCGGTTGCTTTTAAATCTGCATTTCCTGATTTTTCTTTCGCTATCTGCAAGGCTTCTTCGGCTGTTTCGGCGACAACAAAGTCTTCTTTCCCGCTTCCGTAGTAATACGCAGGAATTTGATGACCCCACCAAAGCTGACGCGAAATATTCCAATCGCGTACGTTTTCCATCCAATGACGGTACGTATTGATGAATTTTTCAGGAACTAATTTAATGTCTTTTTCAAGCACAGAGTCTAAAGCTGGTTGAGCGAGCTCTTTCATCTTTAAAAACCACTGATCACTCAATTTTGGTTCAATAACCGCACCGGTACGTTCGCTTGTTCCTATTTTATTGGTGTGTTGTTCTACTTTGTCTAGAACCCCTAATTCTTTTAATTCGGCAACTATTTCTTTTCTAACAACAAAACGATCCTTCCCCTGAAAGTGCAAACCATGCTTGTTTAGCGTAGCATCGTCATTTAAAATATCGATTACTTCTAAGTTGTGCTTATCACCCAACATTTTATCATTTTCATCGTGTGCAGGAGTTACTTTTAGGCAACCCGTACCAAATTCAAGGTCTACATATTCGTCTTCAATAATAGGTATCACCCGATTACAAATAGGCACAATAGCTTTCTTCCCCTTTAAGTGTGTAAAACGTTCATCGTTGGGGTTAATACATATAGCGGTATCGCCTAAAATAGTTTCAGGACGTGTGGTAGCAATGGTTAGCGACTCATCACTTCCTTCAATTTTATAATTTAGGTAATATAAATTCCCTTGTTTTTCAATGTGAATTACTTCTTCATCAGATAAAGTAGTTTTAGCCTGTGGATCCCAGTTTACCATTCGATAACCGCGATAAACGTGTCCTTTTTTATATAAATCGACAAAAACTTTGATTACAGACGCTGACATATCGTCATCCATCGTAAACTTAGTACGCTCCCAATCGCAAGAAGCTCCCAATTTTTTTAGTTGGTCCAAAATGATTCCTCCGTGCTTGTGTGTCCATTCCCAAGCATGTTCTAAGAAATCCTCTCTGGTTAAGCTATTTTTATCAATTCCTTCGCTCTTTAATTTAGCAACCACCTTGGCTTCAGTAGCAATAGATGCGTGGTCCGTCCCCGGAACCCAACAAGCATTATAGCCTTTTAAGCGAGCACGCCGTATCAACACATCTTGTATGGTATTGTTAAGCATATGCCCCATATGTAGCACTCCTGTTACGTTTGGAGGTGGTATTACAATGGCATATGGTTCTTTTTCGTTTACTTCAGAATGAAAATATCCATTCTCCATCCAATGGCTATACCATTTGTTTTCAATCTCTTGAGCATTATATTTTGCTGCTACTGCCATAATTTGGTCTAATTTTTGAACTATAGCCTACAAAAGTAGCTATATCTGCAAGATTATAAAAGTGAATAAGTTATTTTGCAGATTGTAGGAAAGATATGTACCTTAGCATACTCTAAAATTTTAGAAATCATGAAAAAATTAGCATTAATTGCATTCGTAGCGCTGTTTGGATTTGCCGCCAATGCTCAAGCAAAATTTGAATTTAAATCTGAAACCATAGACTACGGCGAAATCGCGAAAGGAAGCGATGGCGTACGCGTTTTTGAATTTACCAACACTGGTGATGAGCCATTAGTAGTAAGCGATGTAAAGTCGAGCTGCGGCTGTACTGTACCAAAAAAACCAAATGGTGCTGTTGCTCCAGGAGCTTCTAGCACAATTGAGGTTAAGTACGATACTAATCGTGTAGGTCCTATTAGAAAAACGGTAACAGTTTACTCTAATGCCGATGAGCCTGTAAAAGCCCTTAAAATTAAGGGAACTGTTTTATCGGATAATAAGAGTGTTTTAGAAAAAACGAAGTAAACAACACTACATAACTAATGGAAAGCCCTGCTTAATTGTAGGGCTTTTTTTATATAATCTTTTTCTGATAAAAAGAATATAGGAACAAAGGATTGTAGCATTAAAAATAACAATGACCAATTTTTTATAGCATGTACCGAATGCCTATCTTTGCAATCAGTATTTAGTTTTTACACCTTGAAATAAAAATGGATTTAGAAAAACAGCTAAAAGACATCGAAGACATGGGCGATGACCACATAGGAAGTTCTACAGACACTCCTCTGCGTCTCGATGCTTTCGAACTTAGTGATATCGAAAAAATTGAACGAATTAAGAAAGATGTCTATAATATAATGGACACACTCGGACTTGACTTAACAGACGATAGTCTGAAAGGAACACCTAATAGGGTTGCCAAGATGTTTGTTCAGGAAATTTTTGGAGGGTTACATCCCGATAGAAAACCTAAGGCCTCAACTTTTGACAATAAGTATAAGTATGGAGAAATGTTGGTTGAAAAAAATATTACCCTCTACTCTACTTGCGAACACCATTTGCTCCCAATAGTTGGAAAAGCCCATATTGCATATATTTCAAACGGAACCGTTGTAGGTCTTTCCAAAATGAACCGCATTGTAGATTATTACGCAAAACGCCCTCAAGTACAGGAGCGTCTTACTATGCAGGTTGTAAAAGAATTACAAAAGGTATTAAATACAGATGATGTTGCATGTGTAATCGATGCGAAGCATTTATGTGTTAACTCTAGAGGAATTCGGGATATAGATAGCAGCACCGTTACTAGCGAATTTGGTGGTAAATTTAAAAACGCCGAAACACGACGCGATTTTTTAGATTATATTAATTTAGACACCGATTTTAAGGGATATTAAATATTTGGTGAATGATGACGGGTGAAAGTTGACGGGTGAAAGTTGACGGGTGACAGAAGTAATTAAGAAATATGGAACCTAAGTTTAAATTTGAAAAATTACATATTTGGCAAAAAGCCATGGATTTTGGAGAAGAGATAGAAGTGATTTCTTGTTCTTTTCCAAAGAAAGAAATGTACAACTTAACATCCCAAATTTGTAGAGCTACGGATTCTGTTGCATTGAATATATCTGAAGGTTCTATTTTACAGTCAAATCCCGAGCAAAGAAAATTTCTAGGATATGCCATTAGGTCTCTTGCTGAAGTAGTTACCTGCTTACACAAGATAAAACGAAGAAATTATATTTCTAATGAAGAATTTGAAAAACAATACAACGAAGCATTTTACTTAATGAACATGATGATTGCTTTCAGGAAAAACATAAAATAAATATGAACTTCCTGTCATCCGTCATCCAGCATCTAACTTCTATTTAAAAATATGAAACGTTACGAAGAACAAGAACTTACAATCTACAATTCCATCTCTAAGCAGAAAGAGAAGTTTACACCTATAAATGAAGGCGCTATCGGCATGTATGTATGTGGCCCTACCGTTTATAGCAATGTGCATTTAGGGAATTGTCGTACGTTTTTATCATTCGATCTTGTTTTTCGTTATTTAAAACACCTTGGGTATAAAGTGCGCTATGTTCGAAATATAACCGATGCTGGACACCTTGAAAATGATGGTGAAAGTGGCGATGATCCTATCTTAAAAAAAGCTCGTATCGAGCAAATAGAACCGATGGAAGTGGTTCAAAAATATACAGTCGATTTTCATACTATTATGGAAACTTTCAATGCCCATCCGCCTAGTATTGAACCGACTGCAACGGGGCACATTATTGAGCAAATTCAAATAGTAGAAAACATCATAGAACAAGGCTACGCCTATGAAAAAAACGGCTCTGTTTATTTTGATGTGATGAAATACAACGAAAATCATAATTACGGAATTTTAAGTGGCCGAAACTTAGAAGATATGATTGCCAATACGCGCGAATTGGCAGCTCAGAGCGATAAAAAGAATCCACAAGATTTTGCACTTTGGAAAAAAGCCGAACCACAGCACATTATGCGTTGGCCTTCTCCTTGGAGCGATGGTTTTCCAGGTTGGCACTTAGAATGTACCGTAATGAGTACAAAATATCTAGGTAATCAATTTGATATTCACGGTGGCGGAATGGATTTAAAATTCCCGCATCACGAATGTGAAATTGCACAAGCCGAAGCCTCCAACGGTCAAAATCCCGTTAACTACTGGATGCACGCCAATATGCTTACGCTAAATGGCAAAAAAATGTCTAAATCGACAGGGAACTTTATTCTCCCAAGAGATATGTTCACAGGCGACAACGATATTTTTAACAAGCCCTTTACGCCAACCGTGGTTAAGTTTTTCATGTATCAAGCACAGTATCGAAGCATTTTAGACTTTTCAAAAGAAGCCTTAGAAGCTTCCGAAAAAGGCTTTAACCGCTTGATGGATGCATACCGAGCTATTGGCGGTGTAAAAACATCAGAAAGCAGTAGTATAGACGTAACTCGATGGCGTCAATCATGTTATGATGCCATGAATGACGACTTTAACAGTCCTATTCTTATTGCACAGTTGTTTGAAGCAGCTAAGTTTATCAATGCGCTATTAGACAATAATGAAACTATTACTGAAAAAGACTTGCAACTATTACAAAATACGATGCAGGATTTTATTTTCGACGTATTAGGATTGGTTGATGTAGCAGAAAGCAATGCTCAAGATGGTAACAAATTAAATGAAGCCATTCAGCTGCTTATTGAGCTTAGAAACCAAGCACGTGCTAATAAAGATTTTGCAACAAGTGATCGTATTAGAGACGACTTGCAAAAAGCGGGAATACAGCTTAAAGACGGAAAAGAAGGCACTACCTTTTCACTTAATTAAATACATTTTTATACCGATTTTGTGTAAACCATGTTTCTCAATATAGAAACCCAGTTTACTATTTTAAAAAAATTCTTTTTAAAAATCACCCTCTCAGTTTTTTATACTAGCAGGAACACTATTTTTAAAAGAGCATTCCATATTTTTGATGCTCTAATTATTTTTTTAAACCACTATCAGTTACTTCATACCTAAATTAGAATGAAACAAGTACTTAACAGACTTATAAATCACGAACAATTAACCAAACAAGAAGCCCGAAATGTGTTGGTTTCTATTAGTGAAGGAAACTTTAACCAAAGTCAAATAGCCGCTTTTTTAACGGTATTTATGATGCGAAGCGTAACGCTCGAAGAATTGGAAGGCTTTCGTGATGCCCTGCTAGATTTATGCCTTGCCGTTAATCTAGATGAGTATAACACTATCGACCTCTGTGGAACTGGAGGCGATAGCAAAGACACCTTTAATATTTCCACACTTTCTTCCTTTGTTACTGCAGGAGCTGGGGTTCTAGTTACTAAACACGGAAATTATGGCGTTTCGTCTATTAGCGGAAGTAGCAACGTAATGGATCAACTGGGTATAAAATTTAGTAACGATACTGACTTTTTAAAACGAAGCCTAGAAGAAGCAGGCATCTGCATTTTACACGCGCCACTTTTTCATCCAGCTATGAAAAATGTAGCACCCATAAGAAGGGATTTAGCAGTAAAAACCTTCTTCAACATGTTGGGACCGATGGTAAACCCTGCATTTCCGAAAAATCAATTAGTAGGTGTTTTTAATCTGGAATTAGCACGTTTATATGGTTACTTATACCAAAATAGCACTAAAAACTATGCGATATTACACGCTATGGATGGCTACGATGAAATTTCATTGACTGGTCCCGTAAAGGTAATTTCGAATGCTTCAGAAAAAATTATGCAGCCTGAAGATTTTGGGTTTAAAAGCATTAAACAATCAGATATACACGGCGGTAATACGGTGGAATCATCTGCTGAAATATTCAAAAATATTATTTCAGGCAACGGAACTGAACAGCAAAATAATGTAGTTTGCGCCAATGCTGGAATGGCTATTTCGGTAGCCAATCAATGTAGTATTGAAACGGGAATTGAGAAAGCAAAAGATTCACTACAATCTGGAAAGGCCTTACAAGTATTACAAAAACTTCAAAAACTGAGCGCTTAAATGACTATTTTAGATAAAATAATTCAGAATAAAATAAAGGAGGTCGATGCAAAAAAAGCGCTTTTTCCTCTATCCGTTTTAGAAAAATCTAAAGCGTTTACGCGTACACCTAATTCTTTAGCTGCTGTTTTGCGAAATTCAACAACTGGAATTATTGCTGAACACAAAAGACGCTCGCCCAGTAAATCGGTTATTAACGATCAAGTAAATTTGCCGGATGTTGTTACTGGCTATAGCAAAGCGGGTGTTTGCGGTATTTCAATTTTAACGGACACCAAATATTTTGGTGGATCCTTAGAAGATTTGGTATTAGCCAGAAACTGTGTAGATACTCCGCTGTTACGTAAGGAATTCATCATTGATACCTATCAAATTTTTGAAGCGAAAGCGTATGGTGCCGATGCCATTCTCTTAATCGCCGCTTCTTTGAGCGATAATCAATTAAAAGAATTTTCAAAAACCGCTAAGCAATTGGGTCTCGATGTTTTATTAGAAGTACATAACGAGGAAGAGCTTCAATGTTCCTTGTTACCTACGGTCGATATGCTAGGTGTAAATAATAGAAACCTTAAAACATTTGACGTTTCTATTGACATTAGTAAAGAACTTTCAGAAAAAATACCGAATGACTTTGTGAAAATTTCAGAAAGCGGCATTAGCAATCCTGAAACTATTAAAACACTGCGCAACTACGATTATAAAGGGTTTTTAATAGGAGAAACCTTTATGAAAACTGGCAATCCTGGAGAAAGTGCCAAACAATTTATAGACCAGCTACGATGAAAAATATTCAGTTAAAAGTTTGTGGCATGAAACACAACCCAATAGAGGTAGCTGCACTGCAACCTGATTATGTGGGTTTTATTTTTTACGAGGGTTCTCCACGCAATTTTGAGGGCTCTTTGTCTACCCTTCCTCCTGAAGTAAAAAAAGTAGGCGTTTTTGTCAATGCAAGTATTTCTGAAATAGTAAACAAGGTAAAGCAATTTCAGTTAGATGTTATTCAATTACATGGAGACGAAACTGCTTCATTTTGTAAAGAATTAGCTGTTTCAGAAGAGATAAATACTGAAATCTGGAAAGTTTTCGGTATAAAAGACACTTTCGATTTCTCCGTATTAAAAGAATTTGAACCATATGTTTCTGCCTTTCTTTTTGACACAAAAGGAAAAGAAAAAGGCGGAAATGGTTACGCTTTTAACTGGAATATTCTAAAAGAGTATACTTCAGAAATACCTTTTGTGCTCAGTGGCGGAATTGGCTTAAACGAAATAGAGCCACTTTCAGAAATATTAAAAACCGATCTTCCCGTATTTGCTATTGATGTGAATAGTAAATTTGAAGACAAGCCCGGCTTAAAAAACACCAATCAACTACAACAGTTTATGGATAAACTGAACACAATACAATCAAACTTATGAGTTATCACGTAAATGAAAAAGGCTACTACGGTGAGTTTGGCGGAGCTTACATCCCCGAAATGCTGTATCCAAACGTAGAAGAGTTACGTCAACAATACCTTGACGTAATGCAAGAAGAAAGTTTTCAAAAGGAGTTTAAGCAACTTCTTAAGGAGTATGTTGGCCGCCCTACTCCACTATATTATGCCAAACGTTTTTCTGAGAAATATAACACCAATATTTATCTAAAACGGGAAGACCTTTGCCATACAGGAGCGCATAAAGTAAATAATACCATTGGGCAAATACTGATGGCAAAACATTTAGGCAAAAACCGCATCATTGCTGAGACTGGAGCTGGACAACACGGTGTAGCAACTGCAACTGTTTGTGCGCTTATGGGCATAGAGTGTATCGTGTATATGGGATCAATTGATATGGAACGGCAAGCTCCTAATGTGGCTCGTATGAAAATGCTTGGCGCAACGGTAATTCCTGCTACGAGTGGTAGTAAAACATTAAAAGACGCTACTAACGAAGCGATTCGGGATTGGATTAATAATCCTACCGACACCCATTATATTATTGGTAGTGTGGTAGGTCCGCATCCATACCCTGATATGGTGGCACGTTTTCAAAGTGTGATTTCCGAAGAAATTAAAACCCAATTGCAAGAAAAAGAAGGAAAAGAAAATCCGGACTATGTTATCGCATGCGTAGGTGGCGGAAGCAATGCTGCTGGAGCATATTATCATTATCTAGACACCCCTGATGTGGGCATTATTGCCGTTGAAGCTGCAGGTAAAGGCATTCAAAGTGGAGAAAGCGCAGCTACTTCAGCTTTAGGAAAAGCAGGCATTATCCACGGCAGTAAAACATTACTAATGCAAACCGATGATGGCCAGATTACGGAGCCTTATTCTATTTCGGCAGGGTTGGATTACCCAGGTGTAGGCCCAATGCATGCTCATTTATTTGCTAGTGGACGCGGAGAGTTTATTTCGATTACCGATGCCGAAGCTATGGAAGCTGGTTTGGAGTTAAGTAAACTGGAAGGTATTATCCCAGCTATTGAAACCAGTCACGCACTTGCTATTTTTAAAAATAGGGCATTTAAAAAAGATGATATTATCGTTATTAACCTAAGCGGTCGTGGCGACAAAGATTTAAATACTTACATCGATTATTTCAACTTATAATGAAACGAATACAAGAAGCATTACAGCAAGATAAAAAGCTATTATCCATCTATTTTACAGCTGGATACCCCGATCTAGATGACACCATTTCTATTTTAAAATCGTTGGAAGAAAATGGAGTGGATATGGTTGAAATAGGATTGCCCTTTAGTGACCCTTTAGCCGACGGACCAACGATACAAGCAAGTTCTACGGAAGCTCTGAAAAATGGAATGACTACTGAAATTTTATTTAAACAATTAGAGGGTATTCGTGATCACATTTCTATTCCATTAATTATCATGGGGTATTTTAATCCTGTTTTGCAATACGGTGTTGAAGCATTTTGTAAAAAATGTGCTGAAATAGGTATTGACGGTCTTATTTTACCCGATTTACCTTTAGCTGAATACAACCTACACTATCGCGAACTTTTTGAAAAGTATAATCTTGCTAATATCTTTTTAATAACGCCACAAACTTCAGAAGAACGAATTAGAGAACTAGATGAAGCCTCAAAAGGATTCATATATATGGTTAGTAGTGCTAGTACTACGGGTAAAACTTCTGGATTTGCCGAAGAACAAATCTCTTATTTCAATAAAGTTGATGCCTTACAATTAAAGAATCCACAAATAGTTGGTTTTGGCATTAGCAATGCTAAAACCTTTTCACAAGCCACACGAAAGGCCAAAGGAGCTATTATAGGCAGTGCTTTTATTAAAACACTAACAAACGAAGGCTTATCAGGTATTCCGTTTTTTATTAAGCAATTACGTTAATTTTAACCATACTTTAGTAGGTCATTAATAGAAATTGTGATTGATTATTTTTAGTTTTCTATTGAATTTAAAAATTTAATATTATGGCTAAGAAGTTTGAACGTAAAGAAGAACAAAAGAACCCTACCAATCCTACCGGAAACACAAATCAAGAAACAAACAAGGTAGATATTGATGAGAAAACCATTAAAGATCAACAAAACAAGAAATAATGGGTAAAGGAGACAAGAAAACAAAAAGAGGCAAAATTAATATTGGAAGTTATGGTAAACTTCGCCCAAAACGCGGGAAGTTTAAAATAAAACCAAAAACCGTTAAAGGAAATAAAAATAAATAGTTTAAAAAATATCCTCTTTTAAAATATTGTATAAATGAAAACCCCTTCACAAATTTGTGAAGGGGTTTTACTTTGGTTGGTTATTATAATAGGATTACTTTATAATCAATCGTTT
>TARA_R110000823_G_scaffold139253_4_pt1 | contig 49552 bp, 52 predicted proteins | sample TARA_R110000823 | Tara Oceans TARA_R110000823 (sample SAMEA4397722) | marine metagenome | biome: Polar Biome; feature: [DCM] deep chlorophyll maximum layer (ENVO:01000326); material: water (ENVO:00002006), including particulate matter (ENVO:01000060) such as... | depth 20 m | reverse complement strand
TTGTGGAGTTTGATTGATTATGGTTACTGAAGCAGAATGGGATTATTTGAGGCAAGATAGAAATAGTGCATTAAAGAATATTGATAAATACCAATTGGCATTAGTGTATTCAGATCTAACAGATACACAGAAGTCAGACTTAGCAACATATAGAACTGCTTTGTTAGATTTACCTGCGGCGTATGATAATCCCGATGACTGTTATGCTAACTTTCCAATTAAACCAAGTTGGATGTAATGATAGGACTGACAACTTTTATGAACTTAAAGTTCTACGAGGCAGATATATGACTGATGAGCAACCGACAATATCAATGGAAGAAGGAATAAGATTACTCCAAATGGAAAATGGAGATAGATTAGCATATCTTAGAATTTTTCAATCAGGAATAAGTCAAATTGAATCTGCTATCACAACTATAAAGAGAGATATCGCGCAGTATAACGCCTCAATAGCGGCAAGAACAGGGCAACCTCAAACTATTGAAGAACCTGCTAAAGAGATTACAGAATCGGAAGATGAATAGAACTCCTTAAGGACAATTGCCCTTCTAACTTAGTTTGATTACTATGGCGAATGCAATATTCAAGGGAGATTTAGCAGAAGTTTCTTTCGGTAAAGAAACAGGATTACGTTGCGATGGAACGACTTGGACACTAACATCATCTACAAGTAATACTAGCCTTATTACAATCGGTTCTAGTGCTTATTGGCATACTAGCGGTACAACAGTTGTAGAACTACCCGACAATATTCTTGTAGGTTGCGTATTAAGAATAGAAGGTGGCACAAATTTTTCATTAGATAGTTATGCAAGCACCCGCCGTACATACTACATAACAGCCAATGATACCAGTTTAGGAACTATCACTGTTCAACCTGCTTTAGTCACCAGTCCAGTAGGTGCAGGTTCTGCTGATAATTTAATTATAGATTCATTTAGAAGCCCCACTTTTGATAGCGGCATGACAGATGCAACAAATGGTCAAAAAATAAAAACAGATCAATTTATTGGATTATTAAATGAATTTAATCTTCCAGAACCAATAATAGATGTTAGAAAACAACACGTAATTGGAATGGGCAGAGATGTAAATGTCATAACAAGTGGTCGTGAAATGCTTGAAGGCGGTAGTATGGAATTAAATGCACATAACTTAAGATGGCTAAAATATGTATTAGGAGGTCATACTGCTAAGAGCAATGGAGAAATGGCTACAACTGCTAGTGGGGCACATACAGTTACAGAACGCCCATTAAATTGCGGAGGAGATGCTACTGTAACAGGAAGGGCGGAATTACAATCAGCATCTGGTACTGCGGCAGATTATACTGCTATTGCAACAACGGGTACAGTCTTTACAGGATTAAATAGTGTTTCATCTACAACAGGAACTAATGTATTAATTGGTGCTAAAGTAGCATCAGTTGAAAATACCACTACTGCTAGACTTACTGCTATTGCAGTATTTGCAACCAATGGAGGATCTAATGGAGGAATAATAAAAGTAAATAATAGCGGCTCTACAAGTTATGCTCATTACACAAGTGTATCAACTAATGATTTAGTAGGCGTATCTGACATAGATAGTGGTGCGGCGACTCTTGTTCTTGCGGTAAACAAATGTGTTGTAGTATTGCCCCCAATAGGTGCGGCAATATCAATTGGAGATACATATGTGAATGTAGGTGCTACTATTAGGGCAAGATTTGCCGCAGGAGATTACATTCAAATTATTGACAAAGATACTCATCAAATACCCGGCCAAGATGATACTGCTCCTACTGTATTTAAACATGAAATTCGTAGAGTTATTGCAGTAGAAGGCAACAATGTTCATGTCGAAGAAGGTTTCTTGTTTGCACACGCGGTTGGATCATGTGGAGTAGACCGTTTGAAATATACTTCCGATGCATCCAAAGGTAGTCCAAACATACTTGCATCTACTAATGAACTACAAAACAAAGTACAACATACACTCTTTGGGCACACCACACAACCTTCATTTGTAATAGAACAATCATTTAGAAATAGCGATTCGACACCGGGAGGGGAACAATTACTTAGACTATATAGTGGTTGTAAAGCGACAAGTGCAGATATCTCTTCAGATACAGAAGGAGAATTAAAAATAGGTGTGCAGTTCCAAGCGGCAAGACATTATACTGATACAGGTAACATGTTTGCACCTCACCGCATGTTTGATAATACTGCTAATACTAATGTAAATAGAAAAGTTAGTGGAATTGCAGTTAATGGAGAGAAGCCATATTTATTTCAAGATATTAGCCTAAATGTATTTGGTAAATCAATATTAAGAGCAACAGAATTAAGCCTAGGAATCCAAAACGGACACACTCCAAGGTGGTTTATCAGAGGATATCAAGGAAGTTCTTTAGATACTGACCAAGTACAACACGGAGGAACACACACTCCTTTAGATATTACAGAAGGGCAAAGAGAGTACACATTCTCATTCAAAGCAATGGTTGAAGATGATATTTTTTGGGAAGAGTTGCGCACCCGCCGCCATCATAAAAATACTAATGACATTACATTTACTATCAATAAAGCAGGAGCCGCATCAACAAGACAATCTGCAACTATAACTCTTGAAGATTATACAATCTCAAAAGCAGACCATCAAATTCCGGCAGACAAAGGGCCAGTATTTGCAGATATAGAGTTGGTTGTAAGACATATGAAAGTAACAGAAAACTCACCATATTACATATTATAAGACAACATTCAATAACCAAAGAGGAGAACGAGATAACATGAACCTAAGCGGCTTTGTCACAATTAATGGTACAAGAGTATCTGTAAATTGGACTATTGATGGCAATACAATAATGGATGGGCCGGGATTATCATCTAGTGAAATTATAGTTACAGGAAATGAAATTTCTCTTGAAGAAGTAGTAGAAGTAGTTTATACAGATGGATATCCAGATAAGCCAGTTACAGAATTAAGAAACTTATTATCCCAAAGAGGAGAGCCAATATATGGTAACAAAGAACAATTATTATTACGTTTGAGAACATGGGATGAAAACAATCCCGTAGAACTTGAAGCATTAGATCCTACTGCAATTATTGGGGAAGAAAGCAGTACGGCGTTAAAAGAAGAAGTAGGAGATGAGTTAAACGATGGCATTGAAAGCGAATGATTTTTTATCAGCAGATATATCTGAACGACACGTAGTAAAAACTCCGGTTGGAGAATTGGTTGTTTATATTAAACCAATAACATGGATTCAACAACAAGAAGCAATGTCTAAGTTTGTAGATTTTATTATGGAGGGAGAGGAAATGCGCCCCAAAATAGATTTTGGAGGATATTGGCAATATATTTTACAAAACTGCGTAGAATCTACTGAACCCAAAATGTCAAAAAATCAATTATTAGGACTTAAACCAGAAGTAGGTCAAGCATTGATGGGAATATTACCAAGCATTGAAGATTTAATGTCAGGATTTACTGGAAGTGAACCAGACCCTTTGGAATAACTTACCCTAATTTGCTAAAGTTTTTAGAAACTGAGGGTAAGCATAATCCATTTGATAAAAAGCAATCACTCATTCTTTCCTCTTATACCGTTACATATTTATTAGGTAAGCATTTTAGTTGCCCACCTCATAGTTGGGATAATATGCCTCCTGACCGCGTTTATCTTGATTACATCTTTATGCAATCCGCTTTAAAAATTGAACAGAATAATGAAAAAAAGCAACAAAGAAACAATAAACGGTATAACGCCAATAGCAATCAAAATAAGGGGAGGCCCATACGGACTACAAGTGATAGTGCTAACCTTGAAGATTTCTTTGACCGTACTAACGCTAATTTAAGTGATGGTTGAGTATAATGGCGTTTGTATCAGAAGCACAAATGAATAAAGCCATACGAAGCCAGTTAGCATTAAACAATGCAACAAGTGGGTACTCAGTTTCTTTAACTTCAACCGCAGTAAAGGCTAAAATACTTAGAGGCATATTTGGTAAATTTTATGATGTAACAACAAGTATGGCTGGATCATTTAAAAAATTAGGTAAAATTTTACTTAATCCTGTTAAATCATTAGTAATGATGGGTAAAGCAATTGTTGGCATACTTTCAAGTTTTACAATGATTATTGGCGTAATTGGGGCAGTAGTAGCCGCATTTTTATTATTAAGCGGAGGTATAGGAGGGAATTCTGAATCAATGGAGATATTGAAAGAAGCATTTTACAAAGTAAAAGATGCGATGATGATGGTCATTGAAAAAATTGCTGAGTTTGATTTCGGCCCATCTATTGATGCGGCAAAAATAGCAGTAACCCTATTAGGAGAATTAATAATATTTACTCTTGCCACAGTAGTAGTAGCCGTAGAAAAAATTGTAGAATTTTTAATGGCTACATTTCTGCCTGTTTGGGATGCTTTGACAGGTGCAATAGATGGTTTAGGGATTACTTCAGGAGGAGTTTTCTCTGCAATGTCTATTGGAATTGGCATGTTAAAAACTGCTTTTGAATCAGCCGCTATACAAGGCATTCTTGATAGCATTATAAGTTATTTAAAAATAATTTTGGAACTATATGCGGTTTTAATGATAGCCTATATAAAATTAATAGCGTTTGTAATAGGTGGCCTTATAGATTTTGTAACCACATATAAGAAAGAATTTGGAATTATGAAGGATATATTTGTAGGTTATATTAAATTTGTAATAGCATATTGGACTGGATTAATTGATATTGTTGTCTTGATTATTTCAAATATAATAGCCGTAATAAAAGGAGAAAAGGGCATTACAGAGGCATTTTGGGATATAGTGAGTGGGATAGGAGATATATTCATGGAGTTTGTAGGCAAGGTAGCAGATATAATGTCTCCACTTACAGATAAACTCATAGGGCCGTTTGAGGCTGTGAGAAAAGTGGCAAGTGATGTATTTGAGTCGATAGGTGAACTTATGGAAAAATTACCTTCCATGCCGGGATGGATAAGTGATTTGGGTGGTGGTGCTTTAAATGCAATCGGTTTTGCAAGCGGGGGAATATCCTCCGGCCCTAAATCGGGCTACCCTGTTCAATTACATGGTACTGAAGCCGTAGTCCCGTTGCCCGATGGAAAAACCATACCTGTTAGTTTACAAGGCGGGGGAGGAGAGGGCGGAGGTAGCCCAACAATCAATATTACAATGAATGGCGTGACAGGCAATGCTAACGATATAGCAAAGGCAGTTAGTAGCGAAGTTCAAAAGGCTTTCAAAACACGTTCTCGTTCAAGCGGCTATGGGAGAGGAATTTAATGCCACTGATACAATTAATTCGCCGTGATGGTCAAGTGTATGAATTGTTGGCAGAAACTATTACTTTTGACATGCAAAGGGCATTCATAGGTCAGGCTATGCCAGTAGTCAATACAAGAATAGCATTAGATATGAATCAAACAAATTTTAGTATTACTTTAGGAGGAATACTTACTGATGATTTGACAGCATCATCAGGGGTTGGCTCTGCAATGACTATTGATACCTCAGTGCATGGAGGGCAAGTTTTACAGGCTTCATGGTACGAGGCATTTGCATCTTGGACAGAAGTTAAAGCCGAATTAGATGGCGTAAATATAGTCATAAAAAGCACAGGACAAATAAAAGCAGGATTAGGAGAAGATATCACTATTCAATTAAAAAATGGTAGTGGATCTTCAACGGTTGCAACTAAAAGTATAGTAGTTATTGACATTTCTGGAACGGCATCTACTGATACATTAGCAAACACAATTGTAAGTGGTATTAATGGTGCAACAGTAAAGGTAAATACAATTTCAAAAGCAGGGTCAGTAGTATTTTCTGTATCTCAATCGTCTGGTCAATTTAGAACTTTATCTCAAGATTCACAAAGCGGTTCTGGATATGATGGTGAATTAATAACAATAAGAAATACTGAAACAGGAGATGAAGGAGATCATACAGTAACTGTATCTAAAAATAACTTAGGGCAAAGATGGAATAATCAATTTTCAGTAACAAATATGAAAGGAGGTCAAGGTAGTCAGAAACTTACAATGGAGGATAAAGTTCAAGACTTTTTAAATTTAGCAAACATGTCAGCAGGAGGAGCGTTGATTTCTCCTAATCAATTAGTTGGTAGTGTAGTGAATGTTCCCGACAGTGTTTCATCTTTTGATGTATCTTCTTTACTAAGAATAGAGGAGGCGGCAGTAGTAAAAAAATATATTGTAGGTGTTAGAATTCCATACACTTCTCTTGCATCATCTACAACAGGAAATAAAGTTTTACGGCAATATCTTCTTCCCGCAGGTATTGGAACTGATTATCCTGCAAGTAAGAATAATAAAGAATATGATCCAACTACAATAGTAAACAATGAAACAATACGCCCCAATCCATTTTTAGAACAGGGAGTTGCAATTCCTTGCATACTTGCGCAATTCACACCTGACTATACCGCAGGAGATGGATTTTGGAAATATACCATAGTATTGAATGCAGTTGAACAATTAGTGGGGTTATGATGGCATGGGTATTGTTAAATTTCATGGTAAAGCGTTACGTCTTAATGGATATACTGACGGGTTAGTAGTTCCCACAGGTAAATTTAGGGAGTCGGGTGTAGATTTAAGAGATACAGCATTTTCAGCATCTATAAAATCCACTAAAAGTAATGCTACAAAAATAGGAAGGATGCATATTGAATCAAAATCAAATCCTTTGAATGTGTTAAGAGGTGCATTTACCATTGATGCCTTTATTATTCCAGATTATGGAGGAGTAATAATTGAGAAACCCGGAGCGTTTAGATTAAGTTATGGTAATCCATTTAGTGAAGGAAAAGTAGTTTTTGATTTATATGCAGAAGAAAGAATATTTTCTATTTCTACTTCATTTAACGCTCCTGTTAAAACACAAAGTAATTCAGGAGTATTTTCTTCATCGGACAATGCTCATAGGCCACAAGATCTTACATTAGGAGAACAAGGTTTGATATTGGTAACTGCTCAATTTACACAAAGAGAAATAAAAATATTTCTTAATGCAGAATTAGTAGCAACATATAATTTAGGAGGTGAATCTTCATTTTTAAGAGACTCTACTTCTGATATATTCATAGGAGGTCAAGGTGGAGAATTTAGAGGAATCATAGAAAGCGTAAGAATCAATCATGGGATAATGAACCCAACTTTAGAACCCTTATTAAAAAGTGAAAAGACTGTTGGGATTTGGGATTTTGATGATGAGCATGATATTCCTGAAGTGTATTTTTTTGATAATGCAAGGCCGGGAACTCCTATGCAAGGAAGAGATGGCCCAGATACCCATGATGGGTTGTTAGAGAAACCAATGGTTGCTATTGGTTATGACTTCAATACTACTTACTTCAGACTAAGGGACTATCCTGCTAATCCGGGTGGTGCAGATGATAGATATAGTGCATTAGAAAAATTAGCCGCACTGACGCAGGGAATTGAATTAGAAGAGGTAAAAAATCAATCATGGTCAGCAACCACGTTAGACTTAACTAAAGACACATATTTTACAGGAGTCAAATCAACTGTTTTAAATGCAGTAATAAATCATTCAGGTACAAGTCCGATAACAGGTGTGATTACTCCTCCCGATACAAAAAAGATACAATTTTCCAATGCTACTGTTCTTTCTACTTCATCAACAGACACTTTAAATCCCTCCATTAATAGAATAGAAAGGATTCGTATAACGAGTTTAGATTTTGCAAATGATAGAGTATATTGTAGTTCGGTACATTTAGCCAATGATGCCGCAAATGGGACAATAGATAACTTTCCAGAAACACAAGGACACTTATTTGCACATACGAATGATACTCCAATTTGGTTTACAATGGGTAATGCGGATTTGTTACTTGACCCCGGTAATAGCGAAGTAAATGCAGGAGTATCTAATCAAAGAACGAGAGCAAAAGATACCTTTACATTGGCTCAATTTACACAAGGGCAAAGATTTGGAGACAAATCAGGTTATGCTAACGATGCATACTTTTTCTCTGTAAAAAGCAGAAGTACCTCATCTACTAATGCTAATACCTTGTATGGTGTAAGTACCTCATATGGAGGAATGGGTGCCGTTACTTCTTACTCATTAATAGAGGGTGACTTCTTTTTGAAGATGCTTCCTGCTCCTGATGAACAAAGAGTAAAACAAACTATACAAGGAATAGCAAACACATTTACTTATGTATCTGATGATCTTCGTATTCAATCAATAGTTTCAGAAAATGAAAGAGTTAAGATTACTGAACCTACATTTTATGGTGAAGTCCTAAAGGTAATTAATAAGACAAATTCAGTAGGGGCGGTAGATTCTGCGGGTTCAAGTTCAAATGTATTCAATCGTATAGTAGTAGAAAGTGGAGTCGGATTTTATCAAACAAATATTAGTCAAAATATATATTCATCAACAAAAGATGAGATTGTTGCTATTGCAGTAACAGATCCTAAACCATTTATGCTTAAAGGATTAGATACAGACCATACTGCAAATTTTGAAGGCGGCGTTCCTACAAATGATAGTTACATTCGTCATTTAACTCCTGAAAAGAAAACACGTATTGCAGTTATTGATTCTCCTGCTTTGCTAATAAGTGGAGGAGGCCCATCTAAAATTTTAGTATATTATGATGCTATTGATTTAACGGGAGAAGTAGTTGCAGGTACAAGCCTTGCATCAGGAGAGGTACAAGCCAAATTTAGAGCATATCATGCAATCGGAAATGCGGCATATTTAGTAGTGAAAAAAACTGTCCCTAGTGGTAGTGCCGTATTCAATTCACGCACAGTTTCAGATTATTTGAGAAAACCATACTCTGGTAATCAAACAAGCGTATCAGCAATTGCCTTAACCATCACCGCACCGGGTGGATTGATTAGCCTACCAACTACTAATTTCAATGGTAAGCCATCATCTCATGTATTAACTTCTAATCCAACAGGAGATATCACTCCATCTCCCTTTATCAATATTGAAGATACAGTATATGGATTAGGTACAGGGATTAGAGGTTATGGAAGGCCAAAAGCGATTCCAAGCACCAACACCCCCGACAGCACAAGTAATTCAGATTATCATCTATTGTATATTACAGGTTCTACTTCAACCAACAGAATTGACTACAAAACTACAAAAATTACTCCATCTTCATTTAGAAGAAGTAACCTTGCAGGATATGATGTAATAGATAACGAATTAACAGGAAATGAAAATCTTGTCTTAATTCATCCTACAACTAGAGAAAAGTACAACATGCTCGATGATATATCTACTACATCCAATTCCTCATTAGATTCTTCAGTTGCTACATTAGAAAGAGTTTTGATGCGAGGAAGAATAGAGGAAATAATTCCAAGCCTATCCACAGATGCAACAATTACAATAAATGGCCGTTCAATGCTTATGGATATTCTTGATTACAGGTCAGAAAGAAATTTCAATTTGGCAGATGGATCTCCTGTAAAAGAAATAGGAGATTTGGGAACTCCAACTGTATCAATGACGTTAGGAGGTTTGGGGCAGGGAGGCATAGACTTGCAACCTGTATATGCTGAACACCCTTTCCTAAAAGGATGGAAAGATAAGATAGTGAGTTCAGGTAATGCATCTGTAAGAAATGACAAGCAAGCATCAACATACTACGCATCTACAAGAGCGATAACTGAAATACCATTATTCCCTTCAATGTTTTATGATGTTAATAGTCTGCTAGATATCAATAATGAAGCAAGAACCCCCTTACCATCATCTAATAGATTTCTAATGAGTATTGATTGTACTATGGCTAACAACCGTCCAGAGATGAGAGAGAATGAATCAAGGTTTGGTGTTGATTGGGGGCAAAGAGGTTCAGTTGCATCAATGGAAGTAACTGATCAAATGCATAGTTGGATAACTCATGAGCAAACAGCAAAAAGATGGTTGATTAGATGCCAACGCACATCTGTTCAAGCAGTTGTAGCCACCACAGCGTATAATACAAGCACAGGAGTTCTTACCGTTGATGATGCATTTGCTTTCTTAAAAACAAATGGAGAGAGAGGGTTAGCCGCTAATTGTGCAGATGTGTTTTATGTTACGATTGGAGAAGGAGTTTTGAATAGTGGATATGGAATAGTCGCTAAAGCGGCATACACTTCTGGAACGACTCTTACTTTGACACCTGCTGATACATGGAATCCACTTGATACTTCATCTGCTCATACAAGCAGTTTAGGAAATATAGATTTAGGGATGACTGTTACATTAGGTGGTTTTATTGTAATAGGAGGTGTAGACGAAGCAACAGAGTCTCCAATAATATATGACTATACAGATTCAGCGATAACAAATCAATCTTTTTCTGATTTTGGTGCAACATTGGCATCCGACTTAGCAACTGCAATAAGAAATCTAATGGGGCTAAATGCTAATGCAGTTCATGCAGATCCTAACAATGACAAAAGATACTACATATTAGATGGGCCAAACATGGAAGCATTCGAGTGGGATGTTCTTGAAACCAATGAGTCAGCAAATGATAGGAATGCATTACATCCAATAATATGTAGGACAAGTGCATTGTCTTTAAAGGGTAAAAAATCAGATGGAACAGAATTAGATTATGTTAGGCCATTAGATGTTAATTTTTCTGATATTGCTTTGAAAGTAGAAGATTTTAATGCTTGTATTAATGAAGTAGTTAGAAGGATTAACATGGCAGGTCATCCTCAAGCAAAGAATAGTGATGGAGGTAGTGCATTTAATCCTCCCCCTCTATTTCCTCTTGTTGCTACTAATAATGATACTGGTACTCACATGGGATATGCAAGGGCATTCATAGGAACTAATACTGAAAGTAGAGATGGTGAAGGGGGCATGTCTATCGTTATCCATAGTACCGTACCGGGAGCATCAGGAAGGAATTTTAATGTTCGACTAAGCAATAAAACTCCTTACACTTACAAACCTTCACAAGTAGTAGGATATGGAGGATTGTTAGCAACAAATAGTAGGTTATACCGTCCTAACTCTTTTGCCGCACCTATGCCCATAGGAGAAGATGGTGAGACATTTGTACCTATTACAACATTCCAAGGCGCACCGTCTGGAAGCGCATTAGATTCATCAAATAATGTAAGATCATATAACGGACTAGGTAATTCATTCATAGTTACTACTGTTGCATCTGTAACGGGAGAAACATTAGCAGGTGCCGCAATCAGTGCAGGTACAATAAAAATGACAAATCCGGCATATACAGGTTTTGACTTTGCCAGTCCTCCTACAACAATCACTCATCTTGCAGTTAGCACCACTTGTGAAGATTATTTTAAGCGCATTTCCCAAACTCCTAACTCTACATCTAAAGGGATATTGAGAGTAAACGGCATGACAGCAACATATGAATCAATATCTCAACAGAAACTATTAACAGGGGCAGGATATGGAGATATAGGAACTAATTGTTTCTTTATACAAAATATAACTCCACAATCTCATACTGCTACTGATTTTTTCAGTACATTTTTTGACACAAATGATGACAGCCCCATCAATGGAGTTGAAGTAGAATTAATTTATCCCGGCATAGATAGTGAAGGAATAGTGTATTTCGGAGGAGGTCATACCGGAGTGACCTTTGACATAAGTGACGGTACTGCCAATGATTACAGTAATGATTACCCTCATCATTTATCTAAAGGCCCAACTGGTTTTTCAGGATTTCAAAATTTACATGAAGTTAGTACGGCTTCAACAGTTCTCGATTTTACGGAAATTACAAATGAAGATACCATCAATGAAAATACTACTCAAGGTATTCACCAACGCCTAAGAGTGAATGATGCAGGAGAATTAGAGAACAATTGTTTATTGTATCTTCGGTTGAACGACACATTAGGCGGTACTGCATATAATCAAGCCCCAATAGTTAATGATTCTATATACGGTTCTAAATTACGAGCATCAACTGGATTTGAGGTTGGTGTTGTTGCCGACAATTTTAGTAGTGGTGGAACTACATTATATCTTGTAGATATAACTGGTTTTGCCGCTTCTTTCGTACATGCAGGTACTGGCACAATAAAAGCAAAAACATTCGGTAATGATGCTTTTACATATACCGGAACTTCGGGTGGCGGAGGTTCAGGTAATGGGGCATTGACAGGAGTAAGTTTATTGGGTGCAATATCTGCGGGATCTGAAATTATATTGACTAAAACATTAACGGCAAGTTCTGCTTTTGATTTTGAGGAAACAACTAGCGGCCCTGCGGAAGGGGTAGATTCATCATCAGGTAGTGTTAAATTTTTAGGATATAATTCTATTGGAACACATCATTATCCCGGTTCCGGTACAGCAGTAAATTCCGAATACGGCCCTATGAAATCATTTGATACAACTAATGATTTTTCTATAAGTGCGTGGTTCAAAGCAACAGATCAAGCACATGCGAACGATAGTCAAGTGGGTTCAGGCCCAATAATTACTGGAATGGATGTTAATGGAAAAGTATGGGGGTTGTTTTTGTTAGGTAAATTTGTATCAGGAAATGTATATCAAGAAGCACGTTTTGCATTTATGTTTCATAATGGTACCAATTGGTCAATTAAAAGAAATACTGTAACTGGTAGTGGTGCGAAATTAAAAATAGATGATGATAAATGGTGCAACATCATAGTAACAAAAACAGGTACCGATACAGTTACAATGCATCTTGGTTCGCCCGGAGGCATCGAGTTTAAGAATAGTGGAACTGCTGTTACTACATTAGTGAATTTAGGTGGCGGCTCTACTAATTCAATAACTAGATCTATCGTATCAACTACTACGAATACCGACCAAAAAGCAAACATCCCTGTTCATTTGGGAACCGCAGTATATGCAGGTTCATGTTATATTGGCCTTTCTACAATTAAGAATTTAGAGGCTTTAGGTTTCTTTACTGATGGCACATTATGCGGAACGCATGACGGAGTGAAATCTTTAGCGGCTGACGGGACTACTTACAAAGAGAATTACGCAGGTACATATAAATCATGGTTGTTTAATGTGCAATTAGCAGAGGTTGCAGTTTTTAATCATAAATTGACTGACACAGAAAAAAGTGAAATATATAACTCAATTGGGGTTTGGTAATGGGGATATATCGTAAGCAAGTATATCCCGCTAAAGTGCAACCTTTAGCAAGTAGCGGCGGCTATCCTGCAAGTGGATATTTTGCAATGCATATCACTTATCCAGATACTGAATATTCAGATGCAGTTACTGATTGGGAATATGGGGAAAATACAAATGACCAATGGGAGCAAGGATTAACCGTTATTGTTCGTACTCCTCTTGCTACATCTACTGCACCTGCTGAAGATACAAACGTCATAGTAGTAGATTTGAAACAGGCGGCAACTGACGATACAAATAGTAAAACATACAATCTTGGTACTGAAGAGGCAACAAGACTCATAGCCGCTAAGATAAACAGCCGTAGAGTCAAACAGGTAGGAGAGCATAGCGTCACTAGATACTTGCGAGCAAGGTACGTTAGAATGTCAGGGAAGCCAACACACACAGGTACGGCTACAATTGCTAAAGCGGCCCAAACCTTGAGAGTTAAGTGGGACGGAGCATACAAACACGGATATCCTTCTGATTTGCCACAAACAGGTACATTATCTTATACAGATGGTGGCCATACAGCATTATCCATTTCATATACTGCTATTACTGCATTTAGAAGAGGCGCACAAATGCAGAATGGGTTCGTAGAAGATCAATATTCTTATGCAGATTTTACAGTATCTAGCCCAACTTTGCAATCACAAATAACACAAGTAGGAGGCAGTTATCCCGAAGCCCTATCTGGTGCTACCATCACTATTGCAGGAGAACCTGCCAAACACACTATCGTAATGACATGGGAGGCCACGACTCCTAATGCCGCAGGAGATTATTGGGCGGCGGCAAACGCAGGGCCAGTAATACAAGGTCTTGGGGCTTCTATTCCAATGTGGAATCTTGTTGCTAAACCAATGGATGGAGGTAACATGGGACTTCCCGCCACTAATCATGATTCAAGAGGCTCTACGGCTGTTGCTCATTCAACAGGACATGGATATGTTAGATTCAGCATAGAAGGACTAAATTCTTGTAATTTGCCGGATTTACCGCCGCCTGACTACACTGTAACAACACCTTCCATTTCAGGAATCACTGAGGCCAATTCAACAACTCCTGCATCTGGAAGTACAGGAATAATAAAAATAAAGAAATTAGAATATGGTACTACCCTAAAAGCATCAGCAGGAGATATGTTCCATCTAAAAAGCGGATATAGGGCAACAGCAACTAGCAACTCTAATAATATGGTCACATATTCTACTGATGAATTGAGTAATATAACATATGGTACTAACTTTTTAACAAAAGGAATTGATGGTGATGGTAGCATTAATGTTCCCCGTCCCATATTCTCTTCTAAAACTCTCAACACTTCAAGAGTTGCAGGACTTCAGATTAGTAATGAACATATGGTGTTTGAAGATATTCAGACAACAGATGATGCAGGGAACATATTATCATTGACTGGCCGTTCACCTCTTGGAGTAGTAATAAAAGACTTCAAAGTACAAAATACACGCATAGACTCTATAACCGGAGAAGAAGTAGTAGGCCCATCCACCACAGATGGTAAATTATCACCTAATCTTGCTTTAGAATTGCCTGATCCTGCGGATATACCGGGAGAAATCTTTGTTAGGACGGGACATGACCGAGTTCAAGCCTATTCTAACATGACTTGGGGACTTGGAGGACTTACTCCCCCTGACCCTCGTTCTAGTGGAGTTGTAGAGGCATCGGGCGGAGCATCGCAGTTCGATACACATGATAGAATGTTAATATTTCATTGTCAAAGAATTCTACATCCTGATATGACTACTAAACAAGGAATAACGCCTCATGTTACCGCAGGGGCTGTTCCTAGCGGTTCTACACGCCTCTATGCGGCTCATAGGATAACTGACCACGCAGAGAGAGGTTCTGTCCTTACACAGACCAATAACGGCACAGCAACAGGATATCCTTTTCCACATCACAGAATACGCTTTGGTCGTCAAGGGCATTCATTTGTTAGTCCGATGACTCATAGAGGTACGCCATCTGCAATGAGGAGGCAATTACACAGAAGTCATGGATCTGCTTATTCTTTGCTTTTTGAAGCAGAAACAGAACATAAGCACTTTGGTTTTGGTTCTGGAAAATCCACTAACACCTCGACAGTTTTTGAATTAGATACTCTTGAAGTTAAAGATACGTCCGGTTACATGGCGAATGGGTCATTCTCAGCAGATGGGTTGCCACTTACTGAAATGGATGGTTTTAGGCTTCCAGACATAAAAGCAACGTATTCTAGCGTAACTCCTAGAACCGATTTCGATTATCTCATAGCACCGGGACAACAACATACTGAAACAGACGGAGCAGGACATTTAGTCAGAAGGGCTGAATCGAGTCGTACAATATCTTCATCTTCTGGCCCCACAAGACTTACATTTGCTAACGCATTGACAGGTGGAAGTCGTTATAACACAGCAAGCGAATTTATGATAAATGGTTTTATTTTAGGAGATTACACTCTTTCCGGTGGACGACCAATTCCTCCTATAATTAGTGCAGGTTCTGCTGATTATTTTGTTTCGGGACTAGAAGAAGGAGTATTAAATCCACGCTCAGGTACTGAATTAGCCACTATTCCTCCTCTTATGTGTCACGACCCAGAATATCTAAACATGGCCGCAAGGACTCCTAATGCTGATGGTATAACGGCTACAAACGGAGATTTTGCTCTTTTGAATAAAGCCAACACAGGAACTGGATGTGTGCCGGATGCGTTTTTGTGTAATTGGCTTGCTGAATACAGTCACCCTGCACTACTTGGAACTAGCCGAGAACACTTCATGACATTCAGATATAGAGAGATTGGAGGGCCGAGGTCACTAAATTATCCTCCAACAAAAGGATTGTTTCTGCGCAATCATTCTAACCCTACTACAACAGGACAAGCCGAAAACTCATTACCCTTTGAAAAACTATATGTTACCCAATGGTTGCAGAACTATGCATATAATGGTTTGAATGCCGGAGGACACTATAATGCAGTAGGATTGAAATCCGCAGGTAGTGTATTAATGGGACATAGTACAGTTAGAGAAGCACAAGGTACACTTAGGTTACATACCATATATGAGAACACTCGCTATACTAGAGGAGAAGGTATAGGAGATGGAATAAATCCTGAGAAAACATCTGGTACCATATCATATGATAAAGATACTGATAATATAGTATTTACAAAATATATATCTATATTAGATAATATGGTGGCATATGATTTCAGTAGAAGATTACCTGTAAGGGCATGGGGATTTAGGACAGGTTCTGATGCATTAGATATGTTAGCAGGAGATCCCAATGAAAATCAAGCCGCAAATCAACCAGTATATGGAAAAGGACGATTTGATGGAGGAATACACGATTCAATGAATAAAATTCCTAATGCAACAACTCATGGCGCAAATTGGAGTTTCCCTGCGGATTATGGAGGAGTAGAGCGTTCAATGCCGATTGGAACGGTATTAACTGCCCACACAGCAGAAGCAACGCCCTTTTCAAGTGTAATTAGAAGGAGTAATAACAAAACACTTCCTTCCGAACAACCTATTGGAATAGGACTTACTCTAGGATTAGAATCATCAGGGCTAGTAGAGCCAACAGGTATGCCCGCCGGAGGATGGGAATCTGAATTAGACCCCAATGCCGCAAATACAGCACCATTACAAGCAATACCAATCAACAAAGGTTCAGACCCATTTATTGATTTAACTCAATATACGGGTTCATCTTCATACGCTCAATCTCAATCTCCGTTAGCAATTAGTTCTACCCAATATGGCGTTGGCGGTGGTTTTTATCATTTAAAAGGAAATGCATTACATACCAATGCATCTGCAATTGACCATTCTAATACATCAAATGTTCATTATCCTTCACATGGTTGGGGAATTGCAAATCATACAAACGCCACCATTGATGACATAAGACCAAACGTATTATCAGAAGTAAGTGACCATAGGCAAATTCAATCTCGCACAGAACCAAGACTAGGATTTGTTATACAGACTGAAAGTGAACGCCAAACTAATAAGAATATAGAGTACGCTATAACTTCTACAAAAGCAGTATCATTACATAGTGATTTGATATTAGGACAACACTTTCCCGTATTGCCCTCATGGAGTATTAATACACGTTTTAAATTTAAAAACATGACATTAGATCCTACTGACTTTGATGCACATACTATTTCCAATCCATATACATTACCTACATGGAGTCCAGATAGTAGAGGAGATAAGGGAGATGGAGGACAGGCCGTTGCATCTCTTGCAATAACAAATGCAGGTTCAGGATATCAAGCAGGAACATTATCTGCAACAGGAGGAGGTAGTGGAAGTGGATTTGCTGGAACATATACAATTACTCCAACAAAATATATACAATCAATAACAAGAGGAGGACATATTATTGTTGCTCAACTGTCTGATTTTAATATTAATTCTAATGATCAAGTTTCATGGACAACAACAGGAGGGGGAGGTAGTGGAGCATCCGGCACTCTTATTCATAACAGGCAGACAGATTCAAACGGCAGTAGTTGTACCTTGCCCATTGTATCATGGAACATTAGTAATGCCGGAAGTGGATATACTTCTACACCTACTATTGTTATTACAGGAGTTTCGGTTTTAAACGGAGTAAATATTACTGCAACAAATACAGAAGGATATACAGGGGCTTTAACAATTAACACCACAAGAGGAACAATTGCATCAGTAACAATAACGCAAGGAGGAGTAGGGTATTCTTCTGCACCAACCATTGTTATATCAAACCCAAATACAGATGGTTCGGGAACGGGTTCTAGTGGAAATATTAATGCAACCTTAGCACAAGTATCTTCTGTTAATGCACCATTAGTAACTCCAAAAACTCATGCTTTAGATATGTGGTCAGTAAGGGGATCTGCTGATTTACCTGCATGGGGCGGAACATATATTCTTCGCAAAACATATCTAAATAGGACAATTAAAGATAAAGATATGTTTGAATCTGGTTCTTTATCTACTTCCGTAGATGGCACAGAAGGAAATGCTACGGCATCCAACCAAAGAAGAAAGTATATTGATTATTTTGTAAGACCTGTAAGGCCATTGAAATTATATGGATTTGCATCTGATTTACTACAAGATGGATGGTTAGCAGGGGCAAAATCTTCCGTAGGAGATGCTAACCTAGAGTCTCAACCATTTACTAGAGATAATCGTTATGGAGTTTTTGAGGCAAATTTAGAAGAAACACTAGGCAATTTACAATTTATCACAACACCAGAAGGAACTCTTTCTATGGCTTATCCCGATGCCAATGAACATGATGTAGTGTACCATCTTTTACCTAGTTCATCCATGTTACAATTCTTCAAATCAGATGCTGTTCGTAAAACAATAGAGGGAGATTTTAATCCAGAAATAGAAGCAAGATATTCTCAAACTACTCATCCCGGCGGAGGAGAAATCATACATCAATCGGAAACAAGATACATTGCCGATGGGACAGGAATAGCAGGTGATTTTGTGAAGCAGACTACTCCTGAAGGAATATCTAAAACGCAATTAGAAAGTTCTATGAGGCTATATCCTCAGTTTAAGGTGGTAAAACATTATGGTACGAATGTAGTTCTTGACGATGCCTCTATACTCCCTTCAGCAGGAACTTTATTCTTAGTAGGGAAAAGAGAGTTGCATTACACTGGTAAATCAAAAAACAAATTAACAGGTGTTACTAACCATACGACTGTATCTGATTTAACTGAAAGTATATTGAGGTATTATTCAAGTAACGCAAGTGACTCTGCAACTCCATCTGAACTTACAGATTTACGTCCAATAACTATTCCTCATTTAATCGCCCCTACTTTTATTGATAACACAATAACCATGTCTAAACAGATTTCGGCGTTATGGAAGAGATATGATTTAACTGCTAATGCTGTAAAACAAACTACACTATCATATAGAGGATTGCTTGAATATGATCCTGCTGATTTCATGATGATTAATCAACGTCCAATGATTATAGAAAATGGTAAGACTTCCGCTTTGATTAAAACTGCATCTCCGTCAATTACATCATTGAGGTTTGATGGAAAAGAATTATCTTCATCTTATTTCCCTCCTTACTTGTATGATTCAAACGGATTTGCATTAAGAATTGGAGGAGTTGAAATTGATGAGTTATCTACTTCCTTATTGTTTAGAAATATAGATTCAGATAGCCTAACTAATGCAGGTATGACAAAGGGGCGAGTGTTAATGGGTCAAAGAGGATTTGTAGGATTAAGAACTTCCGATGCCGCTATGATGTTGTTAAATGATGCAGGTTCGGAATTAGCAGGATTCAATGTAACTCCTACTCCTGCACTAATAGGTAAAGATCGAGAGGTATCATCTACCTTAAATGCCCATCCTTCATTGAGAGTCATATCTGACCATTCTCCTGTTTATACCGCAAGAAAAACAAGAGGATTAAACATCATGGAGATAATACGAAACTTAACTCAAATAGATGGTAAACAATTAATCAATGAAAAGAATGGCACGTTAGTATATTCATCTAATAACTTTACAAATAGCGGATCATCATTTAACTTAGGTAGTGGAATACAGGCCGTAACAGTTAGTAAGATGTTCGACTCTCCGAATGAGATTGTTATCATAGGTGATTCTCTTGCCCGAAATGAAAAAGTGTATGTTGTAGTAAGAGATGTTGAACGCATGAAAAAAGAAAGTAGTAAAGGAGCATCTTCCAATTTAGTTAGAACATTACGTCAAGAAATACCGGGGCTAAAAACTAATAATGAAGCACTGAAACTTGCAAAATCAATCTTGGCTAGATCTGAAAATGGTGCGCCATTGATTACATTGATAGGAGCAATAAAATCATCTTCAGTTCAACCGGGTGAGATAGTTAATATTGATTTACCTCTGCATGGTTTAAGAGGGGAGTTTGTAGTATTTGAAGCAGAACATGATTATATTAATCAAAAAAGTAATTTTGTTATAGGACAATATGACAAAGGAATTGCAGGGCTACTTTCAGATTTACAATCGGTATCTGGAAACAATGCACCCTTAGATGAAAACGCAGGAAGTGTTGTAGATATTGCAGAAATATCTATGTCAGCAGGAATAAAAGTTGTAGCAATCCATAAGGTATATATTAGGAATGTATCAAATCAAGGATTTATTATAGGAGCGAAACACACAAATGGAATGGGTAAGATAGGAGTTCGTGATGGGAACAAGCGGGCTAGGTCAATTGGTACAAGTAAGAGCAGATTCTATGAGGTGAAGTGATGAATGTTTTTAATCAAGCATGGGATGTGGTAAAGATGCCATACAAAGCATTTGCCTGTCCTAAGTGCGGCCAACCTGATTTAGTTCCTAATATTTCTAATATTAATCAAAGGTTAGGCAATATGACTTGTAAAAATTGTGGATATATAGCCTATCCAAAACAAAGAAAGGGTAGAGAATTTTATCTAACTAATAAAGTGAAAGATGAGGATAAAAAAAGAGGTGAAGAACTTACACAAAAAATAATTGATAAATTCAATAGAGGTGGTTCCAATAAGGCAGGTTATTTACCTAATAAAAAAACGGAATATGATAGCATACGAGACATATATCAACACCCGTTAGAAATGCTTTTAGACAGTTTAGGTCATAAAAGTATTTCAGATTTGATGAGATCCCATGCCCGTTTGAAGGCAGAAAAAGATTCACGTTTGTCCGATAGTATGAGAAGGAATATGCCTGATGCGGAACAACATGAGTCAGAAGAATTAGAAAGAAGAATGTTGAGTTTTGAAGAGATAAATAATGAATTTTTGTTAAACGCTTTTCTTAGTAGAGATAGAAGCAAAAAAGAGCCGTCAGTTGAAGAGGATTCCAGTAACTTTCCTCCAAATAATTTAGACATTCATGCCGATTCAAAGGTAAAAGAAAAAGATGGTATATATGATGATAAAGAAATGTGGAGAAGAGATTAATGCCTGTACTAGATTCACTTAAAGCCGCACTCGCAGACCATCTATCCACTATGGTTACACGTATGACATTAGGATCAAGTGGTGGTGATGCATCGAGCCGAGATGGGGGGGCAGGAACACCACAACTTACAACAACTCCTCAAGTTAGTAAGATAGACGATAGGACGGTTGCTATATCTGCAATATTTAACACACAACAGACATCCTCACAAGATTTGAAAGAGTTAGCACTACATGGAGATACTGCATTAGATACTCCTGCATATCGTGCTACCTTTATGCCAATCAATAAAGGCAGTACAAATGAAATAAGAGTTGATGTATTAATGGAGGTTAGATAATGGCAGGTTTAGGGCAAGGACACGAAACGGCAGTTAAGTCATATCAAACAGATGGATTGAGAGATACGGACGTATTAGCAAGTCCTACTTTGACTAATTTAAATGAAAGGGGATTGATGAATGGAGTAATCCCCATTACATTAAACAAGTATAGCGATTCTGCAAGAAATACAACTGAAACATTAAATTGTGCATGTTCTATTTCAAGCAATCAATCAATTGTTATAGCGGCAGGAACAATCTTAGTAGATGGAATGTTTCATGCTATATCTACACAAACAGTAAATGTTACAAGCAATTCAGGGGTATATCGTTTACATAGTGAAAGCGCACCATCCCTATCTGGAACTAATGAAGCAATTTTGTTAGTTTATTTCGACCCATTGGTATCTGGAAAAATTGGTTTTACATATGGCTCTAATCAAGATGTATCTGCCGGAGGATATCCTCAAAGTCCAACTGGACATCTAGTGAAACAAACTGTTGTATTAGCATCAGCAAGGTTACATTACAGTAGTAGTGAAATTCGTATTGCATCCATAGAAGATAAGAGAGTATTTGTTAGACCCGGCCCATTACCTGTATCATCTCTAATTAATGCATCAGGCAATGCATCTATGCCTACGAATACATTTATCTCAGGGGATGGTAATTCTAATTTACCTATAACTGATTTAGGATTTATATTTTCAAGGGATCCTGCGGGACTTGGTTCATATGCAGATGGTAGAGGAGGTACGCACTTATTCTATCAATCCGATTTAAGAATTGACCAAGCAGGTATGGGAGGGGCATATCAGATAACTCCAACTCATAGACAATCAATAAAAACAGATACATATGTTGGCTCTCAGAAAAATGTAACATTAGCATATACTCCATTAGAATCTCAAGATGAAGCAACTACAAGAATGATTGAAGTGGTCATGTATAAATCAGCAAAAAAAAGATTCATCGCAGTTCTTATTCAAGGATTAGATTATACTGTTGCTGATAATGTAGTAACTCTTCTTGCAAGTTTAAGTTATACAGGGACACCAACTCATGTCAAAATTACATACACCCATGCAGGACACACAGGCGATGTATCACCATGAATCATTATAGAGATAAGATTAGTCAAGATTGCCCTAGTTGTGGAGACAGGGTTCTTGCTATTCGTATCAATGGTTTCTATGCAGGTTCAAGAGATAGGATATTCTTATGGGAATGCCCTAATTGTGCATCCATATGGAAGAAACTAAAACCCAAACTTAAGGAGTTGGTGCAATGAATGATGACATCTTTGAAACCATTTGGTCTATGGTTAAAAATGAAGAGAAAGGCAAATTCAAAGGTTATTCAAAAAATAGAATAAGTGATCGAGCGAAGCGTCAAGCCAAGGCTCGTGTTTGGGGTATATCTCGTAAAGTAAAAAGAGGTAGGACTCGTAAAAGATATGCTCGTGATAAATTAAGGGGCAATGTTAGACCCGCTATGAGAAGGCAATTAGGTGCGGGTTCTGAACGTGCTGAGACTAAGCGTTAAACCAAAAAAAAGGGAGGCCGTTAAGCCCCCCGAATTTGTTATGTATGTAAATTATGCAATCGCCCCATATACAATAATTCCTAATTGTTCTAGTTTTTTCTCAATAGCATTCATTGTTTTAACATGACCTTTATACTCCGGCTCATCAACATATGTGCAAACATAGGTACTGTATTCTAAACAATTTTTTAGTAATTCAGAAACAGCATTATTCCATTCTGATTTGTCAAGCACTTTTCTGTTACATTGACGTAATACGATTTCTTGTGCTTTCATCATATCTTCGTAACTAAAATCGCATTCATCGTATTCATAATTATTTCCGTCATCTAAAAAACCATCTGTTTGAAAACGATCTACTATTAGTAATGCTTGTTTTTCTGTTATTCTTATTTTTCTATCCAAATACAACACCTTCCCATGTTTTGAAATCTTTTAAATTGAATAGGTTTGAGTGACCTTCCCAACCATCTTCAACTCCATGCCACACTTTTTCAATACAAAGTATTTCTTCGTATATTTTTCCTTCTTTAGCATACTCAATACAAGTTTTTAATATTTTCTTTACTTCTCTCCAATCTTTACCGGCAATAAAATCTAATCCTACTGTATTCCAATCTTTATGATCTCCTTGATGGAAACAGTATTCTATGTATCTTGTTTGATCCCCATTATCAGGGTAAACATCTAAGGTTACATTTTCATATTTTAATTTCCATCCTAATTTTTCTGTCCATATCTTAATTTCTTTTTCTGTCATTTTTTAACCTCCAAGTCTTACTTGGTAATCCAATTAGGGGTCGGGGGTATATTAAATTTTAGTAGTTATTCTATCTTTACATTGTTGGCAAACCCAACATAAAGTTCTGCCCCTTGCAAATCCTTTTGTTGTTCTTCCGCATTTAGAATTAGAACATATCCATGGCATCAAATCACTTATTCTTCTTCTTGTAATCTTATATCATTTCCTATGTAATCTCTTACATTAGAACATGAGATTGTAACAGGTCTTTCAGTTCTTTCATCTATTATCTTAATTTCTTCGTGTATGAGAATTTTGGAATATAGTTTAGCAATTAATTCTGATTCTACTGCTAGTGTCCTTAGCACATTTCTTGAAAGTCCTCTTCTCCAATCTGATAATCTTGTTATTGGTTTCAGCATGAATGATAAATCAGGCAATATTGATTGAGTAGCGTTATTCAATTCTGATAATGTGTGTATATCATACCTTCTTCCATAAGTAGAGTAATGATCTTTAGATGCATCAAAAACAATATCTGCTAAATCAATATGATTTAAATTAAATTTATAATCTCTGGCAAGTAAGGGAATATCAAACTTAGCAGAATGATATCCAATTAAAGTAAAATTATCCCTACTATATTGATCTAACCATCCTTGTAAATCTTTTAATCCAAAAACTCGTGTCTTTTGATTATCAACTAGGACTTTTTGAACTTCGTCTGTAAATACTACCATGCAATCTCCTGTATAGAATACTGCACCATCTAAATCAAACTCTTCAGGTATTTCCCATCCTGTGGGTAACTCACTTACTCCCGAAGCAGAAAATAATCTAAAAGATATGATGTTATTAGAGGCCATCCAATCTGATAAATCATTCATAATTATACCTCCAACATGATAAATGCATTTCTACCTTCTTTAATTATTTTTGCTAAATTGGCATCTATTAAATCCTTCATTCTTCTCTTTGCAGTTTTCACACTTACTTGATTTAAATTTGAATATATTTGTTCTAATTCTGATTTCCTAACTACTTCTCTGTGTAATCTATCATGCATAACTTTGTGACATTTGTTGTATGCTCCTTTCCAATCTCTAATAGCCAAATCTCTTTTCTTACTTGCTCTGTAATCTTGTTTGTTTTCAAGCCAAATAATTAAGTTATGTAGATTGTCATAGATAATTTCTGTTGCCATCATTACATGATCTCCTGATATAACAGATGTTCTCATTGTAGCGGCAATTAAATTAGAAAAAATCATAGTATAATTTTCTACATTAGGTAAGAAACTCATAGCGGTTTCTCTTATGGTGACATCTTGAATACCCTTTATCAATGCATAATAATCATCTACTGCTGAAAGCAATGCCGCATGATAGGAGGGGCCGGGTGAGAATAAAGAATAGGAGTATTTCACGGCCAAATCTTCTTTGGAAGAATCATCTAAAGCATCATAATCTTCTTCACTAAGCGCACATGCCTCTAACAGCCTTTCTTTAATATCTGATTTTATCTCTAGTATAGTTTTAGCAAGCATTTCATATGACCAAACTTGATCAGGTACAGGAATATATGCACCAGATATTCTATGCTCACTCGTGGTTTGCCTAGTCTCGATATTGACATCATTTTGATATAGAAATACACGTTGAAAGAAGCCCTTCTCAAGTACATGAGCCATGATGTCCTTGGGAGGGAAAGTGGTTGCCCATAATGACACTCCTGATGGAGTATATACGGTTCCTCCCTTAAGATGCTTAACCAGTACATTAGTCTCTGAACCTATTGGTGCCATTGCTTGTTGGAGATAAAGAATCTTCTCGCTAAAATACGCTTTTTGGTCATTCAACAATACACTCCCTTCATCAAATAAAAGAGTCTTGTAGCCATTGAGTATTCCCGGTATAACGATATTCTCCATCTCTCCTGTGGCATTGCCTTTATCGTCTAAAACAGGCTTCTGATCGACTGTTCCAATTAACTTAGCATCTGAACCTGCACTAAATTTCTCAGTCTCTACTCCACACTCTTTCAAAACTTTAGCCGTAAATTCATACGCAATTGATTTACCTGTTCTGGATTGTTGAATCCAAAACACATGAAGCCTACAATCTATGTAAGAACCATGAATGGGTACTCTAACATAGGGACACAAAACCTGACCTATAATAAAGAAATAAGATAGAAGCCCTGCATACTCATTAAAGTAAGATACTGTGTTAAATCTTTCAATATATTGTCTTATATATTGACTACCTTCATAAGGTGCATTCACCAATGCGTAATCATCCCATCGTCTTTCTTTTTCTACATTTGTGTTTGGTTTTAATATCATACTATTTCCTCATGCCCTAGACATTTTTACTTTCTCATCAGGTACTGCATCTTCACTGTTGAGACAATGCAGTATTCGTTGAGTGCGTATTTTTCCAAGCCCATCTATACTTTGTAACTCTGCCGGAGATAATGACGTAATTTCGCTGATTGAGCCAAAGTTTTCTAAAAGCCTTTTTGCTATTATTTCACTACAACCCGCCGCCCTCAAAATATCTATTCTTCTATCTTCAGAAGCGGTCTTTCTCAAGAGCCTGTATGTAGATGATTTCCCCAGTGTTCCGTGTTTTTCAAATCTTTTACAAATAAAACGAGCCGCCGTAGATTTATCTGGAAATGTCATTATGTTTGCATCATAATCATTAGAATATCTTGCTAGTCCTCCCGTATATCCTGCAAACACTTTGGGAAACGATAATTTTTTCCCACCTCTTCTTGCTTTGGATATGTAACTATCAATAGTTCCCCAAACAATAAGTATGACTTGATTATAATTATCATCAAGATTTTGTAATTGCCTGTCAAGATGCCCTGAATACATACTACTCATAAAATCAGGAATGCTTTTTGCTTCTATACCAATATTTGCAAAAGCATAATCTGTAATTAGATTTTCACGTTCTTGAAATAATAATCCTTTTTTGATACAATATTTTTTTACCAATTCTTCTAATCCTGATTTTTCACGATGATCTATAAATAAAATTTTTGACATATTATTCAGCCCTTGGTACTGGTTTTTTACAATCTAAACACATTCCATGTCTATGGTGCCATGCGGCTTTATTTCCACAAGTACAAGTCTCTTGTCTCATAGCATTTCATCTCCAAACATTTCTTCTGCTATTTTCATACGATTAAGAACGTCAGTAACAAGTTCTGCAAATCGGGGATCTTGAGTTATAGCAACCATTTCTTGGTTTTGTAATATCTCTAAAAATCCTGTTGTTTTATTTAATCTAAAAGCCCAAGGTAATGTGTCCATTACTTCTTGTCTAACTCCTTCATCTTCACTATCTAATGCCTCTAATCTTTTCTTTGCTCGCCTTTCTCTTATTTTATTTAATTCTTCACTCATGTTCCGACCCCCTTACCATCATAGAATGGGCAACGGCCAATACATAACCCCTCTCTATAAATTGTAGGACATGATGGTGTTAGGTACTCTCTGCTTGCTCCGTGAACTAACATTTCTTGTGTAATCTTAGGTTTGTAGTCAGACCACTCCAAAGAATAGATAAAGGAATGTGCTTTATTGATAATTTCTGCGATTGGGGCTTTAGTAGAACTCGGTGGCCTCGCAAAGCCTCTATAATAGTCTAATAGATACATCATCAGATAAGACCTAGATATGTGAGGAGGGTTACTTCCTTTATCACAACACGCCGCTTGTAAACAAGGTAACATAGGAATGCCTTCTACATTATCCATCTTGATTGAGATATCTTCAGCATCAAAATTTTGAAACATTTTAGTCATGCCTAAGTGAGGATTATTTTCATCAAATTCAACTATGTCAATACTCAAGCCATTGTTGCCACAGGTTTTCATCCCGCCAGATGGATTTCCTGCCATCACTTTTACTGCTTCCCATCCTTTACATAAATCATCTATTGAAAGGGGGATGCTCCAAAGTTTTCTTTTTGAATTGTAAGTATTTGGAATTCTTATATGCCTATCAGGTCTAAATGATACAACAGGATCAACAGTAATTAAATCCATGTCATTAATCCATTTGTTAATCATGGCCCTTCCAGAGAATAAAAGATTACTCATCTCATTAGAAGGGATATCATATACTTGGTCTAACATTACCCAAATATGGTAGCCACCACCACTCATCCATATTGCATGTCGAATATCATTCTCTTTCAGATATATTGCAAGATTCAAGGTATCTTGAGTGCATCTAGTTCCTGCTCCTAATTCTGTATCAATGCCTTCTAACTCCGCTCTGCCCTTATCTAAGTCTATTACAAAATGAGGGATGATTGCGGTATTGTATTCGCATCTATTTCCCTTTGGTTTTAAATTTCTAAATCCATACACCGTAGTAGTCAAATTGTCTTTTCCATTTGTATTATCTATGTACTTTTGAAGTTCATACATAGACTTGACTACTTTCCTAGTTCTCATGTTTACTTCTCTAGGAAAATGTTCAAACAAATGAGACATTTACTCTTCCTCCCCATATGGCCACAATACCTTATCATAACGTGGACAGAATCCCTTGATTCTACACCATGGCTCACAAACACTTTTTATCATGTATTTATCTATTAAAGGAAAATGCTTTCCATTGTTATCGCCCTTATACATCTTGTGAGTCCTAACTAATCTTTTTAATGAATCCATCATATTTTCTATTGGTTTTGTTGTTACTGGTTCTCTGCCTCTAAAAAGTGAATCTCCTCCTGTATGATCCCAACCCCAATACTCTGCACTTAGATTGCCAAGAGTATCATGTTCTGCTTCATCTAAAAGATACACATAGTAAGCCATTTCCTCTCTCATGGAATTCCATTTAACAGGTTTGTTTTTCCACATGCCAGTTTTTAATTCATGTATGTGGCACCTGCCTGATTCATCTGCAAACATCCTATCAACAATTCCTGTTAGGTGGACTAATACCCCCTCTATCGCTACAACCGCATCTAAGGTTACTTCATTCACTATTGGTAAGAAATATTGTGGATCTTCACAATCCATGAACCTCTGTGCTTCAACATGCATATACCTCCTAAGATGTTCATCTTCTCCCAAAGTGAATAACCCTCTCTGTGGATTTTCAGTAGGGATAAATTCGTTAAAATATTTAACAACATTATCGAACCCATATGATTTCATAGATGCGGCATATCCCACACTTACTGAATTATAAAAATCTTCAACCGCATCATGAACATTACTCCCTCGCGTCATATCATCATTAGAGGGTTCTCTAACTCTTAATGGGTATTTGATAAAATACTGTTGGGAACAAAACTTGAACGCACCCAGAGATGATTTAGACACTCTTAATATTATGTCCTCTTTCATCCCCGGATGCCATTGGTACGATGACTTCAATCCTTCACGATTAGGTACATCATATGCCGCACCAGATCTAATTGTCATTAAGTCGTCCATAACCATGCCCCATAGTAGTCAGTAACTGACTTATTCAGCATGGTCATCAGGATGCTCTAAAGAACCATCTCTAAGTCCTTTCCATCCAAACCATTCTCCACCCTCTTTGTCTCGGCGGAATATGTGAATTTTGCCACTAGATTTTAGGCTAGTCCTATTTTGCGTTACTATTGAATAGGAGTTAAGAACTCCGGTTAATTCTCCTCTTTCATCACGTTCTTCATTAACTTCAAAGATTGCCATTTGTTGTAGCCATCCTTCTGTATCTTTCAACCAATGAGGAGATTCTGCACCGAGTATCTCATTGCCAGTAGAATCATATGCAGTTTTCATATGAGTGATGAGGTAACAATGAATACCTCTTCGACACAATTCTTGTAATACTGTCAAAGCAGAGTTATATCGGTTCTTACGGATGTTCCAATTAAACCTTCCAATTTTGGTTGTAGCATCCCTTCCTGCTACTGCAATTCCATCTGGGCCTAGTTTTAGGTCATCCACTTTCATTACAGTCTCACAGATGTTTAACCAATGATCTGCACCATCGAAAACTACTGTCTTAAGATAAGGACTAGGCATTACTCCATGTTCATTGAAATACACTAATTGAGCATCGGCCATTTCTACTGCCGCCCTTAGATAATCAATGGTTCTCTGATATGTAGCAGGGAAATCATAAGGCACTCTACTTGGGTTTCTATTAATCACCCATGGATTCAACACTACGATGTTATTTGTTCCACTATGATGTGCGGCTTTGGTAGTCTCTCCACCTAAGTCAAAATCAATATGATGTATCTCTGCACCGTTGTCCTTTTCTTCATCAGTAAGGCTATCTAATACGCTTCCAGACTTACCGGATTTTGGTGGCCCTGCGATTCCCATAAGAACATAGTAAGTCTTTTCATCTAACAAGTTCTTTGCTCTAGCCGCATTGATTTGTAACCAAGCGGGATTTTGTGATGCGGGCATCCATGATGATGATTTTTTAATGGGCGAGGGTTGTTCTCCTCTATTCTGTTGTGGCATTGGTTCCGGCTTAAGAGCCATAGGATTAGTAGTTTTCAATCCCGCATCCCCATAGGGTAAGTTTCCTTGTTCCTCTAAACTTTTACTAGGATCAAAAGGAGGATTATTTTCTGAGTCTAATTTTTCTCCATATATATTAGTAGAAACTGCAACAGGAGGCGCAGGGGTAATAGGAATTACTGCATCAGTATCTTTCTTTTCAAATTTGTCAAAGAAACCACTCATTGCCCACCACTCCTAAATCCTCCGAGGCCACCTAGGTCATTACTCTCATCTGATGGTTTTTCAGCCCAAAAGATTCTTCTTGGAACAGGCCAAACATTGTGAGCATCTAAGTTAAGATTAATATCACCCATTTGATTTTCCCATGTGCTTGTAGATACGACTACAAAGACTTGAGTACCAGATGTAAAGTCTGTCCATGTACCATCATTCAATCCCTTGAATGCATTGTAATCATTCTTCAATGATGCCGATACTTTTATCCATAATTTAGCATCACTATTTTCTCTTCTAAGACTTTGACTACTTACAGTCATATTATGATTGAAACCACCATCAGCATATGCATTTTCTTTACCATCATGATCCATATAATCTACAACACCTTTGATACAAACTACTTGACCATATTCTTTACCATTCTTTGGACTCGTCTTTAGATTAGCATCATGATAATCATGTAATTGAGATAGGTCAGAAACAAATGGTACGCATTGAGATAAATACTGGTCAGGAGAGAACATTTGTTCTGCAACAGACAGGTATGCATCATCAACCCAATTCAATCCGTATTCAGGATATATTTGATTTGCAGTAAGGATATTCTCATCTGGAAATAAATATGACTTATCTGTATCTGCCTTAAATTTAATTGGCACATTCATTTTCAAATCCACTTCCGCCGCATCAAAATTACATTCTAATATTGTCATTGGTAAAGGCCCATCTTTCAAGAATGATTGAGGGGTATTAACTACAACATAATATTCCTTCTTGTATGAATATGCAACCTTTGGCCCTTTAGCACCAAGTAATGCAATATTGAAGTTTTTATTTGGAACTGCAATAACCCACTTAGGTAACTCATTTTCTTTACCTTCAGCACGATGTACTATTTGATCAGAACCATTAGATACCATCCAATGTCCATCTCCATAATGCACTCTACCTACTTGAACAGTAATATCTTTATTTTGATATGGAGTTATACCATACCTCAATGTAGAAGCCAAATCAATTTCTGCTGATTCTTGAGCAACCTTTCTCTGATTAGCCATGATATCTCTAGTCCCTTTTAGACCTACAACCATACCAACATAATCTTGGCCCTTTCCGCCACCACTTCCTCTCTTCCTGATTTCTCGTATATCATATGCTTCTAAAAAGAAGAAGAAATCTTCATCTTCTATGTTGGATAAAATTCCTTGAGAATCTTTCCAAGCGTCAGAAAATGACTCCTGTATAAAGGTAGAAAATTCTTTCGCTACCTCATCTATCGTTTTACCTGTTTTGTCTGCAATCTCTTTCAATCTTAGTTCACTCATATATTTTACTATCTCCTTGCCCTCTTGGGATTACTTGCTAACTTGGTAAAGGGTATAAACACTCTCTACTCGGCTAGTAATCTAAGTAGTTCTGTAACTTCTCTATGTGTTTTGGGTTGTTTGATTACTCCATTATATTTTTTAACCTCCATCAATCCATCATAGGATGGAGATAATTCTTCAAAGCCTTCTATTATGCTTAATATAGATTTTATCTCATCTACATTTGAATACTTATTTTTTACAGGTATTTCCTTTACAATTAATGCACGACTAGATCCCCCATTCATGACGTTAAACCATAGTTCGGGTCGTATCGTGTACCCACATGCCCTGTCAGACGTTCTTAGGCATTTTATGCCCCCTCTGACCGTACACGCTAAGATTACGATGTCTTTGTCACTCTGACTCATCTTCGACATAACCTAGTTCCTCCACCCCTAAACAATCAGAGATACCTGCATTGGGTTCGATTTTGATTATCTCTCCTTTTAGATAGCATCCTAAGTCGCCCCACCCTGATGTGATTACATTTACTTGAACGAATAATGGAGATGTAATTTTTATTGCCTCCCCAATAAGTCTTTTGAATGGAGATAAAAATGTCCTAATATCCTTTAAGAAATCATGTGGACTTTCTAACTCACATACAGGATAATAATCAAATCCATCTCTTGCTCCTAATTTCCATAATATAGTAGGAACTCCTCCACTGTTTGATTTTACTACTTTACCAGATAACACTCTTAATATTCTATATTTGACTTGAGGATTAAGTAACACGACTTCTTCAATAGTATTTTCATAAGTTAGTATGCCTCTAGCATTACGAAGTAAATATGGTGAAGGAGATGATTCTGGATGATAAGGTAAATCCATTTCAATCATTGGTTTGATTGCCCATGATGGCAATGTATCAAATCGTTTTCTTCTCGATGCATAAGTCAATTTTGAATCAGTAGGATTGAGCCAATCAATTAATAAAAATGAATTATCCCTTCGCTCGGCATAATCGCACAAATATACTCCATCTAGTAATTTAATATTCAAGGCCCAAGATCTGATATCTTCTATCTCAGGTATGTTTGCCCCAGATGAATCGAATACCATGGTTTTCTTCTTATCATGATGTAACGTAACCCATGTTCCTTCGACCTCCTCTGCATAACATTTGGTGAAGGTAACTGCGCTTGGTGACTTTACTAATACAGGAATTGGAATCATCAAAGGTTGAAAACATAATGGCCTTATTTTAGAATAATTAAATCCATTCAATGATAAATCTCTTACTGTGTTTTTTAATCCTAACAAATTAACTGATGTCCTCACATGGTGAAATGGATGTTCATATGCCATAGCCAATGCCATGATTGCATCTCTTCTCCTAATTGGTGAAGCCCTAACGCTCATCCTCAAAAACAATGGATGTAAATCACGCTTATTTATTGTTTCAAATAACGGCCTTATCAGCCATGACCTTACTTCATTATCTTCCGCCTCTAATATATTATGCAAACGACTTACTATTGATTTAGCATGACCTGTTGTAACTTCTGTTTCTGATAGTGATACTAACAAATCAATTGGATCTGGATTGCTTTCTATTTCATCAGGATAGGCATCAGTTAAAAGATAAAATATTTCTCTAAAATCTTCATCACTGAGTCTATTCCCAATACCATCTTTAGGATAAAAAAATGATATGATTGACCATGCATCTTGCATAGATGCTCTAATACAATTTGCTACAATTTCTCCTCGATTTCTTACACGGTACTCTGACATAACTCTCCATGATTCTGCAAGAGAACGATATAATAACATTGTAATTATCCCTTATTTTGAAATCTCATAACACTATCGTAAATATCTTCTTCTTCAATTACTTCTAATATTGCTTTCTTCCCTCTTGGAGTCATATACCATTTATCTGCGGTATTGGGATATACTTGCATCGCTCGTATTGTTTTCTTAGATTCTAATGTTTCTTTTATGACGTATGATAGTAATGTTATTGACACAGGATTTCCGATTGCATTCATAATAATATAGATGCAATCTGCCATCAATGAAGATGGTCGCCTATTAGCAAACTTTTTTGTTCTATTAAACAAATCAAATACCATCTCAGATACTGGTTCAGAATTATCAATAAGATTAGCACAAATTGCATCAATATCTTCCTTCATATTTTTCATTCCTTTATTGGATTACTGTCAATGACATCCCATGCTGATTCGTTTTCAATAACTTCAGATAAAGCATCTCTTAATTCTCTTGCTTCATTTTTTGTTAGCCAAAATCCTACTTTAGTATATCCTGTATATCCAGTCTTAGATGGCATTACTTTATACATTCTCAAATTTAATACTCTATTATCAAAAGCATTAGTAGTAACAACGTGTAATTCTTCTCCTATGTGACATCCAGTTTGAATTGTATTGTGAAGAGTGTTATTGTAATCATGGGCCTTACGAGCCATCACTCCTCCTCCTCTTTCTTAGCCATCTTTAATCTAGCACCTGTATCATCTACAACCACCCATACATCATTCCATTTCTTAGTAAATCCTTTTTCATTACAATAAGGACAAATACCATTTTCAATCAAAGCATGGACTGTACCAGATTCAGCAGGTTCAACCCTAACTATCACGCCACAATCAGCATCGCAAACTGCGGCCCTACCAATTAACTCATCAGGGATATTCATTAATTTCCCATCATAATCCCATGCCTTTTCTACGCTTTGTATCATCTTCCAACCTAACTCTTCAGCAAGTAATTGTAAGTGATCATGCGATTCAAATAATGACATTTCATTGTAATCTAATATCTTAGGCTTACCTTGATGTATCTCAACCAATGTTAGTTCATCAACACCTGTTCGTTCATACACGCCAACCCCATTAACGTGCCATCTTCCGCCTATCCTCAATGAGGTAAATGTTCTTATTGCCCAAATTACTTCATCTTCACTAATCATCTAACATCCCATTCCCATTTTCTACACATTTTACATTCAACCGTTGGCCTCATTGTTTTACTAATCAAATCCTTTTTTACCGAACTATCTATCATCATGACTCCACATCCGTCACACCAAATATCTCTTTTTATTTCTGAAGTCATTTTTTATTACTTCCTTCTTCTTCTTCTTCTTCTTCATCAGTAGATGTGTATTCTACAAATGCATCACATGAAGAACAAACCAAATGCGTTATAATTCCCTCTACTCCCATAACATCCTCTTTATCATGATCTCCTTGCCAAATTAATTGGCCTCCGCACCACCAACATCCATCTCTATCTTTAACAACCATATTATTGAACCTCCTTATTATCATCAGTATGTTTTAACCAAGAATCTTCAATTAAGTCAATTTCGTTTCTAGTCATTAACTTTGTAATGAATATAGTTCCACTTTTCATATGAATATTTATTTTACTTACCTCTTTATTTTCATCTTCTCTAAGGGTTACTAAAAAGTTTTGAACAACCAATGCACTGATATCTCTCATATCTATTGATGCCGAACCTGTCTGTGTCGTTACTTTAAATTTATTTCCAATTACCACCATTTTATGCACCTTCCAATTCTTCATCACTCAATCTGGCGGCTTCGTTTAACCACCTTCGTACTGACCATTTTAAATTTTTTACTCTTTCGATACCATAATGTTCTAACCAATTTTCTGCCTTCAAAAGTCTTTCATCCACTTTATCTAATGCCTCGGCTTTTTCAACACCAACCATTTCTAAATATTGTGCTGAACCTAACAACATACCTCTCTCGGTTCTTATTTCAGCAAGCATATCCACCCATGGTTGGATTAACATCCTATATCTTCTTTCGATTGCGTAAGCCTTACTTTTATGATCTGCCATATCCCAAATGGAATACGGATTATGTTATAATCCCTCACTCCCATTCTTTACCAAGGTTATATTCTACAATATCTGCTAATGCGTTATTTGCTTTATTTTTAGAAGGTGGAATATCTATGCCGCACCCATGGCATACCCCTGCATCTCTTTCTTCGTAAGGGCATCCACACACATCACATTCATGTCCAGTTCCAAAGAGAGAGGATATAGCATCAAACATAGGAGTTATTTTCTTGTGAATCATTCCACTGATTAAAACTATATGTTCATGCATTTCAGTTTCATCTAAGAATATACCTTCCCAATTATTATCAGACAATACTGCATCTAAATTAAAAGCAAATTCTGCTATTTCTAAATCATGCGCACTAAGGATAATCATGTTATTCAATATTGCATCTGGCACTACCCATCCCTTTTGACCTGTCATAGGATCGAATAGTGTTATACCATTTTTCTTGGCTATTCTATTAGGAGTGTTAAGATAAGGAAATAATAATTTAGGAGTTTTAAAATCCCATGTAGAATCATCATAAGTATCAGTATGTTTTCCTAATATTAAATCTCCTGATTTACTATCCATCATCATCATTGATTCTGTAAATTTGACAATAGATATTATGATAGGAATTGAAGGCGCATCTGGAAAATTATTCATTATGTGCAACCCTCATCATTTCTATTAATAACTCATACGCTTTAGAAGCGGGAGCATCTATCACCACAGGATTGGGATCATCATTTATCTTTTCTATAATCCATCTAGTGGTCGCTAAGAGTTCACCATTGTATTTACTATTGCTTGGTATCATGGTCATAGAAACGGGTAGGTGGCCGAACAATGACTGTGCCCCTATCCATACCTGCTTAGACTTTTTTTGTGAGCGTGACGGCCTCTTTTCAAACACACAGAATCTTGGCCCGGAATTTTGTTTTGCCATTATTCATCCCTCTCTCTAACTTTCATTTCAACAAAAAATTTAATCTCTGTATCTCTTAACTTGTTCATTATAACTTGAGGGCTTGCGCCTTTCGCTGACCAATCTAAAAACCACTCTCTTCCATCTTTCCCAAAACCAGTATCAAAGGTTATTCCATCATTCCTCATGCGCCCCTCTAATACGAATAATTCAGTAGCCTTATTTTCTGGAATATCCATTAAAGGAATAGTCACATGATAATCAATAATATCTGCATCTAATAAATCAACATCATCTACCATATTATTGAACCTCCTTGACATGTTGCATCCATCTATTACAACCCATGAATAAACCATTCTTTCCATACTTGGTAGACAAAGTACCTCCACATGAGCATGGCTTCGATGGTAGCCACTTGTACTCCTTTGGATTGTGAATTACCTCTTCATACTTCTTTAGTAAGTTAAGTCTCCAACCATCTACTCTATGCGTTCTTTTGAACCCACTATGAAAGATATTGTTATTGGGATCTACTAATACAATTCTAATGGCATCTGTGCCGTTTCTACGGCCTTTAGCCTTGTGAATAGATATAGATGAATAAACACGTATTCTACATCCCGGCGCGTGTTCACTATCCATCATATATTCATAATAGTATTCTCCTGATTCAGCATTAAATTTACCTTTACGATACATTTCTTTACGCTCTTTTTGCTCAATCCTATCGAATCCTTGAGCATCCATAAAAGCATCAAATTCTTCTAATGAAATTTCTACATAATTAGCCATATTATTCTTCCTCCGTATAATTAGCAAACATAAATTTTAATTCTGGTTTATGTTCTTCTAAGTAATTTTGAAGTCCTATTCCATTGAAAACAAAGACATCTCCTACAAGTTCTAATCCAAATAAATAATGTGCTAACTGATTGAATTTAGGATCAGGGAATAATAGCCCTTCTTCATTGGCTATCACCTCCAATTCATGGTTGTTAGGTACATACTCTATGAGGCCACCTACAAAGCCCTGTAACTCCTTTAGATTGAATTCCTTATCTTCTGATTTTGCATAGATTATATCTAAACTACCTACTTTTAATATAAATCCAGATTGACTCATAGTAAACTACCTCCACAAGTACAAGTTTTATTTTTCTCATTCCATTCATCTCTGTCTTTACGTGAGTATTCTCGCATACAATTGGCAAGGATTCCGTTACAAATTCGACATTTTGCGGCAATGTAATCATTAATATCTAAATGTTCAAAACCCATTTATGCTTTCACCTCTACTGTTGTATTTCTCTCTCTCATTCGGTTGTTAGTATCACTCATCAACCATGGAGTGATGTTCTCTACACTAATTGTAAAATTACCTTCTAAATTACAATTCTCGTACTGATTAGTACACCATAATGATATGAGTACACTCTCATCATGTTTAGCATGATAAATTTCCGCTCTCATCACTTTAAGGCATTGAGGGCACTTCATGCTTTCACCTCTTTGGATTCTACTATGTATCTCTTAGCCCTTCTATCTAAGCCGTTCGTACCTACGACACCCGACTTGACCATAGCATCGAACCTTGGCCTCCATACGGCCTCGTCTACGCCAAATTCAGCCATGCTCTTACGAATCATACCAACAGTAGATTCTTCAGATACAGATGCTATTATTTGATTCTCTAATACCATCCTTGAAATCAATACATTGGACTCATCATGAATCACCGCATCTGGAACTACTGGATCTATTCTAGGAACTACTACTTCATTGAAATCAATGAGTGGTTCAATGACCACAGGAGTAGTAGGAAAGGTTGCCTCCTTGACAACGATAGGAACTACTACTTCATTCAAATCTAATGGCTTAGATATAGATGTATTAGTATCTACTAAATCCATCTTTAGATTCAATTGTGAATAACCTCTACATCGAGATACAAATGTTCTCTTCAATGAAGATATGAATCCAGATATTGCATTAGAATTTTTGACTGATGGTAATTTAGATTGAACAATCTTTTTCTTATCATCTACTATTTCAGTAGCAACATCAATATGGCGATTTACTGCATCCATGATATTGCCAACGGTCCTGTAATCATCTTGTGCCATTTCTTGAATACATGCTAATAAAAATCCTACAATCCAATCATTAGGGCGAGTAGCGGTTGTAATTTTATCAGTCATTCCAACAGGGATTACTACTGATGGCTTACTAGGATCATATTGAGATAAAACGAATGTTTTACCATATCCTGTATCTATCTTGATATTCATATCACCAACAGATGCTATTGGAGAATTCCTAGATGTCCTCTCCGCTTTGGATAGATAAACACCATTTTCTTCCCACCATTGTTTAGTGAGGGTATCACCAAGTGCTGATAGGGCAGGGCCTAATTCAGCAGGGAAATCACCCTCTAATTGTCGTTCTACATCATTCTTTATTTGTTTTTTACTCATCTATATACCTCCGACCGGCTTACCGGCAATGCTATCTTAGCATAGAGGGTATATAAACTATACTTTTATTTATAATTTAGATAATCGTAATTTTCGTTTGTGTTCTAAGTAACATTTCCCGCACCTTACGGATTTTACTCCTTTTGTTCTGAATACTCCTTTTGTATTATATCCATTTAATTCTTCCCCGCATCCGATGCATCCCTTCATATCCTGTAAGATATGTTTTTCTTTATTATCCTTGTGAAAAAAGGGCGGTACTTAGAGAGCCATAAAAAGGAGTATGATATCCTAGGCCGACTAACTCTCTAAGCACCAAGGATGTAAATAAAACAAGTAAATAGGTGTCGGCCCAATTAATCTAAGAAGGCAGAGGGTATAATGCCTCTCCTTCGCACTCCATTTTTTCGCCTACAACATGAACCACATATTCCATGAGATACGCTACTCCCTGCATGTTTAATTTGCTTCCAACATGATGAACAAGTATAGTAAGTCATCTCATATCCACTCCTTATAATCGAGGCTTAAATCATAAAGTAATACATCCCAAGATTTGGCTACTCCCGGCAAATATCCTGACCCTTCTAAACTTGTATTCTTTGTTGTTCCTATTGCTCGGAATCTTGGATCTTGTGCCAATATATTACCAACCTGTTGAGATGTAGTTCCGCCATATGAATTGTTATTTAGATACTCAAAAATTTCAGTAGATGATGCTTGTCCAACCTGTTCCAGATATTTGATAATCTTACGCCTAAGTCTTTTTGTTCTCCCTGCAAAGACTTTCTTAGGCATGGTATCACATTCATCCCATCATGGGAGGCATACCTTGTGGGCTTGCTTTCATAGAGATAACATCATCTATTCTTAGTATCATTACTGCACATGAAGTAGCAGTTAAAATTGCGGTTTCTAAGACTTTCTTTGGTTCTATTACTCCTAGTTCCCTCATATTAATTACATTGCCTTCAACGCTAATTCCATAATTCTCATTCTTTGCTTTTCTTATGTTAATTATGGCATCAACAGGGTCTATCCCTGCATTCTCTGCTAGAGTACGAGGGATGCTCTCTAATGCGCTTGCATAGGCTTCCATAGCCATGCCTTGCCTGTCTCCCATCTCTACTCCTTCTTTCCTTACAATTCGTGCTAGATGAGCATATACTGAACCGCCACCAGATATCAAAGTCTTTGTCTTATGAGCCAATAGAACTGCACCCATTGAATCATCAAAGGCTCGCTCTAATTCATCTACTGCATGGCCTGTCGAACCTCGTAACAATGCGGTTACAGAACTTGATGAACCATCTCTATCTTCTACTACTGTGCATCGGTGTTCACCCTTTTGAATTTCATATATCTTTGTAGAAACTCCTAGATCTTCAAATGGATTTATTTCAGAAGTATCAGATACTAGATTTGCGTTAGTGCTTCTTTTCAAAGATTCCATGGTTGATTTTTTAATTCTTTTGAATGCCAATACGCCACCTTTTGCAAGATAGTGAATTGCTAATTCGTCTATATCTTTCTGACAGAAAACGACATGAGTTCCAGATGCTATAATATCATTACACATTTTCTTAATCATTTCTTCTTCTTGGGCTAGAAATTGTTCCATCTGTTCGGGACTTGTAACATTAACATTCATGGTTTGCGTAGTTTCTTTTACTTCGATTGGAGTAGTTAATAATAATACAGTAGCATTTTCTATTTCTGATTTCATATCAGAGTGTAATTTTTCTTTTTCAATTACAACGCCTTTGATTAATTGACTGTCATCATATTGTCCACCGGAGAAACATAATGGAACTATGTTATCCATGTTAGCAGTACCATCTTCTTCTGTAACAGCATTCAGCGCGTCTATACAGATACCAGATAATACATCTATTGCTGATTCGGCACTCTTACCTGTAAGGCTTGTTTTGGCTACTGTAATTAAGTCCTTTTCAGTTGCATCCCATCCTATATCTTTGAGTGATAATTTTACTAAATCCGATGCTTTTCTATATCCTCTACAAATTACAGTTTGATGTATTTGTTGCTCAAGTAAATCCTCGGCTTTCTCAAGTAATGACCCTGCTATAATTACGGCAGATGTAGTGCCATCTCTGCACTCCATTTCTTGAGTTTCAGCAACCTCAATTACAAGTTTTGCGCCCGGATGGTCTGCCGCTATTTCTCTTAAAATTGTAGCACCATCATTCGTAATTACGACCTGACCCGAACCATCTACTAACATCTTATCTGCACCTTCTGGGCCAAGTGTTGATCTTACGGCTTCACTAACGGCCTTGGCCGCTTGAATATTCGACCTTTGTGCTTCTTTCATGGACAATTGCTTTGCCCCATCTTTCAATATGTATATTGGTTGCTGACCGTTTGGTTGTGGCATCATACATTCTGCATAACTAAATATGATATATACTCTCTCTCGTTATTTCTTGTCAGGTATGATAAAGTTATCACAATCTGGACATACTAACATTACTCCTTCATAATGCATATTACTTTTTGAATTGCATTTGTCACATGAATGAATTGAAACATATTTTTGTTCTGTTTTAGATTTTCCATTATATTTTATACCATACATTTTACAATACATTTCAGTTAAAGGATGGTACTCCTTTTTACTCCATGTTTCTTTATTCTCGTGAGGAGGAGAATACTTACTATATATCTCACTCATGGACTTCCCCCAATTAAATTAAATGTACTATTGACAAACGCCATTGAACCTGTCAAGTAGAAACATATTCTTGAATAAAATATTTTATCTTCTCTAGTCATTGTTGATCCTCAATATCCTAAATTCATTTTATTTGTTGTTATTTTTATTTCATTTGTATTTAATTTGAAAGCAACATTTACTGCTTCACAAATACAATCAGAACATACCATGCCTTTCGGAAATGATTGCATTGTTATTTCTTTTTGAAAGTCCTTTTTACACAATCCACAAAACATGATAATTACCTTCTCGCGTGTTCTATCATTTCTTTTAACACTAATGCAAAATAAAAGGTAATTGTAAATACTGCTGAAATCGCCGCTATAATTACAAGAGTGGCAATAATAGAAATTACTCCTTCACTCATTTAGATAACTCCCTCTTCGCAAGCAGGTCGCGCACATATTACTTCGATTCACTCCGATTCTGAATACCTTGACACACATCTCGCAAACCTTAGTTACTCTCTCTCGTGTAGCGGCCATCAGATTCACTATGCCATCTCTTTACTATTATTGTATTCTTGAATCGCATCATCATCCAATGGGCTGAAGCCATAATATCCATCAGGTTGTTTTTCTAAACCCAGATATTCACAGGCACAATCCTGATTGCAAAAAATTAGAATTCCTATCGGTGAATCATGAACTATTATTTTGGCATCAATTCCATCTTTATCGCAATTATAACAAGTTAGATTTCCAAAGATATCTCTCATCATTTCTTCTCCCTCCTTAATTCCAACAATCTTTTCATTAATGTAGGATTTTTATGTGTTTCCATAGCGAGCCAAGGATTTAAGTTAGGTGGGATTTTAATCTTCATTTATTCTTCCTCGACCAATGCATCAATTCTATTTTCTAATGCTGAAAAAGGTTTTTCTGTATATCTAGTTAATGTTAATTCGATCCAGTCCTCAATCTCTTTTGGGGTTACTGATTTACTGAATTCATATCTGGTACTTCCATACCTATTTCTTACACTGTAAAATCGTTTTTTAGTGACTCCACCAGTTCCTTTGGACACCGTAATACAATCAGCACCCAAGAGGTTGTTAGTCCATCTTTCCCTAGGCTTACGAATACGATTAGATTGAGACATTATTGAAACAACCCCTTTGGATATAAATTGTAATAATGATGATAACATTGGCAATGTAGATGTACCAATTCTTGACATTTTTCTTCCATACATATTTTTAACTTTTCTTTCATACTTATTCTTCTCCTGTTTTATCTGAGAAAGGTTCATTGTTATGAATCCTCACTCCTGTGTGAAAGAATTTTAATTCATTATAACTTGTAATTGGGAAATATTCATCCAATTTATTTATGCGGATTCTATCACAATATTTTCCCTTGCATATAAGGTCAATCTTAAGCGATTTTGGGCCATGATATTTGTGTTTGACTCTGAGGCATATCAAGCACGTTGTAGTCTCATCTACGCTATTAAAAATGTAAGCATCCGTGTGATCCTCACACCATCCAGATTGCAATGGAAGATTACACACTTCACATAAGATTAATCCAAGTTTAAATTTCATTTCTCTTTCGGCATAGAGAGTACCATCTGGGTCATTATCCCCGACTCCATTGACTTGTAAAGCCGTTTCGACCCAAGATGGTATCTCACTACCCAATTCTAATTCCCTCTTACTGAGTCTCGTTTATTTCCTGCCTATTCTTTGCTCTTTCAAACAGTATATCATAACATTCTTTACATTGACGGATATCTTCTTTCGCTTTCCTGATAGAATCTGCATTTGGGCCAAACAAATCATCAAAATCTATTGGAACAAATTCGCCACAAGATATGACTTCAGAGAAACTTCCGCCTTGAGTCATTTTTCCACCTTCCGGGCCTCTCTCTGGCACGTTTTCATTGCAAAGGACTCCATGGCACTCGGAGCAAGAAGCATGGAACTCAGGGTCTACTGTTTTATCACATTCAATGCATCTATTTTCTGAATCTGAATCATCATCTGAATCAGGATTATTTAGTTCCGCCCATGCTTCGATAGTTTGGATTTTAGCACGAGTGTATGCAACATATAATATTGATAATTCTGCAACCATATTTTCTTCCGCATCACTTTTGGATTTATGCATAAAAATTTGTCTGCATTCTTCAGACTCACTATCTTCAACACTTCTCAAGATTATTGCACGATCTGCCTCTCCGCCCTTGAATTTATGAATGCTCGATAGTACAACAGGATTATCTCCTCCTGATGCAAAAAGATCATCGTTACACCATTTCATAAAGTCCTTTACTTTAGTTCCATATTTTATTTCATTATTGGAATTTTTATTACTTTCAAAGAATAATGAATACAATGCTTTTGTTAAATCGCAATCATCAATGATAGATATGAATTTATCATCATTCTTAGCCGCAGTAGCATCTCCCTTATTTCTTGTGAGGCTTTGACTGAATGCCCATGCCTCGACTGTTTCTATTCGACTTATGATGGAATAGAAACTTGTGAAATTTGCATTATCGAAATCAATTCCTAGAGCCATATTTGCATTCGTTGGTGGAGCATGTTTTCTAGTCATCATTCTCTTTACTGAATCTAATAATCCGCCTTCATCTTTAGGTGTTGAAATTGGTATTCCTACTTTTACAAGGTCAAGTATTATCTTTCCAAGAGGAGCATTTATTCTTGACAAAATTACTAAACTTTCATCAGGATTATTTTCTCGCAATTTTGATACCTTGGATGCAATATCCTTAGTACCGATTTGCTTCGTAGCATCGCCTTCTGACCATCCTTTGATAGTCGGGCTACTATGTTCCAGATAATTTGGGAATGCATGATTAGGCCATGTTTCTTTAGCCGATGTTAATTCAATTCCCATTGTTTCATTACATTGTTTTGCTACTGCATGAGAACCTCTCCAAGATACGGTCATTGGATAATTAATACAGTTAGATAATTCACTATTAATTCTCATAGAATCTGCCATACTTCCGCTAAATTGCATGATACTTTGTTTTGAATCTCCGACAAGTACAAGTCCAGATTGATCAGTTATCATTTTACGAATTAATGAACCTTTGATTTCAGAAAGGTCTTGGATTTCATCAACAAATCCCATTTCATAGTGACCACTAGATAATTCTAATTTTAATGCAAAGGGCAACCATGCCATGTCCGAAAATGATATGATAATTTTAGTACCTATTACTTCATCTCCAATGGACTCATCATTTAATGAAAATCCATTCTTTGTACTGCTATATGCCTTCCTCAAAATTTCTATTAATTCTTCATTATGATTTAATGTCCAAGTAGGGAAAGAATTTCTGGCACTATGACATGTTTTCAGATATTGCCACATTGGAAGTGTGCCTCCTGTTGTCAGTTTTTGTTTTTTAGTGGCTTGACGGCCATCAGAAAAACCAACAACCATTTTGTCACCAACAACCTTGACTGAACATGACGCTTCTCCTTGTTGTACTGCCTTCTTTGGGCCTTGATTGCCATCTGATGGTGGCCATACTAACCCCAAGTCATTTAGGTGCTTGAAACGCTCTTTAGTTTGTCTCTTTTCATCACCAGTAGATGTTTTCCAAAGTGGATATAAATTATTAGAATCATATTTAGCATCTGTACTGAATTTTGTATCATTTGCAAAATCTCTAGTCCTTGGAATTACACAATCTCCGAAACTATAATCTTCAAATTGAAAGGGTCTAGTAGTTTCTTGAGAAAAGGAAATTTGAAGAGATCGTAGCAATACATCTCGACTCATTTCATACATCAAATCTTCTTTTGGTAATGCTAACAATATACTATCATCTAAGCCTTGTATTTTAGATATCTGACTGAAGATATCCTTCATCCTTGAAAGGTCTTGAGAACGTGAACGAGATGGTACAAAACCTGCATTCATGAATGATTCAGTTAGTTTGGTTAAGTCTCTACAAACTGCAAAGTATTGATTCCTAAAATTAGGCTTTGCATGGTCGGAAGAATTCACAATAGTTTGCATAAATTTATTCACTCTAATCATGCCATCTTTATCATATTTTGACCTTGGTTCGGGTTTGTTTATTTTACCTAAGTATTCAGAAAATATTTGTTTTGAAAGCACTAGATATTTACCATTACCACTTGATTCAACACCAATGTTCCTAGAGTCTATTCCTTGGCCTTTCAGATGGCTTTTAACGATATCATATCCAGCCGCCGATACTGTATTTGAGCCACCTATTTGTTGAATACCAATGAATCCTAATTTCTGTAACATCTTGATTCCTGATAATAATATTTTAGCAATATGTCTATTGAATGCTGATGCAAATGTCTTGGTTGATGGATCAATTCTCATTAGTATTTTTTGTTGCTCAGTAATGATGGTTGTTTTACCTGACCCTGCAACCGAACTAATGGTTTGCCGAGGTCTTGTAACTAATGTTCCATTCATGAATTCAGATTGCCAATGAGCATAATCATTCAAGATAACTATTTGTTCATCACTCCATGCAAATCCATCTGGATTGTGCGTTTCAACCGCTTCATGAATCTCTCGCTCTGTAACATCAGGATTATACAAAGATGGTATCATAGAAGCCATTGTAAGGCCGACTAAAGCAAAAATGGATATAACCCCTCCGAAACTAAAAACATCAAGAGATAGAGCCACTAATGGAAGGACTGAGAGATGGAAGGATTCACCACAATATTGGCAGTAGTTTCCTATATTGTTAGGATGTCCTATGTGACCCTCACCACCATCTTTTGGATTACACCACGTAACTAGATTTCCAAACATGTAAATGTCCGTTGAAATAGCATATGCATCTTCTACTTCTTCTTCTTCATTATAGTGATGATGTTCCAATCCATCGAATTTATTATAGAATATTACATCACTACTTGAAATCCTAAAAACGGTATCATATAATTCATTGATATAAGCATAATAAACATCTGGAATTATTATCTTTAATTGATTTAAAAATTCATCATTTTTCATAAATTTACTTATGTTAAGTTCTGATTGATCAATAGCAAGTTCTAATCTTTGTAAAAAGAATTGTTCTTTTATGATAAGTTCATTTGATTTGGCGGTAAATTCAACCCTGATGGAATCCTCAAATCGAGCAATGTTACTATTCATATTATCATAACTACTTTGATCTATTTGACCTGTTTTCATTGCTTCATGTAAAGTATTACACATGGCTTCAGATTGCCCTAAAGCATCAATCAATAATGGACTCGACATTGATATATTCATTCCCCTCAATATAGATTCATGAGGAGCATCCTCTTTAGATAGAATTATTCCATCATCAGGAATTGCTTGACCCTCGGTTGTTTTGGCTCCCATAAACCACTCTGGAAGGCCATCCATACACCATGTCGCGGCTTGAGTAGCCTTACTCAACAATTTTCTCATAGTGTCCAAATCTGCTTCAGATATTGTATCTAGGCTAATGTCGCCATCGAATGCAGTTCGTGACCATCCTTGAAGGTATTTACCATGTTGTGGCATATCTACTGTAACACCAAGAGAACGACAGATTATGAAAGATGCGAACTCTGCTACAATTTCTTCTTGAGCATAGGATTTTGAACCAAATCCATTGGATAAATTTCGTGCTAATCTTAGTCTATGTCCTGTCGCATGGCTGATCTCGTGAGCCAATGTATGAATGAATGATTCCATAGTGTCAAAATTAGAACTTGGAGGCATATTCACAAGGTCTGAACTTGGCCTATAATAGGCTCTATTAGAATCTTGGTTGCTAATACCTATCATGACCTTCAATCCGGCCATGTTCGCGCTTAATTTAGCAATTATATCTGCTTCACCATCTCTTGGAGTTATAGGTTCGGGCTGAGTGAACTCAAAGTTTGGAACTTTGGATATTACATCATCCCAATTTAGATTAGTAGCCTCGATATTCCATGTCATAAATGGACGGCCTTGAGTCATTCCTCCTTCGCCTTTTGGAATGTATGTAACCTTCTTCTTCTTTGGTTTGCCCTTTGGATTCAATACAACATTTCCTTTGTCATCTTTCATATCTACATAGATAGTTTTGGACATTGGTTGCCATCCTACTGCAAAGTTATCTACGTCATTCCAGAAGGGCGTAGAAACGCCTCCTACATCAAAGAAATATTGACTCTCTTCTTCATCCCATACTAATTCAATTCCCATTGAACGGGCCACTTTGTACCATTGTTTCTTAGTTCCAAAGATCGGTAATTCATGTCCACTGAAATTGAAAATATTTGCTCCTTTAAATCTATATCCATTTACATTTACAGGGCGGGTCACTTCAACGCCTGATTGAGTTTTCCAAGGCTTATTCCATGATGGATATTCTCCTTTCATGAGGTCTTGGAAATATCCTACAACATCATCTACATTTTGATTTATCATCATATCTTTGAACTCTTGAGTAGTCATCTTGACTGATGTATTAGTATCAGTAGTAGAGATGGCCATAGAGCCTATTACTAGAGCGACCAATCCTATTACAGATACAATACCGCCGAGTGAGATATCAAACAGAGATAGAGCCACTAGAGGAAGAGGAATCATCATGTTGAAATCATTATTCATCCTAGAAATTATTTCATTGGATTCATCATGAATTGATGAAATTAAATGTGAATGAATACTTGAAACATCAGGGCCAAATAGTTCTTCTCCTCTGTTTTTGATTTCCTTAACATCATCCAAATATCTTGCTACTTTCATACCTTGTGGCGATATCCATAGATTGATTATACCTTTTCTTGTTAAATCATCGAATCCATCAACATTAAAATCTACATGATCCCATGAAGCAATTTCAGAGTCAAGGCCAAGTTCGTTATTGTAACCGAATTTCCCCGTCAACCATTCAGATAGAACATCTAATTGTTGAAAGAAATTCCATCTATTAATAGGAATTCTAACACTTCTATTGCAACGGCCACTTTCGTCATGGATGGTATCTACTGCTAATCGTAGAATCTCTTCTCTACTTAGTACAGGTAATCTCTTATCCTCTGCCATCATCCCGACTAGAGCGAAAGGAAATACTATTCCTACTCCAATAGCCGTAGTCATTTTAATGCCAGATAGGATGCTTCTATTCCTCTTAATCTTGGCAATTTGGGCTGAATCTAGTCCAAATACCGATTGATAGAATATTGCTATTTTCTTAGCATGTTTCTTAACTGCTGAAAAAGAATTGTATTTTACACTTTTTCTCTGCTTTTCCCAGTCATACTTTGCATCAATTATCATTACGTTGTTTTCATTCATTTCACTATCGAATGAAAGAGTGTAATTGTCTCCTTCACCGACCATGTTTGATGGTACTGTTGCCATCAAAATTGTCATCATTATTATCATCATTATTTTATTCATTTTTTTTCACTTCCATGTCAATTAGCATTTACGCCGGTATGTCGGTAGTATCAAGGGTATAAGAATACTTTCCGATTACCTATGTATAGGGAATATGTTTTTTCACCCTCTGAAATCCTAGATATTCCTAGATATCTCTATTTTGGACATTAATGTATATCTTGATCAAGAACTCTATAAATCGGCCTCTAGGTGTCGTAGAACCCACAATCAACCCTCTGGAACTCCTCTTCTGATAGTGGACATAAATCCCATAAAGGACACATCTCTAAAGGGTATTATGGATGAGAATGGCAGTAT
>TARA_R110000823_G_scaffold295738_6_pt1 | contig 50215 bp, 44 predicted proteins | sample TARA_R110000823 | Tara Oceans TARA_R110000823 (sample SAMEA4397722) | marine metagenome | biome: Polar Biome; feature: [DCM] deep chlorophyll maximum layer (ENVO:01000326); material: water (ENVO:00002006), including particulate matter (ENVO:01000060) such as... | depth 20 m | reverse complement strand
GGCCTACCCTCACCGAGGATGCGCATTATACGCATCGGCCTCACCCCTGCAAGGCCTTTGACAGAAATATTTCAGCAACCGATTCCATCGCGCAACTGCATCGCCTGTTGCCGGCACCTGGGAACCCGAAAACACACAAATCAGGCTGCTATTGCAGCATTTGAAACCTGCTACAGGTCCTGGCCAAAGCCGCCGGCACCAATCACCTTTGTCGGCTCCGGCGCCAGCTCAGCAACTGCATCGCGGGACCCGATGCCGCGTAGACCAGGGAACTGATGAGTATCACTGTGGGAGGATCGACGGTGACCAGACCAAACACCAGCACTATCCCGATCATCACCACAAACGGGACGCGGCTGCGGAAATCTATACCCTTGAAGCTGGCATAGCGGAAGTTTGCGATCATGAGAATCCCGATGACTGCAGTCAGCAAGCCAGCGAGAATTGCGACTTCGAGAGGCACCAGTGCCCCGACCCAGCCGAGATCGTGACAGAGCCATACGGCACTCGCTATGATCGCGGCGGCAGCAGGGCTCGCCAGGCCAGTGAACGCATCCTCGTCCGCAGTATCAATCTGTGTATTGAAACGCGCCAGGCGCAACGCTGCACAGGCAACGTAAATGAAGGCCGCACTCCAGCCAAATTTACCGAGATCTCCCAGAGCCCAACTAAATAAAACCAGTGCCGGTGCAACGCCGAATGAAACCATATCGGCCAGGCTGTCATATTGAGCGCCAAACTTGCTGGTCGTATTGGTAAGGCGCGCCACGCGCCCGTCCAGTGCATCGAATACCATGGCGAACAGTATGGCGATAGGAGCGCTCTCAAAATCGCCGCGCATCGCGGCGATTACGGCATAGAAGCCAGCAAACAGGGCCCCTGTCGTGAACAGGTTTGGCAACAGATACACGCCCTTGCGACGCACGGTGCGCCCGTTTTCCGAAACCTCCTCCTCATGTTCGTCCACCAGCAGATCGAAACTGGGGCCAGTACTGGTCACCTCGCGTTCATCCTCCTGCAGAGACGAATCAGTCCCGGACTCCCCTTTCTCTTTACTATCCATAAAAGTTCCCGCGTGATGCCCTCTCGCATAGTATCAAAGCGCTACCCCGTAGGTCTGCCCTGCGGCATCCCAGAACGCACGCAATGGCAAACTGCTGAGCCGGTGCGACAGACAACATAGCCCGATACTGAGCGGCGGCAAACCCTCTGCGAGATCGATAGGACACACCTTATCGCCCATGCCAGCTGCATCGACCACCAGCTGCGGGGCCAGGCCAACACCCAACCCGAGACCAACCATCGCGACAATGGCTTCATGACCCGCCACCTGCGCGTAGATTTTCGGCCGCACGCCGTGCTGCAGCAGCCAGGCATCCAGCAGATCCTTGGTCACGCCCCGCTCGGGCGCGATGAACGGAACAGCGGCCCAGTCCAGCTCAGTTGCCGACCCCGCACCCTCTACCTGGTCGCGTACGGCGCACTCCGCCGTGGGCCGCCAGAGTCGCAACGGGGATTCCAGCAACGGCAGAAAGGCAAGGCGAGAAGGCAAATGCGATGGTCGTCCGCTCACGGCCACATCGTCCTGACCGCTCAGAATTCTGGCGATACCATCGGCCTGATCGCCAGTGTGCAACATGATCTCGATCGCCGGGTAGCGCGTCCTGAAAGTCTCCAACAAAGGTGCCAGAACGCTGTACGAGGCCGTGACTGAGCAATACAGGCTAACCTCCCCGGAAAGCTCCCCCTCACTGCCCAGTTTGCGCCGCAGCTGCTGCCACTCGGCAAGCGCCTGGCGCGCATACGCACGAAACTCGCGCCCCGCACCCGTGAGTCGAACCCTGCGCCGATCACGTTCCAGCAATGGCTGGCCCACCTGATCTTCCAGCCGTGCGATAGTCCGGCTTACCGCAGACACACTCATGTGCATCAGTTCGGCGCTGCGACTGAAATTAAATGTCTCGGCTACCGACAAAAAAACCTGCAGCTCACGCGTCTCCATGACCCCACCTTTATCCCGATCCACGCAACACAGTATTACCCATATCGCATTATACGCAATCCTGATTTTCACGTATCGTGCCTGCCGTGAAAGACACCAACACTGGAGCACCACCATGGGACAAAACTATTTCAATAGACTACCGCTGCGGCTACAACTGGAAGAGCTTGGCAAGTGCCGCTTTATGGGCGCGGCAGAGTTTGCCGATGGTGTAGACAGGCTAAAGAACAAAAAGCTGGTCATCGTCGGCTGCGGCGCCCAGGGTCTGAATCAGGGCCTGAACCTGCGCGACAGCGGCCTGGACGTCGCTTACGCGCTGCGCGAGCGTGCCATCAAGGAGCAGCGGCAGTCCTGGAAGAATGCCACCGAGAACGGCTTCAAGGTCGGCACGTATGAAGAGCTTATTCCCACGGCAGACGTAGTGCTGAACCTGACTCCCGACAAGCAGCACACCAGTGTCGTCAGCGCGATCATGCCGTTGATGAAAGAAGGGGCCTGCCTGGACTACGCGCACGGCTTCAATCTCGTGGAAGAAGGCATGCAGATTCGCAAGGACATCACGGTGGTCATGATGTGTCCGAAATGTCCAGGCACCGAGGTGCGCGAAGAATACAAGCGGGGCTTCGGCGTGCCCACGCTGATCGCCGTACACCGCGAAAACGATCCGGATGGCGAGGGGCTGGAAATTGCCAAGGCACTGGCCGCCGGAACCGGCGGGCACAGAGCCGGCGTACTGGAATCTTCACCCATTGCAGAGGTGAAATCTGACCTCATGGGCGAGCAAACCATACTCTGCGGTATGTTGCAGACTGGCTCGCTGCTCTGCTACGACAAGATGATGGAGCAGGGCATTGAGTCTGGCTATGCATCCAAGCTCATCCAGTACGGATGGGAAACCGTGACTGAAGGCCTTAAGCACGGCGGTATCACCAACATGATGGACCGGCTCTCGAACCCCGCAAAGATTCGCGCCTTTCATCTGGCGGCGGAACTCAAGGACATCATGCGGCCGCTCTACGAAAAGCACCAGGACGATATTATGTCCGGTCACTTCTCCACTACCATGATGCAGGATTGGGAAAATGACGACGCCGACCTGCTCAAATGGCGCGCTGCAACCGCGGAAACCGCTTTTGAAAAAGCCGCCGGAACTGACGCAGACATTCCTGAACAGGAATACTACGACCATGGCATTCTGATGGTGGCGATGGTCAAAGCCGGCGTCGAGCTGGCGTTTGATACCATGGTGAGCGCCGGCATCAAGGCAGAATCCGCCTACTATGAATCCCTGCACGAAACGCCGCTAATCGCCAATACCATCGCGCGCAAGAAGCTCTACGAGATGAACGTGGTCATCTCGGACACTGCGGAATACGGCTGCTACCTTTTCGATCACGCCTGCCGGCCACTGCTCCAGGACTTTATGCGCGGAGTCGACAGTGACGTAATCGGCAAAGGTATCGGCGCTGACAACGGTGTCGACAACCAGGAGCTGATTGCAGTGAACGAAGCCATCCGCAGCCACCCCGTCGAGGTGACAGGTAAAACGCTGAGGGGCTACATGACCGCAATGAAACGCGTCGTCTAGCCGCCGCGTTCTTAAACCCGGGGGCCCAGGCCCCCTTTTTTCGCGCCAGCAGAATGCACCGACACAGTAGCCGCGTAGTTGTACTCAGGGGCTGAGCACTTTATCTCCGCGCGAAATACCGGCCACTCCGGAGCGCACTACCTCGAGAATATCCGCAGCCGGCATCGCCGCTACGAACGAATCCAGCTTGTCGGAAGTACCGGTGAGCTGGATGGTATAGACGTTCGGGCTCACGTCCACAATCTGCCCGCGAAAAATATCCGTGGTGCGTTTGACCTCATCCCGGGCCGTGCCCGTGGCCCGCACTTTAATCAGCATCATATCGCGTTCAATGTGCGCGCCTTCGGTCAGGTCGACCAGCTTGACCACATCCACCAGCTTGTTGAGGTGCTTGGTGATCTGCTCGATCCGCAGGTCAGTGCCTTCAGTGGTCAGGGTCAGGCGCGACAGCGTCGGATCATCCGTGGGCGCCACGTTCAGTGTCTCAATGTTGTAGCCTCGCTGGGAAAAAAGTCCGATCACACGCGACAGGGCACCGGGTTCGTTCTCCATGAGGATGGCAATGATGCGTCGCATGTCAGGTCCTCTCCTCTCTGCCGAGCCACATATCTTTCATTGCACCGTTGGGCGCCACATGCATGGGATACACGTGCTCTTTCGGATCGACGAAGATATCCAGAAAAACCAGCTTGTCCTTCAACGCGAAGGCTTCTCGCATGGCATCGTCGAGGTCCGCGAGCTTATCGACCTGTATACCTACGTGGCCATAGGCCTCGACCAGCTTGACGAAGTCCGGCAGCGAATCTTCATAGGTACTCATTGCGTAGCGTCCCTCGTACTGCATGTCCTGCCACTGCTTGACCATCCCCAGGTAATTGTTGCGCAGGTTTATCACTTTTACCGGCAACTTGTACTGGGTGCAGGTAGAGAGTTCCTGAATATTCATCTGGATACTGCCTTCGCCGGTTACGCAGGCCACCTCCGTATCGGGAAACGCCAGCTTGATGCCCATCGCGGCCGGCAAGCCGAAGCCCATGGTTCCCAGCCCGCCCGAGTTGACCCAGCGGCGCGGCTTGTCAAAACGATAGTACTGCGCGGCAAACATCTGGTGCTGGCCCACGTCGGAAGTCACATAGGCGTCGCCATCGGTTGCGCGGTAAAGGCTCTGGATTACCTGCTGGGGCATGATCTGATCACTTTCTTCAAAACGTCGGCCAGTGAACAAACCGTGTTTTGCGCGCCACTGCTCGATCTGCTCCCACCACCGCTCCAGGGCCGCGGAATCCGGCAGGCGATCATCCTTTTCCCGCAGCGCTGCGATCTGGGCCAGAAGATCCGTCAACACAGCCTGCACAGGCCCCACGATCGGGATATCCGCCATCACCGTCTTGGAAATCGCGGCAGGGTCGATATCGATATGAATGATTTTTGCGCCGGGACAGAACTTCTCCACGGTGTTGGTCACCCGGTCATCGAAGCGTACCCCCACCGCCAGAATACAGTCGCTGTGATGCATGGCCATGTTGGCCTCATAGAATCCGTGCATTCCCAACATGCCCACGAACTGCCGGTCGGACCCCGGATAACAGCCCAGACCCATGAGGGTGTTGGTCACCGGGTAATTCAATTCGCGCGCCAGGTGGGTCAGCAAATCGCTGCCCTCACCCTGCACAACACCGCCGCCGGCATAAATGATCGGGCGTTTTGCCGCCAGCAACATTCTGGCGGCCTTCTTGATCTGGCCGGTGTGCCCGCGTTGTGCCGGCGAGTAAGAGCGCATCTTTACCTCGGCGGGATAGACGTACTCGAACTTCGCGTCGGGCCGGGTGAAATCCTTGGGAATATCGATTACCACCGGGCCGGGCCTGCCGGTGGATGCAATATGAAAAGCCTTCCTGATGATCACTGGCAGATCTTCTGTGCGACGCACCATAAAACTGTGTTTCACGATGGGGCGCGAGATGCCGACCATGTCAGTTTCCTGAAACGCATCCTCCCCAATCAGGTGGCTTGCCACCTGCCCGGACAAGACGACCATGGGAATGGAATCCATATATGCGGTTGCGATACCGGTTACGGCATTTGTGGCACCCGGACCGGAAGTTACCAACACCACGCCAGGCTTGCCTGTTGCACGGGCATAGCCGTCCGCGGCATGGGTAGCAGCCTGTTCATGTCGCACGAGGATGTGCGGGACCTTGCAGTCTTTGAATAGCGCATCATAAATGTGCAGTACCGCACCGCCCGGATAGCCGAATATGTACTCGACTCCTTCATCCTCGAGCGCGCGGGCAATCATTTCACCGCCAGTTAACAACTCCACAGTCTATCTCCAAAAATCATGCGTCAGCCTGCGAGCGAACCCGCGGGGAGCAGTCAAATTTGTGTGGATGCTGTCTTAACGTCGCCCTGGCAGGCGCTCGTTCGACACCACCACCCCATTTCTATGAGCTCGATACACTGCCCGGACGCCCCCCGGGAAACCACTTTGGGGGAACTGCGATCACGAACAGCCCGTGTATCGGTCGCCCTGCGGGGTAGCGCAGTGTCTGGCCCTCGACTCTGCCAATGCGGCAAAGACGAATACGGGACTTGCGAGCAGCTGTATCGAATAATCGCATCAACACAGTGGGCCAGGGGCCGAGGGTACTCGGCAGTAGCCGTTGCCACTTGCAAGACCCGTGTATTGTTGGCTCAGTGGCAGGCAAAGTCAACCAGAGGTCGCGCACTGCCGGAGCATTCACAATTGCCTCGGGCAGGGTTGTGGGGTACTTTTATCGGCGTAGATCGAATAAATGCGGGGAGTAACGCGGTGAATCAGGCATTCAGATTCCTGGCAATTGCGCTGGTATCGTCCATGCTGGGGTTTGGCAGCAGCTTCAGTGAAGCGGCCAAAGTGTATTACCGCTGGATCGACGATCGTGGCGACCCGGTGCACAGTGACCGTCCGCCACCCAAGGGCATCGACTATGAGGTGATTTCCACTCAGTCGAGCCTGGTGCGACCAGTGGACGCCTCGGAAGGCGCGGTACCTGCTGAAGTGGAGCCGAGTGTCAGCAACGAGTTCGAGCCGGAAGAGCGTACGCAGCCCGCCATCAAGAAGAATCCGGAATACTGCCAGAGGGCGCGCGACAACCTGGAAACACTCGACACAAGAGCGCGCATTCGGGTACGCAACGAAAAGGGTGAATTTACTTACATTGATGAACAGGAAAAGGAACGACGACGTGAAGAGGCGCGCGAGGCAATCGATATCTATTGCGAATGACTGGCAGCGCAGCCACTGCCTTCACTGCTGGGGGTCCAAGCCGCATGTTGCGTAAGCCCGCCGTTCTCCTGCTTCTGGCCCTGCTCCCTTTTTCTGCCCTGCTGGAGGCCGCCAGCAACCACTACCGCTGGAAAGACGAACAGGGGAAAACGGTCTACAGCGATCGCCCTCCACCTTCTGGCATCAGTTACGAGATTGTCTCCAGCAGCTCGCGATACTCGCGTTCCGTAGACGCCGGCGAGGGCGCACTGAAAGCCGATGGAGAAGATGAAAACCCCGCCGAGCAGTCGGCCCAGGAGAAGCAGGCTGACCAGGCCCGCCAGAAAGCCGCGATGTGCGCCACGGCGAAGTCCAACCTCGAGGCACTATCGGGTACTGCGAAAATCGTTGTGCGCACGCCCGAGGGTAAGCAGCACGTTCTCAGCGAGAAGGAAATCGCCCAGCAGCGCGACACAGCGCGCAGCCAGGTCAATGCCTACTGCAATTGATTGCGGATTGCCGCCCGCACTCAACGCCAATTAACCCACTCTCTGCCCGCAGAAACGCCAGCGTGCGGCCCCTCTGCAGGCCGCACAGTCGGCTTGGTGCCTCAGGCCGCATCTTGTGATTCAGTGCTGAACACCGGCTGATCACCTTCCAGGTCTGCAAAAATCACCTGACCGGGCTGAAATTCCCCCGCGAGCAGCCGCTGGGCCAGTGGATTCTCCAGCTGTTGCTGGATTGCGCGCTTCAGTGGACGTGCGCCATACACAGGGTCGAATCCTGTCGATACCAGCCGGCTCATGAAGGTATCGCTCAACTCAAGAGCCAGATCCCTTTCTGCCAGTCGGTCCTTCAGGGTCTGCAACTGAATTTCTGCAATCCCGCGAATCTGCTCTTCCAGCAGCGGATGGAAGACCACCGTTTCATCAATTCGGTTGATGAATTCGGGCCGGAAGTGGGTGCCGACCACTTCCATGACTGCGGCTTTCATCGCCTCGTAGTTTTCATCCCCGGCCAGCTCCTGAATAATGTGAGAGCCGAGGTTTGAAGTCATCACAATCACGGTATTGCGAAAGTCCACCGTGCGCCCCTGACCATCAGTGAGACGCCCGTCCTCCAGTACCTGCAGGAGGATATTGAAGACATCCGGATGGGCCTTCTCGACCTCATCGAGCAACAGCAGTGAATAGGGTCTGCGGCGTACGGCTTCGGTCAGGTAGCCACCCTCTTCGTAACCTACATAACCGGGCGGTGCGCCGATCAGGCGGGCCACCGAGTGCTTCTCCATGAATTCCGACATGTCTATCCGGATCATGGCGTCTTCACTGTCGAACAGAAAATCCGCCAGCGCTTTACACAGCTCGGTTTTACCCACGCCCGTGGGTCCGAGAAACAGAAACGACCCGTTAGGCCGCTTCGGATCCGAGAGGCCGGCTCGCGAACGTCGAACCGCATTCGAGACCGCTCGGACAGCCTCCTCCTGGCCCACGACACGGCTGTGCAGGGAATCTTCCATGCGCAACAGTTTTTCGCGGTCACCCTCCATCATCTTGGACACCGGGATTCCGGTCCAGCGGGAGACGACTTCCGCGATTTCTTCATCAGTCACTTTATTGCGCAGTAGCTGGGTCTCGGCCGCCTCGTTCTCCTGCGCCGACTGCAGCTGTTTTTCCAGTTCCGGAATGCGGCCATACTGCAACTCGGACATCCGCGTGAGGTCGCCTGCCCGGCGCGCTGACTCGAGTTCGAGTTTCACCTGTTCCAACTCGCTCCGAATGTCCGCCGCGCCCTCCAACGAGGCTTTCTCCGCCTTCCAGATTTCCTCCAGATCGGCATATTCCCGCTCGACCCGGGCGATCTCCTCGTCCAGACCCGCGAGTTGCTTTTTTGCACCCGCGTCGCTGTCTTTCTTCACGGCTTCGCGTTCAATCTTGAGCTGAATGAGGCGCCGCTCCAGCTTGTCCATCGATTCCGGCTTGGAATCGATTTCCATGCGAATACGGCTGGCCGCCTCGTCGATCAGATCAATGGCTTTGTCCGGCAGCTGGCGATCAGTGATGTAGCGCTGCGACAGCCGGGCGGCGGCGATAATCGCGCTATCGGTAATATCCACGCCGTGATGCACTTCATAGCGTTCCTTGAGCCCGCGCAGAATCGCAATTGTGTCTTCTTCACTCGGCTCATCCACCAGTACCTTCTGGAAACGTCGCTCCAGCGCGGCGTCCTTCTCCACATACTGGCGATACTCGTTCAGGGTCGTGGCGCCCACGCAGTGCAGTTCACCACGCGCAAGGGCGGGCTTGAGCATATTGCCCGCGTCCATCGAACCCTCGGCCTTGCCGGCGCCGACCATGGTGTGCAGCTCGTCGATAAACAGGATGATACGCCCTTCCTGCTTGGACAATTCGTTGAGCACGGCTTTCAGGCGCTCTTCAAAATCACCACGAAACTTGGCGCCGGCCAGCAATGAACCCAGGTCGAGAGACAGCACCCGCTTGTTGCGCATGGTCTCCGGTACTTCGCCGTTCACCACGCGCTGGGCGAGACCCTCAATGATCGCGGTCTTACCCACACCGGGCTCACCTATCAACACCGGGTTGTTCTTGGTGCGTCGCTGCAACACCTGAATCGTTCGACGAATTTCGTCATCGCGCCCGATCACCGGGTCGAGCTTGCCCTGTTCGGCGCGTTCCGTGAGGTCAATGGTATATTTGTCCAGCGCCTGTCGGGACTCCTCTGCTTCCGGATTGTCTACAGTCTCGCCCCCGCGCACCGACTCAATGGCGGCTTTCAGGCCCTCCTCGCTGACACCATGCGCGGCGAGCAACTTCGCCACGGAGGTATTGCCCTGCAACATGGCCACCAGTACCAGTTCGCTGGAAATGTAGCTATCGCCGCCCTGCTGGGCCAGTTTGTCGGTAAGATTGAGCACCCGTGCCAGATCATTCGACAGATGAATATCGCCGCCAGACCCCTGAACTGTGGGCAACTGCGCGAGATTCACGCGCACCGCCTCGGACAGCCCGTTCAGATCCCCCCCCGCTTTCTGCAACAGCGGTCGAGCGGATCCCCCGCGCTGATCCAGCAGCGCACTCAGCAAGTGCACAGGCTCTACAAAATTGTGATCCTTACCCAACGCAAGGGACTGCGCATCGGCCAGCGCACCCTGCAATTGATTGGTCATTTTGTCCATTCGCATACCACTTTCTCCTGCATAGCTGCCTGCGGCGGAGGCTTTAGGCTTTCGATGTACCAATAAGTGGGGGCAAAATAACCTGATTCAAGTAGGGATATGTTTTCCGCGGCCATCCTCAAGCAATGTGATGATGCTCGCCATGCGACCCGTGGGACCATCGCGGCGGTAAGAATAGAACGTACCAGGGTGCAAATAAGTGCATGTATCGCCGCCGTACACAGCGGCGACCCCGGCGGCGGCCAGACGCAGGCGCGCCAGGGCATACAGGTCCGCAAAAAAGTATCCTTCGCGCCCGGGATTCGGGCGAAATGCAGACTGCGTGGCCACTGTTGCGGTGCCGGAGGCATGTAGAAACGCCTCGCGCACCTCGGGACCCACTTCGAAAACCCGGGGCCCGATTGCCGGGCCCAGCCAGGCCAGCAGCGCCCCGGGCTCGACCGCCAGCGCATCCACCGTCGCCTCCAGTACGCCCGCCGCCAGCCCGCGCCAGCCCGCGTGTGCCGCCGCCACTCTGTCGCCGTTGACAGTGCACAGTAGCACCGGCAGACAGTCGGCCGTCAGCACCGCACAGGCGATACCGGGGCGATCGGACCACTGCGCATCCGCCCGGGCCGTGTCTGCGCCCGGGTCAGCAGTGACTACCCGGGTGCCGTGTACCTGCTCCATCCAGCACACCTGCGTATCCTGAGGCAGACAGTCGGCCAATCGCTGGCGATTGCACTGCACCGCGGTAGCGTCATCCCCTACATGCTGGCCAAGATTCAAACTCTCGTAGGGCGAAGCGCTCACGCCGCCATGACGCGTGGTGCAAAACGCCCTGACGTTGGCCGGAGCGGGCCAGCAGGGCTCAATAAGGGGCAGCACTGCGCGCCACGGGGGGGTCCTCCTGTTGCAACACGGCTATCAGCGCCTGCAGATCATCGGGCAGGGCACAGGTGAACTGCAACTCCTCCCCGGTACGCGGATGCACCAGGCCCAGTGTCTGCGCATGCAGCGCCTGACGCGGAAATTGACGCAAGGCCGTTACCAGTGCCGTCGAGGCTCCAGCGGGAATGCGTGGCCTGCCGCCATACATTGGATCGCCCACCAGGGGATGGTGGCGGTAGGCCATATGCACGCGAATCTGATGCGTGCGCCCGGTCTCCAGCCGCACCGTCACCTGCGTGTGGTGTCCAAAACGCTGCGCGATGCGATAGTGAGTCACCGCTGGCTTGCCGCCAGCGCCAACCACTGCCATTTTTTTCCGCTGGCGGGGATGCCGACCCAGCGGAGCATCGATAGTGCCACCGCCCGTCAGGGCGCCGAGACACACAGCCACGTACTCCCGATGCACACTCCGTGCCTGCAACTGGGCGACCAGGTCATGGTGCGCCGGCAGCGTTTTGGCGACGACCATCAGGCCTGTTGTGTCACGATCCAGCCGGTGCACTATGCCACCGCGCGGCACCAGGGAAAGATCCGCTGCATGCGACAACAGCGCGTTGACCAGGGTGCCATCCGCATGTCCCGCAGCCGGGTGCACTACCAGCCCGGCGGGCTTATTGAGCACCAGCAGGTCCGCATCTTCATGCACGATATCAAGCGCTATGTCCTGAGGGCGCCAGGACACCTCGTTTTCCAGTTCGGCTGCAACCACCAGGGCGGCACCCGCGGGGACTTTATCCCGGGGACGCGCCGGCACACCGTCCACCAGCAGCTCGCCAGATTTGATCCACTCCTGCAGTCGCGAGCGGGAATACTCGGGAAACAGGGTCGCAGCGGCCTGATCAAGGCGGCAGCCTCGCAGCGTCTCGGGCACTGTGGCCACCAGTTCCACCTTATCTGTCATCGTCGTACCTGTTTATGCGCCCGCCCCGCTGTGGTTAAATACCGCTGCATCCACAACCGCGCCGGGGATCATAGCACGCCCAAGCGCGCCAGAGCGGTGAACCACATTGCGTACTATCTTGATTCTGCTTCTCAGTTTTGTCCTGTTCGGCTGCTCCGGCAATGACGAACTGCCCGACATGGGAGCCGACGCCGGCGAACAGCAAATATACCGGGAAGCACAGCGCTACCTGCGCAGCGGTAACTTCGACCTTGCCGTGCGCAGCCTGCAGTTGCTGGAATCGCGCTACCCATTCGGCAAGTACGCCGAGCAGGCGCAGCTGGAACTCATTTACGCACACTACAAGGCCTACGAACACGAAGCGGCGATTGAGGCGGCAGACAGGTTCATACGGCTGCATCCGCAACACCCCAATGTTGACTACGCGTTCTACATGAAGGGGTTGTCGGCTTATACCGGCAATGAAGATATCTTCAACCGGTTCATGCCAACGGATGCGACACAACGGGACACTTCGCAGGCAAAAGAGGCCTTCGCGGAGTTCGCCCAACTGGTCTCACGTTTTCCCGCCAGCCCCTACGCCGCCGATGCACGGGCGCGCATGGTAGCGTTGCGCAATGTGCTGGCCCGGCATGAAATCAACGTCGCCAATTACTACCTGCGACGTGGCGCCTATCTCGCAGCCACCAATCGTGGGCGCTACGTGGTGGAGAACTTTCAACGCACGCCTGCGGTTGCCGATGGCCTGGCAGTGATGGCCCAAGGCTATATTCTACTCGGCCTGAATGACCTTGCCCGCGATGCCATTGACACACTGGCAATGAACTTCCCGGAGCACCCCTCGATCGACAAGGAGGGGCAGTTCGACAGCGTGTATACGCTCAATGGCCTGCAGCGCTCCTGGCTGAACAAACTCTCGTTTGGCCTGATTGATCCACCACAGCCACCTCAGTTCGACAATCGGCCCGAACTATACTGAGCTCTGCCATACGCCACCGCTTGCCGCTCGCTGGCGCCCCGCCCCTCGGAGCGAATGCGCGCACAGGCCAGGCTAGTGACCGGGCTTCCAGCCTGAAGTAATGGGATAGCGCCGGTCGCGACCGAAACCCCTTCGGCTTATTCGCACACCGATTGGCGATTGCCGCCGCTTGTACTCGTTAAGATCCACCAGCCGCACCACGCGCTGCACATCCTCCCGATCAAGCCCGGTCGCGATGATCGCTTCAGCGCTGAAATCCTCCTCCACGTAGAGAGCAAGGATGCGATCCAGCACCTCGTAGGGCGGTAAACTGTCCTCATCCTTCTGGTCGGGACGCAATTCCGCCGACGGGGGACGCGTTATGACGCGCTCGGGAATACAGGGGCCCCGGGTGTTGCGATGGTGACACAACTCAACAACCACTGTTTTGGGAACATCCTTGAGTACGTCGAAGCCCCCGGCCATATCGCCGTACAGCGTGGAATAGCCGACTGCCAGTTCACTCTTGTTGCCGGTGGTCAAAACGAGACTGCCCTTCTTGTTGGAAATCGACATCAGCAACACGCCGCGACAGCGCGCCTGCAGGTTTTCCTCGGTGGTATCCACCGCGAGCCCGGCAAACTCTTCGGCAAGACTCGAAATGAACGCCTCGTAGATCGGCTCAATCGAAATTACCTTGTGCCGCACACCCAGAAGAGCCGATTGCGCTGCGGCATCCTCCACGCTCATCTGCGCGGTGTAACGAAACGGCATCATGAGCGCTTCAACCCGCTCAGCGCCAAGCGCATCGACGGCCAGCGCCATGGTCAGCGCCGAATCGACACCCCCGGAGAGACCGAGCACGACTCCGGGAAAATCGTTCTTGTTAACGTAATCCCGGAGGCCGAGCACGAGTGCCCGCCAGATGGCTTCCAGTTCTTCAAGCGGTGGCGCCATGTCTCCGCCAGTGATTCTTCCCGCATCTCCGTCGACAGAGAAACTCAGCCAGTATTCACCCTCTTCAAAATCAGGCGCGGAGCCGGCAACCTCTCCATCGGCGTTTACCGCGAAGGAGCCACCGTCAAAAACCAGTTCGTCCTGCCCTCCGACCTGATTGACATAGACAATAGGCAACCCGTTGTGGCGCGCCCGCCTACCCACCAGATCCCGGCGTTCGCCTCGCTTCCCCCTGTGATAGGGAGAGGAGTTGATATTCAGCAGCAGTTTCGCGCCGGCTGCGGCGGCCTGAGCAGTGGGGCCATCATCCCAGATGTCCTCGCATATACTGAGTCCGACGGGAACGCCGGCTATATCCAGCACGCAGGGAGCATCACCCTCTGCAAAGTATCGCTTTTCGTCGAACACCTGGTAATTGGGCAGACGCTGCTTGCGGTACTCGGCCAGAATCTCGCCCCGATGCAATACGGCCGCGACATTGTAAAGCAGGCCGTTGATCCTCCGCGGATAACCGAGAACAGCATAGGCATCACCGCGCATGGCCAGGCGGATTACCTCCAGCGAGCGCTCGACACGCAGTTCCATGCTCGGCCTCAAAAGGAGATCCTCGGGTGGATAGCCGCACAGCGTCAGCTCCGGAAACACCACAACCGGCGCAGCAAACTGCGCCTCGGCGCGCTCCAATGTAGCGATGACTTTGCTCGTATTGCCCTCGAAGTCCCCAACAAAGGTGTTCATCTGTGCCATCAGAATATTCAGGGTACTCATAGCGGTGTCGGCCTGCGGAATCAGGCCGCTATTGTCCGGAAAAGCGCGTCGAATCGCCAGCCCTGCGGTGTACCGATGGGTCGGTACAAAGCGCCACCCAGGAGTCCGGGCGCAATCAATTCCGCTACAGGCCTGTTACACTGCGGACACCAGAACAGGGGACAGGCAAGCGTACGGTGAACCGACCGGCCATTCTCACAAAACCTGTGCAACAGGTACCAAGCCAGCAAAACATTGCCCTGTTCAGGGTCTACATTGGCTACCGTTCCCTGCTTTCCATCGTACTGCTCATCATGCTGGTCAGTCCAAACACCCGGCAACTTGTCGGCTCACTGAACCCTGCACTCTATACAGCCGTCGCACTCGCCTATCTGGCTACCAGTATTCCTCTTGTGGGCTCTCTTTCGAGCCGGCTAAGCAGGAGCCAGCGGCTGATGCTGCTGGTTTTCACCAGCGACATCGTGGCGATCACCCTACTGGCCGACTCGAGTGGCGGCATGGTCAGCGGCCTGCCCGTGCTGCTGGTTGTCACTGTCGCCGCCAGTGCAGTGCTCATTTCCAACCGCACGCTGGCCACTCTGATAGCCGCGCTCAGCGTGCTGGCCATTCTCATGGATACGGTCTGGCTGATCCTCCGTGGGGTATTGGACAGTAATTCATTGTTCCCTGCCGGCATACTCGGCCTGTTGATTTTTAGCGTATCCCTCATGGTGCAACCTATTGCCCATCGCCTGGGCCGGGCTGAAGAACTCGCACGCAATCGCGCCAGCGATCTCTACTCATTGCAACGCCTCAACGAACAGATCGTGCAACACATGGAGACCGGTATTCTTCTAGTGGACAACGCGGGCGCCGTGCGCATCATGAACAAGGCGGCGAGCGGGCTGCTCACGCCCGACCGTCCGGTAGCCGTAGAGCAGGGTCGGCATCTGGGCGACTACTCAATCGAGCTGAACCTGCAGTTTGAACACTGGAAGACCACGGGCATCCATCGGGCCAAGCCTTTTACGGTAATGGAGAATGCCCCGCCGGTGATCGCCCACTTCCGTGAGCTGCAACCACACGCCAACCGCGAGGCGCTGGTATTCGTGGAGGACTACACCCCGGTCACGCAATATGCCCAGTCGCTCAAGCTGAATTCCCTGGGCAGGCTTACCGCCAGCATCGCGCATGAAATACGCAACCCGCTTGGCGCCATAAGCCATGCGGCGCAATTGCTGCAAGAGTCCCGCGAGCTGACGCAATCCGATAAACGAATGGCAGAAATCATTCAGCATCACTGCGAGCGGGTAAACCAGATCGTGGAAAGCGTTATGCAGATATCGAGGCGGGAGCCGCCCAAACCCGAGTATCTGCCCCTGACGCCCTGGCTGACCAGATTTGTGCGAGACTACCTGGACGCTCTCAATCGCACTGCCGACGTCACGATCGAGAGTGAGTACAACGAGCTGATGATCGAATTCGACCCTGAGAACCTCGGCCGCGTACTGACCAACCTGCTGGACAATGCGCTGCGCCACAGCAAGCTCGCCATTGGCAGCGAGACTGCGCGTGTCCAGGTATCTCTGGATTTCTCTGTACACCAGTGTCATATCGACGTGATTGACGCGGGCTCGGGTGTGCCCGCCGGAGACATACCCAAACTTTTTGAACCCTTTTACACTACCGTGGAGGAAGGCAGCGGCATGGGACTGTACCTTTGCAAAGAACTGTGTGAAATCAACAACGCAGACATCAGTTATCGCAGAACCTCAAGCGGTGAAAGCTGTTTCAGGCTCAGCTTGAATCACCGGGCGCTGTAAATGACCCAGACTGTATTGATAGTGGATGACGAGCCGGATATTCGCGAGCTGCTGGATATCACCCTCAGCCGCATGGGACTCGAAACCTACAGCGCCTCCAACCTGCAGGAAGCCATGTCAATGGTGGCGTCGATCAAACCGGACCTGTGCCTGACCGATATGCGCCTGCCGGATGGCAATGGCATTAGCCTGGTCGAGTATATTCAGAAAGACTATCCGAATATTCCGGTGGCAATGATCACTGCCCACGGCAGTGTGGAAGCCGCTATCGCCGCGCTCAAGGCAGGCGCCTTCGATTTCATCAGCAAGCCCATCGAACTGGAGAACCTGCGCAGGCTGGTAAGCACAGCGCTGCAGTTGGACATGGATACGAGCCGCGCCGAGTGCGCCGTGGATCAGGAGTTGATCGGCAATGCCCCGTCCATCCAGTTACTTCGCCAACAGATTTCCAAGCTCGCACGCAGCCAGGCCCCTGTGCATATTCATGGCGAATCCGGCAGTGGCAAGGAAGTCGTGGCACGCCTGATCCACAACCATGGCCCCCGCGCAGCCGGGGCGTTTGTCGCCGTCAACTGCGGAGCGATCCCGCATGAGTTAATGGAGAGTGAACTTTTCGGACACATGAAAGGCAGCTTTACAGGTGCTGCCTACGACAAGGTCGGCCTTTTTCAGGCCGCCAGCGGCGGCACACTTTTCCTCGATGAAGTTGCCGACCTGCCCCTGTCCATGCAGGTCAAACTACTGCGCGCAATACAGGAAAAGTCCGTGCGACCGGTTGGCGCGGCGCAGGAGGAAGCCACCGATATTCGCCTGCTAAGCGCAACACACAAAGACCTTGCCAGAGAGGTGGAAGCCGGGCGCTTCCGCAAGGACCTCTACTATCGCATCAACGTCATCGATGTAAATGTTCCCAGCCTGAGAGAGCGACTGCAGGACTTGCCCGCTTTGACCGATAGCATTCTCGACAAGATTGGACGGCAGGAGGGGCGCTTGCGTGCACACCTCGATACTTCTGCGCTGGAGGCATTGCGCGCTTACCGCTTTCCGGGCAATGTCCGCGAGCTGGAAAACATGCTCGAACGGGCACTGGCGCTCTCCGACGGCGAGCACATCACGGCGGCAGACCTGCAGTTTTCCAGTGCGACTTCCGCTGTCGAGCCTGGTGTGGTTCAACAGTCGAGCGCCAACCCGGCAGCCTGGTCGGCGCGAGACGCCTTCGGCCGGATGGAATCCTACCTGGAAGACATAGAGCGGGAGATTATCAGCGCCGCGCTCGAGGAATGCCGCTGGAACAAAACGGCAACGGCAAAACTGCTTGGCATTGGGTTCAGAAGCCTGCGTTACCGACTGAAAAAGCTGGGCATGGAGGACTGATCTGGCAGTGGCAACCGCTGCGAAGTACTCGCCCTCTTTCCCGATTACCAGCAGCGCGCCGCGGATTGATTGCCCGTTACGGTTTTAAGGCCCTGCCAATTGAGCGTCAATGTGCCACAGGCGCGATCTGCACTCTGTGCCCGCTGAGGCTGTGCGTGCAATGCAAAGCCCTGTGAGAGCATGGAGATGTCAATCAGATAGACGCCTTCTGGCGCCAAAGCAGGCCAGGTGTTGCCCTCCCCGTCCAGGGCGAAAGGACTTTCGGGATAACCCAGCGCCACGAGTGAAGCAGCGTAGCGTTTGTGCTCTATATAAAACTGCTCCTGCCGCGCCAGCACAGCAAGCAGCTCTGAGCTCGCCACAGCGCGGCGTGTACGCAGGAGATGATCCCGATATCCCGGCAATGCGATCGTCATCAGCGCAGCGATGATGAGCAACACGATCACCAGTTCAACCAGTGTGAACCCGCGGCTGCGCAGCGACCGTTTCATACGCGATTACGCCAACTACAGGGCATCGCTGCCCGGCTCGCGCCAGAAAACCGGTAAGGGCGTACCTCCAGCCACGGGTACGGCCACGCCGGTGGCCAACTGTGTACTGGCAAGGCCCGCGCCACCACCATCCATGACGACCAGAATCTCAAACAGCGCTCCCCAGGCCGGGGTGTGAGCTTCCGTGCGAGCCGCCAACGGCAGCTCGACCAGAGTTGGTTGCAGGCGAGTGACCCGTATCCGCAAATCTACCCCTTCTGGCAGCGGCGTCAGCGTCGGGTTTGTAAGCTCAAAGTCATCGCAGGAGGACATGCCACTGCCAGCCAGGCAACTGCTCCATCCAACAGGGTTCGCCAGATCGAAGCCGGCCCCTGTGGTGGTTAGCTCGTTCACTATCGACTGCGCCCGCTGTTGCGCGCGCAGTAGCATCTGGTCGTTTCCCGCCATGCGAAACTGTAAGCCGGCCGTGTGCATGGCGCCGGCACTCACCATTGCCAACAGCAGGCTAAACACCAGCGTCAGGGGCAGTATCGCGCCAGCCTGATTCCGGTTCTGAGCCGACATGTCCGCAACGCTCACTCAATCGTCACGCCAGAGGCGCTGGGCTGCAAGATTGCGCAGGGGTACCGAGGTTGAAAATACCCGGCGCAGGTAGGCATCCCCCGGTGCATTAACGTGTTTACTCCCAAGCGTATAGGATCGGGTGTCGATATGACCCGGCACAGCACTGAGACTGCGCAGCAGTAAATGCACAGAGACAGATACAGCGGAGTCCATCTCGGTGGCGCCAAGCGCATCCTGGTACCTGTTCACCACGCCGTTGCCAGTGGTATCAAGGCCAAACTCAAACTGCATGTCTTCTACTCCCTCAACCAGGCAGCGCGCCGTCATGGAGTCACCCGCCAGCGTTTCCATGCACAACGTGGGTACGGTATCGGCGGGCTCAACGGCGAACGGGCGAATGAAAAACACCCTGGCGCTGGCTTCCCACAGGCTCAGGCCGGGGTCTGCAAACGCCGGACCATCCAGATCGCGCGGACGGTGTTGCTCCCATTGCGCCGGCGCACCCTCCAGACGTCGCAGATACCAGGTCTCGACGCCACCCCGGGTCAGGTCTGGCGCGACATCACCCCGATACAGGCTCGGCCGGGCAAAGCTCCGCTTCACGCCAAGCAGATCGGTGCCGGGGAGGATTGTCCCCGGGTCCACACAGGAAAATGTATCCCCATCTGAGCTTCGCGGTGCAAGCGGGCCTGCCTGGTTGTCGATGAATGACAGCGGTCTGGCGGTATCCAACGCCCAAACGCCAGGACTGCAATCCCCGGCAACAGGGGCCGCATCCACGATGGAGGAATCTGGCAGCCCGGCAAAAAAGCCCGCCATTGCGAGCTCCCGACTCATGAGGCGCAGGGCATAACGCCCGTTCTCCTGCATGCGTGCCATCTGGTCTTCGTAGAGATATTGCCGTTTACCATTGAGGTAGGCCGCGATGACCCCGCCGCTGAGCAAAACACCCAATAACAGGGCGATCAGCATTTCCACCAGCGTCAGGCCGGACTGCGGTGTCCAGCGCGCAATGCCACGCAGCGGGGTGCTCACGGCACACCCACGACAATGGTTGACAACTCCAGGTGCCGCCGCAGGCGGTTGTTTCCCGGTTCAGCGTCCGCAACATCGTAAAGCCCCGGAACCAGTGCCCCGCAGCGCAGACCGGAAGCTTCATCAGACGGCGTAGCACCCCGCCAGCTCAGGCCCAGTGTCACCAGCGAACCGCTGCGCCGAAAGCACGCCCGGGGAGCCGAGAGCCCACCCGCTGACTGGCCCGCGCTGGTTTCATTCGCCCCCAGCAGCGCGGCCTCCCAGCGCCATAGATCGAACACCGCCAGTTGCTCCGGGGTGCAAGCGCTCGTGTTGCAGTTAGTCCCGGGGGAGGGTTGTGGCTCCGCCGCATCCCCCGCCACCGCCGCTGTGTAGAGATCCACCTGGCCCGGATTTGCGGCGATTCGCGTCAGTATATCCACTGCCAGAGCATTCGCGATCGAGTACTGATGGGCTTCGAAGCTGGCACGCTTCGCGGCGAGTTGGACAGACATCACACCCGACATGCTGGCGGTAAAAACGCACAGGGCGATGAGAAACTCCAGCAGTCCGACTCCGCGAGCTGCAGAGGCCGACCGCCCGGCGCAGTTGTCGCTGGCAATGCTTCTTCCCGCAACCCTGGCCCGCTTCATACCAACTCCGGACACGAGCCCCAGTGCCGCACAAGCCGGGCACGCCCGACAATATTCAGCACAACGCTGATCGAGCGTGCCTGTGGCGCACAGAGCTGCAAGGTGAGGTTGCGATGCGCCGAGCCGTCGGGCAGGTAGTGAATGATTTCGCTGGCAGCGCGCGTTCCGAGCCGGTTGGTTACCGCGAAGCCCGCAGGCAATCCCTCAAAAACGCGCAATATGCGGTCGACGCCCGGTTCCACTACCCCGTCCCGGTTGGGATCGGCAAACACCAGCCAGCCATCCGCATAGTCATCATCACAGCGCGCCTCGCCAGTGGATGCCATCGACGAGGGACAGACAGTCACCACCGCGTTACGCATCACCGCCTCGGCGCGCGCCAGACTGATCGCCCCCATTAATCGCTGCGACCCGGCATGCAGGCGGTTCTCCTGCACCACAGCCCCGAGTGCGGGAGCCCCGAACACCACCAATACGGCGAACATCAGCAGCACGATCAGAAGTTCAACCAGACTGACCCCCCTGGCCGGGGCGGTTAACAAAACCTTGTTCAACATCCCGTTCATTACGCGCCTCCTTGCACGCAAGAGGATAGTCAGGTCGGGCCGGGATGCCAGAGATTGGCTTGTAATGACCGACAACGGTCGAAAATGAAGGCTTTGGGCTAGATGTTTTTCGCGTCTATGCGCAGTTCGCGCGGCAGGGAGAAGGTAATATGTTCAGGGCGCCCCTCAAGTTCTACCGCACCGTGCGCTCCCAGGGCGCAGAGCCCATCCAGCACCTCCTGCACGAGAACCTCCGGAGCGGAAGCGCCAGCCGTAACACCGATGCTGGTCTTGCCCTCCAGCCACGCAGGGTCGATGTCTTCGGCCGCGTCCAGCAAGTAGGCCTCGGCTCCCATGCGCTCCGCCAGCTCACGCAGACGGTTGGAGTTTGAACTGTTGGGAGAACCCACCACCAGCATGAGATCGCAGTGCGCGGCCAGTTGCTTGACTGCGTCCTGGCGATTCTGTGTGGCGTAGCAGATATCATCCTTGCGCGGACCTTCTATATCCGGAAATTTCTCACGCAGGCGTTCTATTACGCGCTGGGTGTCATCCATGGACAAGGTGGTCTGGGTCACATAGGACAGCTTTTGCGGGTTCTTCACGACCAGTTCTGCAGCCTGCTGTTCATCCTCCACCAGATAGATTTCGCCGCCGGCAGAGCGATCATACTGCCCCATGGTGCCTTCGACTTCAGGGTGGCCACGATGGCCGATAAGTACGCACTCGCGACCCTGCAGGCTGTAACTCGCGACCTCCACATGCACCTTGGTGACCAGCGGACAGGTGGCGTCGAACACCTTGAGCGCTCGCTTGCCCGCCTCCTCGCGCACCGCGCGGGACACACCATGGGCACTGAAAATAACGATACTGTTGTCCGGCACCTCGTGCAGTTCGTCTACGAACAGCGCGCCACGCGCGCGCAGGTCATCCACGACAAAGCGATTGTGAACAACCTCGTGGCGCACATAGATGGGTGCCCCGAACACTTCCAGGGCTCGATTGACGATATCGATGGCGCGATCCACTCCGGCACAGAATCCGCGCGGGTTCGCCAGTTTGATCTGGAGTGTCATACACCCTCCCAGTTCGCGATCCTAGTGCACATCCACCGGCTCAACCCGATGCACAAGCACATCAAAGAGGATTGTACGGCCCGCCAGCGGGTGATTGAAGTCTATGGTCACCTCTGCCTCGTCGAAACCCACGACCATTCCCGCCACCTCGCCGCCGGCGGCATCGGCAAATGACAGCACCAGCCCCGGCGTGAGATCGATTTCGTCGTCGAAGTTTTCGCGTCCTATCCGTTGCACGTTGTTGTCATTTGGCTGGCCAAAGGCATTCTCCGGCTCAACCGTGAAGAGCTGGCGCTCGCCAGCTCCCATGCCGAACAGCAGGCGCTCGAACCCCGGCAACAGGCTGCCATCGCCAACTTCGAAATCGACCGGATCGCCGCCAAAATTGGTATCGACCTCAGAGCCATCCTCAAGACTTACGGAAAAGTTTACGAAGACCCGTGTACCCTCGCCAACCTCAACACGGTTCATGATGAACTTCCCACGCTGTGCTTCGGCGCCGGGTCACGCGCAAGAAAACTGTCGAAAAGCATCAGCCCCGCGCCCAGCGTAATTGCGGAATCGGCAATATTGAAAGCCGGAAAATACCAGCCGCCGTAATGCACGGAGATGAAATCCACCACATAACCCAGCGCAACCCGATCCCAGAGATTGCCCAGCGCACCGCCGAGAATAAATGCCAGGCTCACGGCCAGCAATCGCTGGTCGCGCGGCAGCAGGTAGAGCCAGATCACCAGGCCCACGCTTATCACGCTTGCGACAATACTGAAAAAATAGCGCTGCCAGCCGCCGGCGTCGTGAAGAAAGCTGAAGGCAGCTCCCATATTGTGCTGCAACGTCAGGTTAAACCAGAAGAAGACCGGTACCGGCCTGCCATAGTCGAGCGACTCGGTTGCCAGAAACTTGGTGTACTGATCCAGCACAACCAGCAGCAGCGCAAGGCCATACCATGGCAACACTGATCTCAGGCTACGCAAAACGGCGCACCTCTCCGCTGCCCTCAATGTTTTCTACACAGCGCTCACAGAGGCCAGGATGCGCGTCGATGCTGCTCACCTCGGGCCGCCGGTGCCAGCAGCGCTCACATTTCTCATCGCCGGACGCGCTCACCAGCAAGCGCAAACCCGCAAGCTCCGTATCCGCCGCGTCCGCGGGTGCGCTCGACAGTGGCGCGAGCGTTGCCGAAGACGTAATCAATACAAAGCGCAACTCCTCGCCGAGGGCCGCAAGCGGTTCAAGCAACTCTTCGCTACAGTAGAGCGTGACCGCAGCGTCGAGTGAACCGCGCAATTCACCCGCGGCGCGTTTCGCCTCCATTTCCCGATTTACCGCAGCACGCACCGCTATTACCTCGCGCCAGTATGCGGGACCCATGGGTTCCTCATCCGCCTGATGCTGCAGGCCCCCAAACCATTCCGAGAGCATCACGGAAAGCGCGCGCTCCCCGGGCAGGTTTTCCCAGATCTCTTCCGCTGTAAAACTGAGAATCGGTGCTATCCAGCGCACGAGCGCCTCGGCCACCAGGCACATCGCTGTTTGTGCCGAACGGCGGGCGAGACTGTCGGGCTGGGTCGTATACTGACGATCCTTGATGATATCCAGATAGAAACCGCCGAGATCATTGGCGCAAAACTGATGCAGCTTCTGATAGATGAGGTGGAACTGATAGCTGCGGTAGTGCTCGAGGATCTCATTCTGCAACTGTGCGGCGCGGCCCACCACCCAGCGATCGAGCGGCAGCATGCTCGCGAACTCCACGGCGTGTGCTTGCGGCGTATAACCATCCAGGTTTGACAGCAAAAAACGCGCGGTGTTGCGAATACGCCGGTAGGCATCTGCGGTGCGCTTGAAAATTTCGTCACCGACAGACAGTTCTCCGCGATAATCAGTTGCCGCCACCCAGAGGCGCAGCACATCCGCACCGAGGTCGTTCATCACGGTTTTCGGCGCGACAATATTGCCGAGGGATTTGGACATCTTGCGGCCATCGCTATCCACCGTGAAGCCGTGCGTCAACACCGTGCGATATGGCGCCGCTCCGTGCATTGCCACACTGGTGAGCAACGATGACTGAAACCAGCCGCGGTGCTGGTCCGATCCCTCTAGGTAGAGGTCGGCCGGCACGGCAAGCTCCTCGCGCCTGCGCAGCACACAGGCATGGGTGACACCGGAGTCGAACCAGACATCCAGCGTATCGCTGACTTTCTCGTAGTCCGCCGCCTCTGCTCCGAGTAGCTCCGCCGGATCGAGATCAAACCAGGCCTCGATACCGGCCGTTTCCATGCGCTCGGCAACCTGTTCAATCAAACCCGCGGTGCGCGGATGTAATTCACCCGTCTCACGGTGCACAAACAGGGCGATCGGCACACCCCAGGTGCGCTGCCGGGAAATACACCAGTCGGGACGACTGCCCAGCATGCCGTCAATCCGCGCCTTGCCCCACTCGGGAAGCCAACGCACCTCTTCAACCGCCTGCAGCGCCTGCTTGAGCAACCCATTCTGATGCATGCTCACAAACCACTGCGGCGTCGCCCTGAATATGATGGGTGTTTTGTGCCGCCAGCAATGCGGATAGGAATGCTGGTAATCCTCTGCGTGCAAGAGTACCCCACGCTCTCTCAGAAGCTCGAGAATCGGTTCATTCGCCTTGAATACATGCTGTCCGGCGAAATATTCCGTATCCGGCAGAAACACGCCGTTGCCGCCCACCGGGTTGATGACTTCCAGCGCATAGCGCTCACCGACAACAAAATCGTCCTGGCCGTGGGCAGGTGCCGTGTGCACCGCGCCAGTCCCGGCCTCGGTGGTGACATGCTCGCCCAGCACAATCGGTACCTGGCGCGGCAGGAAACAATGCTGCAACAAGCTGCCCTCAAGCGCGCTGCCTTTGCAGCCACCGGCTATAGCGACGGGCTCAATAGCATAGCGTTGCGCGCAGGCCTCGGCGAGATCGGCGGCAACCAGCAGCGCCCTGTCGGCGGTTTGCAGCAACACATAGTCGAGATCGGGATGCAGGCATACGGCCATGTTCGCCGGCAGCGTCCACGGCGTTGTCGTCCAGATGGGAACTGCGATTTCGCCATCCCAGTCGGCACCGCATGCCGCGGCAATCGCCGCAGCGTCAGCGGCAACAAAAGCCACATCGATTGCCGGGGACGTTTTGTCACGGTACTCAACTTCAGCTTCCGCAAGCGCCGAGGCGCAGTCCAGACACCAGTGCACCGGCTTGAAACCCTTGTGCAAGTGGCCGTTCCCGACTATCCGGCCCAGGGCTCGCACAATGTCTGCCTCAAAACGGAAATCCATGGTGAGATACGGGTTCTGCCAATCGCCCAGTACACCCATGCGTACGAAATCCTGCCGCTGGGCGTCCACCTGCCGCGCGGCGTACTCGCGGCATTTGCGGCGAAAGTCGGCCGGGCTGATCTTCACGCCGGGTTTGCCGACTTTCTTTTCCACGTTCAGTTCAATCGGCAAGCCGTGGCAGTCCCAACCCGGCACATAGGGCGCATCGAAACCATCCAGCGTACGGGAGCGAACGATGATGTCCTTGAGAATCTTGTTGACCGCGTGGCCGATGTGCAACTCGCCATTCGCGTAGGGAGGGCCATCATGCAAAATGAACTTCGGACGGCCACTGCAGTGCTCGCGGATCAGGCGATAAAGATCCTGTTCTGCCCACTGCTGCAAGCGCTGAGGTTCACGCTGCGCGAGACTGGCCTTCATGGGGAAAGCCGTACTTGGAAGATTCAGCGTGTCTTTGTAATCAGTCATAGTGCCGTCATTCGGGCGCCGCCCCCTGAAACCAGGCGCGGGCGTTGTTCAGGTCGCGCGCAATGTTCATGCGCAATTCGTCGATGGAATCAAATTTAATCTCGTCGCGCAGTTTGTGACGGAAGGTCACTTCAATACGCCGGCCATAGAGATTCAGTTCGCGATCCAGTACATGTACCTCCAGATTCGCTTCTATGCTGTCGTTCACCGTTGGCCTGACACCCACGTTTGCCACGCCCGGCGCATTCTGCAGCCCCGCTCCGCTAACCTCAACGGCGTAGACGCCCGACAGGGGCGCTCGCAAACGCCGTAGATCCAGGTTCGCAGTAGGCGCACCGAGGTCACGCCCCAGTTGCCGGCCGACAACCACCCGCCCGGAGATACTGTAAGGGCGTCCCAACAAAGCCTCGGCGGTGGCGAAATCTGCATCCTCCAGCGCGCTGCGAATCCGGGTGCTGCTGACTCTCTCACCATCCAGTTCCACGGTGGGCGTTGAGACGGCCTCGTAGCCATAGTGCTTACCCTGCTGCTTGATGAAGTCGATATCGCCCTGGCGACCAACACCAAAGCGGAAATCATCACCCAGTACGATATAGCGCACTCCCAGGCCAGCGACGAAAATATCGTCTATAAAGCGCTGCGCAGACATACCGCGCAAAGCCCTGTTGAAGCGGATACGCAGCAGGCGATCCACCCCCAGAGCCTCGAGCGCGCGGAATTTTTCGGCAAAGCTCATGAGTCTGGCGGGCGCCTCCAGCGGTGCGAAATACTCTCGCGGCAATGGCTCGAACACAATAATCAGCGACGGCAGCCCAAACTCACGCGCTTGCTCCAGCAAATGCGCGATCACTGCCTGATGGCCGAGATGCACACCGTCAAAGGCACCGATAGTTGCGACGCAACCGTGATGTCTGGGGCGCAGATTGTGCAGCCCGCGAATGAGTTCCATGCGGTGGCTTAGCCCGGACAAACCAAACCAGAGAGTATAACGAAGTTGGGTCTGCTAGCCTATGGCCACGGACGCTGGAAGGCTCGCGCGCCTAGGAAGACACAGGCGCGCGCAGGTGGTGCGGACGCGTGCCCGCGAGAAAATGCGCCAGCACATACACAGCCACGCCCAGCAGGCAGACCAGAGCCATCTCCAAAAGACGCCTCTGCCAGGACCACTCGAGCCAGGTCGCGCTCTCGGGTGCGAAAATCAGCAATACGGCGCACATCACTGCAGTTGCAAACAGCAGGCGCAGGCCGTGCGCCTTACAGCCGGGCTGGAAGCGGAAAACCCCCTGCCGCAGCAGGCCGCGCAGCAGCAACGCCGCATTCAGGTAGGCCGCCAGGCTCGTTGCCAGGGCCAGGCCGACGTGGCCGATATTCCACAGCATCATCAGGGGAAAAACAAAGGCCAGGTTCATCAGCATATTGGCCGCCATCGCGATAATACCGATCTTTACCGGCGTTTTCGTGTCCTGGCGCGCGTAGAAGCCAGGCGCGAGAATTTTCACCAGCATAAAGGCGATCAGGCCGAGGCTGTAGGCCCTCAGGCTGAGGCTGGCCATCTGCACATCGTGCGGCGTCAGGGCACCATTTTGAAAGAGCGTGATCAGGATGGGTTCAGCGAGCAGGATTAGCGCTGCCGCCGACGGGACACCGATAATGAGCACCGTGCGCAGCGCCCAGTCGAGCGTAATACTGAATTGTTCTTCGCGCGCGGCGGCGCGGTGCGTGGAAAGGCTCGGCAGTATCACCGTAGCAACCGCAATCCCGAAAACTCCCAGGGGCAATTCGGCGAGCCGGTCAGAATAGTACAGCCAGGAGACGCTGCCGGTGGGCAGGAAGGACGCCAGCACTGTATCAAGCAGCAGGTTGATCTGACTGACAGACACACCGAACAGGGCGGGAATCATCAGCGTCAGGATACGTTTCACGCCTGCATCGCGGCTGTCCCACTTGGGCCGGGGTATCAGATCCAGGCGATACAACGAGGGCAATTGAAACAACAGCTGGATAACCCCGGCCAGAAAGACACCCCACGCCAGTGCAAATACCGGCTGTTCGAACCAGGCCGAGGCCACCAGCGCGGCAAAAATCAGCGAGATATTGAGAAATATCGGCGTCAGGGCCGGTACCGCGAAGCGGCCGTAGCTGTTCAGGATAGCGCCGCAGAAGCCGGTCATGGAAATCAGCATGAGATAGGGAAAGGTAATGCGGATCAGGTCTGCGGTGAGCTGGAATTTGGCCGGCTGGTCTACGAACCCGGGGGCGAAAACTGCCGCCACAAGTGGCGCCGCCATTACAGTCACCAGGGTGATCACTAGCAGCGTGCCGCCCAGCATGCCGGCAACGCGGTCTACCAGCGCCTTGGTGGCTGCGAGACTGCCCGCGGCCCGGTAGTCTGCAAGCACCGGCACGAAAGCCTGGGCGAAAGCACCCTCGGCGAACAGCCTTCTGAGAAAATTGGGGATCTTGAAGGCGACGAAAAAGGCATCGGCGGCTGTGCCAGCACCGAAGAATGCGGCGATGGCGATATCGCGAACCAGGCCGAGCACCCGCGAGATCATGGTGAGCATACCCACCAATGCACTGGATCGCAGCAGTCCAGGTGCTGGCGGACCGCTTCGCGTGGCTGCGCCGTCGGTCATTTTCCGTGGCAAGCCGGGTCGCTCACGCCCAGCGCTCCCTCAGGAAGTCTGCATGTATATGCAACCACTGCAGCGCGATCAGGGTATGTCCGTTGGGAACGCGGTCTGCCGCCAACAGCGCCAGCGCCTCTGTGCGCGCCACGGAGTGCACGAGAATGTCTTCCCCTTCCTCCTGGAGGCCATGCACCTCGCCGGGTTTGGCTGCTGCTATGAGGCGGCCACAGTAGAGCGTGACGCGCTCGCTGCAGGCGCCGGCGCTGGGGTATACGGTTGCTATGGGCATCAGCTCGGCCAACTCGCAGGCTGCCTCCTCCATGGCCTCCCGGTGGGCAACCTCCCGATCGCTTTCGCCCTCGCCCACAACACCGGCTATCAGCTCGAGCATCCAGGGGCCGGCATCTGCGCGCAGCGCGCCCGGCCGGAACTGTTCGACCATCACCAGTGTGTCGCTCACCGGGTCGTAGGGCAGTACACCCACCGCATTGCCACGCTCGAATATCTCGCGTGCAACGGGCTCGCTCCAGCCGCCGTTGAACAGGCGATGCTGCAGGGTCACTTTGCGCACCGCGAAATGCCCGGACCACACGATCCTGTCATCGAGGATGCGCACATCGCTGGCGCCGAAAGTCAGCTCGGGAGGCATCAAAAGCGGCTCGCGGTATACCAGTTGACGTCTCTGGCATGCCGGTCTACCTGATCTACCACGTCCAGAATCAGGGCAAAAAGGGCCATGCGCACGAGCATGCCGTTATCTGTCTGCCGGAAAATTGCCAGATTCGGGTTGTCATTCAGGTCTTCGTCCAGTTCCCGGGCATTGACACGTGAATCGCGTGGCAGAGGATGCATGATGACGGTATTCGGCTCGCAATGATGGGTGTAGATATTCTGGTTCAACCTGAAACGGCCACGGTACAGATCGGCCTCTTCCCGCGTGGTAAACCGCTCCTCCTGAATGCGCGTCGAATACACGATATCCACATGGGCAATACTCGACTCAAGTTGATCCGACTCGATCACTTCGTGCCCGGTTGCTCGCAACTGCTCGACAATTTCTGCCGGCATGCGCAGCGCGTCTGGCGACACCAGCACGATCAGCACACCCGGATACAGACCGAGCAGCTTGCACAACGAATGCACGGTGCGCCCGTAGCGCAAATCGCCAACCATGGCGATGCGCAACTGGTCGAGCGACCGCCCGCGAGCGCTAATTTCGCTGCGAATGGTGTACAGATCCAGCAGGGCCTGGCTGGGGTGCTCATTACTGCCATCGCCCCCGTTGATCACGGGAACACGGCTGGCAGCCGCAAATTCCGCCACCGACCCCTCCGCGGGATGCCGCATGGCGATCACATCCGAATAACCGCTCAGCACTCGCGCGGTATCGTACAGGGATTCGCCCTTGGCGATGGCGGAATTCTCGAATCCGGTGGTTTCCCTGACCTCTCCACCGAGCAGATTGAAGGCGCTGCCAAAGCTCACCCGGGTCCGGGTACTGGGTTCGAAAAACATGGATCCAAGTATGGCGCCATCGAGCACGCGGGTTACGCGTTGCCGGTGCGCGTAGGGCGCCATGCGATCGGCGACGGCGAAAAGCCGCTCTACATCGTCTCGCTCAAATTGCTGGATTGACAAGATATGGCTACCGGCAAACTGCACGCTGGATCGCTCCCGAAAGGTGGCAGGCTGTACGTTTTGATGGCGCTCATTATAGGCGGGCTCCGGGGGCCTGCCCATGTGCGTAATACCGATAAAAAACCCACCGCTCAGGCGAGCAGTGTATCCGCGTAAAGCAGCAGATCTTCCAGCACCTGGCGCTTATCCTCGCTCAGGCTTGAGTCCGCCTGCAGCGCTTCAATCTGCGTATGAAACTCTTCCAGACAAATGCTTGCTCCCGCAGCCGGATCGGTGAGTCGCTGGTAGCGGTACTCTTCCCACTGGGCACGTTCCTCCGAGGACAGCGTTTGCGGATAGTTGCGGGCGCGGTAGCGAAACAGCATCTCGGGCAGCCTCTGATCCTCGAAAACCCAGCTCTGCGACGCCAGTTCTTCTGGCCTGGCCGCGCGGATCGCCTCCATGCTGCGTCTATCCTGGTCGGAGAAGAACCCTCCGCTGTACAGGGCCAGATCGGGATCTACCGTCTCAGCCGATGTACGCTTCTTATAAATTTCGCGAATCTTTTCGTTGAAGGCCTTTGACTCCGTCTGCCGGTAATTTTGCAACATCGCCAGGTGTCGACGACAGCGCTCGCCGTCAAGGCCCAGCCGTTGCGCGATCTCCGGGCTCGCCATGCGCGCCGGGAGCACAATCGGACAGCGATTCACATGCACCGATTTGAGTCCCGGTCTGACACTGTCGTGCGCCATATCCTCGGCACGCGTGTAGAGGAGTTCACGCAATTCGGCCCCGGACAGGGCCTGCAATGGCGCGGGGTCCGCATTCAGGTCGTAGCAAATGATTTCATTGCGATTTACAGGATGCCGTGCCAGCGGCACGATCAGGCCGATATTGTGGCGCTCGGCGCCAAACATGCCCGATACATGCAGTAGCGGTTTCATGCCCTCGACGTCGAGCTGCGCCAGCACAGAATTCTTGTCCCGGTTCGCCAGCACAAATTCATACAGCTTCGGCTGGCGTTGCCGTATCAGACGCGCCAACGCGATCGTCGCGTGAACATCAGCCAGCGCATCGTGCGCAGCTTCGTGGCCAATGCCGTTCGCCGCGGTCAGATCCTCAAGGCGAAAACTCGCAGAACCGTCCTCCCGCAGCGGCCACTGAATACCCTCGGGGCGCAAAGCAAAGGCCGTGCGCAGCATGTCGATAATATCCCAGCGGGAATTGTCGCCCTGCCACTCGCGCGCATAGGGATCAAAAAAATTCCGATACAGAGTGTGGCGGGTGACCTCGTCGTCGAAGCGCAGCGAGTTGTAGCCCACCGCGCAGGTGCCGGGCTGTGCCAGCTCCGCGTGAACCCGGCTAATGAACTGACTCTCAGGCAGCCCTTTTTCCAGCGCCAGTTGCGGTGTTATACCCGTAACCAGGCAGGCGCCTGGCTGTGGCAGGAAATCATCCGCGGGGCGGCAGTACAAAACCAGTGGCTCGTCGATAATCTGCAGGTCGGCGTCGGTGCGTACACCTGCAAACTGCGCGGGACGATCGCGCACCGGATCGGCACCGAAGGTTTCATAGTCATGCCAGTAGAACGTGGGCTCGCGGCTGCTAGACAAGGTCCAGGGCCTGCTCTTCGATTTTTGCCCGCCAGATTCTGGGCCCTGTCTCATGCACGGAACTGCCCCGAGTATCCACCGCCACAGTCACCGGCATATCCCTGACTTCGAACTCGTAGATTGCCTCCATACCCAGTTCCTCAAAGGCCACGACCCGAGCCGCGGTTATCGCCTTGGACACCAGGTATGCCGCTCCGCCCACCGCCATCAGATACACGGCCTGGTGCTTGCGAATCGCCTCTACACCCACCGGGCCGCGCTCTGCCTTGCCGATCATGCCGAGCAGGCCGGTATGTTCCAGTATGAAATCGGTAAACTTGTCCATGCGCGTAGCGGTTGTCGGTCCCGCGGGGCCCATCACCTCATCGCCCACCGGGTCGACCGGGCCCACGTAGTAGATAAAGCGACCCTTGAGATCGACCCCGGCGGGGAGACCCTCGCCACTTTCGATCAGCTCCTGCATCTTTTTGTGCGCTGCATCGCGTCCGGTGAGCATTTTGCCGGACAGGAGTAACGTATCTCCCGGTTGCCACTCGGCCGCGTCTTCTGCAGTGACGCTATCGAGATTGATACGACGCACGTCCTCGCCCACTTCCCAGGTGATATCCGGCCAATCTTCGATTTGCGGGGGTGTTTGCAGCGCGGGCCCCGAACCGTCCAGCACGAAGTGCGCGTGCCGGGTCGCGGCGCAATTCGGAATCATCGCGACCGGCAGGGATGCCGCGTGCGTGGGGTAATCCCGGATTTTTACATCCAGCACCGTGGTCAGGCCACCAAGCCCCTGGGCGCCAATACCCAACCGGTTCACCGCATCCATGATTTCGAGCCGCAATTCCTCAACACGGTTGCTCGGCCCGCGTTCGCGCAGATCATGAATATCGATTGGGTCCATCAGCGATTCCTTCGCCATCACTGCGGCCTTCTCCGCCGTACCGCCGATGCCAATTCCCAGCATGCCCGGTGGACACCAGCCCGCGCCCATTGTGGGCACTGTTTTTACGACCCAATCGACGATGCTGTCCGACGGGTTCAGCATTGCCAGTTTCGACTTGTTTTCAGAACCACCACCTTTCGCGGCAACCTGCACATCCACCTTGTCGCCGGGCACCACTTCCATATGAACCACGGCGGGCGTGTTGTCGCGCGTATTTCTGCGCGCGCCGGCAGGATCCTCAAGAATGGACGCCCTGAGCACGTTGTCCGGATGGGTATAGGCACGCCTCACACCCTCATTGACCATATCAGCCACAGAAAGCTCTGCATCCCATTGCACATTCATGCCGATCTTGAGAAACACCGTCACGATCCCCGTGTCCTGGCAGATCGGGCGATGGCCCTGCGCGCACATGCGGGAGTTGATCAGTATTTGCGCCATTGCGTCGCGAGCCGCTGGATTCTGTTCACGCTCATAGGCTTCATGCACGGCGCGCACAAAATCCAGCGGGTGATAGTAGGAGATAAACTGCAAGGCATCGGCGACGCTCTCGATGAGGTCGTTCTGGCGAATCACTGTCATGTTGAATTCCTTGAGAAGCATCCATGCAACGGTGAACTGTTTGCGTGTCCGCGCTGCTGCCAAAGGGCAGCGCGGTACAACCTAAGTCAATCAGGGTGATGCCTGCAGAGTACGCACCGCATTCTGCAGTTCTGTCAGGCTCGCATTAATCTGACCGCGGAACGCGTTGATAGAGCGGACCCACTCCTCATTGCCCTCGACCCGCTGCGCCAGCTTCGCGAGTTCCAGATCAATGCGGTTCAGGGTATCTGCCACCCGCTCAACCTCGGTCTGGTTCGTTTTGGCACTGGACATGAGACGCGAGAGATCGCCCGCCACACCCCGAAGCTTGGCCAGATCGGCAGAGGCACTTTCCAGCTGTGTTTTCAGACCGTCTACATCTGCCCGCAGGGTGTCGATACCCTTTGCCTGCCTGGTGTTATTGGCTTCCAGCTTGTCCAGCCTCTCTTTTGAACGCTTCCAGACGTTATCCCACAGCTTGCGAACCTCGGTGTCGAGCTCTCGAATCCTCGCAGCCTGCACGGTGGCGTTCTGCGTCATACCTTCGTCTGTGTCGGACAATCTCGCCTCGAGATCGCCGATACGCCCGGCGTAGTCGGCCATCTGCACATTGGCCGCTTGCAACTGTTGTTGGAGCTGCCATGCCCACGCGCAGGCTACCGCGGCTACGACCAGAGCCACGGCCAGAACTATGCGCCCTATTGCGGCGCCGGCATTGCCTGTGGAGGGTGGCTTGGCGGCGTGCCTGCGCTCGGCCTGCATTTTGCCGCGACGGTGATCACTTCGAGGGGCTGCGTCACGGGTCGGCACAATTGAGGGGATTGGATCCAGGTCGTCTTCAGACATATAAACCATCGGTAGTCATGCATTCCGGGAGATTATACATCCCGGTGCGCGGGTCGAAATCAAAAAAGCCGGGGAAACCCCGGCTTTCGTCAACAGAACGTGCTCACAAATAGGCGAGCAACGCCCAGATCACGGCAGTGAGTCCGATGCTGCAATGAATCACGCCCTTTACACTCGCCATGGGGCCCATCTTGCCAAACAGTGCATTCGCTTCCAGTGCCAGTATCAGGACAAGGCAAATCCAGAGTCCGACGCCATCCGACAGCCCGAAGGGCAAGTGTTTGGATGCAAGCATGCCAAACAGCATGGGGCCGGAAAGCAGCGTATTGGTGCGCGAAGCGAGGCCCGCCTTGGCCGCGCTCACAGGGCCATCGCCCGGCTTCAGGCCAATAACCACCTGCTGGTTCGGCCAGATAATCAGCCACACGTTCAGGAACATGAGCGTGCCCGCAAGCGCACCCATCCAGATGGCAGGTTGCACGACCTGGAATGCGCCGACCTTGTGGAACAAATACAGGCCGGTAATGAAGGTGAACATGGCGCCCCAGCGGAACCACCACAAGGCCCTCGGTGCCAGCTTCTTCACAGCATCGGCCTTCGCATCGGCCTCCGCTTCCTTGAAATACTCGGTTTGGACAAAGTTGAAATAATAGAGCATGCCTATCCAGACTATGCCAAAAAGGACGTGCGCCCAGCGAAAAATAAACTCTATTACGAGCTCCATCACTCTCTCCTAATTGTTGTTTGTGAACCTGCAATCATTGTACATAAATTTGCTGCGTATAGGGTCGCCATCTGTGCCCGGCACAAAAGCTGGCGCTCGCCACCCGGCCGGCCAAAAAAAACCCCACCGACCGGTGGGGTTTTAAGTTTAGCCTACCTGGACGATTTTACATCATGCCGCCCATGCCGCCCATTCCGCCCATGTCGGGCATGCCGCCGCCACCACCGGATTTCTCTTCCGGTGCATCTGCCACCATGACCTCGGTGGTGATCATCAGGGCAGCAACCGAGCCGGCCGCCTGCAGAGCAGCGCGGGTCACTTTCGCCGGGTCCAGAATACCCATTTCGATCATGTCACCGTACTCGCCGGTTGAGGCGTTATAGCCGTAGTTGCCTTTGCCCTGACGCACCTTGTCGAGAACCACGGAGGCTTCGTCGCCGGCATTGGCGACGATCTGGCGCAGCGGAAATTCCATGGCGCGCAACGCAGCAGCGATGCCGTGGTTCTGGTCTTCGTTGTCGCCCTTCAGGTTGGCAATAGCCGCTACAGCGCGCACCAGCGCAACACCACCACCGGCCACAACGCCTTCTTCAACCGCGGCACGGGTTGCGTGCAGTGCGTCTTCCACGCGCGCTTTCTTCTCCTTCATTTCGATCTCGGTGGCAGCACCAACCTTGATCACTGCAACACCGCCGGCAAGTTTAGCTACACGTTCCTGCAGCTTCTCGCGATCGTAATCCGAGGATGTGTTTTCGATCTGGACGCGAACTTCGTTCACGCGTGATTTGATGGCTTCGGCGTCTCCAGCACCATCGATGATCGTGCTGTTGTCCTTGTCCATGGTCACGCGCTTGGCGCTGCCCAGGTGCTCGAGGCCGGCAGACTCGAGGTCCAGGCCGACTTCCTCGGATATCACCGTACCGCCAGTCAGAACCGCTATATCCTGCAGCATTGCCTTGCGACGGTCGCCGAAGCCGGGCGCCTTACAGGCCGCTACCTTGACGATACCACGCATGTTGTTCACTACCAGCGTGGCCAGCGCTTCACCTTCCACATCTTCGGCAATAATCACCAGGGGGCGCGACGCCTTGGCAACCTGCTCGAGCAGTGGCAACAGTTCGCGAATGTTGGAAATCTTCTTGTCCACCAGCAGGATGTAGGGGTCGTCCTGCTCGGCGCTCATGTTGTCCTGATTATTGATGAAATAGGGCGAGAGGTAGCCGCGATCAAACTGCATGCCCTCAACCACGTCCAGCTCATTTTCGAGCCCGGACCCCTCTTCCACCGTAATAACGCCTTCCTTGCCGACTTTTGCCATTGCGTCGGCGATGATGTCACCGACCTGTGAATCGGAGTTGGCGGAAATGGTGCCCACCTGGGCAATCGCCTTGCTGTCCTCACAGGGAATGGACATTTTCTCGATCTCAGCGACCGCTGCAATCACGGCCTTGTCGATACCGCGCTTGAGATCCATCGGGTTCATGCCCGCGGCGACGGACTTCAAACCCTCGTTCAGGATGGACTGGGCCAGCACCGTGGCGGTGGTGGTACCGTCGCCCGCTGTATCGGATGCCTGGGACGCCACTTCCTTGACCATCTGCGCGCCCATGTTCTCGAATTTGTTCTCCAGCTCGATCTCTTTGGCCACCGACACACCGTCTTTGGTCACAGTCGGCGCACCGAAGGATTTATCGATAATGACATTGCGGCCCTTGGGACCAAGAGTCGCCTTTACCGCGTCTGCCAGGACATTTACGCCCCGGAGCATCTGCGAGCGGGCATCGTCACCAAAATATACATCTTTAGCTGCCATGATATTGTTCCTTTAATTACTGTACACAATTGTTACGGGTGCGCCGCTCACTCTACGACGGCGTAAATCTCACTTTCACCCATGATGATCAGTTCTTCGCCATCAACGTCGATGGTATTACTGCCGGCGTACTGGCCGAATACAACCTTGTCTCCGACTTTGACGGCTACGGGCCGCGTTTCACCGTTGTCCAGGGCCTTGCCATCGCCCACAGCGACTACTTCACCCTGATTGGGTTTTTCTTTGGCCGAACCGGGTAGGACGATGCCCCCTGCGGTGGTTTCTTCCTCTTCTTTGCGACGAATGACCACACGGTCATACAGCGGACGGATTTTCATTTGTGTCTATCTCCAAACTGAACGATATTATCGGAACCCCTCGCGGGGACTCAGCTAGCACTATTGGGGCTGGTAAAAGGAATTCAAGGGTCCGTTAGCACTCTTTTTGTGAGAGTGCCAATTCTAGTCCCGGGAGCCCGCCAGTCAAGCCTTCGACCGCCCCCCGGCACGGCGCGCATGAAAAGAATATTTTCTTTATATAACAGATAGTTGGGGCATCTACTCGTCGTCCACGCGGCGAAAGCTTCCCTCGATGGTCTGATGTGCGGAAGAATCCTGCTCCGGCGTGTAGCGCGCGGGCGGCGTGCCATACAGGGCTCGGGCAATGCGCCGCCGCAACGGCCCCACCAGCACCACCAGCGCCGCGAAATCCGTGATCAGCCCGGGGACCATGAACAGCAGGCCGGCCAGGCCCAGCGCCATACGATCGAGCAACACCTGGGCGCCAGCCGTCCCGGTACGCTGGCTTTCCCGCAGGTGTTCAAACAGTTCCCTACCCTGCCTCTGCAACAGGGCGAGGCCCAGAAAAAGCGTGACAAGTACGTACATCAGCGCAGTCAGTGCACTGGTTTCGATACCCAACTGAATCAGGGTGAAGAGTTCCAGCCAGGGAAGCAGAAAAACAATGAAGCGCATGAATTATCTCCCGAGTGTTCAGTATGCGGGCTGCGCGGGCTATTTCAAGCAAAGGCCCGAGGTAGCGTATCATGCGGGCCTGTTCATAAGACCGGATAAGCATCGGACAGGAGCAATGCCATGGCGACATTCCATCCGTCTGCAGATGAGCGGATCTGGCAGGTTGTCGCCGACATACCCGCGGGCAGGGTGACAACATACTCGGAGGTGGCGCGCCAGGCGGGAATGCCGGGCGCTGCGCGCCGCGTGGGCGCTGTGCTGCGGGCACTGCCCAGCCATTCAGGCCTGCCCTGGCACCGGGTGGTCAACGCACAGGGCAAACTCTCGCTCACGCCCGACACCGCTGCCGGCAGGCGTCAGCGACAGCGACTGGAGGCAGAGGGCGTGGAGTTCAGCCCTTCGGGTACTATCAACTTCGTGCGCTTCTTCTGGCCTGATTCCGGCGGCCGGGATGGATAGCTACAGTTTGCGCTAGCGCCAGCGCTGAAGCGTCGCCGCCCCAGATGGCTCAGGCCAACGCAGGCTGCGCTTCGGGGTGGCTGGCAAGTTTCTCCATCTTCTTGTTTGAAGACAGATGCAGGAACCTGTGAGCGGAATCTGAAATCTCACCGAGATATATCGTTTCCGTCACTGGACTGCGATACCTTTCACCGCGAATCTGCTGATATTGCTGCATGATCTCGGTAATAAACCGTTCTCTCGCCGCGGCGTCCTCGCCGCCAGTGGTAACGCCGCCATGAAACTGGTGGAATGTACCCTCGCCGTGCAGGAACACATGTAGGGCGCCGGGATACTCACAGGCGCGCTTGTACAGGTCGAGATTCACCACACCACCCCCGCGTTTGTCGAATCGCGGGTCGTAGCCACCCAGATCCCGCCACATTTCACGCGGCATACTGATGCAATTGCTTTCACTGTGTGGCAGGTAGAAGCCCGCAGCGCAGGAACCGCTGAAGCAGGCTATTTCAAACAATCGATAACCATCGGCAGGCCAGCTGATTGAGTCCATCAGCGCCCTCTCGGCAGCCACATCATAGCCACTCCCGACCGCCTTCTGCTGTAGCTCAAAGCCCAGATGGTAACCGGGCACAGAGACGACAGCTCTTTCAGACAGGCGATGCCCGAGAATTGTATTGCGGATAACGCCGGGAGTGAGTACGCGGGCGCCATCAATAATCACGCAGATATTTTCACCACGCGCCTGCTCGATGCCGTAGTTGATGGCATGAATGGGCGTAGGTTGCGTCTCTTTGCGCAGATGATAGGAAAAGCTGCCGGGCAGGGTATCGAGAAACGCCCGCGACATGGTATTGGCTGACTCATTCTCGACAATCAACACCTCGTAGTCGCTGCTGCCCACGTTTCTCTGGTAGTCCGGCAGGAGTGACCTGACAGTATTCGCCGCCTGCTCGGGCATGTCATACACAATAAGCACAACACTCACCAACGGACGCGAACCCGATTCTGATACGGCCTTTCTGAGTGGTCTTAAAAGTCTTCTGAGCATGGCGACATCTCTATCAGAGGCTGGCTTTTTTCAGCTTCTTATAGAGCCGGCGAACCCTCCATGGAAGCCGGCGGCCTGAACTGGAGTTATTCTTGAGCTCCGACGTGTAGAATTTTTCCTCGCTATCGCTCCCACTGAGACCGAGAGAGTCGACCACGCGAGCTATATTGGCATCGAGCACTTCCTCTTCCACATCGAAATCGATAATCGGGAAGGGTTTCTTCTGGTACTCACGGTAAAGAATGCTGTTGTACGTATACCAAAGTGCCACGCACTCCTCCCACGGCTTGGGAGTACGCTTGTCCAGCGAAGCAGCGACAGCATTGGGATGCCGGAATATCCCTACGAATTCAATATCGGGGCAGAGCGATTTCCATCCCTCCAGCGCCAGCAGAGCGCGTGGATCCTTGAAGCCGAACATTGCGTGCTCACTATACTCCGCCAGCAGTTCCCTCGCGCGGGCGACATCCTCCTCGCGCCAGCGCACATGCTCTGGTGGCGAGTCCCAGGCGCCACCATTCGCCTCGAGTATGTCGTCGTGCAGGTCAACGATGTTCTGGTTTTCACGATTGCCGCGAAGGTTGTGCCTGTTCCAGGTGTGGTGCTCGCCCAGAAACAGGCCCGCATTCTGCAACGAGCCCGTCAGGCAACTCGTACCACTGCGATGCATACCGAGTATGCCTATTATACGCGCCGGGACTGCTGGGGTCTTCTGGTGATCCACAGTAACCGTCAGGCTGGCTTCTTTCACATCCTGCATCTGGCCAATCTCAAATTATCTCGTGTTATCCGATCTGGCGGGGCAATCCAAACCGTATCATCACCTGTCTTTATTGGCTATGGCAACTGCGATTAAACCCCATATCCGTGATCAAGTACCCACTTTCACCGGACGGCAGGTGCATGCCCGTGCTGGCATTGGCCAGAGTTCCAGGCAGCGCTGTGTAGCGGTTGCCGGCTTAGTAGAGCTGGCGCCTCCGGCGGGTCGGTTCCAGGCCATCCATTTCCGGGATTAGCGAGTCGGCCACCAGAATCTACGCCGGGCGTTCTCCCATCTGGCGCAGCGCATCGCCAGTTTGTCTGACTCAAGAATCCTCTGCTCAGGGAACCTTTGCTGAAGGAGCCTCTGTGCTGTTTTCCTCAATACCTGGCCGGTTGACCCGGTCCGGGTGGGCGATGCGCAGCAGTAAAATCGCCAGCAGAAAAGCTGGCAGACCGATGAAGGCGGCGATAATGAAAAACCAGAACCAGCCGACACTGGCGGCCAGCACCCCGGTGAAGCCACCGAAGAACTGCCCCGGCAGCGTCATCACCGAACTGAACAACGCGTACTGGGTGGCGGTGTAGGCAGTATTGGTGAGGCTCGACAGGTAGGCGATCAGCACCGAAATCGCCATGCCGCCGGTGACATTGTCGGCAATGATGGCAAACACCAGACCATGAATTTCCGGCCCCAGCAGCGCCAGCCAGGAGAAGGTCAGGTTGGTCACCGGTGCCATCAGGGCAGTGCCAACCAGCATGGGTGCGATACCGAAACGGGCTACCAGAACACCGCCAAGGCCGGCCCCGGCCAGCGTCATCACCAGGCCAAATGCGGCCGCCACATTGGCAATTTCACCCTTGCTGAAGCCCAGGTCCAGATAGAAGGGATTGGCCATGACCCCCATAAAGATATCGCTGATCCGGAAGGTGCCAATAAACAGCAGAATCGCCAGCGCAGCCAGACCGTAACGTTTGAAGAAGTCGGCAAACGGGCAGATTACCGCGCCGATAAACCAGGCGGTCATGTCACGGCGCAGGCCCTGGTGGCGGGTGTGGTCCAGATAATCGGCGACGCGGGACTCCAGATTGGCGGTGGCCCGGTCAATGCTGACCGCAGGCTCGCGGATGATCAGGGTGGTCAGCATGCCGACAAGCATCAACGCCGCCATGGCCGCGTAGGCCAGGTTCCAACTACCAATGGTGGCGACATGCAGCGCACCGGCGCCGGCGGCCAGCAGCGCCACCCGGTAACCGGTGACATAGGTTGCCGCCATGGCGGCCTGACGATGGCGAGATTCGGCTTCCACGCGATAGGCGTCAATTGCCACATCCTGGGTGGCTGAACCAAAGGCGGCGATCACCGCGAACACAGCCACCAGGGGCAGGTTTTCCAGCGGATTGACCAGTGCCATGCCAGTCAGGGCGATGGCGATACATAGCTGTGCCGCCAGTATCCAGGCGCGACGTCGGCCCAGCAGTCGCGAGACAAGGGGCAACGGTACCCGATCCACCACCGGCGCCCAGAGTACCTTTATCGAGTGGGCAATGCCGACCCAGCTGAGAAAGCCGATCGCAGCCAGCTCGACCCCGATATCCCGCAGCCAGGCACTGAATGTCCCTCCCACCAGCAACAACGGCAAGCCGGCGGAAAAACCGAGAAACAGCATGCCCAGCACTCGCGGACGCAGGTAAACGCGAAAGCCTTCGGGTTGTTCGCCGGGAGGAACTGCCATGGGTGGGGAAGCCTTTGGCTGCTTTGGGTGCAGCGGGGAGTATGCCTGTGATCGGTCGGGGTAGGGAAGGTATTGAAAGTGTAAGACGCGAGACCTTGGACGTCAGACGTTTTGCGTGAACACAACCTCTCGCCAGTTTCGCCGGGGAGCGATCAACTGTCCAAACTCACGGTGCGCGCAAATCTGGAATCAAGCGCGCTATTTCCCGACTATATCGTGCAGCGGGCGGTGTGACAGCGAGCGTTTGACCGTGCGTTGCACGCGAAACGGCACCATAGCCAGCACCCTTGAGCCAAAGGGCCTGAGGGAAAAATGCCAAATGCGCTTGAGTATGCGCTCCGAGCGGGAGAGCTTCTGGCAATTGGCAAACAGATTGCGATCGAGCGATAGCAGCAGCGCAGTCTCAAGCTGAGGTGCCTTTTTCTCCACTGCCTCCATGTAGCTCACCTCGTAGAAGTCCTTCTGGATACGCGCCTCGTAAGCCGCACTGTTTAGCGTGCTCGCCGGCAGAGCCCGGTTGGCCAGTACACCCAGCCAGAAGCTGCGCCACTGGGTGATCGGAGTATCCCAATCGACGACTGCCGAGTGCGGCCTGCCGGCAACCCGTTCGACAAACGCTCCTATATCGGGCACGACAATGGGCAAGCCGTGGTACAACGCGATGCTCAGCGTAAAGCTGTAGGTTTCGGGCCATCTTGCAGGATACCAGACGATATCGGGACTGATCTCTGCCACCAGTGCATGCACATGGGCGTTGTCGTAAGGGCCGTGGGCGATTACGTTGGCACCGAGCTTGCGGTAGGCGTACCCGAGCAGGTGAAATTCGATCCGCTCGCTGCCGAGCGCGGCGGCCACGTCATCGAGTACTTCGGCTCCCTTTTCCCTGCTCATCGCGCCGATAACGAGAATTCGCAGGGGCCTGTTTCCCTCGAAGCGCCATTCAGGCTCCGGATAGGGGCCCGGACAGGCGAAATCCGGATGCCATGCCACAACCGGGTTGCTAACACTAAAGAAACGGCTGAAACGTTCACAGACATCCACCGACGGAAAAATGACCCGCGAGGCCGCCTCTACGAGCGGGCGCTGATTCTCTCGCCAGGTCGCTGCGTCAATGCCTGGTGGCAAGGGCCGGTGCCCCGCGCAGCGTTCATCAAAGTTCGGTGTGTCCTCTGGCACGAAACGCGCGTGTCTGTCTGTCAGCGTGGGATTGCCGTTGACCAGGTAGTAGTCGTGCACGGTGAGGTCATAGCCACATCCCAGGTCTTCCCCGATACGCCACAGCCGGGTAGGAAGGCCCATTGTATGATGGAAATGCACGCGACCGATGCCCAGACCCCGCAACAGGGCGACCAGCGTGGCGTAGTCGGAGCCGATTTCAAAAAACAGGCCGTCGCGCAGACGCCGACTGCCATCGTAGCAGGAGAGTCTTACGGTCTGCCCATCCCGATCCGGTATCATCAGCAGAAACAGGGCCCGGTCGCTGTATAATCTGGCGAGCTCATCCACATGCTGCTGTGCACCGCCCCCGAGCTTGTGCGAAATCATCAGCACCTTGGGCTTGTTCTGGGAAGCAAACAGACGAAGCCAGGCTCTGACGCGTGTCGCCCTGGCTGGATCCCTGGCAATGAAACGCTGAATATCACCGTGGTAGCGGGGGTATTTTTTATCGAGGATGTCCAGTGCGCGCGACAGCCTCGGGTTGTACTCCGCACCGAAGCTCACGCCTCCCCGGTGGTATACAAAACAATTGGCCAGGTGCAGATTGAGCCAGCCAGCCTGCGCGGCGCGCTGGCACCAGTCGTTCTCCTCGCCATAGCCACGGCCAAAAGCTTCGAGATCAAAATAGCCTACAAGATCAAGGCACTCCCGCCGGATATACATGCAACAGCCCACGCCCGTGGGGATGGGGAATACATCGTCGGCGGAAAACTCCGCTGCGAACTGGGCATCTATCTCGGCCAGCGGCAAATCAAAGACCAGCTCGTTGTTCTCACAGATATCCGGGAAACTGCAAACGGTGGCATTGTTGGAAAATGGCGTTACCGAGGCGACATTGTCGTGCCGATAGGCGGCTTCCCGCAGGCGCTGCAGCCAGTCGCCAGCCACCTCGACATCGCTGTTGAGCAACACTACGTCACGCGTTCGGTCGTGACCCATGCCGATATTCACGGTGGCCACAAAGCCGAGATTCTCTGAATTCTCCAGCAGCTCAATCTGCGGCGACTGCCGCGCTTTCGAGCGCAGATACTCGGTTATTTCGGGGTTCGGGGAGCCATCGTTGATAATAACGACCCTGACCCAGGCCTGATCGATCGAGGCGAGCACAGACTCCACGCAGGCAACCGTTTCGTCGTACCCGTCGTACACCGGAATCACGAGATCAACGAGTTTCATATTTCCACATTGCCCTGAACACCAAGCCGATCAGCGGTTTGGCGAAAATACTTTTCAGACGCGCCTCGTTCTCGCTCAGCGTTTCGATTTGTGCGTCCCGCTCATCCAGTGTCATCAACGCCTTTGTATGTTCACTGGCCAACCGCGACAGGTCGGCATCGCGCTCATCCAGTGTGGCCAGGGCCCGCGAATGCTCCGTACCGATGCGGGTCAGTTCACGGCCCCGCGCAACCAGCCGGGAAGCGAAATCCGACAGCGTCTCCTCCACCGGATATGCCTGTTCCAGAGCTGCATCATACGCCTGTCTATCCGTGGGCGCAGCCAGGCCCGCGTCAGATGCCACCTCCCGGGCCCGCTGGTGCCTGAGATCCTCGCGCAGGGCGCTGCGCAGTGCGTTCTCGTCTGCTATCAACCCGAGTACAGACAACAGGCTACCGAGCTCCCGCGAGGGTTCCGCCAGCAAACCCGGATACGTCAGCCAGTGGGCGTGCTCGGGCAGAGTTGGCAGTAGCGTGCGCAGATAGATAGCCTGCAGGCGCAGGCCATAGCCCAGCGGGAACGCATCGCGCTGGCTGAGCGATTGCGCTATTTCCAGCGGCTCGCGCTGCATCACACACACCGAGAAGCGAAGGTCGAGTTCCTCGCACAATTGTAACCAGAACGGCAGCGTGAGACAGAACCGGGGGTCCTTGACCGCCTCTACCTTTGCATTGCCAAAGCCTCGCGACAGCAACTCCCTTGCCCGAACCCTGCACCCGGCAAACTCTTCAGACGTCCAGTCGACGGCGGAGATACGCTGCGTGACCGAAAACCACTCGAAGCCGGAAATTGCCAGCAGTTGTTCATTCAGTGCCACCACCTCGGTGGACTCCCAGAACCCCGCATCGTTTACACCCGCCATGGGCTCGAGCAGATGTTGGCCAAAATCCACGCCACAGGCATGCAGCGCAGCACACAGGGCGGAGGTGCCCGCTCGGTGCATGCCTGCAACAAACAAGAGATGCCTTGCCCCGGCCTCGCCCATAGCCAACATTCGTTCAACGGAAACTGTTCCCATCATAGCATGAGGCCCGGGATTGCTCAGTACAACGCGGCGTTGGATTCATGCCTTCCCCCTCCTCCCGCAAATCGTCTGGGAGGGCTCACGACTGTCCGTGAAAGCTCAGTTCACGCTGCAGGCGGCCTGTGGTTAAATGTCACCGGTTGCGGTTCGACTTTTACCAGCCTGTGAGATTTTTCCGCATCGCCACTCCTACATCAATCAAGTGCATTTTTCCCCGGCATGAGGCGATTCCATGACCGCTCCGGCAAACAGCCAGACACCCACACCCCTGCTGATCGTAATACCAGTCTATCGGGATCTCGCAGCCACCCGGCAATGCATAGAATCCGTGATTGCGAGCGAGCTTCCCGAGAATACTTCGGTACTGATAATCGATGATCACTCCCCGGAACAGGACACCCGAGACTATTGTCGGGAAATCACCGACAACAGCGGCTTCAGCCTGCTGGTGAATGAAACAAACCTGGGTTTCGTGGCGTCGGCGAACCGGGGCATGCAGTTTCGCGAAGACGCAGATGTCATATTGCTGAACAGTGACACGCTCGTTTGCGCTGACTGGGCGGCACGCATGCAACGCTGCGCCGGCAGCGACGAAGCCATCGGCACGGTAACGCCGTTTTCCAACAATGGCACAATCTGCTCCTATCCCATGTTCAACCATTCCAATCCACTGCCTCCACAGTGGACGGCCGCGCAACTGGACAACGCCTTTTCTCACGCCAACGCATCGCTCTATGCAGAAATCCCCACGGCCGTGGGCTTCTGTATGCTGATCAAGCGGGAATGCCTCAGCGCCACGGGTTATTTTGATGAGGAGCGCTTCGGTCAGGGCTACGGCGAAGAGTGCGATTTCAGCCTGCGAGCCAGCGCCCGGGGATGGAAGCACGTGGTCGCAGCAGATGTTTTCGTTTTCCATCAGGGCGCAGCGAGCTTTGCCGAATCATCGACCGGGCGCAAACAGGCCGCTGACGATATTATCGGCAAATTGCACCCTCAATATCACGAGCTGGTGAGCCAGTTTATCGAGCGAGACCCCTTGCTGCCTTTGCGCAACCGGATCGATGCCTGGCGCATGGAAGAGAGAGCCGGAGACAGAATCCGGGTCCTCGAAGAGCACGACCGTTACCGGCAAGCATTAACCGCGGAATTGCGCGAACAGCTGTCAAAAGCGCGAAAGGCCGCAGAAGCCTATCGGCTGCAGGTAATCCAGGAACGCGAACAAGGCCTGCAATTACTCGAAGATTGCCGGCAACGTTTCGAGCAGACCGATTCGGCGCTGGCGCAGGCTGAACAGGTGGTTGCAGATCTCAAGCAGGACATTCAGGCCCTGAAACAGGGCATTGAAAACGAACAGCGCTACGCTGCGAGCCTGAAGGAGAAGATCGACCTCATGGAACAGAGCCGCTCATGGCGCTATACCCGATGGCTGCGCCGCGACGCCTGAACAAAGCATGCCTGCATCGGCTCAGGTTTCATAACAATCCTGTTTGCACAAGCTAACACGCCCGAGTAGCCAGTCCACCTGAACCTGCACTGCCATCCCGTTGGCATGTGCCACATCCACATAGCCGCCGCTGGACGCACCATCCGCGTAGAAGCGAATGACGCCGGCACCATCGCGATTCAACTCCCTGCTTCCCAGCACCTTCAGTTCGAGTGTTTCTGGCAACTCGTGTACGGTCTCATTGCGCGTAATGCGGCGGGCAACGGGATCAATCAGTACATCGCTCGCGGCTCCGGTGCGAATCGCGTCGATGCGCGCCGCATTCAGTTCAGAAACGATATCGCTGACAGCAGCGCGATACTGGGCAGACTGCAGGAGTCGCTGCATGGCAGGCGCGCTGATGCCCAGAATGATGGCGGCGATAACCAGCACTATCATCATTTCCAGCAGGGTGAAGCCCCGAGGTCCGCGAGCTCGCGAGGAAGGATGCACAGCCACCGCTGCCGGGCTGTCTAACTCACCAGTTGCCGACGTCGGAATCCTCACCTTCACCGCCCTCGGCGCCATCCTGGCCCAGAGAGTAAATATCGATCTCGGCGCGTTTCCCCGGATAGGCATAGTGGTACGGCTGACCCCATGGATCCAGGGGCACATCAGACTTCAGATAGGGCCCATTCCAGCCTTCTGCATCGCCCGGTTTATCACTCAGCGCCGACAAACCCTCGCTATTGCCCGGGTAGCGACCCACATCCAGCTTGTACATCTCAAGCGCCTGTTCGAGCTCCTTGATCTGCACACGCGCTGTCTTGGTCTTCGCGCCCCCGAGCTGGTTGAGCAGGTTCGGCCCAACCAGCCCGGCAAGTAGCCCCAGGATCACCAGAACGACCAGCAGTTCAATCAGGGTGAAGCCATCTGAGGGGCCCCGATGTGTCGCGGCGAGCCGAAAATATTGTTTGCGCATGCCAAGTGTCCTGTTTCGAAGAATGAAGCGCCCTGCCGGCGCCCGAGATTTAGCAACCCTGTACACGTCAGAGGGCCAGATTGTTGACCGACATAATGCCCATCAATATCGCGATGATAATCACTGCTATCACGCCTGCCATGGTCAAAATCAGCAGCGGCTCGAGCAGGGTCAGACCACGTTTGACGCCAGCCTGCACCTCTGCATCATACACATCGGCCAATTCTGTCATCATCTTATCCAGACTGCCAGATTCCTCCCCCACCCGCGCCATCTGTATGACCAGAGGCGAAAAAACAGCGGTATCCTCAAGCGCTACGGATATGCGTTGACCCCGTTTGACGGCGGGCTCCAGCACACCCAGTGCAGTTTTGATGTGGCGGTTTTCCACGGTTTCAACGGCGATAGAGATGGCTTGCAACAGGGACACGCCATTGCCCAACAGAGTTCCCACTGTTCGGGCGAACTTTGCCACTTCGTACTTGAACACAATTTGCCCGAACATCGGCAGGTTCAACAGCCGCTGGTCGAAGCTGGCGCGTCCCTCGGGGCTCCTGAACCAGACCCGGAAGAGGAAAAAACCCAGTATCGCAAGCGCCAGCATCAGCCAGCCATACTTCGTCACGAGATCGCCTGCGGAGATGACCGCGCGCGTCAGCGTGGGCAACGCATCCCCCATGTCATTGAACAGCGTTTCGAACTTCGGCACCACGAAGCCGAGCATGGCTGCAATCGATATTATGGCAACGACCAGCAGAATGGCCGGGTATATCAAGGCCGATATCACACCTGAGCGGACCGCCTTCGCGTTGGTGAGGTATTCAGACAGCCGCGTGAGTACTTCGTCAAGGCGCCCGCTGGCCTCGCCCGAGCGCACCATATTCACATAGAAGTTGCTGAACTCCCGTGGGTAGGCGAGCAAGGCCTGACTGAGCCCTTTCCCCGCCTTCACCGAGGACAGCAGATCATCCATCAGCTCGCGCAGGCGCTCGTTTGAGGCCATGTCAATCATCACCTTGAGCGCGCGATCAATCGGCAGCCCCGCTCGCAGCAGCACAGCAAGTTCGCGGGTAAAGGCGAGGATATCGTTGGCATCGGCCCTACCCTTGCCGGTATTCGCACTGACCTGGTCACTGCCTGCTCGCGCCGGCTGCAGGCTCAGCAGGGTAAGCCCCTGGGCACGCAGTTCACGGGAGGCGAGTTCGATCCTGTCGGCCGCAATGGAGCCGTCCACGGTTTTGCCGCGCGGGGATATCGCCCTGTAACTGAAATTTGCCACGCCCTGTGCCTAAACCTGTACTTCCAGATCGACTACCGCCGCCGCGCCAGTCGCGACTTCATCCTGCTGATCGAGTGTTACCCGCAGCACCTCATCCAGCGAAGTGACACCGCTGGCCACCTTGCGCAAACCATCCTCGAACAGGGTGTACATGCCGTTTTGTCTGGCCAGCGTGTGCAGGCTCGTCGCATCCGCTCCACTGTTAATGGCCTCGTGCATGGCGCCATCGAGCACAAAAAGCTCGTGAATCCCCGTGCGCCCTTTGTAGCCTGTATGCTTGCAGGCCTCACAGCCCACGGCGCGATACACCTGCTGCTCATTCGAGCTAAGAAAGCGCTGCAGGCCATGGCCCGCGAGGCTCTCCTCGGTTAGCTGATAAGGCTCCCGGCACAGGGTGCAGAGTTTGCGCACCAGGCGCTGGGCCAGTACGCCATTCACCGCCGAAGTCAGCAGAAAACGCTCTATGCCCATATCCTCGAGCCGCGTGATGGCGGCCGCGGCAGTATTCGTATGCAGAGTCGACAGCACCAGATGGCCGGTCAATGCTGATTGCACGCCTATTTGCGCGGTTTCGCCATCGCGCATCTCGCCGATCATGATGATATCGGGGTCCTGGCGCAAAATGGAGCGCAAAGCCCTGGCGAAGTCCAGGTCGATCTGGGGCTTGACCTGAATCTGGTTGATGCCCCTCAGTTGATACTCTACCGGGTCCTCAACGGTGATGATTTTCAGCGCATGCGCGTCCATAGAAGACAGTGCCGCGTAGAGCGTGGTGGTTTTGCCGGAGCCCGTGGGGCCCGTGAGCAGCAGCACGCCGTGGGGCCTGGCAAGCAGCTCGGCAAAGCGAGTCAGCGTCTCTTCGTGAAAACCCATGTCCGACAGGCTGAGGCGGATGCTCTGACGGTCGAGCACGCGCATCACGATACTTTCGCCATGCACCGTCGGAATCGTTGAGACACGCAGGTCCAGTTCGTGGCCTTTGACGCGAATCATGATGCGGCCGTCCTGCGGTAACCGCTGCTCCGCGATGTTGAGATTGGCCAGCAGCTTGATACGGGACGCGATGGCCGGTGCAGAACTGCCCTGCGGGGGATCGGGAACCTCCTGAATGACGCCATCGACCCGGTACCGCAAGTGCAGGCCATCGTCAAAAGGCTCAATGTGGATATCCGAAGCGCCCAGATCCACCGCCCGATGGATAATCTGGTTAACCAGCCGGATAATGGGAGCCTCGCTCGCCAGATCCTTCAGATGCTCGATAAACTCGCGGTCATCCACGTACAGGTCCGGGACTTCCTGTTCCTGGTCCGCGCCATCCTCTTGCTGTGAATGCTTTTCGAGAGCTGCGAGTATCTCCGACTCAAGACCCAGCACGAGCTTTACCTCACGCTCCAGCGCCAGGCCCAGCGCCTTGTGAAGGAAGGGATCCTGGGGCACGGTCGCGGCGAACTCGGCTGAGCTATCGTCCACCGCCATGGGCACGACTGCATTGGACAACA
>TARA_R110000823_G_scaffold58763_2_pt1 | contig 50290 bp, 44 predicted proteins | sample TARA_R110000823 | Tara Oceans TARA_R110000823 (sample SAMEA4397722) | marine metagenome | biome: Polar Biome; feature: [DCM] deep chlorophyll maximum layer (ENVO:01000326); material: water (ENVO:00002006), including particulate matter (ENVO:01000060) such as... | depth 20 m | reverse complement strand
TAATCGTTAATTGTTAATCGTTAATTGTTAATCGTGTGCTTCGACACTTCGACATCTCAGTGCAGGCTTAGCTCAGTATGAGAAAGTTGTGATTTGTTTGTTATTTGCGCACCTATCTCTATAATTTATCTTGGGTTATCAAGATTTATGTAGAATTAAGAAATGATAATATTTGGAATAGAACATATCAATTTTTTGGATACCTTTCAACTAAAATCAAAGCCGAAATCTAAATCTATTTCATTCTTAGCTGTTGCATCTTCTGGTTTTTTAAATTGCCCTAACGGACTTTCCTGATTTACTAATTCATCGGGTAGATTTTCTAGAAAATACGCACTTTCTTCTTCCTCGGAAGCAAAGGGAGAATCTGTGCTGGCCTTATAGGCATTTAAGGAATCTGTAGTTCTTGTAATTATCAATTCATTTTTTGCCCTTGTTAGTGCTACATATAGCACACGTCTTTCTTCCTCAATCTCTTCTAAATTTCCTAAGCTATAGGAGGAAGGATATGTTTTTGGAGATACATTGAGCACAAAGCAAACATCGGCTTCCAATCCTTTTGCGGAATGGACTGTAGAGATTATTACATGCTCTTGGTGCTGTGTGGTTTGAATCCTTGATCCCTCCAAAAGATGATTACCCCCTAAACCAATGGAGTTATCCAAAATACCTTCGGTTATAAATTCTCCAAGCGTGGAATAGTGTTCTGCCAACATTTCCAAAACAGGAAAGTCTCCTTTTCGCTTTTCCTGCCAATCCTTGGCATATTTGAGCGCCAGATCCAGTTCCATTTCTTTATAGAGATCTTTCACTGCAGCTTTCACATTGTGTTTATTCTTACTTACAGCCTCATAATATTTTTTAATTGACTGCCCTTCCAGCCCCGGAATAATAGATTCTAAAAATTCTCCATTGATCTGATCGGGTCCTACGGAAAGAATTTCTCGCAAATAGTTGCTCGCACGTACTTCACCTATTCCATGAACAAAGGTGAGGTAACGCATCCAAGCTATTTGGTCCAAAGGATTGTTGATGACTCTTAGCACGGCCAAAACATCCTTTATATGTGCAGCTTCCAAAAATTTTCTTCCCCCATAGGTTTCATAAGGAATTTTCTTTTGTAGAAAAACCGCCTGTAAAGGTTTGGTGTAATATTGGGAGCGACTCAGTATTAAAAAATCAGAGAATGATTTACCATTTTCACCAAAATCGGTTAATATTTTGTCTGCAATATAATTTGCTTCCTCAAATTGGTTGGAAACGTTTATGATAGTCGGTTTCTTCCCAGGCCCTCTGTGGGCGTTAAGTTTTTTATTGTAAACGATGGGGGATTGGTCCAGCAGCCAATTGGAGAGATCCAAAATTTCTTGAGTGGAGCGGTAGTTTTTACTTAGTTTTTTTATTTCTGAATTACGAACTCTATCGGTAAAGGAATGTACATTTTTAAAATCGGCGCCCCGAAAGGAATAGATGGATTGCGCATCGTCGCCCACGCAGAATAAATTACATATATTTTCAAAAGGCGCCAATAAAAACCATTGCAATGGATTGGTATCCTGCATCTCATCCACAAGAATATAATCGTAGGCATTTGATAGTATATTCCGGGCATTCTCGTCCTTATTGAGCCTATTGCCAACTACTAAAAGCAAATCGTCATAATCCAAATACTTCTGTTGCATTTTAAGTTTTTGGAATTCCTTGATAACTATTTCCAGAATAGGGCGCAGTTCCTCTATTTCCTCGTTGGTTTCCTCATCATCCTTCCCCTTGTGCAGTAGTACCCTTATGGCCTCGGTAAGATTTGTACGCGTATTTCTTGCAAAGGAAAACAGATCTAATATCTTCTGCGGTTTTATTCGCAATTTACCATATACCGCCTTCGCATTTCCACAGGCCATCTTCATTAATCCTAGTTGGTCGTCCGCATCTATAACGGTATAGCTTGAAGCTCCAAAGAGGTTCGGGAATAATGTAATCAATTGGTTGCACCAACTGTGAAAAGTGGAACCGTTTAAGGCTTGGGCGCTACGTTTGCTAATTCCTGCTTTTACCCGTTCAACAATTTCACTGGCCGACCGTTTTGTAAAAGTGAGTATTTGTATTTTTTCAGGTGGCGTTCCATTTTCTATAAGATATGCTGCCCTACCTACGATGGTTTTAGTCTTTCCCGTGCCAGCTCCCGCCAGTAATAATAAATGTTTTCCGTCGAAGTTTATCGCTTCTTTTTGTTCTTCGTTATATACTTCCAAACTCAATTTTTTTTGTGAATAAAGATAAGGATATTATTGAAACTTGGAAATATTCCATAATTTTGATATTTATTCCGAAAATATCTTTAGTAAGTGAAATACTCCTTTATCGCCTTAACTTCCTCGACCCCCAGGCTTGCAACGGCCCAGATGCTAGCGATAGCAATCATTAATACGGATGACAATGGAATTTACGCTAAGGAGGAATTTTTGATAAAGCCCATTCCCAGAATCCCAAAAAGGGAATTAATTTCTTTGGGAATTAATCCAAATACTTTGAGAACGGCTAGCGTTTTCTGTGAGCTAGCCCCTTTCATACTTGAAAAAATCAAGGAAACGCAGACAGTCTTTTCAGATAAATTCTCTGAGCGCCTCTTCGTAAAAACCTTTAAGGAGATCGGATATCCCATGGGGAGTGCCACTTATTTATTGGACAAAATATTTAAGAAGGTTGTAGGGGGCAAAATCCCTTACTCATTGGAAAATGCCCAAAAGGCATTAGGCATTACAATGAAAGTTTCTTCTACTTTGGAAAAGTGTGAGCTAATCCAGAAGGTTTTTGAAAATATCACCAAGGTTGATCCAAGTCCTTTGGACGTAAAGGTAGCAGGTGGAATTAATAAAACATTACATTCTACCATTATCCATCTTCCAAACACTCCCGGCGTTTATTTTTTTCGAAATGCAAAGGAGGAGGTAATTTATGTGGGCAAGGCTATCAATATATCCAAAAGGGTGAGAAGCCATTTTTCAAGCAATGCCGCTTTTGAAAGGAAATTATGTGCTCAGACTACGATGGTAGATTATGAGGAAACGGGTAGTGAATTAATCTCCCTCTTGTTGGAATCGCATTATATAGGTTCACTTGCCCCTGAATTTAATTCACAACAAAAGGAAATGTTACAACCTTATATAATTACTTCAAAGGTGGATTCGAAAGGAATTTTAAGGTTACAGCCCATCCAAAAGAACTATGCCGATAGTGAAAATGAATTTTATTACAATAGGGATTCAGTACTACTTAAATTGATTGAAGTGCAGCGGAAGTTTAGATTATGTAAACGATATGCCGGCATTGAGCGTACAAAGGCTTCCTGTAGCGACCCGAATTTTTGTGAAGGAATATGTAGGGGAGCGGAAGATAAAAACAACTACAATAAAAAGGTTAGGGATGCGCTCTCTTATGTTGATAAGCAAAGGCCAAGCTATATTATAAAGCTAAAAGGCCGTCATAAAAATGAAATGGGCTTTGTAATGGTAAAACAAGGAATTTATTGTGGTTTTGGTTATATAGATTCAGATACCCCTATAAACACGAATAATGACATTGCTGGCTTTTTAAAAAAATATTCCCACAATTATTTTACTTCCAGAATAATTGATCAATTTCACAAGACCAACAAACGGAGCGCGGAAAATATTATTAAACTCAGTAGTCTGCAAGATTGATTTGGGATGCTGTATATTAATTTTCGATTTTTTAATTCGCCATTTTTAATATAACCTTTTATTAACAAGCTAAGGTTTTGATTCTCTCTATTTTAGTAAGCGTTAAGCGCTATACAGATTAGAGAAAATTGCGTATACACGGGTATAGTCTGATTATAACTACTCAAACAAAAGCAAGATGAAAAAAATATTAATGATTATCACCTCTCATGAACTATTAGAAAATACGGATAGCAAAACAGGATTATGGATTGGTGAGTTTACAGATCCATATTATGAATTTATAGATAAGGGTTACCAAGTTACATTAGCATCTCCTTTAGGTGGAAAACCTCCCATTGACCCTATGAGTGAACTAACGGAAAATATTACTACAGCCAATAGGAGATTTCAAAATGACGAAATCGCTAAACATGCTTTGGCCACTACCGAAAGACTGGACAGTATTAATGGAGAAGAATTTGATGCGCTCTTTTACCCAGGAGGTCACGGACCTATGTTCGACCTTGCATCCAATCAAAAGAGTGGAGAACTGATAGCAGATTTTTTAAATAGCAATAAACCAGTCGCGGCAGTTTGCCACGGTCCGGCAGCACTGATTAAAGCAGCAGAATTAGATCCCCTTATTTTAAAAGGTAGAAAAGTCACAGGCTTTTCCAATGCTGAAGAAAAATTGGCAATGCGTTATGCCAATATCCCATATCGTTTGGAGGATCGATTAAGGGAGTTGGGGGCCGATTATTCCAAAGCATTAATACCTTTTCTGTCCCATACGGAAACAGATGGTCTTTTAATTACGGGACAGAACCCACTATCGGCGGGTACCACCGCTAAAAAGCTTATGGAAATTATGGAAAAAATATAAATTATCTATCGGTATCCTTTCCGTCGCCTTTATTATTGGGCTTTGGCAGGTCTTTATTTTTTGATTTATCTTTTTCATTTTTATTAACTGCACCATATTGGTTACGATCTCTATTCTTACCAAACCCATCCGTTGTATCACTCATATCGTTAAATTTTTAAATTAGATTGTTGGCAATAAACCTAACTACTCTTCTTCTTTAGTAGCTTTTGGGTTAAAGCCATCTTCCGGGAATTATCCTTTTCACTATGTACTTTTTTACTGCCTCTTGCAGTTTTGGAACTTGAATCAGGAATTTTGTTGTACTCTTTTTTGTCTGAGCTCATTTTTTTAATATTTAAATGTTAGTAATCCATGCATACGTAGTTATCTGTAGTTTCATATAGCCGACTCTCCACTTTTGCGAGCCGCCGCTAGTAACTACTTTTAGTTATCTCATCAATAATTTATTTCCGTTACAATAAAAAAACCATCATTCCCTTGCTTTTGATAGAGCGGCATAAAAATATACGCATCCCATTCGCTGTAGATTGGTTTGCCGTTTTGATGCGCTAAAAGCTCGCCTTTTTTTATTGGTTGAAAATTGCTGTAGCCCGGTTGCATATTAAATTCATCTGTGGGATTTAGGCCATGTCGATAACTAATTTCAAAGGTTTTTTGTTTTTCTTTATTTTTTAGCAGCATTTTCGCTGCTTCGGGATACTGACGAAGTTTGTCTAAGTCTAGTTCACAAGCATTTTGAAGGGCTAGCCAAATAATTCCTTCATGGTTCATTTCCGCCAATTTGCTTTGGTGCTGCCCCCCTTCAAATACAAAGCCTGTAATGCCGATTCTGCTTTCGTAGTGATCTATACACCCCAATACAATATCGGAAAACCCTCGTATTATGTGAGTAGGAAATTTATGGGCCCATGAGTCATTATCGTTTACTTCCTGAACCGAAATATAGGGTGCACTTGCAGCGGAGGTGGTATGACAGTCTAGAAAATACCGCTTACTAAAATCGTGTTTAGGAAATTGATTGAGAATTTCAATAATCTCAAACATTTCCTTTTTTTCGTGACTGTCTGTACTATTATTCTCGATATTCTCAACGGTCCAAGTTCGGTTGAGGTCTTCGTCGATAAAACGCGTATCCAGCTGCAAGGCTTTTCTATTTCCCGTTACTGCAACCACCCTGCCTTTTATCTCGGGATTTTCACCTTCCAAAACTTCGAAAACTTTTTGAAGCGCCTTTACGCCACTGGGTTCATTTCCATGTATTCCGGCTGTTATAAATAGCAAAGGCCCATCAACTCCAGAACTGTAGGATCCTATAATCCGAGGTATTTCTACAATATTTTTTTTCTTTTTATCCATTGCGAAGCTTCTTCATTATGTACTAAACATTATTCATTAATCCATAGTAGCCAATTCTTTATTGGTCAGGCTATTTTTATAATATTTTTTATACTCTATTTTTCGCTCAATAGCTTCCACCACGGTATCAGTAAAGGCTGGGAGTTTTATCTTTTCGCAATAGTCCAGTCCTCCAGGGCTCAACACATTTATCTCTATTAATTTGTCCTTAACGATATCAAGGCCTACAAAAAAGAGTCCGTCCCTAATTAATTTTGGCGCTGTAAGTGAAACGATCTTTTCTATTTCGGGGGTGAGTTTGGCTTTTTTTGCCTTCGCTCCCAGGGCGAGGTTGCTTCTAAATTCGGAACTGTCGCTATTTACCCGTCTGATAATGGCTTTCTCACCATTTTCTTCCAAAATTTTTCCATTCATCAAAATAACCCTTACATCGCCTTTGCTCACTTCGGGAAGAAACTCCTGGGCTATTATATAGCCTTTGGCGCTGATGGTATCTACTATTTGGTTCAGGTTTTTCTTATCCTTATCAATCAAATACACGTCTTGGCCTCCCGAACCTTCCAAGGGTTTTAGCACCATCTTTTTCCCCATTCTTTCCCAGAATTTTAATATATCTTCCTTATTGCGGGTAATAAGACTATCGGGTTTAATTTCGGAAGGTAATTCCTCAAAATAAAGTTTATCGATAAAGGCATGGCTCATTGCGAAGGCATCGTTTAATACCAAGACCCCGCTTTGCTGTATCATTCTGGCAAAGGCAATTCCACTATGTTCTGCCCAATGCCTGTCTGAAGTCTCTTCTGTAGGATTGTTTCGTAAGAATACCACATCCATATCTGAGCTTTTCACTGCTTTGGTTTTTAATTTGTCGTCCTGCACCTGTTCCCAGAATTCCGCTACAGTTTCCCCTTGTAGTGAGGCGGGTATTTTTTTACAGCGCAGACTTATATTTTCATCTCGGTGAAAGATAAAATCGCCCACGCTCATTACATACACATTATGGCCACGCTCGTGTGCCTTTTTCAGTATTACCACTGTAGTTCCGCAGGTCTCGGTCTTAATGTCGCTAATTACAAAGCATATTTTCATTTTATATTAGTTTAGAAAGGGAAACCCCTTTTTTTAGTTTATCTATTCGTTGTTCAAAATCTTTTTGCTGCAGGTATCTAGGTTTCAATTTTGGAATTTTCAATAATCCCCGGGCCGTTAAATCTGTAATCATGGGAACATGTTTAAGAGCAAATTTACCCGCCAAAAGAAATTCCAGATCGCCACCGTCCATAAGGTATTCACGTAGTTGGACTAGTCCTTTTAAATAAATAATATCCTTTAAAAAACCACCCCCCTGAAACATTCTTGAAGTAATATTAAAAGCGCTTTCTTTTGAAAAGTTATGCGTAGTATAGAGTAGATTGAAAACTTCCTTAAATTCTGCATTCGCCATTAGCGCTGCTCCCGCCACTACACGACCTGCCAACAGCCGCAGACGATTGGCGGAAAGTCCGCCAATTAAATATTCCGAAAGTACGGCAATGCCTTCCTGTAGTGGATCGTAATCTGCAAAGCCAACACTTAACTGACTTAACGGCTGTTGTAATCCGTTATAATGGGTTAGGGCATGGGTGCCTATTTCGTGTTGGATTAGCGCCTGTGCTTCTACTTGCGTTAATGTATAATCAGCAGGCAGGTAAAGTTCTCCATTACTAACCATCATTACATTTACATCTTCGCGTATATGTACTTTGGATTGGAAATTGGCATCTTGTTGCTTAAAGAGCCCAAATTCAGTTTCAGCCATTGCAGCAAATGCTGTTGCATCCAATACTTCCGTATTTTCGTTTTGAATGTCCTCGGGTATATTCTGTAGTATTAATTCCGCTTCGGTTACTATATTTTTATCCAGACCTTTATATAGTCTCACGCTGCTGTAAAAAAAATTTTTGGAGCCTCGTTCCTTTAGCATGGTTAGCTGTTGGTCCAACTCTTCCCGCTTTTCATGGAAAAGATAGGAGAGTGCAGGATCGTCTATTTGGTCTATTTCAAGGTTGTATAATTTCCTTTTTAAAATATCCGGATCAATGTTGAGAAGCCGATAATGGTACTCCTCTAGCTGCTTAAAATTACTTTCAAAAAAACAGTGTCGGATGCGTTGAATGTTTACGGGCGCCACCAACAATAAAAACTGAAAGCTTTTTTCTATCTGTGTAAGCGCTCGGTCCATTTTAAAAATTTCTTTGTGAATTTCCCGTTTTCCCAAGGCGTAGTAGCTGGCCAGATTGCTAGAAGTCTGTACCCTTATAAATTCAAAAACCGATTTCTTTATAGCCACAGCCACATTTTCCTGAAATTGTCTAAAGTATAGCGGATATACTTCGCCATCCCTATCGCGAAAAACGGGAGGTATCTCTAAGCCTATGAGTGTTCCTCCACAGTCTTTTATCGCTTCTATGCTCATTAGAGCAGCGGTGTGTTTTTGTTGGCGTTGCTTGGTTTGCTCTATTTTTGCCGTCAACTTTACACCAGCTGTTGTACCTTCAATATTTTCTAGTGCATTGCGAAGTACTTCCAGGGAAACGGGTAATTTATGGGAGGGCCCACGAATGATAAATTCACTACTGTCTTCTGGTCCGCTGTAGATTTCCATGAGAAAAAAACTACCAAAGTGGGCGCTCAGTCTAGCAGTAAGTTGACTTATAAACTCACGGAAATATTCATTATTATTCTCCCCAATAATCAGATAACTAGCGCCAGTTCGTGCTAATCGTAAGGTTGCTTTGTCATTGGGACGTTGGCGATAGATGAGAAGAAAGGGAACATCGTGATCTAGAAACAAAAAACCTCCATTTGGTAAACTCTTTACAGTACGTTGCCCGTCTGCAAGCGCTCCAATCAGTTCTTCTTTTTCCGTCACGGCAGTTGCCTTCATTGGTTTAAATTTTTTCCCTTTCTTTTTTATTTAAGGGAATATAAAAAAACCCCGTTGTAGGCAGATTGTTTTTAATATTATTTAACAAGACATTAGGACGGATTTGTATTTAATCTCTGTTGCTCACGATAGTATACTTACCATTGATACTGTGGTGGTAATCGGATAAAGGTAAGAACAGCTTACCAACGGTTGTTTGTTATATGGTGAATTTTGAATTTTGAATTTTGAATTGTGAATAGTTAATAGTGAATAGTTAATAGTGAATAGTTAATAGTGAATAGTTAATAGTGAATAGTGAATAGTTAATAGTTAATCGATAATTGTGAGTTGTTAATTGTTGAATAGTTAATTGTTAATCGCGATTGGGGGTTAGTGATTGGTGATTTGAGTTTGTGGAATTGTGGAGGGGTGGGGAATTGTTTAATTGTGGCATTGCTATATTGTAACCTTCGAACCTTATCGAATAAAGCAATTGGATAATTAATCTGAATTTATTTCTTCCATAGCCTCTTTGGCAAGGGCATGGCCATTTATTGCAGCTTTTTCAATCCATTTGATGGCTGTGTTTTCGTCTTTTTCAACGCCCTGTCCGTTATAATAGAGAACTCCCAAATTGTACATGGCATTGGGAACGCCCTTATTTGCAGCCATCTCATACCATTTTATAGCTTTCGTATAATTTGGTTTTTCTTCTAGACCACCAACATATAGAAGCGCGAGGTTATACATTGCCTCGGCATATTCGTTTACAGCAGCTTTATAGAACCATTCATAAGCTTTATTGAAATTGCGTTCTAGGCCCGAACCCATTGCGAACATGAGCCCGAGATTGTTCATAGCCTCTGCTTCGCCCAGGGCTATGGCCATATTGTACCATTTTATTGCTTCAGAAAAATCCTGTGGTACTCCCGTACCATCTTTGTACATAGTACCTAAACTGTTCATGGCATTTGCATTCCCTTTTTCGGCAGCCTTTCTATACCACTTTATGCCCTCGGCAGTGTCCTGGCCAACGCCCCAACCCATTCTATATAATACTCCAATATTATTGTAGGCGCTTGCTAAATCGTGATTCGCAGCTTTTTGGTACCAATTCATTGCTTCAGTGTAATTTTGTTCCACCCCATATCCGTTTTGGTACATTACCCCAAGATTGAACATGGCTTTCTCATTACCTAAGTTTGCTGCTTTTATATACCAATTAAAGGCTTCGATATAATTTTGGGTTACCCCTTCGCCATTGAAAGACTGAACCCCCAATTCAAACATGGCAGCTGCATTCCCCTTTTCCGCACCCATTGTATACCAGCGAATGGCATCTTCGTAATTTTTTTCTTTATAAGAGGCCAATCCGTTTTCGTACTCAGTGGCGCCAGGCGCATCTATGCCATCTTGGGCATTCATTTGAGTAACTTCAATTAAAAGAAAAAAAAGTAGCAACAATGTATTTTTCATGAAATAGCAATTATAATGGAATACGGGCGAAAGATATAAAGTTTCCCAATTATAAGTCAGAATTTTATTTTTGACTATTACAGAATTTTTAAAATACCATTTTTTTCTCACTTTTTATCACGAAAAAATTATGGTTTTAAACTTACTTATTATAAGGTCAATTATTCTATTGTTTCACAATTGTGTTTTTAAATTTGAAATAGCTGTAAACGATTAAGGAAGGATTATGTTGAATGAGGAGTACGACAGCAGGCACATCCATAAGACTTGGAAAATCGGTGTCTTATAAAATTGTACGGCATTCCCGTCAAAATTTTCCGGTTTTTCCTTACTACATCGGAGGTATAAAATTCTCAGTTCCGTTTGTAACTTTCTAATTTTATGAATGTTAAAACGAAACATTTATTTAATTATGTGCTTTACGGTACCTTATATAGCAAGCATAAAACGGAATGCAGCAGCTTCAGTCTCCTATCTGTTCGTGTTATTGTTTTTGTATGCTGCCGTAAGCAAGCTTTTGGACTTTGAAACTTTTACCGTGCAATTGGCCCAGTCGCCCCTGTTAAGTGCCTATGCCAGTGTCATTGCCTGGGCGGTGCCGGGTCTGGAAATTCTTATTGCCGTTTTATTGACCCTTCCAAAATATAGAATCCCTGCCCTTTATGCCGCATTTACCTTAATGGTGATGTTTACGGCCTATATCTTTATTATCCTTAATTTCTCCGACTTTATCCCCTGCTCCTGCGGTGGGGTGCTGGAAAAATTGAGTTGGACGCAACACCTTATTTTTAATATTGTTTTTATAATCCTGGCGGGGGTGGCGGTCCTGGTCGCTGGCCTGTATTCGTCAAAGAAGACCCTGTTTTTACTTGCCACCCTTGCCATTTTTGGTGTGGGTACCGTCACGTTGTTGTTTGCCTTTTCGGAAAAGAAGATGCATCGGAACAATGCGTTTCAGCGGAGGTATATTCCGCATCCTATTGAAAAGATTCACAGCTTTGATCTACAATACAGTTCCTATTATTTTGCTGGGGCTGGAAACGGTAAAGTTTATTTGGGGAATAGTACCGCTCCACTATTAATGACCGTAATTGATAGCAGTTTCAGAGATACCACGGCCACAATGATAAAACTGGACCAAATGGATCTTCCTTATCGTGCTGTCAAGATTCATGTAATACCGCCCAAATTTTATGTTACCGATGGCACCGTGCCCATCATTCTTCAGGGGGATGTAAAAGAGTGGAAGGCAACCACAAAAATGCATGGGGACTATTATTTTAACCACTCAGTGGCTATCGATTCCAACACCATGGCCGTTCAATCCAGCAGTGCCATAAACGGGGAGAATATAATAGGGACAATTGATATAGAAAACACCTTAAATGGGACTTTTAGTACTGAACTTTTGGAAAAGCAGGATGATGGCGTGTTCGATACTGATGGTAAATTGATTTATAGTGCAAGTTTGGACAAATTAATTTTTATCTATTATTATCGAAATCAGTATATAGTCGCCAATAAAAATTTAGATGTAGGATTTCGGGGTAAGACCATTGATACCATAAGCAGGGCACAATTGAATATAAGTGAAAACAGATCGCGACAACAAAGAAAATTGGGAGGTAACTCCTTATTGGTAAACAGGAATATTGCTACTGCCAATAAATTGCTATTCATAGATTCTCCCCGGCTTGGCAAACTAGAGCCGGAAGCTATGTTTGAGGATGCAAACATCATTGATGTGTACTACCTCTTGGACCAAAGTTATAGGTTCAGTTTTTATCTATATGAGCATAAGGATGAAAAGGCTAGAGAATTTATCATTGTTGATGGTATTTTTTATGCTCTTCAGGGAAATGAGATAATTGCGTATAAAATGGATATCAACATTTTCAAATAACGAAAATTCTTTGCAAAGACAGGGATGAGATCGAAAACCTGTACAATAGAGTAGATCAAAATTGTTAATTTAAATTTTAGAAATTATGAAAAGTTTTAAATTCAGATTTTTATTGCCTGTGATGGCCTTTATGTTTGCCATAGCTGCAGCTTTTGCCACACAAAATGACGGACAGGAGGATTTTGCTCCTGTACAGGGCTACATATACCAAAATGGGGTATGTGTACCAAACGGAACGTGTTCCAATAACAAAACCGCTATTTGTACCGACAATCTTGGGCGTATCGTTTTTGGTCTTGGTGGACCCACTGGGTGTACTCAACGGTTGAACATGGACTGGCAACCCTGATTAATTTAAGAGATGCCCCTGATTAGGGGCATTTTTTTATATTATATATAGGTTAATTGTTTAAATGGGTCTTGAACCACTTTTCAACTCTATGCGAGAGGTCTTTTTGGTTTTTAGAGTCCAATAAAGAATGTTCTTCCCCTTCATAGATAAGCATTTCCACATTAAGGCCAAGCCGACGTAACGCCAGATACATGGCCTCGCTTTGGTGCCAGTTTACATGGTAATCCTCATTGCCGGTCCATATCAAAGTAGGGGTCTTTATATTTTGGGCAAATTCCAAGGGTGAGTTTAGTTTATATCCTTGTTTGTCGTCATAAAATGATTTTCCCATTTGCCATTGATTGTGCTCATAACTTCCATATTCGGGCGTTCCTGTATTCTCGGCAATGGTATGATAGGAAGATACTATGTCAAAAACCCCAGCCCCGATTACCGCTGCTGAAAAAATATCTGTTTGCGTAATTATAAATGCTGCCTCATACCCTCCAAAGGAATGCCCGAACAAGCCGATATTATTTTTCTTGATTATCCCTAATTCCAAGACTGTTTTAATGGCCGCTAAGGTACAGTCAGTTGCGGAAACACCAGGATTTTGTTTTTGTATTTTTATATCGGGCTGTAGCACAAAGTATCCATTGGAAGTGTAATTTCTATAGTTAAAACCAATATCGCTAAATAGATTCGGATTTGTATAGTATTGAAGGTAGGGAGCGGCTATCTCATAAACCTGAACAATCATTGGGTATAGTGTGCCGGGCTCAAAATTATCGGGATAATGCAAAAGCCCATGTAATTCTTCTCCTTGGTTATTTTTAAAAGATATCAATTCAGTTTTACCTATTTTGAATTTTTTTTGATGAGGATTTGATTGGAACAACAGTTTGGATTTATTTCCTTTTTTTAGATAAAGGGCAGGAGGGGAATCGTTTTTTTCCTTTATAAAAACATAGGAGTCTTTGAATTTTGCCCTGCGCAATTCTGAATACCTTCCCTTGGAGTTAAGAAAAGAGTCTATTTTACCATGTGGTTTGAGTATTGCAAAACCGTGATTGAACAGGGAGTCCATTGTAGCTAGTACAAGTTTTTTGTCGAGGTTGAAACCCCAAAATTTCTCCTTTCTACCAATAGGATACACCCCCTGATATAAATTTTTATATTCGCGGTAAACGGTTTTATTTTCCCTTCCATTAGTTAAGCGGACTGGCTGGGAACCGTTGGGGTTTAATTTCCAGATGTCCCACTCATCGTAAATTAAAAATTCATTGGATTGGGTCCAACCCATTTTTCCATATGACAAATTCAAACTCTTGCTCCGGGACATTTTTTGGTGCTGTTGGTTATCAATAGTGTACGTCCACCATTGACCATCCTTTGTGTAGGCAATATATTTCCCATCGGGAGACATATTGGATGCGTCTAAATGAGTGCTCAGTTTTTTCGCAAATAACTGACCCTCTCCAGTCTCAAGATTTTTTATATAGTAATCAGCGGGTGGAATTTCACTAAACTGGGGCTCATACGTAAGGAGATTATAAGTAATGGCAAACTTTTGGTCGCCCGTAAGCACGGAGCGGGGACGTTCCGGAGTCTCAATTTGGAAAATTTCTTTTGTATGTGGCCACCAAACCGCCAATCTGTCTTTAATGTTGAAATCCCAATCCAATTGCCGCTGTGAATAAAGCATTTTGTCGGCACCTTTCCACACCTGTACCTTTACGGAATCCTTGTTTTGACTACCAGCATCCTGTTTCTTGGGCGGATGCAAACTAAAGAAAATCCTTTTTCCATCATCAGAAAAAGTAGGTCTGCCTTTGCTAATTTGCAAAGCATTGGCAGCGGGCAAATCAAAATCGTCAATATTTTTGAGCGTCGGGTACTCCCCATTTTCGAAATAATATAATCTTTGCTTTTCTTGTGGTGTTTTCTCCAAGAATGCCAAGGCGGTTCCGCTACTATTCCAAATAGGAAATAGATACTCAGAAGCAGGGTTTGATAGTATTACTGCGCTGTGCATAGTGATGAGATCCAGTAATTCGATACTGCTGTTGAGCGCGTTCTTTTTAATGATGGCTGCGTAATTGCCTGTGGGGTTGAAAATAATATCCTTAACACCAGGAATGGACAGGATACTGTTCCCCTCGCTGTTGAAAAGGGTTAGGGATCCATTTTCAGTATTAGGGCTATAACAAGCGAGATACTTGCCGTCATCGGAAAACACGAAACGTTGTGCAGCTGTCCATTCCAGCTTGTTGCTGGAAAGGTGTACAATGCCTACCCCTTTTGTATTATGCATAAATGCAAATAATGTCGGATTCTCGGCAGGGGCAAATTGGCCGCTATTTGATTCTGGCAATTGCTGCCGCAATTTTCCATTCTTGTCCATTAGACACAGCGTATCCTGGCCGTGCTTGTAATCTAACCAATAGGATATCCACTTACCGTCTCCCGAGACCAAAGGTGCTCTTAAGGTGTGCCACATATTAAAATCTTTGGGTTGTATCAATTTCTTTTTTGGCCCCTGCTGTCCCACTGCGGGACAGGAGGCCAATAAAAATGAGAAAACAAACAAAAAAATTGGGGTGATAGCAAAAACATTTTGTTTTTGGATTGAATTATAAACTTTCATTAATATCCAGGGTTTTGAGGGTTAAGATTGGGGTTTAGCAATAGTTCCTTTTGGGGAAGGGGCAGAAGGACATCGGTCTCCTTCCAGCCAGATTTTAATGGCTGCAACACCTGAGAGGCGGTGCCTGTTCTTTTAAGCTCGAACCATCTGTGGCCGTGCTCAGAAAAGAACTCGAACCTGCGTTGCCGCATCAATTCGTTCCTAAGCTCTTCCAGGGAACTTGCAGAAGTAGGCTGGAGTCCTGCCCGCTGCCTTATCATGTCTATATCCTGCTTTGCCTCTTGCAACCTGTTTAGCTGCAAGGCTGCCTCTGCTCGAATAAGAAACTGTTCGGCCAGACGTAACTGAATTGAATATTCGGTGCTAACACTCCCGTACATATTCTGTTTATATTTAAAGGGGTGGTACCAAGTTGTGGTGCCATCAGAGATTTCACGAGTCCATACGTCTTTTCTGAGGTCTCCGGTTTCAAAATCCGTAATGAAATGTTCCGTAAGTGCATAAAGCAATGGAGGACCGAAGTCAAAGATGAAGGTCTGTGCCTCCATAGTGGGATATCCCTCCATTTGCGGTTTTATTTGCCAAATAGTGGAAGGGCTTTCCTTGAGAAATACGGTATTTAAATCCTGTTGTAATATATAGTCTCCATTGGAAATAACTGTATTACTTTCTGACCAAGCATTTTCCCATTGGCCGTTATATAGATAGAGACGTGCAAGAAGCGCACTTGCTGCTCCTTTTGCTGCCCTTGTCCGTTCGCCGCTATTGTCTATATCGGGCAGGAGGTTCTTTGCCTGTAATAGATCGTTCTCCATTTTTCCATATACTTGCTCTAGGGCCATTCTGGAAACTGAGGCATTTTGGATATAATCTGTGGTTTCTACATAAGGAATGTCGCCGTAAATTTGGGCAAGGTAAAAATGAAGATACCCCCTGAGGAAAAGGGCTTCTCCCCGATAGGGGGCAATTTCCCCCTCGCCCAATGGCGAGCTGCGTAATCCCTCAATAATGGAATTGACCTTAAAAAGTAAAGTATAGCTAGTATTCCAAAGATTGAATACGGCACTGCTCGGGGGCAGGACGGTATGGTTATAAAAGGCATTGTCCGTTTCTGAGGTGGCACTGTAAGTATTGAGTTCGTCGGCATATAGACCCAAAAGGACAGCGATGCCTGTTGGTCCGCCGGTTACGGGGCTATTATCACGTAAGCCCGAATATACATCGGCCAAGGCTGCATCTATAGTAGCTGTATCCTCAAAAATTGCGTCCTCTGAAAGGAGGTGTTCCGGAAAATCGGGCTCCAATGCTTTTTCGCATCCCAAGAGTAATCCGCCGAGGGCAAGGAGCAAGGCCATCCTTAGCATCCATTTCAAGGAGGTATGTGCGTAATATCTAGTATTTAAATTCATATCGATAATTTTAAAATGTTAGTGTAAAACCCGCACCCAACCATCGGAGCGCAGGGATAAAGCCTTGTGTTTGTTCTGGATCCTGCCCTTTAAAGTCAGTTAAGGTTAAAAGATTTTGTCCTTGAATGAAGACTTTGGTGTTTGAGGAGTTGGTGATTAGGTTCCGAAGATTATAGGCAAGGGAGAGGGTTTTGAGCCTGATATAGGAAGCATCGCTAAAGCTGGCATCGCTATCCTTGAAATTTATGGAGGCGAGGGTTCGCTCATAATTAGCCCCAGTGGTATAAGCCTGGGTATTTGTTTGGTCACCGGGGGCAGTCCAGGCATCCAATACATCGATTGACTGATTTACCTGTGCTCCGGGGGTGGTACCAAATAGGTTGCTGTTTTCTGCCAGTTGCTTGTTGAACTGTAGGAACAGTTGTAATTCCAGATTTTCAAATTTCACGGTATTCGAGAGGCCGCCGTAAAACTTTGGTACGAGGTCCACTATCTTTTGGCTATCCTCAGGCACACTTATTTGGCCATCGTCATTATAATCCTCGAAGGTATAGACGCCAGTTACGGGATCAACACCTGTGTAGTGCAGTACCTTTCTAATGGTAATAGGTTTACCAATGACGTAGCTATTGGCATAGGTGCTGTTTTCAAGATTTGGAAATTCCAGAAGCTCATTCCGTGGGATGGTCAGGACAAAGGAGGTGGTCCATTTCCACTTTTTGGAATCTATATTGCGGGAAGTGAGTTCAAACTCCCAACCGCTATTGGCCACGAGCGCATCTAGATTCCCGAGGATACCCGCAAAGCCAGTTGTAGCCGGTAATGGAATCTCAACCAATTGGTTTGAGGAACGATTGTGGTAATAATTGACGGTAGTATTTATTCTATTGTCAAAAAGACCAAGCTCGAGGGCTATTTCGGCTTTCCTGTTAATCTCCCAGCCAAAATCCGGATTGTAAAGGGAAGTGGGGTAGAGACCAATGGTGCCATTATAGAGCGTTCCAGAACTGCCATAGGAGTTTAGATAGCGGTAATCGCCAATTTGGTCATTTCCTGTGGTGCCGTAACTGCCTCTAATTTTTCCATAGGTGAGGAATGAAAGGTCATTTTTAATAAAACCTTCCTCTGAAAAAATCCACGCTGCACCCAAGGCCCCAAAGTTTGCGAAACGGTTATTGGGGCCAAAGCGGCTGGAGCCGTCCCTTCTGCCCGTGAGGTTGATAATATACCGGTCCATAAACGTATAGTTTACCCTTCCGAAGATTGCTTGATACTTATATATGCTTTTTGAATCATCGGTTATCTTTATAAAGTTGGCCGCTGCCGCATTCATGATTTGGGCATTGCTTGAAAAACCCTCGGCATATTGGGTGAGAATGCTTGAACTATCGTTTTGCGCCGAGTAACCCACTAGGACATCCAACTTACTTTTTGGAGTAATATGGCTATAGTTCAATTGTGGCTCCACGATCCAGGAACTACCTTTGCCTGCATTGTAATAAGCAGAAGAAAAGAGACTTGTAAATCCGTAAATGGGCGGATATAAGGTATGTGGGAAAGTATGGTACTCCTCCAGATTGGTGTCTTGGTAGCCTAGGTTCGTTTTTAGGCTCAGATTTTTGAGCAATTTTAGATCCAGCATCAGGTTCGTCAAGAGACTGTTTCGCTTAGCCCGCAGATCGCCCTCCAGTGCTCCCAAGGGATTGTTGAAGGTGCCATCTTCCCAATTGAGCGAGCCGTCATCATTATATAGGCTTGGCGCATTTGGAGGAAGTATAAGGGCCTGATAGCTTAAATCGGCATCCGGTAGATCATTGTTTTCGTGAGTATATGCAAGAGAGAAAGATAGGTTCAGTCTATCATTTGCAGTGCCATGGTTTACTTTGGCCAATCCGCTAGCCCTTTTATAGCTAGTATCCTCAATGAAAACTGAAGACTCATTCCTGTATGCACCACTTATGAGAAAAGAAGTCCTGCCATTTCCGCCACTGACGGAGGCTTGATAATCCTGGTAATAGGCAGTTCCTCCGAGAAGTTCCTCCTGCCAATCGGTGTAGCGATCTTGGCTCCATTTTCCATTTACATCGTAGGCGTAGGGGGGATATTCGGTAATTCCATCATTTTGAAATGCCTGTTGTCTCATTTGAAGGTACTGTGCCGTATTCAGTAGCTTTTGCTTTTTCGCTATTTGGCCCAGACCACTTTTTGCGGTAAATGCATATGAAGTATTTTCTTTTCTGCCTTTTTTGGTCGTTATCAGAATTACTCCATTGGCACCACGGGAGCCATAAATTGCAGTTGCATCGGCATCCTTGAGCACTTCAATGTTTTCAATATCGGAGGGGTTTAAGAAACTGAAAGGGCTAAAATCACCATTTGGCAGGGTGCTTCCAGACACATCTGGGGAACTGAGGCTTTGGGAACTAAAGGGAACACCATCAATAATATACAGGGGTTGTGAGCCCGCGAGTATGCTACTTTTGCCACGGATAAGCACATTGAAACCACTTCCAGGAACTCCACTGTTTGGGACGATATTTACACCAGCGAGGCGACCCTGTAGCGCATTGAGCGGATTCAGTACTGTTTGATTTTCTATTTCGGCAGCGGTAACCCGAGCGATACTCCCAGTCTTCTCCCTATCGGAAACCTTGTAGTAGCCCGCATTAATAACCACCGCATCCAAAGCCTGCGCATCTACCTTCAACACCACATTAACAATACTGCGATTATTAATGGCTTCGGTTTTGGGCACATAACCTAGATATGTAAAGATTAAGGTGTCGTTTGCATTGGCCCTAAGACTGTAGTTGCCTTCAAGATTTGCAGTAGTTCCTTGGGCCGTACCTTTAATGAGGACATTGGCCCCAGCCAACGGGCCATTTGCGTCTGATACCTGACCCGTTACCAAGGGAGGGGAGAAATCCTGCGCAAAGGCAGGTGATACTGTGTAGATACATAAAAATAAGAAAAATCTAAATGCAAGGCAATAGCTGCCAGTGTAACTTTTATTCATATTTTTGCATTGGTTTAAGTGGTTAATAATTTAAACTATTGGCCTGCTCCTTCGGTCGTGCAAAACTCTGGAGCGGGTCATTTTTTTTTGAAAGGATTAATAGAATGCTATAACTTCTTATTTCTTGGCTAATCCTTTCGACCGCAATTAATTAAAAATGTTTTTAGCTAAAAAATAATTTTGGTTGACCTTTACATTAATATGATTGACTTTTACTATATTTACTAAAAATCTAAATCATGAATACCACCACAAAAAGAAGAAGAAATAATTCCCATCAGGGAAATAATGTCGCAAAACTGAGATCTTTCTTGGGAGTAAAACAAGAATCCCTTGCTCAAGACTTAAAATTAACACAGCAACAAGTTTCTCAAATTGAGCAACAGGAAAAAATTGATGAAGAAACATTAATTGTGATTGCGGAATATTTGAATATTCCAGTAGATTTATTAAAGAATTTTGATGAGGATGCTGTTATATATAATATTAATCATTACAACGTACACGATAACACTTTTTCGGATTCTTCTGCCGCACAAGTTTTTAATCCAGTAGAAAAAATAGTGGAACTTTATGAGAGGCTTTTGGAAAGTGAAAAAAATAAACTGAATAAGGAATAAGTAAACTTTAAAAAATGAAAAATAATTTTGAAAATGCTTCCAGTCACATTGGACGAAAAATTGAGAAGGTAAGAGTTCTAAGAGGTTTTACTCAATCGGAGTTGGGGGAACGTTTAGGAGGTATAAGCAAACAAGCTATTAGCAAACTCGAACAGACAGAAGTTATTGATGACGACAGAATTGAGGAAGTGGCAAAAGCTTTAGGTGTAACACCTTCGGGATTGAAAAAATTCAATGAAGAGTCTGTTTTATATGCTACTGCAAATTTTTATGAAGGGAGTCATTCAGTCAACACCAACATCAACACAATTGTTAATGATCCAATTGAAAAAATAATCGAGTTTTATGAAAAGAGACTTCAAGATCTCCGAAATGAAATAATCGCTACCCTAAAGGATAAAAAATAATTTAGAATATTTTTTACAATCAGTTTACATATTCTATCAATAAACTAGAACTCAACCACACCGAAAATCCACAATAAGAAAACTATAAGCCCTACTAATAAAGCCATAAAAATTGAGAATTTAAAATGTTCTCGATAGAATTTTTCATAGTTATCCATCTGCAACCAATTTAAAACTTTTCAGTTTATTTTTCCCACCCACAAAGGGTTCTCCCCAGTTTCTTAGCTTCGCTTAAGGTTACCGAATAGGTATCCGTAGAACAACTTGAAAGACCCCTACAATCTTTTTTGTAATGGTATTTCTTGCTTTGTGGACCTTTGCAGATATATACCTCAGAAACATCGTAAGAAAATGAGGTAAGTAATAGAAATACCAATCCCCCTAAAAATAAAATTTTACTCTTTTTCATTGTTTTTAATTTTAAAAAACTGGGGAGAATATTCAAATATAATAAATTGTTTATAAGCGTACTACAAAATTATTTGATGAAGTAATAATTTAAAATAAAAATGTATATTTGGGTTCCCCCCGTTTAAATAAGCCTCATTATTGTTTTCCATGGGTGTAGTTTAATTTTAAAAATTTTATAAGTTTTCCTGTTTAATGGAATATTTAATAAATGTTATTATCGAATAAATAAAAAATGAAAGAAATTAAAGATTTAAATTTTGGTTTTAATGATGCTGAGAATTATAAAAGACCTGAAAATAAAGCGATATTTGATAAATTCTTTTTAAGAACTAAGGAATTTAATGATGTTTTCAAACCATCAACAAATTTTATAATTGGAGAAAAAGGAACGGGGAAAACAGCATATGCTACATATATTGTCAATAATGAGACATATAATTCAATCGGTTTTATGAATTTTATTCGTGAAACCGATTATCAAAAGTTTATAAAATTAAAGACCGACAATCATTTACAGCTTTCGGACTATCAAAATGTTTGGAAAGTTATATTATTTTTATTGTTGTCCAACAAAATAAAAACTTATGAGGATGAGAATAATAATTTTTTTAAGTCAACTAGTCCCTTTAAGGCATTACAAAAAGCCATTGACGAGTATTATATAAATGCATTTTCACCCGAAATTATAAACGCCTTAAATTTTGTAGAAAGAACAAAACATTCCGCAGAAATTGTTTCGAAATACTTTAAGATGTTGGGTGAAACAATAAATGAAGATAGTTTTAGTAATTCAAAATTTCAGACTAATTTACTTTATATTCAAAGTCATTTCGAAAGGGCACTTTCATCTTTAAATTATGGTAAAAATTATATTTTATTTATAGATGGTATTGATATACGTCCTGAAAATATTCCTTACTCTGATTATTTAGAATGCATAAAAGGGTTGGCGAATGCTGTTTGGAGTTTAAATAACGATTTTTTCCCGTCTTTCGCTTCTGAAAATAAAATTAAGGTTATACTTCTTATTAGGCCAGATATTTTTGCCAACTTAGGGTTGCAGAATCAAAATAATAAATTAAAAGATAATTCTATACTCTTAGATTGGAAAACAAATTATACTGATTATAGACAGTCAAACATTTTTGAACTTGCGGATAGAATATTATTAGCCCAACAACATGAATTTAAAAAAACAGGTGCAAGTTGGGATTTTTATTTTCCATATAAAACTAAATCAGGAAGAAATGGAAATAAGGAAGATGATTCATTTATTCAATTTCTAAGGTACTCTTTTTATAGACCTCGTGACATAATAACTCTATTAGATTTAATATCTACTACTCATATTAGATCAAAATTTAGACAGTTTAATTATTTTAATGAAGATGAATTTTTTAATTCGGAAGTACAGTCAAGATATTCAGATTATTTAATGGGTGAAATAAAAGATTATTTAACCTTTTATTATTCTGATAATGACTATGAATTATTTAGAAAGTTTTTTGAATTTCTTGAATATAAAAATGAATTTAGATATTCCTTCTTCACGAACTCATACAACAAGTTTATTCAATATCTTGAAAAAAATAAAATAGAAAAACCAAAATTTTTTGAAACTGCAGATACGTTTTTGCAATTTATTTTTGAACTTAACATAATTTGTTACATTGAAAATGATAATGGTAAAAAATTTATAAGGTGGTGTTTTAGGGAAAGAAATTATTCCAATATTTCTCCTAAAGTTAAATCCAATTGTGTTTATCAAATTCATTATGGACTAGCAAAAAATCTAAATTTAGAAAAATCATTTTTTCATTATAAATCAAGAGGTAAAAGAAGAGTTAAAAAGAATTAAATTTTCTTCTAAGTATTATCGAAAATCTTGCTTAATATTTTACAATACCTTTCTGCTAACTTATTCTTCCTCTAACGGAATGGAGGGAATCATTCTCACTTAAAGAAATTTGACTTTTATTTTAGATTTGAGGTTAAACGAAATAGGGTGTATTTTTAAAGGAATCGAAAATACAATGAATTAAGGTCTGAATGGAAAAACATTTTATTTAAAATTTTAACCGATGTGAAAACCTCTTTGGTATTTTATCGTTATAGAGATTTTTCGTTTGTATTATCTTAAGGCCATATAGTAAAAATGGGGCGCTAAAATGTAAAAGGGTAAGCTTACAGAAAGAATGAAAGAGTGTTACTCTTTTTGGAAAGACAACGAAAATTATTAAAAATATAAGAATGATTATTGATACAATTGCACATTGAAAATTTAGTTGTTTATAAACAGAGCTAAATTTTCAAGCTTCCAATATAATTATTTGAAATTAAGCAAGAAAAAGTTTAACAATTTAGGTATAAGATATAAGGAAATCTCTTTGATAAATGGAAACAAAGATTTATGTTTAAATGATGAATTTATCACACAATCCCAAGGCTAAGATCGGAATATTTTCTTTCTTTTCTGGAGCAGGTTTTTTAGACTTAGGCTTTGAAAAAACAGAAGGATATACTAACCTATTTGTAAATGAATATCATCCACCTTTCTTGGATATTCATAAATATTCTCGAGCCAATCTAAGATTAGATAGTCCAATATTTGGTTATAATTCCGATGATATTGAAAATTTACTTTCTCAAAAAAAGAATCTACAATTAGCCGAAAAAATAAAGGAATCACGAAAAAGTCTAGATTTAATTGGTTTTATTGGTGGGCCACCCTGTCCTGACTTTTCGGTGGGAGGGAAAAATAAAGGATCAAAAGGAGAAAATGGTAAATTATCTGCTACCTACGTCGAATTGATTATACGAAATCGGCCAGATTTCTTTCTTTTCGAAAATGTTAAAGGATTGTATAGAACGACAAAGCATAGAATCTTTTTTGAAACTTTAAAAATTAAATTAATAGAAAATGGGTATTTGCTTACTGAAAAACTAATTAACTCAATAGAGTATGGAGCACCTCAAGACAGAGAGAGAATTATACTAATTGGTTTTAAAAGTGACACATTATTAGATTTTGGAGTTACACTCAAAAAATCGCCAATTTTACAAACTTTCGATTGGAATTCGAAAATATTATATTCTGCAAATGATATTCTTTCAAAAGGATGGCCTAGACAAGAAGATTTTATTGAAAACTCAAATAAGGCATTTCCCAAAGGAATTAATAAAAAATTGACTGTTCAATATTGGTTTGATAAAAATGATGTACTTAACCATCCAAATTCCAAGCATTATTTCCAACCACGTGCTGGATTACCAAAATTTCAATCAATTCCTGAAGGTGACGACTTAAAAAAATCTTATAAGCGGTTGCATCGATGGAGATATTCTCCCACAGCAGCTTATGGAAATAATGAAGTGCATTTGCATCCATATCAAGCAAGAAGAATCTCGGTATCAGAAGCTTTGGCAATTCAATCTCTGCCAAAAGACTTTATAATTCCAGAAGATATATCCTTAACTAATATGTTTAAATCTATAGGAAATGGAGTTCCTTATTTAGCAGCTAAGGGATTGGCCGAAACTATATTTAATTATGTGGAGGGCTTAAAAATAAACGAATCAAAGTATGCGGAAACTTACAGCCAGTAATCTTGTTTCATCCATTAATCAACTGGATAAAAATCAAGTTTATAATTACATCAATCCAAAAACCAATGCGCTAATTAGTATTGATGGAATAGATCTCCCAGAAGGCCCTATCAGAATTAAAAGATGGAATCCAACTAAAGGTGAAACTGAAGCAGGAAAATCCGTAGAAACGATATCATCGGAAATGATTTGGCGAATTGCAAATGCAATAAATGAAAATCACCCTATAAATCTTGACAGGGTTTTGGGTGGGAGCTATAATACAAGAAGTGTTCTTGAAACATTACTAGCTCTTACTCCTGAGTTTTACTATTGTTATCCAGGAAGAATTGAAAACAAAGGGGGGCAAACCTCTGTGAAACACGGACACAAACATTTAATGTGGAAACCAAATTCTCCTCACAAATTGGGAGTTTTATCAAAGACAGAAACTGAAATAGTTATTTCAGAAATGCCAGCTTTAGACGTTTTCTATGATTCGCTGATTCTTCCAGATACACTTTTAGAAAAACAAGAATTGGACATAGAGGTTCAGCGGAGACATGCGCAAATACAAATAGCATTGTATTTTATCGGCAAACAATTAAATTTTCGAACTTGGATTGCTCAAAATGATAAAGGGGTTCTCTATCAAAATAAAAGAATTGGCGAATATGATGGCGTGATTGGCTCTTTAAAGGACGAACAATTAATGTCTGCTTACGATGATGCGACGCAAGCTGCTTTATTGATCGATTGCATATGGTTTAAAAACGGAAAATTAATGCCCGCCGTTATGGAAATCGAGCATTCCACTGGAGTTACAAGTGGCCTAAGTCGGATGAAGAATTTTAAGGATAAATTCCCGCCATTTCCGACAAGATATGTTATTGTGGCGCCAGATGAAATACGGGATAAGGTTATTAAAGAAGCAACTAAACCACAATTTAGAGATTTAAATCCGCGATATTTTACTTATTCTGCGGTTGAAGAACTTTATTCCCTCTGCCAAAGGAGAAAAATTAAAGGAATTACCGATGAGTTTCTCGATTGTTATATGGAAGCCATTTTAGATTAGAGATAAAAAATAAAATTAGATAGTTTTGTTTAACTGTTCATAACGATCGATAAATTCTTTATGATAATTCATTGCGTCAGTAAGTAATTGATTAAATGTTTTAACATATACTTTATCAGTTTTCTGCATTGAATCTATTTCATCACGTGTTTTTCTGTCGTCATTGTTTATTTTCCCGCCTACGACATATGCAATAACCCGATCAGGTGACGAAGATCCTGTTTCAAGATGATCTTCCATATAACTTCTATAGTCCTTGGCTTGAGTTATATCTTTTAGTGAAATAACATGTTTCGGCCTTTTTATTTCCAAAATAAACCTGTGATTTGATACCGAAGTACAGAGAAAATCGATTCTCCTATTTTTTTCATCTAATTCCTTTTCTGGATATTTCTCTTTTAAAAGCTGAGCATATTGCACCTCATGTCTAAACATATTGATTCGTGGATCTAAAACCCATGGGAATTTTTCGAAAAAGGGATGAATTTGAGTAACTTCCTTCGCATTATCCATAATTAGTAACTCAAAAGTTTTTATAGTTTCAATTCTTCCCATAGATAGCTTGTACATCTCTCTTGCTTCAATTATTTCCCATTCTTTAAATAAGCTGAGGATTTTTTCGCTAGAAATATCTTCGGTCATTTTAAACTCTTTCACTATTTCCTTAAAAGACTCAAATTGAAAAGAGTCCTTTACAAATCCAACCAATTCACCTGACTTACTGTTATTTATGCCTTCAGTAGATATTATAGAGTTTACTAATTTTTTTGCTAACTTTCTATCATGTGTTGGAAGAGTTTCAAACCATTCTTCTAATTTTATTCCTGATTCTAATTCGAATTTCTCAACTTTATTTTTCTCTTTTATCTTTTTTGATTGATTATAGATTGACTGTATAGCGGAAGTTAAATAAACTTTTAATTCACGGGTTTCGGTTGTCTCCCAATTAAGAGAACGCCTATTAGTAGAAATTACATCTTCTTCAAATAAATCTATAAAATCAACATTTAGCCATCCAGTTAAATATGAGTAACCATGGCTTGTTGCTTTAATATCATAAAATTCATACTCATTGATTAGTTTGTTTCTCGAAAAGAGTGCAATTCCTCTCATTTTTGAGGGAACCGTGTCTTCGGCAAGAATTATTTTCCCTGTAATTATGTCCTCTCCAAAATATTGCTTTGGATCACGATCTTTATGAATTGGAAAAATCCAGGTATATAAAGGCTTAATATTTTTATATATCAACTCATTTTTAATTTTTATCTTATGTGCCTTATCATTGTGATAAATAACAGTTTCAAAATCATTTTCATTAAATACTTGAAAGCTTTTTGCTAAAGAATAAGCAATATCTTCTGGACTAAATGAAGTTGACCTATTTATCTGCTGTAATGTTATGCAGGTTCCATTGGGATCATTGGTTAAAATATCTTTCACTAGAATTTCTGGTTTATAATTCTCATCAATATTTTCAATATTTTTCAAAACCCTCCAATCTAAAGAAAATCCATTCTTTTTCCCATCAAATACAGTTTCAACTTTTATTTTTTTTGAAATACCAAAAAACGAAAGTTTACCTATACCTTTTTTCCCAATAACATATCTTTTATCATTTTTACTTTTTTGCGACAGAGTCTCTTTTCTTCTATTCCTACCTATTCTTAAAAAATGTGTATTGATTTCCTGAAAGCTCATCCCATGCCCATTATCCTTAATTAAAATTTCTTTTTCAGGCTTTTCATCAAACAACCAAATTTCAACTTTAGAAGCTTCTGCATCATATGAATTAGAAACAATCTCAGCAATAACTGGGGGTAATGTGGAATACATTTTGACACCTAAATGTTCAATAGTATTAGGGTCAAACCTCATAACTAATTCCTGTTCCTCTTTCATACTTTTAAACCTTAATGTAAATGACTTTCTTGAATTGCCCTGCCAAGAGCCATTGCATATTTTGGAGGTACGGCGTTACCAATCATTCTGGCAATATTTGCAGTACTTTTTCCTTTAAATTTGTAATTTATTGGAAACGACTGTAATGTAGCTCCTTCTCTAATAGACAAAGCCCTGTTTTCTTCAGGATGAACAAACCTTCCATTAGAAATGCTGCAAAACTTTGTAGTAATTGTTGGAGCTGGTTTTTTCCACCATAAACGGCCGAATGTATCTTTAAAAGAATCGTCCCTGCCAATAAAACAATTCAGTTGCAATTCTGGGTCATTTGCAAAACCAAGGCGATTCCCCCCGTCTTTTTTCACCTTTTTTAGGCGTCTTTTATTTATCTCACTAATGTTTGGAACCGTATGAAGAAAATCTGTGTCGTCCTTATGCCCCGCATCAATTTTTGGAAAACCATTCCCAACCCCAATCACATCTTTCACGCAAAGTTTTTTACCTTCCAATTCCAATGGTTTGATCTCCTCCTTTGAAAGGCGGGTAGCGATTAAAGTGAAGCGTTTTCGGTTTTGAGGCACTCCAAAATCGTTTACATTATGCACCTTAAAATGCGGTTTTTCGTAGCCGTTTGTTTTTAACCATTCGATAAACTCATTTAAACCGCTTTCTTCTTTTCTTCTTAAAACTCCGGGTACATTCTCTACTACTACATAGCCTGGGCGGAAGTATTTGACAAAACGGGAAAATTCTACCAAAAGGTTTTTTGATTCTGCTGATTTGGATTTATCTGTATTTATGATACTCCAAAACTGGCATGGGCTGCAGCCAATCAATATAAGTTCATCGTCATTTTTCTTTAAAGAAAGTTCTTCTTCAAGATTTTCGACTGATAATTTTGAAACATCCGCATGAATAAATTTTGCGCCTTTAATATTAGCTTCGTAAGTTTCTTTGCAATTTATATCGAAATCAATTCCAGCAAGTATTTCAACACCTGCTTGTTGCATTCCACAACTCATCCCGCCACCCGAACAAAAAAAGTCGACAGCCTTTAAAACACCCATGCTAAAAAAAATTAAAAATTCATTAATTAACAAATATATATTATTTATATAGGTGTTACAATAGGGGGTGACAAATAGATGTGGCCTATTTTTCATTTTCCTTATAGAATTTTACTAAATTAAAATATTATTATTAATTCTTATCCTTAGGGGGGTTGGGGTCGTTGCCGTGGCTATCTGGGTTTTGGATAGTGCCATCCTTGCGGTGCGGGATAAGTTCTGAACCTTCCTCCCTGCTTTTATCGCGGCTCCATTTCATTGCATCGTCTTTTGTTTCAAAATGCTTGGAGGCTTTTTTTGCATTTTCTCTTTTGGAGTCCCAGCCGCCATCTTTGTTTGGGACCACATGCCTTTCTTTTCTGCTCATAATTGTATGGATTTATGGTTTATGAGGCTAAGGTATGGAGCTGTTTTGGAGTTTTTTTACGGGATTCCGTAATGGGAGGAATTAATTAATTTAGGAGGTGTAGAAGCTATGAAGATCTAAAAATAAGATAGTTAGCCTGCTTATTGTCAAAAATTTATTATATTTGATATTCTCCCCGGTTAAAAAGCCCATCCTTACAGTTTTCGTACAGGATGGGCTTAATCTATTTTATTTTAACAGTATATATTCACCAACTTATACCAACCATTATGAACAAATTATTTTTAACAATCTTACTTTTTTCAATTTCATTCTTTTCATTTGGTCAGATTGAAATAATACTTGAGGCTGGTAATCCAGCTACATTTGAAAGTGCCCTAAACGACATAGGAAGCAATAGAGGGACAATTACAATTAAAAGGAAGGTAATAGTTTCTTCACCTACTACCGTTCCCGAAAATATTACTCTCAATTTTTTTAATGGAGGGATGTTATCGATGAGCACAACTTTAGCCCTAAATATTGAAGGTAACATTATTTCGCCCCTCAACCCGATATTTGAATTTACTTTAGGTGTTCCTGTAAACCATAATTTAACTATTAAAAATAAAAATCAAACTATTTATCCTGAATGGTTTGGCACATGTACTTATCAAGATTCCTCGATCACGGATGATAAAAATACCATTCAAACAGCCATAAATGCATTGGAACCCGGTGGCGAAATTGTTTTTAAGGGGAATTATACTGTTAATGGTCCTATAAATATTACTTTAAATGAAGCTGCCATAAGAATTAAGGGAATAGGAGCCTATATGTATGGCAGTAGTAGTGATGATACTAATTATATAAGAAATAATACTACGGGAATAGATAGCCCTATTTTTAATATTTCGGCGTATGGTATTCGGCTATCTGATTTAAATTTTAGAGGTAAAACAAAGTCAAACAAAGGCTCTGGTGCTGTCGGAAGAGCCTTAAATTTTGTGAGAGCTAATGGTTCAAAAGATTTGGATGCAGCAATTTCAAATTGCATGTTTGTAGATTTTAGAACTGCTATTTATGGAGAAGGCGCGAATTTGAAAATAACTGATAATACTTTTACAGCGTCGTATATGGGTGTATATATCAATCAAGCTAGTAGAGATACTATTGGTGATGCTTCAAAAGCAAATACGAGAGGACATATAATCGATAGAAATAGATTCCATTCCATAGGTTCAAATTTACCGAACGATAGTTTAGTCGGTTCAACAGCAATTAAAATTTTAGGTACAGAACCCTATACTGCTTTGGAAGAACTTCATCTCACCAACCCAACAGGGACTGTTAAATACTTTCAGGATTATGCAATAAGAGGCTATTACAATCATATTTCCAATAACTATGCTGATGACTGTAAAACATTTTTTTATGGTACGGTAGATAGAACCAAAATAGATGGCAACTCAATTTTATTGTCTGGTGGTACTGCAATAAATATATATGGAGGGGAACATGGCGCTATAACGAACAATTTAATTGATGGTTCCTTTCGATGGAATGGAAATCAACTTTATTATTCAGGTCAAGAAGATTTGGTCCCAACGGGCCATGGTGTCCAGGTAGAATATGCAAATTTCCTTACAATTCACGATAATCAGATACTTAACAAGAGAAAGCACGGTATATATATCATCAAGTCGAAGAATTCTTCAATTCAATCAAATACAATTAAAAACTTTAATAGACATTATCACTTAGCATCGGGATTAGGAGGAACACAATCAAATTTTGATTATCCTGCTCAATATGATGGCATTCACATTGACTGCACTACGAAAGTCGATGGACAAGGATATAATATTCAAAATATTGTTACAAATAATGTAATAGGTATACCATTACAGAATGTTTCAGCTAGATATGGGATATACATGGGTGATGGAGATTCATATGGATTTTTGAAGGATAACTTTATAGTAAGTGCAAGATTGGTGCAGCCTATTTTAATTGAAACTCCTACAGGTGTTTGTAGCAGTATAACAGAGGACAATTAAATTTTAAGAGAACTTTTTTAGTATTAGAGTTTACTTATATAGTTTCCGAAATAATTGGGGTTTTCACTCACCAATAAATAAATAGCATCTAGCAATTAGATTGTTGGGTTTTATTCTCCACGGTTTTAAAGCCCACTCTTACAGTTTTCCGTAATGGTTGGGTTTGCGTTTGTTTTATATTTGGAAACTATGCAAAGAAATATTTTAATAACTTGTGCTAGTCAACACTATTGGAGAGATAAACCTAATTAAGTTGAGGGTATAAATAAGCTATGGGCAAGGCTAAAACGGCACTACAACATGAAAATAGAAGATTTAAAAAGACGAGTTGATGAATTAATAACAATCGCTGGACAAGTCCTTACGACAAAACGGACTAGTGATTTTGATTCATATGTTTCATCGGAACAGTTCAATGAATTTAGATCTGCATCATTGTCGTTTCTAAGAAACACATTTGGAACGGACCATCCGTTTTATGCTGAATTTAATAAGCAAGCAAAGGAAGCGTCGCCATATGACACAGAAGAAGGACGTGGTATACTAAAGGCAGTTAAGCAAGAAATTGATGGCGGGTGGTTATTTACTGTTAAAGGGCTAATATCTGCAGAAATTTTCTCTGACTTTCTGGAAATGGCAGAATATCTTTTGAAAGAAGGCTATAAAGACCCTGCCGCTGTTATGGCAGGAAGCGTATTAGAAGAATATATAAGACAACTTTGTCTAAGAAATTCAATACCAATTGAGACAATTAAAGACGGCAAACCTAATCCAAAAAAAGCGGACTTGATGAATTCCGAACTTGCTTCAGCTAACATTTACAATAAGCTTGACCAAAAAAGTATTACATCGTGGTTAGACCTTAGAAACAAAGCTGCTCATGGACAATATTTAGAATATACGAAAGAACAAGTTGAACTTATGTATCAAGGAGTGACAAACTTTATTTCGAGAACAACATGATGATAAGCCCAGCCCATAACAGAACCTACCCAAAAATGGGTTTCGTGTTCCAAAGACAGTTTTGTGGTTAATCAAACATTAGTTATTCAAATCAAGTTTTGTGTTAAAAGTCCCGCACTTCGCGTAGCAGCAAACCGTTGTGGGTAATGCAAAATAAACCGAATGGAGATTACATTTAATTATATTAGAAACAGAATTCGGGAGCATTCAAAAGAAGAACTACTACAGTTTTGTCATAATGTTTTGGATGACAAAAGAGATAAGATAAAACCTATATGGTTTGTCTTTTTATTGATGAAATGGACTTATTTATATGGCGGAGAAAAAAATCCTTCAAAGCCCCTTACACCTCAAAAGGCATCAAAAATTTTAAAATCTATCACGGATTTTAACCAAGAACATATAACTGATTTTATGAAAGATGGTGGAATTCATAGAGCATTCCATATTCTATATTCTCAACAATTTTATTTACAAACTTCGGTTTACAGAGAAAAATTTGCAACACAATTAAAATTGTATAGCACAATATCAGGAAAATATGATATCCAAAGGTCATTTGAAACCAAAACTGGTTTCAAGATTGTTGACTTTTTATTTTTAATGCAAGTTATTTGGCTTTACACAAATATAGACAGATTGGAAAAACCATCTATCTCATTTTCTGGTTATCTAACGAATAATTTTTTAAAAATGGCATCCGAATTAACTAATGTAGATAAAGTCAAAAAGCTTCTACAGTTATTAGTTCTTGACCCTATTAATCCTAATGAAAAAATAAATTCCTTCAAACGCAATTTAAAAAGTCAGGAATTGCAATCAATGGAAAGAACATTTTTTACTCTATATCCATTGCAGTATTTCAATAATAAAATAAAGGTTATTCATTTATCTGTTTTCAATTATTCATTAAATTATTACATCTATGATTATCTCAAGTCATTCGATGATAATTTTACAACTGAATTTGGCAATAGGTTTGAAAAGTATATTGAGTTCGGCATTAAAGAACTTAATTGTCCCTATATAAGAGAAAACGAATTAAAAAAACAACTTCCAAAAAATTCCAAAGTTGTAGATTTTGTTATAGATAAAAACATCTTCGTTGAGTGCAAAGCAATTGAAGTACAGGCCTATGCTTCGGTAAATCCAACAGATGAATTGATATATAATTCCTTGAAAGATTCGTTAATTAAGGCCTATTTTCAACAATTACTTAATGTGGCTAAAACTCTGAACGGAGATAAAGAAAATTGGGGTATTATATTAACGTATAAAAAACTTTATTGGAGTCAATTTTCAGATTTATATGATATTACTAAGCACAACTTTGAGGAGACATTAGACACCATGCATATTCCACCCGAAAATGTTTTTATAATTGACATTCACACTTGGGACAGAATAATAAGTATTATAAATGATGAAGAGATTTCACTTATTGAAATATTAAAAATAGCAAAGAATAATAATTCTGTGGTTACAACAAAAAAACAATCATTCGATATGCATTTAGACGTTTTCAAGAATAATCCGCTAAATTTGAATTACTTGAAAGATGAAATTGAAGAACTCAATATTGCGAAAAAACACTACCCTCAACAACAGTAACTGTTGCACAAACCCATAATTTTTAGAAACCAAAATCTCATAAGCCTCTTTGGACAGCCTCATAAACAAATTAATTAAAATCATAAAAAGAAACTAGCGGTTACAATGTTAAAGGAGTGCATAAAAGATAATTAATACTGTATTAAAAAAAGTTAGATCCAATTTGAATGAACCACGAATTAAATAATAGAATTTTTGATTTAGTTCCATTAGTGACTAAAAAATTTAAACCAAAAAAATCTAACAAAAGTCCCAGCGAAGATTTAGTTGGAATTCCTGTTTTATTCAATTTGGGAAAAGTCAAGAATATAAAAAGCTCAAAACCTGATGGTTATGGCAATACTATAGAAGCTTTCAGAAATGATTTTGGACTAAATATTCAGAACTATGAGAAACTACGTGATATTGCCAATCAAATCATTGAGATTGAACCTTATGCAAGTTTTGCGACTGTAAATTTTATTGAAGAACATTTATTTGATTGGATAATCGAAACTCATAAAGAAAATAAGGCCAAAATAGAGCCTTTTAACTATTTACAAGATGCTTTTGAGAATGACCTAAAAGAATATAATTTTTACTTTAAAATACACGCTTTAGGTATTAACTCAACATTCAAAATTGGACAGGTAGAGTTTACCTATTTTACAGATAATTTACTTAAAAATTATACTAAAAAATTCCAAGAGCAGTTTCCCGAAAAACCAGAAAAAGAATGCCTATTAATCTTTAAAGATTATGTTTCAAAACCAATTGTAAAGGTTAGCTCCAAAGGAATACAAGAAAAAGCAAAACGAAATGCACAAAGACAAGTTGATATTGCAATCGATTCTCTAAAATGTTTTCTAGTTGAGGAATCTGTAAATTCATCATTCAAAATGATGGATGCGGAATATAGATTTACTGATACTTTTCCAAATTCATTCATCTACGATACAAGTTCTGACAAGTTTGATTTTAATCTACATTTTGAAAGAACAGATGGAATAGTACCTATTTCTTTGAATAATGAGAAAATCGAAGAACTATTTAAAGGTGGTTTAAAAGATGTTTCTGAATTCATTTCCAACTCATCAAAAAGTGAATTATCGAGAATGATTTTAAACACAATTTCAAGTATGGGAACTTATTCTTCGGAGAGAAATTTACACGAAAGAGTAGTAAAGATAATTTCTGTTTATGAAACTCTGTTTATTCCTTTAAAAAAAGGGAAAGGAAAAGGACTAGCTATCGTCAAATCAAAAGTTCTACCTAAAATAATAGGAGAGACTGAACTTCAAATGGTTATTAAAATCTTTATTGATTTCTATGATATTAGAGATAAATATTTACACAATGGTTTAGAAAAACACATTGACATTAATAACCTTTTTAAGATTCAAAAAATCACGGTATTTCTATTAAAGAGATTGATAGGATTAAATAAAGAATTGAATGACACTTCCGAATTACTAGAATACTTTGAAATAAACTAAAAACTGGGTCTAAGCCTGTAAGCGTTAAAAGATTTCATTATTGTTCCCATTGGCGCGCTTTTGGAAAGCTAGTCTATTTATCGTTGCATATGTAATGCCCTTCACAGACTTTTGAAACCTACAAAATAGTTATATTTGGTATTCTCCCCGGTTAAATGATGCCCTTTACGGTTTTCCGTAATGTTGATGTTTTACTTTGATTTATATTTGGACAGAATAATTAAACATAACATTTAGTACAAAAGCGATATATACGTTAAGGCTATCTATATCCATGTTGGGCACTATTAAAATAAATCCCAGAGATTAAATGAAAATCGATATACACGTACATACAAAAAAATGCAAAGGCGGTGACGCTGAAAGCAGGAATATAGATGCCGATAAATTTGATGAAATAATTAGATTGACAGACGTAAAGGTTTTAGCAATTACTAATCATAATCATTTTGATTTAGAACAATACACAAAAATTAAAGTCAAATCGGACGATGTGTGTCAAATATGGCCAGGTATTGAATTAGATATATTAGAAGAAGATAGAAGAGCACATTTAATTGTAATTGCAAACCCTAAGAATGTTTTAGAATTTAATAAAACTGTTCAAGAACTTTTAACTGGAAAGACTGCTGATAATTTCAACATTCCCATTAAAGAAACTGTAGATAGCTTTGATAAATTTGATTGCATTTACATTGCTCATTATTATGGAAAGAAACCAAACTTAATAGATGAGGATGTAGACAAATTAATTGGACTTGTTTCTAACCAAAAAAGAGTTTTGAAGGAAGCTACCAATTCCATTTCAGCAGGAATTTATATAAGTCACGGACATAATTCTATATATGGTTCAGATGTTCAAAACTGGAATGATTATCAACAAATCTCAAAAAATTTACCTGATTTAAGGTTACCTGTACAATCTTTTGACCAATTCTGTCTGTTAATAGAAAAAGATATATCCACAATAAATACGGTTTTAGATTGGAAATTAAAACAAAAAATAGAACTATTTCCCTTTCAAAGTAATCCTTTAGAAAAGGTAGAAATCAATGTTTACAATGACATTAATATAATCTTTGGTTCAAAAGGGACAGGAAAATCGGATATTCTTCACGCACTGTCTAAACACTATAATGATTTAGGGATAAAAAATAAAGTTTATCAATCGAGTGCTCAAACATTAGAAAATAGCTACGATTTAAAAGGAAACTATTTTGATGCAAATTTGAGTGAATTTGAAATTGATGATTGTTTCCAAGAGATAAAAAGTATAAGAAACTCAAGTGAAAAAAACGTTACAAGCTTAAGCTCTTATTCCAAATATTTTGCGATAGAACAAACTAATAAAATTGCTAAAAAATTAAAAATTCAAAATTTCACACCACTTGATGAACCAACTTCAGAACGTGATTTTGAAGAAATCGCATTAAGTTTGGAATACGTTAATGAGTTCATTAAAAACGTAGAATCTGACGAACATATTTTAGAAATAATAGGTGAAGATCTTTATCAAGAACTTAATAAAATTATTCAGAAAATAGTAATCAAATTGAAAGCTGAATCTGAAAAAAGAATTATTAATTTACGCAGTATTTCCCTTTTCAATCAAATTATCAATGTCTTCGTCGAAGAAATAGCGAAGAAAACTGGTTTACCTCAAAAACCTATAAGTACAGGATTTAGTGTATATGCAAGTAACCGAATAAGAATTGAAAGAGAACTAAAAAAGGTTTTGAATAACATATCAAAAACTATTAAACCATATATCGAATCAGTAGGAAACCTTGGTGAAAAAGGTGAACTGTTTTGTCAGACAAATTTGGTAATTCAAGATGGTAATTTTAAAAATGTTGACTACAAACCAGTAAAGAGTGCCACTAAAAATCCTCAAAGAAATTTTGCTACAGTTTTAAAACAGGTAGAAAAGCATTTATATGCTTCCAGTTTATACGAGAAGATTACAGAACTTAAAGAAGTCGAAGGCTCGGATAATATAAACTCTTTGAATGACTTATTGCTTTTTCATAGACATTTCACGCTAAACGGATTAAAATACGCACCTTCAACTGGTGAATCTTCGATGGTATTACTTCATAACGAACTATTAGAAGATAAAGAAATCTACATAGTCGATGAACCTGAAAAAAGTTTAGGGAATGATTACATAAGCAATGTTATTGTTCCTATGTTAAAGGAAAAAGCTCAAACAGGAAAAAGAGTAATTATAGCTACTCACGATGCTAATATTGCGGTTAGAACATTACCGTATAACTCAATTTATAGAGAGCATGATATAAATGGATATTACACTTACCAAGGTAATCCGTTCGCAAATAATTTGGTGTGCAATGACGACACAAAAGGAGATTTGGATTGGAAAGAATTTAGTATGAAAACTTTAGAAGGAGGAAAAGAAGCCTTCGGTGAAAGAGGAAAAATATATGGAAACACATAAGGCAACTATAAAAAGAGACGACACACAAACCAATTTAATGTTTTCAATTAACGGAAACGATTTGGAAATAAATCTAACTGAAGACAAACCAATTGAGGTTAAAAGTGTTTTCAACAAACTTCTACTTCAATTAAAAAAAGGAGAATTTAAATTTGAATTGGAAGATGTCAAGGAGGACTTATTTTTTCATATTAGTTCAGAATACATTTCCCAACTGAATGCAGAACTATCAAGTATTTATAAAGAACTCGAAGATTATGACCTACTTGAAATTGAAACCACAGAGGAGGAAGAATAACTATGCCCAACAAAGAATTAAGATGAAAAATAGCGATTTAATCACTTAAATGAAAGGTAAGCAATAAACTAGGATCAGCTATAAACTGATAAGGTAGTACTTATTAACACGCTATTTTTCATATACAATCCTTTAAACACAAATGGTAATCCAACAATTAACCTATGAGAAAATTAATACCATTATTATCAATTTTAATTATTGCTTGCAGTAATCCAACGAATAAAAACATTTTTGAAAAATTAACTGTCGAAGATTTAAAAACAGCAATTGAAAAAGATACTTTATTTGAGAGTACGTATAAGCTAATTGAATTTCAAAAGGATTCCGTACTAAAAACTGAACTAGACAGAGTAAAATGGTCAGATTTGACTTATAAAAGAATTCACGACTTTGTAAAATATACCGCTGACACTACAACCTCAAAACCACTAAGAGAGAAATTCAAAAACGAATGGGAAAGTAAATACGGAAAAATTGCAGAACAAATAGATTCGGTTTCACAATATTGGAAAAATTACGCCAAACAAAATTCCTTAGACCAATATGTAAAAGTTGAGTTAGCAAGAATTGAAAAGGAATATTATACTTACGTTGGAGGAATAAAGAACGTCAATTTAGGGTTCAAATTAACACCGTTAAAAGGAAAAATCGAGCAAATGCGATTCGGATATAAAATTGAAGCAAAACTTGATGAAGATAATAATGAATCGGAATACTCATCTTTATTGGCATCTTTAGATTATTCGTGGTGCCGAATGTCAAGTCCTTTTTCAAATTCAACGACACAATACTGGGAAGCATCTTACCAAAACGAAAAAATACTTCAATCAAGAACTGTGGAGACTTTTTTTAGAGATTATAATCTTTACATAATAATTGATGAAATTAGAGTTAATGGTCAAAACATTGATAGAAATGATTTAGGGATACCTAAATCAATCGAGCGACATTGGGAATATGAAAACAAAGAATATCTGACTGACTTATATATGGATGAAGTGGCAAAGGAAGTGCTGAACAAATATTATGTCAAGGACTATGAATTTATTAATGAAAAATTCGATAGTGTATATAAAAAAGAAGATAAATTAAGTTACGAATTTTTAACATTAAGAAAACCAAAACCGGAATAAAAATTTGTGCTATCACAAGTAACCGTTTCACAACCCATAAATTTTAAAAATGAACTAATATAAGCCCCCCGAAACTTCGGGATAAGCGGCTTTGGTTTATGGGTATCTTCTAAAAATGAAATTGATAGGGGTTCTATTTAGCTAAAAACTTTATATTTGGTATTCTTCCCCTTTGCCCTTCGAAGCTTTATGCGTAGGAGGGTGGGTTAAAATGGGGACTCTTATGGTTTTCCGTAATGGGTGGGTTTGGGGTTTGTTTTACATTTGAGAATTATATAAAGAAAGATTTTTAATAACTTTTTCTAAACCAAACGTATGTATGGGATAAATCCAATAAAATTGAGAGTATAAATAAATTAGCAACAAGCAAAAAAATGATAGACACCATATTTGACAAATGTGCATTATTAGGTTACGGTCTAAAACCAGGAGAATTGAAACCTTCGATTGGACCTACAATTGAATACGAAACTGAATATGTTGGTAAGGTTAAAATGACCACTATTGCCTACAAAGAACTGCTTGAAGGAGCATTTGAAAGATATGTGATTGCAGGAATTTGTAAATACAGAACTATAAACAAATTAGAGCCAGTTTTAATAGATAGTAATTTTATCAGAGAAGGTTTTAAAAAACTAAATCCCCCTTTGGAATTTGATGAAAAATGCTTTGAAGTAATAAAAGTACTTTATCAACTTTATGGTAAGGAGAATAGAGAATTTGAATTGAATACAGCTCAGGATTGTGCGTTGGGTTATAGCAATTCAGATGAATTTACTAGAATTATTGACCAACTAAAAACGAATTTCAACATTACCTACCGTAAAAAGCATAGTATGGGAAGAGACCAAGGGTTGAATCTTTTTATGGGAATAAAACTTACGAACTCAGGAAAGGAAGAGGCAAAGAAAGCATTACCAAAAATTCCTTTATTTGGATTAGTTAATCAAGAAATTACTACGGGAAATATAGAAACTGATGTGAAATTAAATCACGCTAGAAAACTCTTCTTTTCTGACCCGCAAGCAATTGACGATATGCGTTCGGCTTGTGAAACACTTAGTTACATATTGGAACCTTTTCGAGCTGACTTAAATAATTACTTTGCTTCTAAAGATGTTTCTGATTTTTTTCAAATTGTCAATAAATTTGACATTAGACATAATAAAGAAAGTACATTAAAAGTTTCCGAACCTGAACAATTAGAATGGATATTTTACTCACTATTGAATACTATAAACACTTATAGTAAACTAAAACATAGAGGAAAATAGGCCAGTTGCTTCCAATGTAAATAACTATAATAGGCTTTCCGAAAGGTTTTTGTGTATTTGTGAAGACCGCCAAATTTTTAAATTTGACGATTTCCAATAAAAAAAGGAAAATAGTAAGATTTAAAAATCTGGCTTGTGCTTAATCCGAAAATAATTTTCTAATTTACACGCTACAACTCATATACAAAACCTTTAGCAAAAATTCAAAAGAACTATGTACAAGAAGGAAGTAAGACACATATTACCATACTTATCGCCTTCAAAAATGCTGAAGTTTTTCAACGACGAACCGCCAAATAGAGCCTTAATCGGAAAGAACTTAAAACCTGGCGAATCTGCTGAAATGATATTTCTGTCCGCTTGGGATTATCTAAATACTATTCCTCGCAAATTCCTTTACGACCAAAAATATATGGGCTTATACCACAACACAGCTCTTAAGATTATAAATAGATTAATTTCGGAGGGACTTCTCTCAACTTGGGGAACTAAAACTGGAATATATCAACAGCTTCACGGCAACAGCTACGACCCAGAAAAAATGCATAACAATAGTTATGACTTTTTAGTTTATGGGTTTGCAGAAGTTGTTGACTACTATCGAGATGCAATTAGAATAATAGAAGTTAAAGATAATGAAACCGAAGAAGTTTATAATGGGACAGGTTTTGCGATTCTTTATAATTTTGAAAAGCAATATTTCATAACCGCAAAGCATTGCTTGCCAAAAAAATGTGAAATCAGGGCTAAAATATTTTTAGGGTTTCAAGGCGGCTATTCTCATCCAGAAAATATTTATGTACACACTGATGACAATGTTGATGTAGCTATATTAGAATTTTCAGATAAAAAACTTTTAAGTGATAAATTTTTCCATTTAGAATCACCATATATTTTAGATAATATTTTGGTTTCGGGTTATCCACCTATTCCAGGAACGACTGCTGCTGTATTAGTTTCATCAACTGGAGAAATTACAGCAATCGCAAATACTTACTTCCACAAATATGACCAAATCTACGTGAATGCGAACGTAAAAGGAGGAAGTAGCGGAAGTCCTATTATTAATTCTTACGGAAGTGTTGTCGGAATTATAATTGAATCAGCTAGGGATTCTAAAAATAAAGACCTGCAAGACGAATTAAGATTTGGAACAGGATTAACAAGTGAATTAATATATAAAATACTTGAATCAATTAATAAATCTGGCGAATTCCACAAAAAATTGGAATTTAAAGTAAATGAAAATAATTCATTTGAGATTAAATAATATGCGGACAACAACTTTTGTTAACCCTGGTAACTGTTACTTAACCCCATAATTTTTTAAAAACCAAACTAATATTCAGCCACTTTGAGCGCCTTCTTTTTTGGTGCCTTCTAAAAATGAAATAGATAGCGGTTCTATTTAACAAAAAACTTTATATTTGGTATTCTCCCCGGTTTAAAAACCCACTCTTATGGTTTTCCTTAATTGGTGGAGATTAATTTATTAATAAAAAAAACCACCTTTAAGTGGTTTTTAATAAACTATGAAATATATATTTTTTTAAGCATTTAAAACCAGCATTGCAGCTTGCTGTTGCGATTGGGTTTCTTTCTTTTCATACATTCTCACAACATCTTTCATTGCCCCTTTTACTCTTTCATTAGTTTCGGCAATAGCGCTTTTGTCAATAATGGTATATTTACCTTCATTGATAGTTGCAAACGATATTTTTACTCTTTTAGTTGCCATAGTTTCTTTATTTTAGGTTACTATAATAACGATAATTCTCGAAACTTTTTTGCAAAGTAACAAAATTATTCTCATTCAAACTAATACATCTATCTGGATAACCTGCAAATATCAAGGCATCTATACTTTCCTGATTTGCTTCAGTAGCATCCAAAAGTACAATTCCGCAAGCTTTTTTATCAATTTCCGAAAAAGCTTCTTTAGTATAAAACTCCCCTACCCAGATAAATTTAGGCATTTTAGTTATTAGGATATTGTTTTTTAAAAAAGCATCCATATCCTCAATTCTTGCGATATGGTTTTTAAAAGATCTGCTTGAGGTTAAATAAAATCTAAAGACGAAATCTCTTCCAAAATTATAGCCAACAGTATTATCCTTGATAATTTCAAAAAAAAGTTGTTTAGCGATTACAGAATCAAGATATATCTTAGTGTATAACGGTACAACTATGGAATCAATTTCATAGGCAAGGCAATCATCATCGTCATAATGTTCTCCAGGATTATTTAGTGATATCAATCTGTATGGATTAAGATTATCATCTTGAACAACATATTTTGCGGGAATACTGGTTGCCTCAAAGTATTCAAATTCGCTTCCATTAAAAGTTTCAATAGATTTTTCAATTTGATTCCAATTAATGCTGTCTTCATATTTCTTCCCAATGGCAATAACTACGTGTCCTATATCTCCACTTTGTAAACCGACCAGTACAGGTATTCCTGATTCAACATAGCTATCAATAATATTAAATATACCATCTTGATAAGGTCCTTCGGAATAGATTCTGGTTCCAAAACCAAACTCTTTTAGGGCAAATGATATTTGATCCATTGCAAGCCCGTTTGATGGCAATTGTCTTTGGTATGAAAATCGTTCTATGGATTTGTGAATTCTAGAAGGCAAAGCGGGTTTGTAATCTGCATATTTATTTCCAAAATACTCCATTAACGCCCAAATAGTAGTTTCGGCACATTTAATAGTTTCTCCATCCTGAGAGCTATGTGGAAAACCTTGGACTTCCAATTTTACTCCATAGACCAAAGAACTGGTTGTGCAGGAACATATTTTATAACTGTTTTCTTCGAATGCTTTTGGACTAATTATTGAACGGCCGAAGAGGGCATTAATAGTTGGTCTTAAAACAAAATAACCCAAGAACTTTTTGTTTAATTTTTTATGGTTTTCAGAATTTAAAAAATCATCAACTTCTATTGTGCCATCAAATAATGAGACGCGAATGCAATCACGCTGATAGGTAAAATGTTTAGAGGCGTAATAACTATAAAAGCTATCGCGATACACTTTATCAACGTATGGATATTCTATAACACAGGAAAGGTCCTCTCTTAATTCCTCAATCAATTTTGCTATATCCGTTTCAATATATGGCGAGATAAATTGATCGGCCAAACCGCCCAAAAAACATTCCTTGACTTTTTCGATGATAGCTTCCAGTGCTTCATCGATAGGAGAAATTTCTATTTCAATATTGGTATTCATCTGTATAAGAAGATCAAATGGTTAAAATAAAAGGATTCACTTCTTAGCGCTAATGGGATGATGACATTAGCTAAATTAATAGGGGGAGAACAGTAAATATAGGAAAAAATGATTATTTACGAACTCCGTTGGGTTTTATTTTGATTTGGGTTAAAAATACGATGGACTTTTTATTGGTTGTTGCGGGAAACCGTAAGGGTATATATTTATTTCAATAAATAATTTTTTAAGCTAGGAAAGATCCTAAACTCGGACAAAAGCTTGGACATGATGTCCAAGTAGATAGCACTAGTATAAAAAATAGGATAGAACTTGGACAATATTTAGTAATAGCTGATACAAAAGGGACATCTTGTATTAAAATCTATTCTCCTTATTGCCTATATTTGAAAGTAAATAATATTCGTGCGTAACCCAAAATGGCACCGTGATGAAATAATACTTGCACTGGATCTGTACTTTAAGTTAGAGCCCGGGCAAATACATGCGCGCAACCCTGAAATTATAGCACTCTCCAAAGTATTAAACAAACTACCTATACATGAGGAACGCCCGGATAGCGTAAAGTTTAGAAACCCTAATGGGGTGGGTTTAAAACTGAGCAATTTTTTAGCTATTGACCAAACTTATAGTGGAAAAGGTATGCAATCTTTTAGCAAATTGGATAAATTGGTGTTCGAGGGCTTTGAAAACCAAAAACAACTGCTCGCCGATCTTGCCACCAATATAAAAGAAACAGTATTGAATGAAGCCCTTAACCATAAGCTTTATGCGATTGGGGAGGAAATGGATGATAACCTTATTATGGTTAAAGAAGGGGTGGTGATCTACAAATTGCACAAATACTACGAACGCAATACCAAGATAAACAATCAAAAGAAAGCACTCCATTTAAAGAAATATGGGCAGCTGGATTGTGAGGCCTGTGATTTTAATTTTCATAAAACCTATTGCGACCTAGGCAAGGGCTATATTGAATGTCATCATACTACTCCGCTTTCGCAAATAGCGGGGGAATCAATAACTACGCTTGATGACCTTGCTTTGGTTTGTTCCAATTGTCACCGGATGATACATCGGGATATTGATGCGGTTTCTGTTGCGGGATTGCGGGGGATTGTTTTTGGCAAGAGGCAATGAACAATTAGCAATTAGATTGTTTAATTTGTTTAATTGTGGAAGCGTTTAATCATTAAATCGTTGGATTCTAGCCTATAGTAAAGCTTACAGCCTACTTTTTAATACGTTTACGCAACATTTTAAACCTATCCTACCAGCTCATAGCATTTAAAACCCATGCTGCGCACCTTGGCCACCACTAAATCTGATGGTACCTGTGGGTTGCATTCCACCCGTAGTATGCGTTCCCAATTCTCCCTATCTACACTTATGTCGATTATTCCGGGGAGGTTTTGTAGTAGTAATTTTACTACGCTTTCTTTTAGTTGGGTATCTATATTGCTGCCAAAAATTAAAACTTCTGGGTTTTCGGAATTACTGGATACCTTTTCGGGGGTGGCTAGTTTATACATAACTTTATTTTTTGTTGTCTTTTGGGTTTATACTTTAGAAGACGGATATTTTTTTGTTTTACTTTAAATGATTTAAGATTATTTGCCACAGCGTTCGCTCCAGCGTTTTTTAAAGGCTGCTCTTTCTTCCTCGGTCATATTCATAAACTTTTGCCTGAAGCCTGCGCCCCCGAATTTGGATGTGCCCCCGTGTCTTCTGCCACCACAACGGAATCCTCCGAAGAAGATTCGACTTAGTATGAACAAGCCCAGTGCCTGCCAATAGGTAATAGCGGTTATTTGTGAAATCGCTGGGAGAATTGCATTCCATAGGCCCTTAATGACGAAGGGCAAAGCGAAGAGCAGCAGTAGCATAAAGAGACCCTTATACAGTTTCTTCATTTTCCAATTGATGTGATTTCTTTTCATAGTGTTATTGATTTAATTCTTTGTGTAAGTGGTTTAATTTGTTGCGTAAATGCTTTACGGCATAGCCTTTTCGGCTTATTATTGTTTTTATGTTGGTGTTTGTTTGGTCCGCTATTTCCTGTAAGGTCTGATCCTCTATTTCGTTCCAGATAAAAACTTGCCTTTGTTGTTCGGGTAGCTCTTGCAGAGCCTTCATCAGTTCTTCCCAGATATTTTCCTTGAAGAGGGAGAGTTCTGGATTGTTGGTGTCGTCCAGCAGTAAGAGTTCCTTTAACTGGGTTTCATTGCCATCCTCGGTATAATTGTAATCTTCCAGACGCTCTGTTTTCTTTTTGCGATAGTTGTCCGTTACCCTGTTTCTTGCCACTCGGTAGAGCCAGGCACCTACGTTTTCCAGATCCTCTACATTGGCAAAATTGCTGAACTGGTACCATACATCCTGTAAGATATCTTCAGCATCTTCCTCAGACCTTACCCTGTTTCTTATAAATCCAAGGAGCTTGCTGCCAAACTGCTGTATGGAATCTTTTATAAGGTTGTCCTTCTGTTGCTTCATTTGGGGCTAGGTAGCGTCTTTTTATATAGTAAGACGATTGGGGTTGGGTTTTACTTTAATTTATAACAAAATACTTTTTTATATACCAACAAAATTAATGCACACTGGGGTTCTTCGGATTGTAGGGGATTGGTTTTTTTGTTGCAAAATGGCATTGGTGGGTATTCTTGTGTTTGGGCCGACCGCAATTGGCAAGAAATGGGAACTATGTAGGAAATTATTGTTAAAAAACCAATATGATAGGGGCATGTAGGCAGAAAATATGGTGGAGCTAAGAGGAAAAATTTGATTATTTTGGCCAAAAATAACTATACCGCTTGTGAAATTGAGCTTACTTTTTAAGGGTAGGTTGTGGGGTTTTGTTTATAAATTTGGTATTGTCCCCTGTTTAAAACCCATCCTTATGGTTTTCCGTAATGAAGGAAACTTAGCATAGTTTATTTTTGAAAGAACAACCCAATTAATGTGGGGTAGTAGTGATATATGCATTATTCCTTTGGCGGCAACAATCCGATAATAACAAGAACTATGAAAAAAATTATTCTGATTTTAATCATTATAACAAGTGCGAATTACACGTTTGGACAAGAGTTGACAAAAAATGAAGTTGACGAATTTACGGGAAAAAGCATCAAAGAAACTTCTTGGGAAACTCTAAATAAAAAATCCAGCCTTTACTCATACGTGAGATTTAGAAAAGTGGAAAATACAATTTATTTTGTTTTTAAAATGATGATTGGAAACACAGTTTATTCTGTCGATAAAGGAGAAGTTTTGTACTTAAAATTTACGGATGATGAAATTATAAAAATCTCAAACTCTGAATACCAATTAACAACTTATGGTGCTGGTGCAACGGGACTTGCCGGAAGTAAAATGCTTGGAGTGGAATTAACTTGCATAATAAGCCAGGAAATATTATCAAAAATGGTTGAAAAGACTTTAGCCAAAGTACGAGTTTACACCTCTGATGGATATGTTGAGGCCGAGGTAAAGCAAAAGCAAGCTGAAAATTTTATGGAACTTGCCAAGTTAATAGATTAATGAATGAAAAAGGTTTGTGCAAACTGTTTTTATATATAAATCAATATCTTACGGGAATCCGTAAAGCTTCACTGTTATCATTAAATACCTTTATTGTAAGTTATAGTAAGTTTTAAAAACAATATTTATGGAAGTAATATTTGGTCTCTTAGGTTTTATTTTAAGCCTTTTTATTATTATATATATTCTAAGTGTGATACCCGGTAGGCTTAGAAGTATTCAAAGGCAGAATGCCCAGATTTTAAAAATGTTAGAGAGAGATTTGGAACAAAGAAATCTTGTACCAAAAGCAGAAGTTTAAAACAATTAATTCCCTACTGGCGCGCTTTTGGAAAGCGTCCCTTTTTATTGTTGAATTTGGAATGCCCTTCATTGGTTTTGGAATTGGATAAATAATTATATTGAAATTCTTCCTAGTAAAATTGGAGGCGTCTATGGTTTTCCGTAATAGGAGGGGCGATAGTTTAAAGTTTAATTTTCTAAGGTAGCTTGATGTGTAGTATAGATATTAAAGGTGGGAGCTCAAGCCAGTGGCTCTGATCTGCTTTATGTAATCCTCCGATTCATAATACTCTATGAGTTCATCGGCCTTATTGAGTTCATCTTTCAATTCATAAATCTCTTGAATCATTGCACCATCTTTTTCTCTATCAGGGTAAAAAATGCGATCTCCATGTTTAGAAAATATTTCTTTTTCTGATTTTGGTTTTTCTAGACCATTTACATAAAAGTCAGGTGGAGGGGGAGCGGAAAAATAAATTGATAATACCAAAGTTAGTATAGTGATACCTATTGCAACTATAGATGCTCTTTGTGCATTTTTGGCCTGTTGCCTGGTTTCTTTGAGTACTAAATAGTCAAGATATTGTTTTACAGCTTTCCCTTTTAAAAAGTAAGTTTTATTCGAAAAATCCCTATAGACTTGTAAATTTTCTTTATCTCCTTGATTCTCTATTAGTACGTTGTAATATCTTTTCATCATTTCAGAGCCTTGAATAGGCATTAAGGGGGCATCAAAATTTTTTATAAACCATTTTATAAAGGTATATTCTCTTAGTCCTTCTATGGGACCTGATGTTTTTAACTGTAATATTTTTTTTAATCGTTCATAAGTAATACCCTCATGGTGGTAGTAACCTATCTCCATTGCCTGAATGTAGATATTTGTTTCCATTTGAAATTTATTTTGCAATTCTAAAATAATCAAAATATAGGAGAGCGTTGTTTGATTACTTACTTATAAATCCCTTTTGACAAAAATTGACCTGCTTTTATAAAACAAGTATGTTTTTTACTGTATTTGCAATGTCATTTATATCCTATATAAAATAGAGAAAATCATTATATTTGATATTCTCCCCAATTTAAAATAAAACCTGTTATGGATTTCCGTAAATAGTTTTTGCACTTCTAATTACATTTGAAAATATGAAAGTTTAATTATCTATAAGATGAAAAGAAAGCTTGTCATCATATTGTTTTTTATTTCAATCATTCAATTAGGATACAGTCAAGATTTTGAAATCATAAGAGAATCGAAAAAATTGATTGATAGTAGAGATATTTATCTCAATGGTGGTATGCGTGCGGGGTTTGGTGGAAAATCCCGCACCTCCATTAAGATCGATTTACCACCCAATACTGTGGAGTGGTATTATAGTTTCACCACGACCGAGGGAGAAAATGGTACGGCAAATCTTAACTTGGCTATGCAACTATCCCGTATGTTGGTAGATCCCAGTGGTCTTTCTTCAATAGCAACTTCTAGAATCAAGGTGCCAGAAGGAGTAGCTGCGGCAGACATTTATCTGCTTGATCAAAAAAATATGCATTTATTTCTTCAAAAGGTAGAATTAAATAATGGCACTTTTCTTCACTATCCAGAAGGAATGGTGCAAAACACAAAACAGGCTATTGTAAGAGTGGATGATATTAAAAGTGGAACGTGGTACTTGGGTTTAAAGAATCCAAGCGCTATGAATGGCATTCATATTAATATTGAAGTTGTTGCAATCACCGAAACCAGAAAGCCCATTGCCAAAACAGAAAAGCAGCAAAAGGCAGAATTATATGGCGGGTTGGCGAAAACGCAATTTGAAAACGAAGCATACGATAAATGTGTTGAATATTGTGATAAAGCAATATCTGAATATGAATTGGGGAGTGTTTTGGCTACTAAAGGCCTTGCCCAACTGATGCTTGGTAAGGAAATAGAGGGTACGGAAACTTATATTAATGCAATAACGCTTGTTAAAAAACAACCGAATCCAAACCGTATTTTTAGGGAAATGATTCACGATATAGATAAGGCCATTAAAACAAATCCTGATCTAAAAGGGGCAGTTGAAATTAAAAAATTGATTACCGCCCAACTATAAATACTTTTTAAAACATAGGCCTCTTAGAAACCGAGATCTATTTGTTCGTACACACCCTTTTAAACGACTAATCTTTAGGCTTATGCTTATGGGGTTTTAATCCCGGGTGTTTTGGCTTTGTCTCTGGTGTAACACGTCTTCGCCTATCTGGAGTTCCGTCTTCTTTTTTGGGTTTCGGGCCTGGTTTAATTGCTTTAATTTTTTCCATCTTGTTAAATTTTATATCGCTAGGAATAAAATTATCATAGATAATAATAGGATACTTACGGAAAACCGTAAGGAAAGCTAAAATCTATAATATAACTTAGTGGTATTAATAATTTAAATTTAATATTATGGCAGTAAAAATCACGCCCACGGGCGAAGTTCACAGTGGTTCCAAAGGTGAATACACTGGATGTGGAACAAATACAAATACTCATCCGGACCATTGGTTAAACACATCACAGAGTATTACTTGCGATAAGAATGGTTGCAAGTAAATTTAAATTTGTAATCTTGGGAGTTTGGGATGCAATCTTAAGACCTCAAACTCCCATTTTAATTGATTTATCTTCTAATGTTGATAGCACCGTCCCGACGCATTTTTTGTCATGCGCTTACACCGCTTTCCCGCCTTTGTCTTTCCGGTGCATTGGGTAGCGGTAGTTTTATGTGAAACGGTTTCTTGGGATGTGGTGTTTTGGTCGGATTCTGATACCAAACTTTGAATCTGCTCTGGATTTGAACCAGGTTTGCATACCGAGCATGCTTGGTATCCAAAATTTATAGCTTGCTCCAAAGTGATTTCTTTTTTGGAGTGTTTAAGATAGCGGCAATTTGCCGTA
>TARA_R110000823_G_scaffold100955_7_pt1 | contig 50487 bp, 88 predicted proteins | sample TARA_R110000823 | Tara Oceans TARA_R110000823 (sample SAMEA4397722) | marine metagenome | biome: Polar Biome; feature: [DCM] deep chlorophyll maximum layer (ENVO:01000326); material: water (ENVO:00002006), including particulate matter (ENVO:01000060) such as... | depth 20 m | reverse complement strand
GAATATATGTATAGAGGGTATTTAGATGTTTATAATGAAAATTAAAATGAGATGGTTAAATTTAAAGTGGTTCTTAGGAGGACTCTTTAAAAAGAAAAATGTAAATAAAAGCTTTATTTACGAAGAAAAAGAATAAAACACACTATAACAATATTAGAAGAGAATTAATAAAATGACTGAATTCACGCAAGGTATATTCGAATTTTTAAAAAAAGTTGTTGCAGGTAGCAGTGTTATGCTAGCAGTTGTATACACACTTGGACATATAGTAATTGCAATGGCAGTTGTAAGTCTTATGACTGGAGCAAGTATATGGGAAGCAGGAGCAGTTGCATTAGTAGAACCTAGTATAAATGGTGTATGGTTTTACTTTTTACATTCAATATGGAAAAAGATGCAAGATAAAAAAACAGTAAACTCTTTGAGAAACTAAATGCTGAATTGGTTTGTGCTAGCAATAATATATACTGCTGTATCACCAGACACTCCGCAACTCGCTGTTAACACTTTTAATATTTTTAAAAGTGAAGAAGTGTGTAAAGCTACTCTTCAAGTAAATAGAGAAGTAATTCTTGGAACGATAGTCGACCATTACCCTAATAATAAAAAGATACAATTAATCTGTATTGATCATATTTCTTTACAGAAACTGAAAGAAAACTATGACAAACAATTTAAGTACTCTTCTTATACAAATCGGTATACCTTCTACTGAATATCAAACTATTGAAGATAGAACTACAGCTACCTCATCAATTATAAATGAGAGTAATGAAACTTGTAAGAAGAGATCTATTGAATTTGCTTGGCAAGCTTCTGTGAGGTTTGGATGGCAATACAAATTAGTTACAGAGAAAAAAACTAAGCATAATTCACCAGCTTTAGAAATATTTGATATATTCATTAATGAAGCTTATGACCATTATGATAGAATTATTATCCTAGATACAGACACTTATTATTTTACTGACTCACCAAATATATTAGAATATTACCCTACTGAGGGATTTCATGCTGTAAGTAGAATGGGTAAGATATTTGATGTAGGTAAAGAACCAGATCATTTAGCAAGAATAAACAAGAGTCATCTTGTAGATAAATTTAAAATTAATTATTTTAACTCAGGTGTAATATTAGTAGATAAATCTACAAGAGAGAAACTTAAGCCGTATTTTAGCTATAATCAAATAGAAGAATGGTTAGATAAAAAAGGTTTATGGTCTGATGATCAATCAGCTTTTAATATTGCCATTCATGAAGCAAACGTAAATATTGTTCCGATGCATGCGTATTGGAATCAAATGGATAAGAGATACTCAGAAGGTTATATTGTACATTTAAAAGGCAGTATTAAAAATAGAGAAAACTTATTTGATAAGAGAGCAGAAGGATATTTAAATGCCATTTCCAGCAGTAATTGAAGTTGATAAAGACGGAAGAGAAAAAGCTTATGATGTATATACACGTCTAGCTAAAGATAGAATTTTATTCTTAAATGGTGTAGTAGAAGAAAATATGTCAAATCATATTATTGCTTCATTACTATTTCTTGAATCACAGAATCCTAAAGCACCTATTAACATGTATATTAATTCACCTGGAGGATCGGTGGTAGCTGGTATGGCGATATATGATATTATGATGTATATACAGTCTCCTATTACTACTATCGTTACTGGTCAAGCAGCTTCGATGGGGTCGTTATTAGCAGCTTCTGGCAAGAGAAGATTAGTTACACAAAATAGTAGACATATGATACATCAACCATTAGGAGGAGCATCTGGACAGGCTACTGATGTAGAGATTCAAGTTAAAGAATTAATTAGATGGAAGACTGTATTAACAGGAATCTATGTAAAACATACAGACCATGAATATGCTAAGCTAGAAGCTGACATGGAAAGAGATAACTTTATGACTGCAGAAGAAGCAGTAAAATATAACTTAGCAGATGAGGTAGTTTATGAACGTAACATTGATTGATAGTATGGGAAGTGATATATCTGCAGTTAACGCTGCAAGAGTTTCTTTCGCTAAAGAAGTAGGACACTTCAGTGATAAAGACGAAGGTCTAATTAAGTATCTTGCAACGCATGATCATTGGACACCATTCTCTCAAATTACTTACCAGGTAAGAATTAAAGCACCTATTTTTATAGCTAGACAATGGTTTAAGCATATGATAGGCATTACACGTAATGAAGTATCTAGACGGTATGTTAGTGATACTCCAGAATTTTGGTCTCCGAATGAATGGAGATTAGCAGCAGAGAATAAAAAACAAGGTTCATCAGATGAGACTTATGCTTCTACAGATGTAAGTATGGCTTATCAAGAAACTATAAGACACACAGAAGATACTTATAAAATGATGCTTAAAAAAGGTATTTGCCCTGAACAAGCTAGATCTATATTACCTCAAGCTATGATAACTCAATGGATAGAAACTGGTTCTTTAGCAGCAGCTGCACGTATCTTTAAATTAAGAACTGAAGAGCATGCTCAAGTAGAGATACAGCAATTAGCTCAATATTTTGGTGATGAAATAAAGAATATAGCACCTGTATGCTGGAAATACTTAACTAATTAAAAAAAGTTCATATTAAAGCCCTTTTTTAGTTGCACTATGTGGAAAAAGTTCCTATAATAAGTGTATAATAAGAAAAAGGAAGAAATATATGAAAAAAATGGTAGTATTCGATCTAGACTTTACGTTAATAGATTCAGGTCATAGAACACCTCATAATAAAGACGGTTCTGTTAATATAAAAAAGTTTTTAGAGTTAGCTACACCAGAGAATATACGTAAAGATACTCTCTTGCCTCTAGCATCTGAAGCTAAGATGATGTATAATAAAGGCTTTTATGTAGTTATATGTACATCAAGAATGATGACTCAAGCTGACTATGACTTCTTAGAAGATAATGGTATTAAGTATCATGAATTACTAGAACGAAATACAACAAAGCATCCTTACTGGAGAAATCTTCCAGATGATGAGTATAAAATGAAACAACTTAAAAAGTTCAGAGATATATTTTATACGTTCTTTGATGATAATGAATCAATTATCGAGAAATTCTCACAGTATGTTAACGTTAAAATGGTTGACGCAAAAAAAGTTCATGAAATAGTAAAATAACAGTTGCACTCTGTTTAAAAGTAGGCTATAATAAGTGTATAATAAGAATTTAAATTAAAAAGAGGTTATTACAATGAATTTAGAAACATATATTACGAAGATCAATCTTGAAGCTGATGCTAAATCAAAAGCAGAGCCGGGTAGTATCTATAGTCATACTGCGCCTGTTAAGCATTGGAATGATCAGGGAATCTTTACGATAAGTCAGTATGAGACTTATCAAGACCAGTGTATGTGTTATGAGATGATCTCTGACTTATACTCTAAGTCATACGCAAGACAGCTAGACATTTATAACATGTCTGCAGAAGTAGTAGCGAAAACTATCGAGGAGTATAGAATTCACTCTGAAACTAAGTTCGTAGAAGATATGCGAATGGAGAAGCTTAGAACTGAGAAGTTTGAGCAACTAGTAGCTGATATGCTAGAAGCTGGTGCTGGTGATAGAGATACAGCTATTAGGTGGATATGTCAGGCTGAAAGTATCACTACAGACGATTTAAGGCATGGTGGTGGTTACTTAACTTACCATTTCGATTTACCTAGCGCTAAGTATGGTAAAGAATTCGAAAAAGTAGCGAATAGCTACTTTGATATGCAAGCAGCGTAAAGAATAGAAAGTAAAATAATGATTAATCATGAATACAGATATAATAAAATTAAAATGGAATTATTTGATGAAATTAATAGATTAGAAGCTGTTACTCCTAATGATGGAGGTCTCACTAAATTTGAAGAAGGTGAGCTTTCTGTACTGAAATATCTTTTTAAAAAGATGATTAGAAAAGATTATGATGATGACAAATAAGTAAAATAACAGTTGCACTCTGTTAAAAAAGAAGCTATACTAAGGTATAACAATTAGATAAAGGGAAAATTAAATGTTAGAATTAAAAATAGGCACTCAATGTATGACGAAATATGGTTTAGCTAAGATTACAGGTATTGAATTATGCATTAAAGAAGGTGATAAGTATGGTACAAAAATCAAAAAGATTCCAGTAGATCTAGTTAACAGATGTGTCTTTGATTTTGACAATAAACATTGGCAGTATGGTACTGAGATAGACTTTATCCCATTTTAATTAAAAAAAAGTTAGTCTTAGAGAAACTTATTCGGAAAAGTTAGTATAATAATAGTATAAAAAAAACAAAGAAGAAAGAAATTGAAATGGCTCATGAATTAGAAATTATCGAAAATAAAGCTCAAATGGCATATGTCGGAGCAACACCATGGCATGGTTTAGGTGTATCTTTAGAAGAAGGTGTTATGCCTATGGAAATGATGGAAGCAGCAGGGTTAGATTGGAAAGTTGAAAAACGCGATCTAGCAGTAACTGCTGCAGATGGTACTAAGATAATAGTACCTAATAAAAAAGCTCTTATGAGAGAGAATGATAATAAAATTCTCGATATTGTAGGTGAAGATTGGCAGCCGGTTCAGAACGCTACTGCATTTAGTTTCTTTGAAGAGTTTTGTAAAGAAGGTTCAATTAAAATGCACACAGCAGGTTCTCTTTTCGATGGAAAAAAGATTTGGGCACTTGGTAAAATTGAATCAAACTTTACATTATTTGACGGCGATAAAGTAGAAGGTTATCTTCTATTTTCAAACCCTCATCAGTTTGGTTCTGCTGTTGATGTAAGATTCACTCCTATTAGAGTAGTGTGTAATAATACATTAACTCTCTCATTAGGATCTGAAGCTCAAAACTTTGCTCGTATTTCTCATAGAAAAGAATTTGATCCAGAAATGGTTAAGCAGGTTCTTGGAATTGCTAAAGAGAAAATGCACGAGTATAAAATTATTGCTGAAACTTTAGGTGCTAAGCAAGTAACTGATAAGCAGTTTAGAAACTTCTTAGGTAAGATCTTCGGCGAGTCAAAGAAAGAAGATAAAGAAACTGGTATGCAGAGTCTTACTCGTACAGCTCAATTAGCTTACGATTCATTTGAGACTCAACCTGGAGCAGAATTTGCTCGAGGCTCTTGGTGGCAAGCTCTTAATGCTGTGACTTATGTTACTGATCATAAGATTGGTAATAGTACTCAAACTAGATTGAATAGTATGTGGTATGGTGCTAACAGATCTAAAAAAATTAATGCAGTTAAAACAGCAATGGAGATGGCTAATGCGTAAAAGTTTTATAATAGGAGTAGCTTTAAGCTGCTCCATCCTTATTTCACCTGCTTCAGCAGATACAGTAGAAACAAGATTGGCTCAAACTGTAAGAGGTACTGTTGTTGATGAATATAAAAAAATTATTAGACGTACACCATACACAGTAGAGGTATGTACTGAAGGTCAAGTAGGTGATAAAACTGCTGATACTTTGTTAGGTGCTCTTATTGGAGGTGCTATTGGTAATAATGTAACTAAGAATTTACCTGATGGAGGTACTGCAGGAGCAATAATCGGTGGTTTTATAGGCAATATGAAAAGTTCACAAAATGTAGGACCAGTATGTCAAAGAGTTACAAGATACAACGAAAATACTGAAACAATTTATTCACATTCAATTATAACATTTTCAATAAATGGACGTCAACATAGATTAAAATATACAAAATGAACAAACACTTTTATTCCTGGAATAGAATAGATAATCTGGTACATAAAATAGCTATTGATATGTACAAAGCTGAATATATACCAGATTACATAGTAGGTATTATTAGAGGCGGTGCTATTCCTGGTATCACTCTATCCCATATAATGGACAAACCATTCATACCTCTTGATATAAGACTAAGAGATAATAATACAGGTACTTCTCTTGCTCAAAACTTTCAAAACTTTTTTCAAACAGCTACAAAATGGAATAAACATACAAAAGTTTTATTTGTAGATGACATAAATGACACAAGCGAGACTATAAATTGGATAACCAATAGTATAGAAATACAAAAACATAACTTAAAATTCAGATATAAATTTGCAGTAGTTTGTGAAAGAACTACCGCTGAAGTTTCCTCAGATTTTTTAGGTGAAGAGTTAACTGAACAATTGCTAGATGACCCAGATGCATGGGTTGTTTTTCCATGGGAGAATCAATATGAGAATTGAAACTGATATAAAATTAGATTTTAGTGATGTACTTATTAGACCAAAAAGAAGTATATTAGAATCAAGATCACAAGTTACATTAGAGAAAAAATTTACCTTTGTAAATTCAAAAAAAACCTGGGAAGGTGTTCCTATTATTGCGTCTAATATGGATACTGTAGGTACTTTTGAAACTGCTAATGTACTAATGAAAAGTAATATGCCTACGTTTTTACATAAGCATTATGATATTGAAGACTTATATGATTTCTATTTTAGATATAAAAAAGGTACTGTAGCCTACTCGATGGGTATTACAGAACAAGACTTACAAAAATGGAAAATGCTTAAAGGTAAGTTACCTAAAGGTAAAATTAAATGGGTCAATATAGATGTAGCTAACGGTTATACAGAACGATTTATTAATTTTATAAAAAAGTTTAGACAAGATAATCCAGATATTGTTATAGTTGCTGGTAACGTATGTACAGCAGATCAAACTCAAGAGTTAATATTAAGCGGTGCTGATATTATTAAGGTTGGAATAGGACCTGGTAGTGTTTGTACAACGCGTATCCAAACTGGTGTTGGATACCCTCAACTTAGTGCTATTATAGAGTGCGCTGATGCTGCTCATGGACTTGGTGGTCTTATTATTGCTGACGGTGGATGTATAAACCCTGGAGACGTCGCTAAAGCTTTTGGCGGTAACGCTGACTTCGTAATGCTTGGTGGTATGCTAGCAGGTCATGAAGAATCTGGTGGTGAATTAGTCACTGTAGACGGTTTAATGGTTAAACAGTTTTATGGTATGTCATCATTACAAGCACAAGAAAAATATGATGGTGGTTTAACTTCTTATAAGTCTGCAGAAGGTAAGGAAGTGCAAATACCATTTAAAGGTCCTTTAGAGCCTACTGTACTTAGTATACTAGGTGGTCTGAGATCAGCTTGTACTTATGTTGGAGCTCAAAAATTAAAAGAAATATCTAAGTGTACAACGTTTGTTTTAGTGAATAACACACATAACAGAGTTTATGAATAATAAATAAACTGTCCAGGTAGCTCCTGTAGTTAAAACAGCCAATTCTAATATTGAAAATTTAACTTTATACTGAGAGCTATCTGAAATGACCTTTTATGAAACCCTGTTTATTACCTCATTAGTATCTGTTGTTGCATTTGTTGCGTGGAGAGTTTATATTATTGAAACCTTACATCTCAAAGGTATTACCGAGACAATTGCTGAAATTAAAACAGATATAAAATGGTTAGTTACATTCCATAATAACGAAAAAAAATAATTAAAAAATAACACATGAAAAGTTTTAATGAATTTATAATAGAAAGATCTGGAAAAGGGTTAACTATATTTGACATTGATGAAACTATGTTTGTTACTAAAGCTAAAGTCAAAGTTGTTAAAGACGGTAAAGTTATAAAATTATTAGATAACAAACAATTTAACAAATATGTTTTGAAAAAAAATGAAGAGTTTGACTTTGGTGAATTTACTTCAGCTGAAATATTCAACAAAACATCTACACCAATAGCTAGAATGATTAATAAAGTTAAAGCAGTTTTAAGACATGCTACAAAAGCTGGAAGTAAGGTAATTATTGTAACAGCTAGACCAAACTTTGATAATAAAGATTTATTTTTAGATACATTTAGAAATCAAGGGATTGACATAGATAATATCTACGTAGAGAGAGCTGGTAATTTAGGATCTGGTCCAGCTGCAGATAATAAAATAGTTATTTTTAAAAAATACTTAGATTCTAACCAATTTAAAAGAATAAGATTGTTCGATGACGCTATAGCAAACATAAAAGCATTGTTAAGTTTAAAGAATGAATACAAAGATGTAGAGTTTGAAGGATATTTAGCTGACCACAATGGATCAGTTAGAAGAATAAGATAACCACATTTTCCCATAATTATAAAATAACACAGTCTCCTTCCTAGAAACTTTTTCTAATAATATACTATAATATATTAGATACCAATATTTTAGGAGTCACATATGGCTAAAAAACTTGTACCTGGTTTTAGTAAACAGGAGATTATTGATGCAATTGTTCCCGTGAGGAAAAAGGTTCGTAAAAAACGTAAACCTATGTCCGACGAGCAAAAAATTGCAGCTGTCGAGCGATTAAAAAAAGCTCGAGCATCGAAAGCACCTGCAAAGAAAAAATCCTATCATGAAGTATGTTACGCGACTGGTTCGAGAGAGCTTAGTGATGTATTACTATGGTTAAAAAATGCTAAAGAGCAAGCTAGTAGTTTTAAAAGTAGTATGAGAGCTAAAGGTTTAACTCCTAAAGAGTTGCAACACCGGACTGATAGGCATTTTTGGTGGTATGGTTATGCGCATGATATTAATTGGTACTTACGTACTGGTGATTGGATATCAGATTTCTGGGGTGAGCATCAACAGATGAAAACTACTTGGAAAGTTTGTGCTTCTGCAGACCCTAAACGTCCAGTTGGACACACTTATAATGTTGATGATCTGAAAAACTTAAATTCAGATCCTATTATAACAACTAAGATAAGTAAAAAAAGAAGGAAGAGAATATGAAATCGAACCCGCATTATATCAATATGTTAATTAACTTCAGCATCTTTAGTTTATTAATATATGTTGCAATCCAAGTCAGTTAGGAGAATTAAATGAAATTAAGTAAGCAAACTCTAGCTATTCTTAAAAACTTTTCTATGATTAATCAGTCTATAGTGATTAAACCTGGGAGCAAGTTAGAGACTATTAGTAACGTAAAAGATGTGTTTGCTGATGCGACCATTGAGGAGATCTTTGATAAGCAGGTTTCTATATATGATTTAAACGAATTGTTAGGTGTTATATCTTTATTTGAAGACCCTGAAATTAGTTTAGAAGATAGTTACTTACTATTAACGCAAGGTAAAACTAGTCAGAAATATTATTATGCTGATGCAAGTATTATTACATGCCCTCCTGATAAAGGAGTTACGTTACCTTCCGAAGAGATTAATCTCTCAATAGATAGAAATACTTTATCTATGATTGTTAGAGCGGCTGCTATTAATAATGCGTCTGATTTGACTTTTACTAATAATGGTATAACTGTACATGATAAAGCTGTCCCTAATAGTAATATGTTTACTGTTGAGACTCCTGAAACTAACGATACTTATAACCTATCTATATCTGTAGATAAACTTAAAATGGTCCCTGACGACTATGAAATTGCAATTTGTTCTAAAGGCTTAGCTAAGTTTACTGGTAACTATATTAATTACTTTGTAGCATTACAGCCAGAGGGTTCATATGAAAAAGGGTGATGAAGATTACGCAGATGATGAACTGACTCATGAAGAGAGGTTAACCCTTGAAGAATCAATTATGGATGCTCACTTAGCAGCTGATAAATGGTTGAGTTCTCAAAAGGAAGTGCATATTAAGTTATTGGAACTATCAGTAGCTGATGCAATGGAGTATGTAGAGTTATTTGCAGATAAGATCAAAGGTGATCCTAAAGCTGAGAATTATAAACTACATATGTTAGTACCACTACAACTTAATATGATGATAAGCGATAAATTAAAAGAGAGAAAAGCACTTGGGAAAAAAAGCACATAGAGACGATATCTTAGGATATTGGGCAAAGGAAAATGGCTGGTATAAAGTAGCAGAGGCTTACCTGCCATCTGAAGTAGAAAAAAGGCGCCAAGAAGGAGTCCGCGCCTATAATAGAAGAGCGAATGGCGATGAGCCAGAAACGTATCAACGACCAGAGAGGAAACCAAGACGTGATAACAGCAGACGATAACTTTATTTGGGCAGAGAAATATAGACCTACTTCTATATCGGATATTATACTTCCTGTAAATTTAAAAAACGTATTTGATAATCTAATTAAGCAAGGTAATGTTACTAATTTACTCTTATCTGGTTCAGCTGGAACTGGTAAGACTACTGTTGCAAAAGCATTATGTAAAGAACTTGATTGTGATTATATTGTTGTTAATGGATCAGACGAAGGTAGATCTATTGATGTGTTAAGAGATAAGATTAAGAAGTTTGTATCTACTACTTCTATGAAAGATAAACCTAAAGTAGTTATAATCGATGAAGCTGATTATCTAGGATTAGCTGTGCAGCCTGCTCTGAGAAATTTTATAGAAGAGTTTAGTAAAAATAGTAGGTTTATTTTAACTTGTAATTATAAGCATAAAATTATACCTCCTCTTCATTCGCGTTGTTCTGTTATTGATTTTACAGTAAGTAAAGAAGAGAAGCCAGCTTTGATGGCTACTGTTGCAAAGCGAATGTTTAAAATATTAGATTATCAAATGATTGAGTATAATCAAGGTAGTGTATTAGAGATTGTAAAACGTTTCTACCCTGATACTAGACGTACTATTAATGAACTACAGAGATATAGTCAAGTTAATGGTAAGATTGATACTGGTATTATTGCTATGGTTGATACTACTAAGGTTAAATCTTTAGTAGGTTATATTAAATCTGGTGACTTTAAATCTTGTAGACAATGGATTGCTGATAATCCAGAGACTGATCAACTATTCGATGAATTGTATAGCAATATACATGACTATGTTGATACTACCTCTATACCTAATCTTATTCTTATTATGGGTGACTATCAGCATAAAGCTGCTTTTGTAACTAATATGGAAATAAATCTAGCAGCTTTTGTAGTTGAAGTAATGAAAGCAGTAAAATGGAAATAGATTTATTCGGTCAAATAATTAACAGACCTGAAGAAGAGAATTATGAACCTGAAAATGTTAATCCTTTTGATCTACTGAAGCACATATCGAGTAAGAAGTATCCTGATTCATTATTTGGTTACAATAAGTATTTGACTAATTTAGCTATGTCTCAAAGGGCAGAAACTACGTTATATGCAAATGAAATGAATAAATATGACGACTTGTCGGATCAGTGTTGTTTTGATTTTTACTATTACGGGCTCCCTAAGAAAAATTACTTTACTAAATGGGCGAAGATGGCTAAGTCAGAATATACAGAAATGGTAAAAGAGTATTTCAAAGTGTCTTATAAAGTAGCTAAACAATATGAAAAAATATTACCAAACGATGAATTGAAGATAATTAAAACTTGGTTTGATAACCGACTCGGAGGTAGATAATGTCAATACTATTACTAATAATACCATTCTTTATGAGTGAGAATTCTGAATTTATTAATACAATGAATAAAGAAATGAAAGACGGATATACATGGAATTATGTAGGTCCAACCCCGTTGAGTGAAGGTTCTAAATCCATCTCAATAATACCTAAAGTAGGTGATCCTTATATCATTTATAAATTAAAAAAATAACCAAAGGAAAATAAAATGGCGTTTAATGCACAAACAGCATCCTTAGATGCAATTAGAGGACAAGCTAGACTAATATCAAAAGAAGCTCATGGTATTGAAGTACAAGATCCAAATATTACAAGATTAATGAAGTTGTATATTCTTGACTTTGAAGCATCAGATTGTAATAATGCTGTAGTTAAAGTTTGGCTAGAAAACAGGTCAAAAGAACTTAAAATTGAATGGGCTGCTGATCTTAACATCTAGATCTATTAAATAACTTAGTTATATTAGATGATGATTAGGTTATGATAGAAAATTTACTAGAGATTACATTACCGGAGCGAGATAACTTTCTTAAAATTATCGAGACTTTAACCCGAATAGGGATAGAGAGTTCAGATAAAAAATTAGTTCAGTCATGTCATGTCCTTCATAAACGCGGAAAATATTTTCTCTGTCATTATAGAGAACTGTTTATCCTAGATGGATACGAGAGAGATCTTAAAGAAGATGATATCAAACGACGTAATGGTATAGCAAAGTTATTGCAACAATGGAAACTATGTGATATTGTTGAACCTAATAAATCCGAGCCTAATTCATTGGCTCGGGTTAAAATTATTCCCTATAAAGAAAAGTCCGAATGGACACTTAAACAAAATTATACTATTGGTAAAAAGAAATAGATTTACTACTATAATAATTGTATGAAAAAATATTATACTAATGTGAATCGATGGGGTAATACTCTCTTTGTAAGAGGTATTAAGAATGGTAAAGAGTTTAAGGATAAGTTTAATTACTCACCTACGCTTTACCTCGAATCGCCTAAACCTACAGGCATAACTTCTATATATGGTGCTAACCTTAAACCTATTGAGTTTAATAAGATGCAAGAAGCTAGTGATTTTGCTAGACAGCATCAAGATACAAACTTAAAGGTGTATGGTTTTCCTTTATTTCATTCTACTTATATTAATGAAACTTTCCCTAATGCAGAGAAAGATTTTAATAGAGATGAGATTAGAACTTTTAATATAGATATTGAGGTAACTTCGAATGAAGGGTTTCCTACTGCTAAAGAAGCCGCCTACCCTATTACTGCAATCTGTATACATGATAATATTACTGATAAGTATATTACTCTCGGAGATAATGACTGGGATAAAGAAAAGTCTGAATTGTCTTCAGACTTAACTGATAAGGTAATATATGTTAAATGTAATTCTGAGCACGATCTACTAACTAAGTTTCTCAAGATATGGACTGATAATTGTCCTAATGTTGTTACAGGGTGGAACGTGTCTGGTTTCGATATGCCTTATATCTATAATCGATTAACTAATCTTGGTTTTGATGCTGGTAAGTTATCTCCATGGGGTAGAGTTGATTTAAGAGATTATAATACACGTATGGGTGTTGAGACTGAGGTCGCTATGAAAGGTGTCTCTGTTATCGATTATATAGTTCTCTATAGAAGGAATAAGATTCAAGAGTCTTATAGATTAGATTGGGTTGCTTATTTAGAACTAGGTCAGAGAAAGTTAGATCATAGTGAAGTTACAGGCCTGCATACCTTATACTACTCTAATTATCAGAAATTTATTGATTATAATATACAAGATGTTAATCTAGTTAGAATGTTAGATGAAAAGCTTGGATTAATCGATGCTCAGTTAGCGATGGCTTATAAAGCATCTCTGAACTATGATGAGGTGAGTAGCCCTGTTAGAGCGTGGGATTCCTTGATTAATAAGGAGTTAATTAAGGGTAATCAACACCCTCATTATAATATCACAGCAGGTGATAAGAGTGTACAGATACCTGGTGGTCATGTTAAAGAGCCTATTGTGGGTAAACACGGTTGGGTATTATCGTTTGACTTGAACTCTCTGTATCCACATTTAATTATGCAGTATAATATTTCTCCTGAAACTATACTTAAAAGTGGTAAAATCTGGCCTAATGAATCTGCTGAAGAACGTATACAACGTTTTCTTCGAAGAGAACCTATACCTGTTACTAATGATAGTACTATCATATGCCCTTCTGGATGGCAATTTAGTAATAAGATAGAGGGTATAATTCCTAAGATTATGAGAACCTTGTATGAGGAGAGAAAAGAGTTTAAAGATAGGATGATTGCAAAGCAAAAAGCTGGTAAATCTTATTCCTATGAACATAATAATCAGCAAGTTAGAAAGATATTATTGAATAGTGGTTATGGTGCTATTACTAATAAGTTCTATAGGTGGTATGATCAGAGGTTAGGTGAATCTATTACTCTATCGGGTCAGTTTATTATTCAAGAAGCTGAAAAGAATTTAAATGCTTTTATGAATAAGCTACTTAAGACTGTTAATAAAGATTATGTAATTGCAATTGATACTGATTCCAATTATTTAAATGTTCAACCTATTATAGATAAGTTTTTCAGTGATAAGACCAGCGCTGAGATTGTTGATATTCTAGATAAGATTGCAGAAGAGCAGATTGATAAAGTTCTAGAAAAAGGCTTTACAGAAGTGTCAGAATATCAGAATACTTTAGGTCAGAAGATGATTATGAAGAGAGAGTGTATTGCTGAAACTGCTTTTTGGACTGCTAAGAAACGTTATGCTATGGCGGTATGGGATACTGAAGGATTTAGACATAAAGAAATAAAGATTAAAGTGCAAGGTTTAGACGCTATTAGATCTTCTACTCCTCAGATTATGAGAGAAAAGTTACTTAAGATGGTTAACTTAACTCTAACTGATACTGAAGAGAACTTACAAAAGTATGTAGCTGGAGTTAAAGCTGAATATTTAAGTATGGTACCTCAAGATATAGCTTTTCCAAGAACGATGAATTCTATAACTGATTATACTATTGGTATAGGATTTATGAAAGGTACACCTCCTCATGTAAGAGGTGCTATTGCTTTTAATAGATTGTTAGATGAAAAGAAACTAACTGGTTCCTGGGAAAAAGTAAAGAATGGTGAAAAAGGTAGATTTATCTATCTTAGAGAACCTAATAACGTTGGTACTTATGTTATATCTTTTATGACTTCTATACCCGACGAAATCGATATAATTAAATATATCGATTATGAAAAGATGTTTAATAAAACTGTTACTGAACCTTTAAAACACATACTTGATCCTATTGGTTGGTCATCAGTTAAAAGAGCTACACTAGTCGACTTCTTTTCTTAATAAATAATTATGAAAGAGAGATTAAGTTATGATTGATCAAAAAATACTAAAAGAATTTAAGAATATGAAAAATTGGACTAATTTTCTCCAAGAAAGAATTAATGATGGGGCTGAAATATCTCGCGGTAAAACTGGTGGTGATAGGTCTAAAGAAGAGAAAAAACGTCGTGAAGTAGAAAAGAATAGAGATCTTATCAACAGAGGCTATAAAGAAGATGTAGTCGGAGAAGCTAAAGATGATAAAGAAGCTCACGATAGAAATACAAAAACTAAAGAAGTCAATATAAAGAAGCATGCTAATGGTGCTGAGACTCATAGTACAGTAGAAAAAGAACCTATGCCTGATCAGGATATTGAACAAGAAGCACCTCCAGAAGAGCAGCCACCTGCTCCGCCTCCAGTAGCTATGGCGCCAGGTTCTCAAGTTAAAATTGGTAGGAAAGATACTAGCCAAAAAATAGAACCAACAGCTAAGAAACTTACTGTAAGTAAGGCCGAACAAAAAGTTGATATGAAACCTAAAGTAGTAATTGATACTAAAAAAGATTATGGCGCAAACACGATGGGAAATACAACTAATTAAATTATGGATTTAAATGTTAATACTTTAGAGCTATTTGCTGCAAAAAATTATAAAAATGTTTATTGTCATTCTAAAGAAGAATTTATAGAAGACCTAAGCAGATTTAAATTAGCTAAGAAACTCGCTAAGAAAGTTAATACAGATAAGACTAAAAATATAAGATTGCTAGTGAATCATATAATTTGTTTTACTAACAACTTTGAACTTCAAGCTGCTAAAAGAATATTAATATATTTTGGTACAGATGAAGAGAAGAAAGTCTTTAAAACTATATTAACTTATCTTAGTTTATTAGATACAAAAGAGTACAGTGGAATTAGTTACTGTCTACTCACAGCAAAATTGTTAAAGGATATGGATAATGCCAGCCGTTAATATGGTCGATACGCTCATTATTTTTAGGATACTAAAGAAGCTAGTGACTCCTTATGAGAAGTGGAAAGCATTTGATCTAGGTCTTATAGACGATAAAGGTAAATCACTTAAAAAAGCTAAAACATCTGAAGAGAAGAGTGCAATGACTCTTGTTGATAGGATGGTTTTGAATATGAAAAGACTTCTTAATAAAATACCAGGTGGTAAATCACAAATAGCCTCTTATATTGCAGCTCTTGCATTATTAAAAGAACATGTTAAAACAGAGTACAATAATGAAACTTCTGTTGCACTTATAGAGAAGTTAGAAGAGAGAAGAATTATACCTAAGTTAGAACATAATATTGGAACTCCAGAAGGTTACTTAGCCGCAATGGAAGAAGCTATTATGATTGAAATGACTTCAGGTGCAGGTCTTTCTGGTGCACTATCACCTACTTTAACTAATCCTCAAGCAAATGCTAGTGGCCTTGCTGGCCCTACTGGCCCTACAAAGAAAAAGAAAAAAAGTTTAACGAACATATTATCAAGAATATAGTATAACAACTATATGCAACAGGTGGTTAACGTTAAATGTCCTTATTGCGAATCTCAAGCGTTCGTATATAAGATATGTGATATGGAAATGTTTCTTTGTCATGCATGTCAACGTGACTCTAATTACGAGAAGGTTAAATCTTATGGGAATACTATCAAGCCTAGTAATAATGATAGGAGTAGCGGGACTAGTATTCGAAGCTCCTTGGATTATAATGCTGTCTTACGTCATTGTAAGAGCTTGGATAGTTTGCCTAGTAGCCATCACTGTATTGAGTATGTTAGGAATCGTGGCATCCCTAGTAGCTTATATGTGGACCTCTTTTGGACTGACAATTTTAGAGAAATTGGTCTTCAAACGGGAAATCAATTATCTAAGAGAGATAAATCCGAAAGATTAGTAATACCTATTAGAGACGATAAAGGTGCTTTATACGGTGTACAGGGAAGAGCTTTAGATGATAATGAATTGCGATATATTACTCTCTACTTTAATGATAAAGAAAGACTATACGGTATGAATAAAGTAGATATGACAAAACCTTTCAATGTTGTTGAAGGACCGATTGATAGTTTTTTTGTAAATAATTGTGTTGCTTTATGTGGTACTAATAATCTTGACGATAAATATTCTACGCTTGCGACGGTTATACTAGACAATGAACCGAGAAATAAGCAAATAGTAGAGAAAATATCGAAATATATAGACAGGCAATTTAAAGTCGTGATTTGGCCGGATCACTTAAAGCAAAAAGATATAAACGAAATGTATTTGGCTGGTATTGATACTAATACCGTCATTAGTAATAATACTTATAATGGAATAACCGCGAAGATAAGAATGAATGCTTGGAAAAAAATTAAATGAAATATAAATCAATAAAGATAGATCTTAATAGAGATGAGATACTCGCTTCGTATTCAAAATCTTTATTAAATGATTTTTACATGAGAGATTATGAAAAATCACCTCAAGAAGCATATGCTCGAGCAGCCTATGCATGGTCTACTTATAAAGGTAAGACTGACGAGAAGCTAGCTCAGAGACTCTATGACTATGTAAGTAAGAAATGGTTCTTATTTGCATCTCCTGTATTGTCTAATGCACCTAATGGTGAGAAGAATGCAAAAGGGCTACCGATTTCCTGTTTTCTGACCTACGTGCCAGATACTATTGAAGGACTAATAGAGCATTCATCTGAACTAAGATGGTTATCTATCTTCGGCGGAGGAGTTGGAGGTCATTGGTCTGATGTAAGAACTGTATCTGATGTAGCTCCTGGCCCTTTACCTTTTTTGCATACTGTAGATGCTGATATGATCGCATATCGTCAAGGTAAGACTCGTAAAGGTTCTTATGCAGCTTATTTAGATATCTCTCATCCAGATATTACTGAATTTATTAATATGAGAATACCTACTGGTGATGTACAACGTAAGGCATTAAACTTGCATAACGCTGTCAATATTAGTGATGCATTTATGCATGCGGTATTTGAAGGTCAACCATGGAACTTAATTGATCCGAAAGACGGAAGCGTAAAGGAAACTACTGATGCAAGAAAATTATGGGAACGTATTATTGAGATTAGATTTAGGACTGGTGAGCCATACCTTAATTTTATTGACACTGCTAATAATGCGCTGCCTTCAAACTTAAAGAATTTAGGATTAAAAATACACGGATCTAATTTATGTAATGAAATACATCTTCCTACTAGTATAGATAGAACCGCTGTATGTTGCTTGTCTTCAGTTAACTTAGAGTATTATGATCTTTGGAAAGATACTCAGATGGTTGCTGATATAACCACTATGTTAGATAATGTATTAGAATACTTTATTGAAAATGCACCTGACTCTATCTCTAGAGCTAAATTTAGCGCTACTCGTGAGAGATCTATAGGTATTGGTGCAATGGGATTTCATTCCTATTTGCAATCTAAAAATATTCCTTGGGAAGGGGATAGCTCAAAAGTTCATAATACTATTATGTTTAATAAGATAAAAACTCAAGCGGTTGCAGCATCACAAGACCTAGCTAAAGAAAGAGGAGAGTATCTAGATGGTATTGGAACTGGCTTACGAAATGCACACTTACTTGCAATCGCTCCCAACGCTTCTTCTGGTATCATTTTGTCTACTAGTCCTAGTATTGAACCGTTAAAAGCGAATGCTTACACACATAGAACTAGAGGCGGATCGTTTCTAATTAAAAATAAGTACTTAGAAGCTTTATTAACTAAAATTGATATGAATACAGAAAAAGTTTGGACTTCTATTATAACAAATAAAGGATCAGTACAACACTTAGATTTATTAACTAATGAAGAAAAAGAATTGTTTAAGACAGCTCAAGAATTAGATCAGAGATGGGTAATAGAATTAGCAGCTGATAGGCAGAGATGGATCTGTCAAGGTCAGTCAGTAAATGTATTCTTTCCTGCTGGTTCTGATAAAGCTTATGTAAATGAAGTGCATTTACAAGCTTGGGAAAAAGGACTTAAAGGTCTCTATTACTTAAGAACTGAAGCTAAGTCTAGAGCAGAAACCGTTTCAGATAAAGTAGAAAGAGTCGCTTTAGGTGGAGATATGTCAACTATAATTTATGGTAAAGATAATTGCCCTTTTTGTAGTATGGCTAAAGACGAACTAGAAATAAGAGGTATCCCATTTGAGTATGTGGATCTAGAGTTAGCAGGTAAAACTGCTGCTGAAGTTACTGGAAGAAAAGTAACAACAATACCTCAAATATACTTAAGAGGAGAATACATCGGTGGTTACGATACATTGATGGCAGAACTGAATAAGGAACTTAGTCAGACATTAGATACTATTGAAGTAGATGATGATGATGAATGCGTAGCTTGTCAAGGATAGGAGTATATAATGGCATCTTATACAGAAAATATGAAGCAACAATTAGATCGAGTAGTATTAAGAGGATCTCCAGATAAAGAGTCTTTTAGATATATGTGCGAGGTCTTTTTTGAAATGAATGAACGTATTAATAAATTAGAGAAATCTGTTGTATTAGACGAAAAATTAAAGCAAGAAGATTAAAGGAGAATTAAATGCTTACAGAAGTGTCAACTACTTATAAGCCCTTTGCGTACCCGTGGGCTGTTGAATTAACTAAGAAACACGAGGAGATTCATTGGGTTGAGGATGAAGCTGAGTTATCAGAAGACGTCCAAGACTGGAAATTAAAATTGAGTAAAAGTGAGAAAGAATTTATTACTCACGTGTTGAGATTGTTTACACAATCTGATTTACAAGTTGGCGCTAACTACCATGACTTTTTAATTCCAAAGATTAAAAATAACGAAGCAAGAAATATGCTATCTTCTTTTGCTAATAGAGAAGGTGTTCATCAGAGAGCGTATGCGTTACTAAACGACACGTTAGGTTTACCTGAAGAAGACTTTCATAAATTCTTAGACTATACAGAAATGTCAGATAAAATAGAATTTATGAAAGATAATAATATTAATTCTCTTCAAGGGTTAGCACTAGCTTTTGCACAATCAGTATTCAATGAAGGAATGTCTTTATTTGCTTCTTTCGTTATGTTATTAAATTTTCAAAGGTTTGGTAAGATGAAAGGTATGGGTACTATTGTTGAATGGTCTATAAGAGATGAGTCTATACATGTGCAAGGTAATGCTAAACTATTTAGAGCATTTTGTGAAGAGAAGCCTAAAGTAGTTAATGATGAATTAAAATCTAAGATTTATCAAATGGCTAAAGATTCAGTACTATTAGAAGATAAGTTTATTAAGCTAGCTTTTAAAGGTAATGAGATTGAAGGGCTGACTGAAGAAGAAGTAAAAAAATATATTAGACATATTGCAGACAGACGACTACTACAACTTGGTCTTAAACCAAAATATAATGTAAAAGATAACCCTATCCCTTGGCTAGATTGGATCTTAAACGGCGCTTCACATGATAATTTTTTCGAAAAAAGAGTTACTGAATATTCCGTAAATGGATTAGAAGGTAATTGGGGAGAATATAAAAGGAAGAGCGCATAATGATTGAAGATCATGTTAAATCTATTCGTAAACATATGAGAGCTGCCGTGGAAGCGGCAGAAGTCATATTATACCCTTACCCTCATTTTCAAGTTGAAAATATATGGCCTAAACAAGTATATGATGGATTTCATCAGTTTAATCCTTTAGAGAAAAGAAAAGGACTTACAAAACCTTGGTTAGAAAAGTTTAGTGATTCTAATCCTCAATATAAGATTCGTAAGCAATTAGACTTATATGACTTAATAGATGTAAATATTCCTAATGCTCCAGATATACAATTCTGGAAAATTATTAATACTGTTCTATTCGAAGATAACTGGTATATAAAATTAATATCAACTAAGCTGCCTCAGTACTTTGCTGTTTTATTTGGACCTCAATTCAATTCTAGTAATGATTGGGCACCTAAGATGACTCAAGATTGGTTTGTACAGAAGCATGGTTTAGATTATTTTATAGGCCCGCATACTGATAGACATGATAGAGTTTTTACAAATATATTTTCATTACCTAAAGAAGAAGGTTATGATCATTTAGGTACATCTTTATGGACTGCTAAGCCTGGAGATTACTCGGAGGGAGGACGACATTATACTTTCGAGAATTTTACTAAGCACGCACAAATGAAATATATTCCTAATCAATTATTCGTCTTCTTTAAATCTCGTTGGGGATTTCATGCAGTAGAGAAATTTAATGATATAGATTCTACTAGTAGGTATGGTATGCAAATACAAGTGTATGAGCCTGGGCACTCCTATAGAGAAATAGATGAAAATACAGAAGGTTATAAGGTTATGCTAGATGGAAATACTCCAATTGGTAAGAAAGGAAAAAACTAATGCCAGATATGACAGACATGATGGTTAAAGCGCTTGAAGCAAAATACAACGCACAATATAAAGAAGCTGAGATGACGCTTCAAATTTATTTTAAAGCAGCAGTTGGAATTGGTGAGCATCCGCAGCATATGGAAGAGATGGACAAGCTAATTGCCTCTATGACTGACGCTAGCGATAAACTAATAACACTAAAAACTATTCAGAAAAATGATAATGAAAAAAACTTACTCGTCGAATAGTCCAAAGATATTTGAAAGAAATCCTGATACAGGTGTTGTAAGATTTAGATTTATTGGTGAAGATATTATGACTTATGGTTGGCCTAATTACGGTCAAATAGTTCTAACTGAAGAACCTCCCGAGGACGCCAACGAACCGGAATAAAATCATTTAGGTATTTTGACCTCAATCTAATATTCAACATATCATTAATACAATTAGGATCGTGTCTATTCTGCCATTGTAAAAGAAACTCTTGCATCTTAGCTTTATTTTTATGCTCGTAAACTACAATAGTATCTTTTTGAAGTAAGTCTTTATCATACTCCATTACCTCTTTAGAAGACCCGTAATACTTTAGATATAATTTTTCTGATTTCTGAGAAAATCCAATATAGTATCTTCCGTCTGGAAAATAAGTAACATACACCTTAAAGAGTTTTTTCTCTTTAGGCTTCTTCGCTTTTTTCTTCATAATAATAAACCTTTTTACTTACTAACTATTTATCAAGAAAAAATATCAATTAATTTACTATAAATATAATGTACCGTTGACGCAAATTGACGACATTACTGGACCCGGGGGCAGTACCCGGCGCCTCCACCATAAACACATTGTACAGTTAGTGTGTTTCTTATGGGGGCGAAATAGGATCGACAGAGTGAGATAGATGAGAAGAGGTACCGGGATATAAGCTCCGTTAACGCGAATAAAACTAAAGTAAATGCAAAAGCAAAAGCAGCTACTTTCGCTTCTATACTTCCAGCTAAGATTGAGTATCACTCATTCGTATCTGAAGCAATAGCAGCATCAGCCTAATTGACCTAGTAGCCAATTAGCGAGGTTGGCAACTTACCTGGCAACAGAAAAGTTGCACTTTATTATAGGAATGAAATATGTGCGGAATTAGTGGAATTACTCAAGGCAATCAATTAGCTCGAATTTATAGAATGATGGAGTTCACCAAGAAAAGAGGACCAGACGGTTCATCTACTTGGACAAATAATCATGTATCTTTAGGTCATAACTTATTAGCTATCTATGGTGATATTGGACAGTCATTGCAGCCATATCTATATAAAGACTCAGCTCTAGTTTTTAATGGTGCTATTTACAATCATAAAGATTTTTATCCAGAATATGATATTGACACACATGCTTTAGCTAGAGGGTTATATGAGCATGGAGTTGATTTCTTAAAAAATCTAGAAGGTATGTGGTCATTAGCATTTTATAAAGATGGTAAGTTAATTATAGCTAGAGATCATTTTGGCGTAAAACCATTATTCTATAGACAGACTGATAAAGGTCTTATCTTCTCCTCATCTATTAAAGCATTAGAGAATAAAGAAAACAAGTTAAATCTATTTGCTTTCGCTCTTTATAGGCATTTTGGTTATGTACCAGGTTGGTTGACTCTTATAGACGGAACTAACAAATTAACTCCTGGTCAATGGATTCAATATGACTGTCAAAAGAGAAAACAGACAACAGGCAATACCTGGGATAGTCATAAATTTGGAAAGACTGGATTCGACAAATCAGAATTCAAAAACAATCTAGAAGCAGCTATTAAGAAGAGTCATATCGGAGTTAGACAACGAGGTATTTTTCTTTCTGGTGGTCTAGACAGCACTTCTGTTGCACACTATTTAGATGAAAAGAATACATTTACGTCACGTTATGTACCTCAATCAGCTAACTTTAACGATGATGCTGATGTAGCTATGGAGATGGCAAAGGATTACAAGTTTAATCATAAAGAAATAGAGATAACACCGGAAAATTACTATGCAGATATAGATGAAGCTATAGAAGCTTTAGAGCAACCTGTTTTTAATAAATCAACACCATCTTATTTCACCATTAACAAATATCTAAGAGATCAAGGTACTATTGTAACCTACTCAGGAGATGGTGGTGATGAAATGTATACGGGTTATGGTACTCATGGAAGGTATGAAAATACAGGTGATGTGTTTAGAGACCATTATAGAGCTATTGCATGGAAACCTTCTAAAAGAATGAATGTAACTAATCCTCAATATGAGATTGATGAGAAAGCTTATGTAGAGTATATGCATAGTTGGTTCCCTAAGAGTACCTTTGGAGAAGATCATTTAAACAATTGTATGTATGTAGAAATGCTTACTAGAGTGTCAGAAGACTTTCTAACTAGAAATGACAAGTTCGGTTCTTACTTTGGTATGGAAGGTAGATTTCCTCTATTAAATCAGAAGTTTTACAAATATATTATGGATATAGAATCATCTATTAAAATGGAAAATCTTAAACCAGAAGCATATGCAAAAGGTGAATACAAATATCTAGCTAGAGAGAGTCTCAAAGGTACTTTACCAGACTATGTAGTTAATAAACCTAAAACTGGTTGGTCTATTCCTGACAATGAATGGAGGAAAACTCAACAAGCTTTTAGAGAGAAGATGGTACAACGTATAAGAGAACCTCTTGGTAATAAAATTGATCAGTTAGTAGATTGGGACAGAGCTGATGGTGTAAAAACTTTCTATGCAGCTGCATTCTTTAAAACTTGGGCTAAGAACATCAATTTAACGGTTTAAAATGATAAATAGACTATCGTTGGGGTTTCATACCCGGAAGTAAGCTATTTTGCTGAAGCAACGCGCTGATAAAAAAGGAGAACAGTATGACTGTTTATGATCTTTTGTTAGCGAGGAAGATATTCCAAAGAAAGCTAGCACACGCACGATTAGCACTGAGAGTAATTTTTCCACTTTCCGCAGAAAAATATTCGAGTAATTAACTATAAATAACGTACACTAGCCGAGTAATCGGAAGTGACAACCGTCTTGCATAACAAATGGAGGCAAATATGACTGGTACTTTTATGTTCCCAAGGAACGCTTTTTTAGGTTTCGACCATCTTTTAAAAGAACTCGACAATGTCGGATTACATGCTAAAGATACTTATCCGCCGCATAACGTAGTTAAACTAAGCGATCACGAACACTTAGTTGAATTAGCAATAGCAGGATTTAGCAAAGAAGACATTACGATTGAAGTTAAAGAGCACGTTTTAACTGTTACAGGAAAACGTGAGCGTCGAAGAGCTCCTGAGATGTATATCCACAAGGGCATATCAGCTCGTAAGTTTACAAAATCTTACAGGCTGTCAGAGTACACCGAAGTCACAGGTGCTGATATTACAAACGGAATTCTTGTCATTAATCTTGAAGTTAAACTTCCAGAAGAAAGAAAACCTAAAGTAATTCAAATTAACTAATCAGCGACGCCCATTAGAACTTATTTTTGGAGCGAAACCAATGACTACAATTACTCAGACTACTTATAATATCACATGTAAGGTGTGCGACGCAACAATCAAACTCTGCAAAAACGTTTTAGTTGCTTTCATGGTCGGAAGACAGAGAGCCGCTAACGTACAAGTTGCAAGAGAGTTGCATCAATTAGGATTCTACGGAAGAGACGCAGACTATCAACATATTCTTATGGAATTAAATGATAAGACAACTGCAGAATTCGAAAAAAGATCTTAATGTGATTTATAATTGAGGAAAGAGTAAAACATTTCCTCATAATACACTATAAATATAGAGACGGGTTTAACTACCTGTCTCTTATTTTTTCAGGTAGCACCTGTTAATAAAACAGCTAAAAGGAATATATTATGAATAACTTACTAGATAAACTAAAGAAGACTTCGACTGTTAAACATACCGCAATACTTTCAGAGAGTAAATTGTTTAATAAGAAAGATATGGTAACGACTGATATACCAGTATTAAATATTGCTTTATCAGGATCAGTAGACGGGGGATTAACTCCTGGTTTAACTGTTATCGCTGGACCCTCTAAACACTTTAAATCTAACCTAGCATTAATTATGGTATCTGCTTATCTGACTAAGTTTCCAGATGCTGTGTGTCTATTATATGATACTGAGTTTGGTATAACTCCAGATTACTTAGTAGCTATGGGTGTAGATCCTAAAAGATGTTTACATACTCCTGTTGAGCATGTTGAACAGTTAAAGTTTGATATTGTTAAGCAGTTAGAGAATATTGAAAGAGGTGATAAAGTAATTATTATGCTTGACTCTATTGGTAACTTAGCTTCTAAGAAAGAATTAGAAGATGCTATGAATGAAAAATCAGTAGCAGATATGAGTAGAGCTAAAGCTATTAAAGGACTGTTTAGGATCATCACTCCTTACTTAACTACTAGGGATATTCCTGCTGTTGTTATCAATCATACATATCAGGAAATTGGCTTATTTCCTAAATCTATTATGGGAGGTGGTACTGGTATATACTACTCTGCTAATCAGATATTCTTTATGGGAAGACAACAAGAAAAAGAAGGTACTGAGATATCTGGTTATAATTTTATGATTGGAGTTGAAAAGAGTAGATTTGTTAGAGAAAAAACTAGATTACCTCTGCAAGTTACTTGGGAAGGTGGTATCCAAAAATGGGGCGGTTTACTAGAAGTTGGTATGGCACTCGGTTGGGTACGTAAACCTTCTAATGGCTGGTATGAAGGTGTAAATCCTAATACTGGTGAAGTCCTCATTCAGAAGAAACGTAAAGCTGATACTAGCAACTCAGATTATTGGATACCTTTATTCAAAGCTGGATTAGCAATTGCTATAAAGAATCGTTATTCTATATCATCTACAAAAGGTGTAGTAGAAAAAACAGAAGAATTTATTGAAATAGAATTGGAGGACAATAATGAAACCGAATCCTAAAAACTATGAAGGGTTTGTCGACCCAGCTGGCGGAGAGTGGATTAGAATTAAAATTGGTATGTACAAAGACACTGTATGGCGACCAGCAGAAATGAAACTTGTCAACGAAGAGACAGGTCAAGTTACTTATCGAGTAGAACTACTTGGTGATGATATAACTAAATGGAATCAAAGAGCAAAGAAAGTATTCCTTAAAATGGCAGATACAATCATCTCAGAGATTATAGGTAAGGGAGTAGTACGTGAAGAAAACGACAGCGATAGTAATTCCAGCGAGACTGGAAAGCAGTAGATTCCCTGAAAAGATGTTGGTCAAAGTTACAGACCAACATTGTCTTATTCAACGAGTCGAACATTGGTGTAAAATGGTTACAGAACATGTTTATGTAGCTACTGATAGTAAAAAGATAGCAGCTTTATTTCCAGATAATGCTATTATGACTTCAAGGGATTGTTTAAATGGAACTGAAAGAGTAGCTGAAGCTGCTCTCCAGTTAACTGACTATAAAAACTTTATCAATGTACAGGGTGATATGATAGATCCTCCTATAGGTATATTAGATGATATTGACAGTATGTTGAGTTATTATGATGTTGCTACTGTTGTAACAGAGATGGATGATAAGTCAAGAGCTGATCCTAATACAGTGAAGTGTATTAATAATGGTGAAGAAGCAAATTGGTTTCTTAGAGCACCATTAGATTACGGTGATTGGCATTTAGGTGTATATGGATATAGACGAAGAGCATTAGTGCAGTATAAAGAGTTTGATAAACATGAACCGGAATTTATTGAATCGTTAGAACAATTAAGATGGCTAACAAATTCAAAGAAAATAGGTATAACATGGTCAGAAGAATTGTGCGGCGAAATTAATACACCAGAGGACTTAGAGAATTGGCAACTGACTCATCAGAATTAAGAAAAGCGATCTTACATAATCTTATTATCAACGAAGAGTATTGTAGAAAAGTACTACCCTTCTTAGATAATGAATATTTTAGCGATCAATTTGAGAGAATAATACTACAAGAGATTAATAGTTATTATATGAAGCATAACTCTCCTCCTCAGTATCAAGCTCTGAAGATTGAGATTGAAGGTAGAGATGATTTAACTGAAGGCGTGTATAAAGAACTTAATGCGTTTGTTGATACTAGAGTACCAGAAGTTCCAAAGGTAGATTGGTTAGTTAATAAGACTGAAGAGTGGTGTCAAGAAAAAGCTATTGTTAATGCTGTATACAAAGCTGTTAATGTTATAGGTGGTGACGATAAGAAAACTACTATGACTCAGCTGCCTGATATGTTAAGAGAAGCTATATCTACTTCTTTTGATAAGACTGTAGGTCATGATTTTATTGAAGACGTTGAAGATCGTTGGGAGTTCTATAATAAAAAAGAGCATAAGATACCTTCTGGTTTAGAGCATATGGATTATATATTGAATGGTGGTTTCCCTAATAAAACTCTTGGTGTAATCATGGCAGGAACTGGAGTCGGAAAAAGTTTGTTTATGTGTTCTATAAGTGCTAATCTATTAGAGCAAGGTAATAACGTATTGTATGTTACTATGGAGATGGCTGAAGAGAAGATAGCTCAGAGAATAGATCAGAACTTACTTAATTTGTCTCCTGAGGAATTAGATACAATTGGTAAAGATTCTTTCTTGAAACGATTTGATAGTATAAAAATTAAAACTAGAGGTAGGTTAATAGTAAAAGAGTTTCCTACTAAATCTGTTCATGCTGGTCATTTTAGAGCTCTATTAAAAGAGTTAGAGCTCAAGAAAGAATTTAAACCTGATCTTGTATGTATAGACTACTTAAATATATGTGGAGCAATGGGAGTATCTAAGCAAGCTAATAGTTACGAACAAGTAAAAGCAACAGCGGAAGAATTAAGAGCATTAGCTATGGAATTTAATTTACCTATCTTAACTGCTACTCAGACTAATAGGCAAGGATTTTCTGATGCAGATGTTGATATAACGTCTGTATCTGAGAGTTTTGGGCTCCCTATGACTGCTGATTACTTCTTTGCGATGACTACTAACGATAAGTTAAGAGAAGAAGGACTTATAAGATTTTCTCAGCTCAAAAATAGATACGGTGATCCTGCAGATAGGAGAAACTGGTTACTAGGTGTAGATTATTCTAGAATGCGTATTAATGATATGGCTGATCAGCCAGCTCATATTGATGCTTTAAACGAAGCAGAGAATACTCAGAAGACTGATACTAAACCGATCATGGATATACAGTGGAATTAACATATGTTTGATAAATTTTTTGGTATAAAAAAACCTGAAAGTAAAACTTCGCGAAATTTAATGTCAAGTTTGAAAAGTAGAATTAATATCATAGAGGATAGATTAGATGAAATTGCTAATGTATTAGAGTATGAATTTTTAAGAAAAGATGACCCTGAACGGTTAAAATTAGTTGAGAAGAAATTAACAAGTAGAGCTTTAAGAGAGCAAAAAGAATATGATAAAATGCTCGATGTTCAAAAGAGAGCTGAGGCTGCAGAAGCAGTTATAAAACAAGCTGAAGAGAAAGCTGCAGAGAAAGCTAAAAGAGATATTATTAAAAAAGAATTACATGAAGAACTTAATCCTCCTCCTGTTCCTAAACCTGTTAATCCTTTCAAAAAAGGATCTGTTGATGCTGCTGTATGGAACAGAAAAAATATGAGTATACAAAAGAAAAGACAAAACCTTACTAAGTAGAAACAATCGATAAATAAATTATGGAGGAATTTCTATTATGTTCGGTGTTCTTATTAGTCATTATGTTAGCAATGAGTATAGGCCTCCTAAGAGGCCGTTCTGTGAAAGGAAGTTGTGGTGGTGTAGACAACGTCTGCGCTGTTTGTGGAAACGATCCTGTACAGAAAAAGTTAAAGAAGATAAAATTAACTAAATGACATATGTAGTTACTGAAAGTTGTATTAAGTGTGTACACCAAGATTGTGTGGAAGTATGCCCTGTAGACTGTTTTTACATTGGACGAAACTTCATGGTTATTGAACCAAACGAATGTATTGACTGTGGTGTATGTGAGCCAGTGTGTCCTGTAGATGCTATTTTTCCAGACACTGACTTACCAGAAAAAGATCCATGGTTACATTTGAATGCAGAATTAGCTAAAACATTTACAAACATCACACAAGTTGATGAGTCACTGAAACCAGCAGATGCTGCTGATTGGGCTGATGTAAAAGATAAGATTCATTTATTAGATAAAAGTTAACTTAATTAAACAAAAATTAGATTAGTCACTATAATATTAACAGCGAAACTTGATAAGGTATATGTTATGATATTATTAGATTATTCTTCTGTAATGATGAGTTCTATTTTTAGTCGAATCGAAAGCTTTGATGATGATTTAGAACTACTGCGACACCAAATATTTAATATTATCAGACTGTATAATGTTAAGCATCGTAGCGAGTTTGGAGAGATGGTTTTATGTATGGATGGTGCGAAGAACTGGCGTAGAGAACAGTTTCCCTTCTATAAAGCTAATCGTCGTAAAAGCCGAAATAACTCTGTACATGATTGGGATAATATCTATAAGGTATTGAATCAAGTACGCGAAGAGATCTCAACGATGTCCCCTTTTAGATGCATTCGCGTCGATCGTTGTGAAGCTGACGACGTTATCGCTAATATAGTTGAGAAACAAACCTCACCCAGTCCTATTTTGATTATCTCTCCAGATCGCGATTTTATACAATTACATAAATTTCCTAATGTTAAGCAGTTCTCTAATATTCAAAAAAAATGGTTAGAGCCTGTTGTTTCACCTGAGTATGATCTTAAAGAGAAAATACTTAAAGGTGACGTTGGTGATGGAGTACCTAACGTTATGTCAGACGATAACGTGCTTGTAGAAGAGACCTCAAGGCAGACACCACTGCGTAAAGTTAAACTAGAGTCTCTTCTTAAAGATCCTGAATCGTTAGGTACTACTATCGCTCGTCGAGTTATTAGAAATAGAACTCTAATTGACTTAAGTCGTACTCCTGACGATATTAAAGTACAAATAGATACAGAGTATGCAAAACCAGTAGAAGGCTCAATAAATAGTCTAATGTCTTTATTTACGAAGAAGAAGATGAAGCTATTATTAGAATGCTTACCAGATTTTGAAACGAATAAATAAAGAGGATCCAAACATTAAAGCTTTAAGGAGACTCCAAAATGGCTCATAGAAAACAGAACGTATTCCACGGGAATGCGGCAGATGAAACGAAGAACGGTAAAAATTACGTTCCTGCAATCGATAATAGCGGACATGACTCTGAAGGTCTAGTCGCTTTTACTGGTGGTTATGGAATAGGTGTACCTGTATGGGATAAGCGACTTCAAAAAGTAGTTCATACTTTTGAAGTATTAGACGCTTTACCTAATAAAATTATGCTTGACTCAGACTACACTACTCAAAATGATGTAGTAAGTAAAACTGGTCTTACAGTAGGTACTACAGAATCAATAGCTTATGATAGTGACAGCGCTGTGTTTAATTTAACACTAGGTGTTACTGCTGATTCAGATACATTAGTTACAGTAAACGCTGGTAGATCTTATATTTGGTCTACAAAGTTTTCAAGTAGTGATTTTGTAATTGAAGGTTATGCAACAGCTCAGCCTTCAGCTTCTGCTGATGGTTATGTAATTTCAGTTAAGCCTACATCAAGTAGAGAAGGATGGAAAGCTGCACAGGACGCTGGATCAGGAATTGTAATATTACATAGTGTTGCAAACAAAGTTCAGGCTAGAGGCAAAACTATTAACGATGATAAAAATCGTTATGTAGGTGTCGATTCTGATTACATGTTCCATGACGACATTGCTTAGTATCAATTATGTCAACAGCGGTATTTACATTTGGAAGAATGAATCCTCCGACCATTGGACATGAGAAGTTAGTTAATAAACTAAGAAAGGTTGCTCGCTTAATACGTGGGCAACCTTTCATCTATCTTTCTCATTCACAGGATGCTAAGAAGAATCCATTAGACTATAATAGTAAAATTAAAATTTCACAAAGTGCATTCGGTGCTATTGCTAAAAGATCCACTTCTAATACTATAATGAAAGTTATGGCAGAGTTAGAAGCAGCAAAGTTTACTGATGTTGTGCTAGTTGCAGGCTCTGATAGAGTTAAAAGTTTCGATCAATTATTGCAACAATATAATGGAAAAGACTATAACTTTAATAGTATTAAGGTTGTTAGCGCTGGTCAAAGAGACCCTGACGCTGAAGGTGCTGAAGGTATGAGTGCAAGTAAAATGAGAGATCTTGCAAAGGACGAAAACTTAGAAGACTTTACTAAAGGATTACCTCTCAAGGTTCAGAAAAATGGTAAAGATATTATGAAAAATATAAGAAAAGGTATGAAATTATGAATATAAAAAGCGCGGATATGCAAGTATTCGAGATACTAGAAAATTATGAAGCGACACAAGGACGAACTAATAAATTAAATTTACTCAAAAGTTATAAAGACCATCAACCTTTAAAGTATGTGTTAAAGTTTAACTTTTGTGATACTATTAAATCATTAATACCTGAGGGTAGACCTCCATTTAATGAAGAGCATGACGATGGACCTAGTAGAGCGTCTCTCTGGCAATATATGAATGTTTTTCCAACTTTTGTAGTATCACCTCGATCAGAAAATATAAAACCTCTTCAAAGAGAGAAGATCTTTATTGAGATGTTAGAAGCTATTGCTGTAGAAGAGGCTAATATGATAATATTAGCTAAGGATAAAACACTCGTTAGTTTATATCCATCGTTAGATATTAGTATTGTTATAGAAGCTTTTCCTGATATGATGATTACTACTAACAAACCTATAGTAGAGCCTACTAAAGAAGAAAAAGCTATTGATATAATGGAAGTAATTAAAGAGAAGAAGTCTATAGTAACAACTCTTCAATCTGAGATAAAAGTGCTAACTAAAGAAGCGAAGAGTTTATCTGAATGATATTACAGCAAACGTTATTTCCATATAACATTAGTGACCTTAAACCTGTAATTAACGAAGTAGGTTTTGATCAACATTTTAATACTGTCTATAAAGGCTATATTGAAGATTTCAATAACTCTAAAGGTGACATTCCTTTTAATAAAGCTGGTGCTTATTTACATGGTAGGTATTTTGATAACATACGTGAATATCGAGAGAAGAATGAACCTACCGGTAAAGTAGAGCATATTATTATTAATAGATATGGATCATATAAAAACTTTCAAGTTACTGTATTAGATCAAGCTACAAGATTGCAAGGTAACGGCTGGCTCTGGATGAATCATGCAGGTTATGTAAACATCATTCCTAATAATAGAATAGTAAATGATATAGTTCTTTTAATTGATTTGTGGGAACACGCGTATGTGTTCACTCATGGAATAAATAAAGAACAATATTTAAAGACTCATATGCATATTATTAATTGGGATGCGGTTAACTCCAGATTGGTACAAGACAGTGATTGATTTCAACTTATTCGAAGCAGCAGATTCTAAGCAGAATTTACATATGACACATATCGATGAGGACCTTTACGAAAGAGGCTTCGTTGGAGCTGAGTTTGCAATCGAATCTTTGGAAGACGTACTCAATACACTACAATCAAATGCTACATCAGCAAAGAATATAACAGTCAAATATGATGGTGCTCCTGCGCTGTGGGCTGGTATAGATCCTGCTGATGGTAAATTCTTCGTTGGTACTAAATCAGTATTCAATAAGACGCCTAAGTTATATAAAGACGCTAAAGACATCGATGGTAATGAACCATCTGGTAAAGCAGTTAAATTAAAAATGGCTTTGAAACATCTTTCAAGTATAGGTATACCTAAAGGTACTGTACTACAAGGTGATATGATGTTTACTAAAGGAGACCAAAAATATGAGACCATCGATGGAAGAAGGTATATTACTATTCATCCTAATACCTTGGTTTATGCTTATGATCACGCTAGTGATGTAGGTAAGCAGATACGTAATGCTGATATGGGAATAGTATTTCATACAACATATAAAGGCGGTAAAGACTTACAAACTTATTCTGCATCATTTGGTGCAGATGTGTCTAGATTAAAAAAATCTAGGAGTGTGTGGGTTGAAGACGCTTTCTTTAAAAACGTAGCTGGAACTGCAACTCTAACTAATCAAGAGTCAAGAGAACTTAAAGATTTGATATCAAAAGCTAAGAGAGCTATCTCGAAAGACTTTGATAAGATAGTAGAAGTTATGAAGTTAATTCCTTCTGCTGCTATTGGAGCTCATATCAAATCTTATTGCAATTCCGAAGTTCGTGCTGGTACCTTTAATGTAACATATAGTGGATATGTACAATACGTAAAAGACTACTGGGAGAAACGTGTTATCTCTAAGGTAAAGACTGAAGCATCTAAAGATACTAAGAGAGCAGCTCTTAAACAATTAGATGAAGAATTAAAATCTATTAAAAAAGCAATAGATGACTCATTTAAATTTATTAATGCTGTTAATAAAGCAAAAGTGTTAGTTATGACACATTTAACAGCTCTACTCGATTCAAAAGTATTCGTACTCAAAACTAATGGTGACTTTATCGCTACTGCTCCCGAAGGATACGTAGCTATTGGTAAAGAAGGTCAAGCAGTTAAATTAATTGATCGATTATCATTCTCACATTATAATTTTTCTGACGGCTACAAAAAAGGTTGGATGAAGTAAAAATAACAGTTGCACTTTAGGATGAAAGTTCCTATTATAATAATATGATAATTTGTATAGACATCGTTGGTATAGATAAACCAAAACAGGGAACCTTAATACGCGATACGCTTGAACAGGCTCTCTTAACCCTCCTTCCTAGACGTCGTAACCCTATCTTTATTGATATAGAAATTGCTTTACCAGAAGACATTTCACCAGCTAAAGCTTTAGTTCATGAAGATGATACTGATGTTTTTTTTATTGCATTATCTCAAGAGTTACTAACACTTGATATGAAAGATGAACTCATAGAGACTATATGTCATGAAGCTATACATATCAAACAATACATTAGAAAAGAACTCAAAGAGAGTAAGTGGTCTAACGTTCAAATATGGAAAGGCAAACCTGTATTTACAGACAGCCTTGACTACTACGACCTACCTTGGGAAATAGAAGCTTATAATATGGAGGAAGATATTGTTAAAAGAATTAACATCAGTTAAAACACTAGCCTGGCCTGAAATAGATTCATGGTTAAATGAATTAGCAGATCAAATTAGAATGAGTCTCGATTTAAAGAATGCTTCAATTATTATAACAAGTATAAAAGATGTAGTCCCGGCAGCTATATTAGCATCAAAGTTAGGATTGTCTTTTAATGATTCTTTAGCTGTAGGCAATAAAATACATTTTTCAATTATAGCATCTAAAGTTGTTAAAGCATCTGTTAAAGCACATTTAACAGTTTCTTTTTATGAGACAACATCAGATAATCAATATGAAACTTTACCCGGCTGTGATATTAGTATAGAACAAATTAATATTCCTTTTGGAGAGCAAATGTTTGCTTTATCTTTTCCTTGGGATAAAAGGTAAAAATAATTAAAATAACAGTTGCACTTTGTTAAAAAAGATACGATAATAAGATATAATTAGAAACCAAAGGGAATATATAATGAATAAAGTAAAAGTAGAAAATGTAGTAGAGTCAATAGCAAGATTAAACGAATCTGAGAGAAACGAAATGGTTAAAATTCTAGTCAATAAGTGGTCTTCAATGACTGCTAATCTAACTAGTAGTTTAGATGCTTATCAGCAAGATAAGTTAATCCAAGAATTAACTGAGAATAAAGATAAGTTAATAACTGGATACAATTTCCATAACTAGGGGTGTGTTATGAATGAAGGACAATTCGAATACTATCATGATAAAGATAACAGTAAACATTTTTTGAGTCTTAGAGGTAGAAAAATTAAAGAGATACCTTATAAAGAACAAGGACAACTTCCTAGAAACATTTTCTTGGATTATGTCTATAACTATATTGAACAACATTCTACGGGGATTGATAATTAATGACTATGCATTTACAAAAAGGTTTATATAATACTAATACTAAAAAGCGTAAGCAATTTCGTAAACCTGGATGGCAAAAAGCTCAAGCTGATCATGATGCTTATCTTATTAAAATGGGAGCTCATCCATCTCAGCGAAAGGGAAAAGAGTTTACTAACTCTTATAAGCGAACTGAATCTCTTATTAGGAAAGGAAGTGGCTTAACTTGTAGTAACCTTGTAAGTTATGTACCTAATAAAAAAGCTTCTAATACTTATACTGGGTCTTTTATTACTGGAATTGCTACTATGCATAAGTCGAACCTAGTACCTGTTAATAAAAATACTGATGGAGCTGAATATGCAACTATGCGAAGAGGTTAAAACAGAATACATTCCTATCATTTCTTGCTATAATATAGATAAGAAAACGGAAATGGCTGAGACAATATACGAGTGGATGAAATGTAGCCCTGATCATTTATTCGTACAACGACTAGGTAATATGTGGCTTAAATCAATTATGAGGATAAAATGAATATATTTTGTTTAGATAAAGATCCAGTTAAAGCAGCGGAAATGATGTGTGATAAACACGTAGTTAAAATGATTATAGAATCATGTCAAATACTTTCAGCAGTTATCGATAAAAATTATATTGACGTATACAGAGGTAAGACTGATGTAAAGCCAAGTTTTCAATTAGGTTGTCCAGGATATCCTCCTGCGCATGTTAAGCATCCATCAACGTTGTGGGCTATGGAATCGAGAGGCAACACTAAGTGGTTAATAAAACACCTCAGAGCTCTTAGTATGGAATATACTAAACGATATATGAAAACTCATAAGTTAGCTGGTTGTACTATGATATACGAAGCTCAGTTACAATACCTTGAATTTTCAAAAGAAAAATTAGGTGAATTTGTTCAAGCTATTACAAACAAAAAATGGCACAATAAAGATCCCATTGAAGCATATAGAACATACTATAATATGGAAAAATTTACTTTTGCTAAATGGAAACTTGGAAACATTCCGTATTGGTTTACCGGAGCTCCTGAGTATAAAATAAGTTTAGATAAATAGTATATGTTAAACTTTACTACATATAAATTAACCGACGAGTTACAAGAAGCTCTTTTAAAAGAGGATGTTATGAGTACGTCTGAACTTAAAGATATGATTGCTAAGAGAATTGACGCAGCAGATGATAAAACTTTAGAAGTTATTTTATACCAGTTAAAAGAAGAACTAATAGAGAAGATGTTAAAACAGCTAGCTCAAAGATCTAAAGGAGCTTTAACATCTGACATACCCTACATATCAGATATAATAAGAAGAATGAGTGGAACTACAATCGAAAAGATTAAGTTCCTAAAAGGTTGCATAGATGGTTCTCACTTAGACTTTGGTGCTGTTGTAAGAGACAGTCAAAGTAAAAAAGTGAGAATTGCTGATTATATTAAAGATAAATTGGCAATGGAATTTTGGTCAAAGACTGCAATTAAAAATCCTAAATTTAATCTAGGAGATGCAACAGCAGTTGGACCAGGTGAAGGTTCTATTATTTGTTTAGCTGCAGATACTGGTAAAGCTGATAAAGGTGATATCAAGTATAAGACAATTGAGATTGAAGTTAAAGGTCAAGGAGCTAGATGGGGCTCTGCAAGACTTAAACTTAACAATCCAGGACTATTTCAAGATCATATCTTTGATGAGTTAAAAAAGAAATACAAAGACTTGAAAGACCCTCTAAGTACAAACTGGCCTGCAAAATATCTTACTGTTATTGATAAGTATATTAAAGATAATAAAATCAGTTACGAAGACTTTAATAATGCAATGGGAGTTGCATTTAAAAAAATATATCCTGGAACCTCAGGTTCTATTAATTATTTTAAAAACAAACAATCAATGTTTAGTCAAGGCGGTATTGAATACGCAGCAGCATTTACAGCTGTAATTGCTGAGTATTATAAAAATGCAGATGGGTGGAATACTCTTATGCATTTAGACCATCACAAATCAGCCTTCCCTACAATCTCATTTCAAACATACTCAGAAGCTTATACTTTAGTTAAAGGTAAAAAGCTTTGGCCTGGAATCTGGGCTCCTGGAGGAACTGATGCAAGATCAGCTAACTCTCCAACTTACGATATTCCAGCTTAAGAAATTCTTTTAAACTTTATTATGAAATATACTATAATAATAATATAGTATAATAGGAGCGTAAATGACGTATTTTTCAACCAAAACTTATGGTCCCGAAAGAGGATTGTCCTGTGCATTTCGTCAGCCTTTGGCTGCGAGTCATTGTAAATTGATTCATGGGTACGCGTTAGGATTTAAATTTACTTTTGGATGTTCAGAGTTAGATGATAGGAATTGGGTTGTAGACTTTGGTAGTCTTAAACCTTTGAAGATGTGGTTAGAGAATAACTTTGATCATAAAGTAGTATTAGATGAAAACGATCCTAAATTGCATCATTTCCATGTATTAGAAGATGCTGGCTTGTGTGAAATAATTATAATGGATGGTGTAGGTGTAGAGAAGTTTGCAGAACATGCATTTGAATATGCAGACAAATTAATACAAGATACTTCTGATAAACGTTGTTGGGTAGAAAGTGTTGAGTGCAGAGAGCATGGTGCTAATTCTGCTATTTACGAAAGGAATAAGTGATGCCGACTGAAAAGATAACTCCTAGAACTACGGCTGGAAGAGTGCCTAAAGTAGTAATTGCAGCTAAAGATCCAAGTAGAGGTCACTTTTATGTTAGTTTAGCTAAGTCAGCTTTGAGAATTGTAGCTGGTATAGTATTAATAATGGGTGATTTTGTTTTATGTGGTGCTTTATTAGTAGCTGCAGAAGTATTAGGAATTGCAGAGGAGTTAGTATGAGTGAAAAAGAATATCTATACTCAGAGATATTTGACTCGATTCAAGGTGAAGGTACTTATACAGGAGTTCATACTCTGTGGTTAAGATTTTTTCTATGTAACTTACAATGTAATGGTTTTGGTCAAATAGATCCTACCGATGCTTCTACTTACGAATTACCTTTCGAAACGTTTGATATATCTTCTATTAAACGAGTTGAAGATTTACCTGTATGGGATAAAGGATGTGATAGTTCATATACTTGGGCTAAGAAATATAAAAAGCTTATGTCTAAAGCTACACCTCTTGAATTAGTCAATAGAGTTATGCAAGTAGCTGGAAGTGATACTAACCCTAAAGGTTTGTTTAAGCATCCTATCTCAGGTCAGAAGTCTGATATGTGTTTTACTGGGGGTGAGCCTCTTATGATGACAGGTCAAATTGCTTCTATTCAGATGATGCAACACTTCGAAGATATGGGTAATATACCTAGATCTATTACTTATGAAACTAATGGGACTCAGAAGTTAGCAGATCCTTTTATTGATTTCTGGAGTAAAAAGAGAGACTTTGAATTGTTCTTTTCTTGTAGTCCTAAGTTATGGAGCGTCGCTGGTGAAAAGAGAAGTAGGGCTATATTGCCTGATGTAGTAGCTAAGTATAGAGAGTTATCTGATAAAGGTCATCTTAAATTTGTTCTAGGTCATAAAGAAAGAGAATGGGATGAGATGGAAGAAGTACTAAAATTATTTAGAGATGCAGGAGTTGATTATCCTGTTTATATTATGCCAGTAGGAGCTCGAGAAGAAGAGCAGACTGAAACAGCTGGCAGAGTTGCGGAAATAGCTTTTAAAAGAGGCTATAACGTAAGTGCAAGAGTACATGTGTACTTATTTGGTAATGCAATTGGAACATAGAGGCCTTCCTCTATAACTAGGAGTAAAAATGAGCGATAATATAAGTAAACTAATCCGTAAAAGATTAGACGAAGATAAGAAACGATACTGGGCTGGAGATAATATATCTGATTATATTAAAGAAGGTGAAAAGGAACTATTGATAGATGAAGCAGCTGTAAAGTTTGAAGGTGTTTTAGATAGTCTATTGATAGATAGATTTAATGATCCTAATAGTATGGATACTGGTAGACGTCTAGCTAAAATGTATATAACCGAGTTAATGCAAGGTAGATATAATCCTAAACCTAAAGCTACAGCATTCCCTAATGAAGGAGATAATGCTTATACAGGTATGTTAGTTGTGAGATCAGAGATTAAATCTGTATGCTCTCATCATCATCAACCTGTATCGGGTATAGCATATATTGGTGTTATACCTGGAAACAAAGTTATAGGTTTATCTAAATATACTAGAATAGCGCAATGGTGTTCTAGAAGAGGTACATTACAAGAAGAACTTTGTAATGATATCGCAAGAGAGATACAGAATGCTACTGATACTGAGAATGTAGCTGTGTATATTCAAGCAACTCATGGATGTTGTGAGAATAGAGGTATAGGGGCTCATAGTTCCTTGACTCAAACTTCGGTCTTGAAAGGCCATTTTATAGACGATAATATGACTACGAAGAAAGAGTTCTTCGATAATATTAAACTTCAACAAGAATTTGCACCAAGATAGGAGAAAAATTATGAATATAAAAGATTGGTTTAAATTAGCTGACGTCGATCGTACTTTACTAATGAAGTTAGTTGCTTTGCATTTAATTATTATTGCAGCATCTAATTACATTGTACAGTTTAGTGGGACGATATTTGGCTATCACTTTACGTGGGCAATGTTTGTATTCCCATTAGTTGTTATAGCTACAGACTTAACAGTCAGGTTAACAAACAAATATCAAGCAAGAGCTGTTATTGCTATAGCTTTTGTACCTGCGATTTTTATTAGCGCTTTTATTGCTGATTGGCGAATAGGACTTGCTAGTGCATTCGCATACTTAGTAGGTCAGTTATTTGACGTAACTGTATTTCAAAAGATCAGAGAATCGTTTACAGAGATGTGGTGGGTAGCTCCTGCTGTTTCTACTGTAGTAGCTAATACTGTAGATACTTATCTGTTCTTCTGGGCAGCATTTAGTGATCATGCAACAAATGAGTTCATGGCTGCTAATTGGTTAGAGATAGCTACTGTAGATCTTGGATTTAAGATTGCTACTTCGTTAATCTTATTCTTACCGGTTTACGGTATTCTACTAAAATATTTAAAAAGTAGACTTGCAATACAAACTGCAGGATAATTACTATAATAAGAGAGAGAGAAATCTCTCTCTTTTTTTTGTTATGGAGTATAAATGAATCAGCATTATATAAAGATCGCGCATGAAGCCCCTCTAAGTATATTCGATAAGGTACAGAATCTAACTCATTATGATTATTTCTTAGTACACTTATTTGAAGAGAATAAAGAATATTTGAATAAAGCACTTGAATGTGTAAAGCAAGGTAGAGAAACTATTTTAGATAACTCTATCTTTGAATTGGGTAAAGCTTGGGACTCTGTGAAGTTTGCTTTATGGGTAGAAAAAATGAAACCTACTTGGTATATTGTACCTGATGTATTAGATCAAGCTGAACCTACTATGGAATCGTTTGATAAGTTTATGAAGAACCATCCTAACTTACCTGGTAAAATTATTGCTGTAGCTCAGGGTGAGAACTATGATGACTTAGTTAAGTGTTATAAAAAGTTTGCAGAAGATGATAGAGTGGGTAAGATTGCTATATCTTTTAATCATCCTTTTTATCAGACTGAATGGGAAGGTAAGAATAAGTATGAGAGAATGGGTACTGGAAGACAGATGACTCTTCATAAGATGATGAATGATGGTGTAATTAATAGAAGAAAACCTCATCATTTATTAGGTTGCGGACTTCCTCAAGAGTTTGCATTTTATAGACATTGGGTATGGGTAGATTCTCTAGATACTTCTAATCCTGTAATGGCAGGAATAAAAGGTATGGAATATGACAGGCAACCTGAATATGATATTTGGGGTTTAGATGATAAACCTACTCAGAAACTATACACTATAATTAACGATGATGTTGATGAAATAACTTTTAAAAAGATAAAGTTTAATATTGAAAAATTTGACTATAATATAAATGGATGGGGTTAATGAATAATACTATTGAATTGAATAAAATTGTAGGTGAGCATTTAGGTAAAGCAGGAGATGGTTCTGCTGTTAATCCTTATGTAACTCCTGATGCTGTAGATAAGTCGTTATTAGTACCTGTGCCGAGATACTTGAATAGAGAGCAGTATAACTTAATAGAAGATGCATTACCTTTTAGTGGAATGGATGTATGGAATGCTTATGAAGTATCTTGCTTACTGCATAATGGTTATCCTTTATCTGGTATAATGAAGATAACTTATGACTGTGAGAGTTATTCTATAATCGAGAGTAAATCTCTTAAATTATATCTTAACTCTTATAATATGGTTCCTTTAGGTTTCCGCGTCGTAGACGCGGTGAATGAGCTAGAGATTAGTATAGGTAATGATTTATCCGATGCTTTAGATACGCCAGTACTAGTTAAGTTTTTTAGGAATCATGTACCTCATGCGTGGGATGATCTTAAAACTATATCTACTCAGTTTAAAGTTATTGAGGATAATGTAGAATTAGCTGATATGACTTTTACTGCTTATAATGAAGATCCTGATATATTACATGTAATTGATAAGACTGATGATATAAAATGGGTTAGTAGTAGTTTAGAGAAATGGACTACTAATACTCTTAGGTCTAACTGTCGAGTTACAAATCAGCCTGACTGGGGTGATGTTTTTATAGCTTGGGATGGTCCTCAGACTATTTTACCTGGATCGTTATTGCAGTATATTGCTAGTATGCGAAGAGAGAATCATTTTCATGAAGAGATATGTGAATGTATTTTTAAGAGGTTACTTGATAAGATGCCTAATAATAAAATAGCTGTTACTTGCTTGTATACGCGTAGAGGAGGTATTGATATCAATCCTATTAGGTATAATGATGTTGATTTAGCTCAAAAATGCTTCGCTGGTATTATGACTTGGGATATCATTAATGAAAAAACTGAGAGGCAATAATGAAAGGCAGTCTTGAAAAACATCACGACTATATGCTTAGAAGAATGAAAGAAGAGCAGGCAAAAATTAATGAGTTGTTTATTATTACTGCTGAAGAATGTAGTGAGGTGTCAAAAGAATGTATGAAAGCTTTAAGATTTGGAAATACTATAGAGAGAAGAAGTATATTAAGAGAAGAAATAGGTGACCTTCAATGTATGATTAATCTTATGATTGAATATAATATATGTACAAAAGAAGAAATTGACAATCAAGTTGAAGCAAAGAAAAGTAAACTTAAAGAATGGAGTAGTTTAATTAATGATGATAGATAAAATGTTAGATAGGTTACCTGATACGGATAAGAAAGTTATTGTTACTCATTCAGGGGGTATGGATAGTAGTACTGCTATAATATTAGCTGTAGAGAAATATGGTAAAGAAAATGTAATTAGCTTAGGTTTTGATTATGGTCAGAAGCAGAAAATAGAACTAGAATATGCTTCTAGACTTTGTAATGAGATTGGTGTAACGAGACATATACTTGATCTTAGTATATTAGGTGAAATAGTTAAAAACGTATCAGCTAATATTGGAGGTACTGATATTGAGATGCCTACTATAAAAGATGTATTAGGTAATCCTCAACCTCCTACGTATGTACCTTATCGTAATTTAATTATGTTTTCTCTTACTGCTGCGTTTGCTGAAGCTAATGCTGCTAGTCAGATTATTTGTGGTTTACAGATTCACGATGAGTATTCGTATTGGGATACTACACAGAAGTTTGTAGATAGTTTTAATGATGTTACTGCTCAGAATAGATCTTGGCCTGTTACTCTAATTGCTCCTTTCTCTGATCTATCTAAGACTGATGAAGTTAAATTACTAATAGCGTTAGATAAAGATCAGTTATTAAAATACTCTCTAACTTGCTATAACCCTAAAGAGTCTTTAAAACATTATGCGGTAAATCGCTATAATATAGGTATAAGCTGTGGTAATTGTCCTTCATGCGCGGAAAGAATTGCTGCTTTTGTTAATCTAGGTATCCCTGATCCGATTGAAGGCGGGTACCAAATAGAGGTTCCTTGGTAATGTGTGGAATATTTGCATCAAGAGATAAAATGAGATTCTACGAATTAGCTGCTAAGAATAGCTATCGTGGTAGTCATAGTCATTCTATCTCATATTATGACGGTAATAGAATACAAGTAATGACCAAGGGACTCGGTGAAATGCCAGAGATAGATTTAGAAGATGGTTATTATTATATCGGTCATGTTCAAGCCCCTACTACAGATGTATCAGATGAGAATATTCATCCAGCATTTGATAAGGGTGACTATCTCTGGCATAATGGAATTATTTTAAACTCGCAGATAAAGAAATGGCAAGAGTCATGGAAAGAAAAATGGACTTGGGATACTTATTTTATGCTATGGAATATGAATAGTGGACCGACTGAAGATATCTTAAGTGAGACTAAAGGTTCGTTTGCTTGTGTGTGGTATGGTAAATATCAACCAAGTCTTACAGCGTTTCGAAATGATAATAGCCCTCTCTTTTATACAGAAGAAGGTGATTTATCTTCAACAAAAACAGATAATTCACTATCACTAGATAGTGGAGTATTCTATTCTCTATCCAAAGATAAGAAATGGGTAAAAACAGAAAAAGTATTTAAAACTAAAGATGAATTTTATTGGAGTCCTAAATGAAGAATATTGCGTCAGATAATAACGAATCAGCATTAAGTCAGTATCATCCTGATCAAGTGCAGCCTAATGCTGTAGATATTAATGTAGATAGAATGTTTAAAATTAACGATACTGAATTCGTTATTACTAAGAGTAAAAAGACTCATAGAGGATCTACTGAGATATTTCCTAATGAGGATGGACTATTTGAACTTCAAGCTAATAACGCTTATGAGTTCTTAGCTGAAGGTATAATTAGCTTAGCAGAAGGTGATGCTGGTTTTGTTATTTCGAGATCTACTTTGAATAGAAATGGTCTCTATATTACCTCAGGTTTATATGACTCTGGTTATGAAGGAGTTATGGCCGGTGTAATTCATGTTACATCAGGAACTGCTAAGATTGAGAAGGGTGCTGGTGTAGGGCAATTCTTATTATTCGATGCAGAGACACTATCAATGTATGATGGTGATTACGGTGTAAATAAAATGGACGGAGAGCTCTATGCATAAAGGAATTAACGAGGTAGAAAGACTTCATTTTCTATTAAATGAAATCTTTCTTTTAAAAGAAAAAATATTACCTTCAGGTACAGGTCACATACACACTACAATATCATGTCTTGAATCTCAAGTAGCTGACTGTAAAGAAGCGTTATATGAAGTTGTTGGAGGTAGTAAGCATGGGTAAACAAGCAGGGAATAACTCTGAATCAAAAATAGTAGGAACAATATCAAATAAAATGATGAAAATGAGCAAAAAAGAGCGACTCGCTAATAGAGTAAAAAGATTAAGTAATTTATCTCAAGGTGAAATAGATATTATGAAGAAGTATGGTACTTATGATGAAGTAATGTCAGGGATAGTTCTTAACTCTCAATTATCAAAGAATTAATAATGCAACCAGTAAAAAGACCTTGGTTATCTTTATTTTCTCAGACTGGATCTGAAATCGTAGGCATATACAGAAATGGTATGCCTATGCCTAATGTTATCTATACTAATAATAGAATAAAAAGTAGTTGGCATAATCGATTAGATTATATCGATGTTGAATGGAATCATAATAAAGATTGGATTCATAAACAATTAGAGATGTCTATACCTCAGAATCCTATTGTAACTCTAAATGGTTGGTTGAGAATTATACCTAATCACTTATGTGATAAATTAGAGATCTATAATGTGCACCCAGGTGATATTATAAAATACCCTGAACTTAAAGGTATAGACCCACAAAAGAAAGCTTTAGAGCTAGGTTTAAAGACTACTGGTGTTGTTATTCATAGAGTTACAAGTGAGCTAGATGGAGGAGAGATTCATAAGCGTATGACTTGTGATATAGAAAAAGATGATACTGAACTAACTCTATCAAACAAATTGAGAGATTTAAGTATAACAATGTGGACAGAGTTTTTAAAGGAAAAATTATGGTAAATATTAAACGTCTAATGGATGCAGATGGTACTGGTGAATATTTTAGGAGAGCTTATGATCCTAAGTATTACTTTACTAGTGAAGGTTATTCAGATAAAGGAGAAGAAAAAATGGAAGATAGAAAAGGTGCTGTAAGGCCTAGTCATTATAAAGTTGAAGGAGAACCTGAATGTATAGAGATTATTCATATGTTGACTAAACAGCATGTAAATGATGTATATACTGACTATAATAGGTATCAGGCTTTTAAATATATATGGAGAGCAGGTAAGAAAGGTGACGTTAAAGAAGATCTAGAAAAAGCTAGAGCTTTTATTAATTTTGCTTTAGAAGCATTGGAAACGAATAAAAAATAGATGAGCATTGCGATTGATATCATACTAGGTTCAATTACTTTTTTTGTTTTAACTGTCATTATCTTTTTTAGTTGGGATTACTACAAAGAACGTCAATGGCGTAAGAGAAATCCAGATGAATGGATACGTCTAGAAGGTCTACGTAGAGGTTTTTATAAAAGAAATAAATGGGACGATTAATAAGGAGATTGTTGAATGTCTGGCTCGCGAGATACTGAATTAAACCCTGATGATAGATTATGGGAATATGACAATGACGGTACACAAATATACAAATTAGAATGCGGCTTTGGTACTAAAACTCTATGGGACGGCGGTCACGCTTATTGGAAAAAACAATACGGTCATGATTGGGAAAAAGAATGATATTTGAAAATGAAACTGTAGCGATGATGCTTGCATTATGCAATTTAACTATTCAACATGATATAATTACTCCGAGTTTAGCGTTTAGTTGTAACGAATTACGTGAGTACGTACTACAATACATATATGATGGAAACGTCGAAGATTATAAGAATTATTATGATCAAGAAATATCTAGATTTTACGATGAGCAAAGATAATGGGTGACATTATTGACTTTAGAACTAGAACTAAGACATCAAATGATAATATCATATTTTATAAAAGAAAAATATGGCGTGTGTGTTTTACCGCGCCAGATGGTTCTATGACTATGGATAGGAATAGTTCTAATGCAGACATTAGATTAGAGATATGGACTGATGAATCTGTTGGTAAAAAATTAGGAATTGCTCACATACAAGCACAGTCAGAAGAAGATGCTAGATGGAGACTGTGTGACTTAATATCAGTACAATCAATTGATAGTGTGGAGCCGTGTTAATGGAAGTAGATGATAAAGAAATGAATCGAATGATGTGGATGGTTAAGGGTCAATTAATACCTGATAGTTATTCTCATAAAGATAGAGTGAGTATGTATAATTCATACTTTAAGCGTGTATGGTATAATAATGAGGCATCAGATGAAGGATTCGAAAAAGCTTGGTCAAACAAAAATAAAGACAATTGATTTACATGGTTATACAGTGCATTTCAGTTGGATGCGCTTAAAATCAGAACTAGAAGAAGCTAAAGACGAAGGATACAAGAATGTTAAAGTTATCTATGGGCATGGTAAAATTAAAGAAGAAATAATGTCCTGGGCTGAAGCCCTTCCAATACAAAACATCGTTACACAATTTGACGGTGGTGCTTTTACTGCGAGGCTAAAATGATCAATACTCCATCTACCTGCAAAGGTCCTATCGCTAATAAACAATCCGGAAAATCTCATAAACCTACTCCTTACCAACAAGGTCATTGTCCTATCTGTGGTTGTACAGATCCTTCTCATCATCTTGTAAGTGAAGATAAAGCTGACGACGACGTCGACAAAGTTGCTTACAGATCTTGGACTATGTAGAATGTAGATGCTTAAACAAAATCCTAAATCATCATCATTTTGTATACTTCCGTTTATACACATTAGTGCAGCTGTTAGTGGTCATTTTAGGCCTTGTTGTAATACAACAGGGAAAGGGTCACATTTTCTATTTAAAGACATAGATGTAAGTTTAAAAGAGGCTTTTTACTCAAAAGAAATGGACGAGTTAAGAACTCAACTTAATACTGACGAGAGACCAACTATATGCAACGTATGTTGGAAAAATGAAGATATAGGTATTGTTAGTCCAAGAGCTAAAAACAATCTCAAATTTAAAGATAAGATAAACACCACAACTGATGCAAAGCTTCAGTTTCTAGATATGAAATTTGATAATAAATGCAATCTTCAATGTAGAATGTGTAGTCCTTTCTCTTCTGATCAAATATGGAAGACAATAGAGTTATTTGATGAGATACCTAATCATCTATCATATGTAGACATGGATAAAGAAACTTATGATAAGAATAATAACTCTGAAGCTAGAAAAAGATATGTGCAAGAGTCAATGCAAGATATTACCTTTTTAAAAGTAACTGGAGGTGAACCATTTCTATCTAAAGACTTTATAGAGATATTAGAAGAAGCTGTAAGTGAAGGTCATTCTAAACGTATAACTCTTTCTATAACTACAAATGGTACTAAATTTACTAATAAGATTACAAATATGTTTAAACACTTCAAAGAAGTAGATATTAATATATCAATAGAAGGTATAAACGAGCTATATGATTATATTAGGTATCCTTACAGCTATAACAGATGGAAAGACAGATTCATTACATTCATAGATAATATGAAACAATTAGATCACCCTAAGTTTAAACTGAGGTTCTCAACTATAGTCACTGCTTATAATTATTTGAGCTTAACTGATTTACAAAAAGAAATAGATATTATTAAAGGTAATTACAAAAATATGGATATAACAAATAGTTATGAATTTGACCTTAAACCTGAATTCTCAGAGATGCATGCTAAATATCTGCCAGCTCATATATTAACCGAAGGATGTAGAAAGGTTACTGGTGGTCCATTAGCTAAGATTTTTAAATTTGCAGCCTATCATTCAACGAACGATACAAAAAGAGAAGAACTCGTTAAGACTACTCTGGCTTTCGATAAAGCTCGCAATCAGTCATACTCTCATTCTGTACACCCTCTTTTAACGGAATGGTTAAATGGTTGAGCATGATCATCAAGCATGGTATGCTTACCCACAGTACAGGTGGTTATTCAATAAATTAGAATTAAGTTTAAAGCTAGGTTATCACGCTGGACCTGCTGGTATTCCAGTTGAGCAAACTGGGTTTTATATAGTCAAGCCTGTCTACAATCCTTATGGTATGGGAATAGGAGCTTCGAAGAGATGGTTGAGTGACCATGAACCTTTTACATCATGGCTAAATACTGAAGAATATAAAGAAATGTCTAATCACAAACACATACCTCCGGGCTATTTTTGGTGTGAATGGTTTGAAGGTTGCCATTATAGTATAGATTATAAAAAAGAAAGAGAAGCTAGTTCTAAATGGTCTCCAGTTAATGCTACTCAAGGATTTCATAAAAACGAAGTTAACTTAACTAAGTTTGATTATTGGGTTAATATTGAACCTCCGGAGATTGAGCTTCCTAAATGGGTACATGAGCTGGAAACAGAAGAGTTAAATGTTGAATTTAAAGACAACAAGATTATAGAGATACATTTAAGAAGCGGTAATGATATCGCGTTAGTTACTAACATAGGTGATAAAATCTATCCAGCTTGGGAAGGTGATAATCTCGGTGATGTCACTGACCTAGAATTTATACCTAATCTCAGCAATGACCAAGAAGATTATACAGCATGCGGTAATATAAGCGACGTAAGATTGGGATATTATATAGAAAGAAAAAGATGATATGATAAAACATTTTTGGAAGTTCCTCTATAACAATATAGTAATAATAACTTTGGTAATAGGTGTTCTCTTTTTTATAGTATCGCTTTTACCACAAACAAGGAGCATGTAATGGCTAAATGTTATTTTGTTAGGCTAAACAATACAGCGACTGGTGCTCAATTTTATAAGTTTGGATACACGGGAAGTTGGGATGTTGAAGATAGAGTTAAGAGAATAGCAGAAGATTATCCTCACATATCTTATAAGATTATGAAGAGTGTCTACCATTCAGACGCTAGCAAAGTTAAGAAACTCGAAGAGTACTTTCTCAAGAAATACCCAAAGAACATATGGATCAACGAAAAGCTTTCTGGTGTAACAGAAATAGTCTCCTTGCCCTCACATGAAGTCTCTAAAGTACTTAAGGAGATGAGCTATATTTCCAACCGATTCTACAACGAAAGAAAAGAGGAGCTAGCCCTTGAAGACGCCTCCTAAACCTTACTTAACTAATCCTAATATGCTTGTGCCTTACTATCTTATGCATAGTTATCTTTATTACGAGAAAGCTGAGTCTTTAATTGATGATCATGAGTATGATGAGATATGCAAAAGATTAGCCTCTGAATGGACAAATATAACTCATTGGCATAAAGACCTTATAGACCGACAAGCATTGCAAGCGGGCACAGGATATCAGATACAATGGAGCACAATGCCTCGTAGAATAAAGTCCGCAGCTAAAGCTCTCCTGGCACAAGCAACAGGTAAGCATGTAGAAGATAAAGCTACAAGCAAGCTTAATCAACCACCTCCATCAAAAGAAGAGCTTGATTTTGCTTTAGATAATATAGATCGATACCCTGATTTGACTGCCAATGATATCATAGAGATGAAGAAAGCACACGGCTATTCATGAATAAAGAACGTTTTCTAATCATTAATAAACATTAAAATAAACATAGGTAGCTGTGTGTATACCTTACGTAGAACGGTGGAATATATGTTGTTTGACACATGTAACCATTGTTAGCGTTAAGGGAGCGCATGCTGAGAAACGCTGCAAAACCAGCGAAACACACAATTTTCCAGCAAAAAACACCTAAAAACCACTTTTTACAACTAAATCCCTAACCTATTGATATCATTGGGTTTTTATTTACAGTTTGAGCCCTTTTTTAGTTGCACTATGGGGGAAAAGATACGATAATAAGGTATAATTAGAAACCAAAGGGAGACTACAATGCTTACAAACTTAAAAATCGAAAATTACATCCAAATGGCGTTACCTAAGGCAGATGTTAAAGTTTTAATGAAGGGTTCTTTCCTTACGGCAGAAGTATCGTTTGTTGCTTCTAAAGACTACATCGATAACGTTAAATCCATCTACGGTATTACTGGTACTCTTGCAAAAAGGGGTTATATAGGAATTTTCGTTGAGGTATTTGATTTAGGTGATAAGATCGATCTTGAGATCTCATTTGAAGGTAAATCTATCGAAATTAAGTGGGAGTAGATGTTGTTTAAAGCAGTAATAGTCGTTTGTTCTTTGTTATC